>OCVV011350039.1_pt1 | contig 11941 bp, 8 predicted proteins | sample 1539721 | NCBI WGS metagenome assembly OCVV01 (sample SAMN02144230, study PRJEB22623) | gut metagenome | biome: sheep rumen | host: Ovis aries | place: New Zealand | reverse complement strand
CGTAGCGGGCTACGCCGAGGCTTTTTCGGCACGTGCTATCAGGTGAGCAGGCAAGCATTTGGTCCAGTTATTTAAGATACGTTATACTAGTATCTCTTTGACCGCCTCGGCAATGTCCTTATCATAGCAGCTGTTGAAGAAATGCTTCGAAAACTCTTCTCCGGCCAGCGCACCCTTGACAAGATCCCTGTCAAGCTCTCTGAGTATGTCACCCATATTTCTGTGTGTAACGGTCTTGACCTGATCAAGTATCAGCTTATTGTTTCTCTCAGGCACCGCTCTTTCGGGAGGATAACCGCCTCCTCCGGTCTGCGCAAAAAGCTTTTCAAAAATATATCTGAGATTGAGCTCTCCGCCCCAGCCGAAATTCTCGGCAAATGGAATAGCTACGCAGTTTCCGTCATTAACCTGTGAGAAAAGATATGCATCAAGAGGCGTCTCGATATGTCCGCAAAGCACTCCCGGAAAAGAATTGCATGCAAGACATGCTCCTTCACCGGTTCCGCATCCCGTCACAATGAAATCCACTGTTCCGGAATTCAGGAGTGTTGCAGCAAGTATTCCGTTCTGAACGTAGGTCAGGGAATGAGGATCATCCTGAGAATACATTCCGAAGTTATATACTACATGACCCATTGGGGTGACTGTCTCTTCAAGAGTCCTGCAGATCAGCTCATTTTTTGCTGCCTGTGAATTCTCTGTGATAAGTCCTATCTTAAGCACTATCCTCTCCTCCTTTACATTCTCCGGCATAATGCCATCATCATACGGGCCGGAATTTCATCCGGCCCTGCAATATAATATCATTTTTTCGAAGATTTTTTAGCAGTGGATTTAGAGGGAGCCTTTTTAGCGGGGGCCTTTTTAGCAGGAGCCTTCTTTGCGGGAGCCTTCTTTGCAGATGACTTTTTAAGTGTCTCTTTATCCTTATGCTTAGCGAACTTGGAAGCATCGAGATTGGAAGGATCCTGTCCGATATATGCAAGGATTCCGCCATCGATATAAACAACCTGTCCGTTGATAAAATCAGATGCGGGTGATGCAAGGAATACCGCAAGTCCCATAAGATCCTCGGTCTCTCCCCAGCGCTGTGCGGGCGTCTTGGAACGGATGAATCTGTCAAAGGGATGAAGCGAACCGTCAGGCTGGATCTCGCGAAGAGGTGCGGTCTGAGGTGTTGCGATATATCCGGGGCCTATGGCATTACACTGAATATTGTACTGACCATACTCGGAGCAGATATTCTTGGTAAGCATCTTAAGTCCGCCCTTTGCGGCAGCATATGCGGAAACAGTCTCTCTTCCGAGCTCGCTCATCATTGAACAGGCATTGATGATCTTTCCGCCGCCCCTCTTGATCATTGAGGGAATGACTGCCTTTGAGCAGATAAAGGGTCCGGTAAGATCAACATTTATTACTGCATTCCACTCATTCAGAGTCATCTCGGTCATGGGAATTCTCTTGATGATGCCTGCATTATTTACAAGGATATCGATAGGTCCGACCTTCTTTTCAACATCGCTTACGAACTTCTCAACCTGCTTCTCATTGGTAACATCGCATACAGCGCCGTATACCTTAATACCGAGCTTCTTATACTCGGCAAGTCCGCGGTCAACAAGTTCCTGATTGATATCATTGAATACAACCTTGGCTCCTGCTTCCGAATATGCCTTGGCATATGCAAGACCGAGTCCGTAGGATGCTCCGGTGATCCATGCAACCTTACCTGTTAATTTGAACTTATCCAATACTCCTGCCATAATTGCCTCCTTATAATAAATCCTGATTTCTTACATCATCCATGTCATCAAAGTCCTGATTCTCTCCGACCATTCCCCAGATAAAGGTATATGCTCTGGAGCCGCATCCCGAATGAATCGACCAGCTGGGAGAGATAACGGCCTGTTCATTCCTCATGACAATATGTCTTGTCTCCTGAGGCTCTCCCATAAAATGCATTACAAAAGCATCCTCTGGGATATCGAAATACAGATAAACCTCCATACGTCTGTCATGTGTATGACAAGGCATCGTATTCCATACACTTCCGGGCTGGAGACAGGTCATACCCATCTCGAGCTGACAGCTTTCCACCTGTCCGGGAAGAATGTATTTATTTATGATACGGTGATTGGCCTCTTCCATAGAGCCCAGTTCCTTCTTGTTCTCGGGCTTTATTACGACCTCGCCCTCACCGGCCGTCCCCTCTCTCTTAATGAGAAGAGTCGGACAGGTTCTGTGAGCGGGTGCAGAATTAAGATAGAATTTAGCGGGATTGGAAGGATCATCCGATTCGAAGGAAATATCCTTTGTTCCCATTCCGATATAGGCACCGTCTCTTGAAACGACATGGATCCTTCTGCCGTCGGCAACGATGGTGCCGTCGCCTCCGATATTTATGACTCCCAGTTCACGTCTGTCACAAAAATGCGGTACTCTGAGTTCCTCTCCCGCAGTCAGCTGAAGGGGGTCCTTTACGGGTACTGCAGATCCGGTGATGATCCTGTCAATATGACTGTAGACAAGCTTGATCTCATCAGGTTTGAACAGATCGCCAATAAAGAATTCCTCTCTCAGGCGCTCCGTTGTGTAATACTTCATGTCCTTGGGTGAAGATGCTGTTCTGAGTTCCAAATCATGCCTCGCTTTCCGATTATAATGAAAACAATAATCTTCTTACATCGAAAAATATAATAGCACACACCCGGAAAATATGAAAGCCCTTACATGATGATTTTTACAAACTTTTTTTGTTATTTCAAGTTGTCATGAAGTGAAGACATGACTTTATTTCGGGAAAAATTTTCTGCCTCTTTGGAAGTAAGAGACCTCACAAACGAAGCTCTGACGCCGTTTGCCCCCGGTCCTTTCGAACGGTACTCCGCATAGCAAACGGTTTCATGAGCCTCTTTTTTACCCCAGTCATGAAATCCTTCGTCCTTTATATGCTCTCCGAGATAGCAATCGATAAGAACGGTCCCTGCATGCTCTCTCCAGGGCCTTCCGAGGTATACGCTTTTGGGCGGGCATCCCTCGTTTAAAAATCTGCATCTGTCAAAAACATATCCGTATCTGACATTTTCATATGCAGACGATGCCGTGCAATATCCGTAAGGTTCATCATCCGGAGCACTGCTGCCCGGGTCCGTCACATTTCCGTCTTCATCTGCGTAGCCGTTTCTGGATATGATATCGCATTCCTCAAAATAGCATGTTGCGCTTCCGAAAATAAAATCTATATCCCCGCTAATCCTGCATTCCCTGTAATACTGTATGCAGGGGATCCTTTCATCAAATTCCGTGGGGCCTCTAAAGCCTCCCGGCTCCTTTTCCTTAAAGGGAAGCGGTCCCGTAAAAAGAGTATCCTGAAAGCTCCTGAGCACAACCCTTTCTGCCGTAAGATTTCCTTCGGCAAAAAGTGCTATCGCCTGACCGGCCTTTTGCCTCGGAAAGGAAGTATTTTCAACGGTGAGATTCTTCAGGCAGTTTCCGTTACCCTTAATAAAAAAAGTATATGATCGGAAAGTCCCCCTCTTGATCCCGTCCGGCATGATCTCATAGGCATGATCATCCCACTCTATCCTTACATCATCCGGAGAAGGTCCCATTCCCTCTACGGTTACGTCATCCCTCTTTATAAATACTTTTTCTCTGTATACTCCCGGATGAAGACGTAATAAAACAGCGCCTTCATTTTTTGAAGACGCTGCATCGCTTATGCTCATTCCGGGAAAAATATCGATTTCAGTCATGTTCACTCCCAAAATCCGCAGATGATCCCACACAGGGATCAAACTCTTTATAATGCCGGCCGGAGCGTGTTCTCAGGGATTGTCATCAAAGATTGCAACTGGACACCTCCGATAGAAATGATTCCAAAGAAGCACTCCCACTCCTCCCGGAACCGGCACCGTATCTATATTACTCACTGTCTGACGATCTCGTCAACATTCTCGGTTATGATCTCGTCACCCTCGCAGCCTTTGACATTTACATTTATCAGCTCAAGCTTTTTTACATTTCTTGCAAAAATGCCTTTTTTACTGCACTTTTGGGCTCCGACGCTCATTGCCGGCACATCCTCTTTCGCCTGCGCCGCAAAAGAGATATCTACATTTTTCATGAATATGTTATCGATTTTTTCCTCGGGAAGCCCGTCAAAATGAGCAGCGGCAACATGACAATCCGTTGCGTTTATATCCTCAAATGCCATTCTTCCTATATGCGGAGTCCTGTCATCCACCGGGAACACTTCTCTCGACTGTACATATCCGGTCTTTCCGTCGGGATCGCAGAAATAAAACGAATTGACGACAAACGGAGTCATGACATTTCTCATCTCGATATGCCTGAAGGAAATGTTATCGATCACCGCATCCCTTCCTCTTCCGCGCCTTGTCTTGATCCTGAGGCCCCTGTCGGTATTTCTGAACAGGCAATCCTCTATCGTTACAGCCTTTATTCCGGCAGCCATCTCGCTTCCCACGGTGACCGCACCATGCCCGTTCTCCATAAGGCATTGGCGGACTGTGATATTCTCGGATGCCTTCTTATACTTTTTCCCCATATATATCTTGCCGGATTTGATCGCAATGCAGTCATCTCCGAGTGAGAACCTGACGCCTTCGATATCCACGCCGTTACAGCTCTCCGGATCCATTCCGTCGGTATTGGGAGAATCCTGGGGATTTTCAATGATAAGATTATAGAATCCAAGGTTATCCGAAAAATACGGATGAAGGTTCCATGCAGGTGAATTGCATAATCTGATCCCCTGCAGCAAAACATGATCGCAATGGGATAAAAATACAAGCCTCGGCCTGAATGCGATATTCATGACCTTGCAGTTCTTCCACCAGTTTTCATATGAGGCCTGTCCGTCTATACATCCCTCACCGTAGATGCAGACATTTTTCACATTCATACCGGTGATGATACCCGAAAACATGGGAAGAGGATTTCCCTCCCATGTACCGAGATTGTATTCGCCCTTTTCATCGTAGCTCTGTATGAGCCCGGGAAGTGCGGGATAATGAGTCCTGTCGGTATCCGCAAGGATGACCGCTCCCTTTGCAAGCTCAATATTTACACCGCTCTTAAGAAAAAGAGATGTGACAAGATATCTTCCCTCCGGCACAAGAACTCTGCTGTCTTCCGGACAAAGCGATATTGCGGACTGGATAAATACGGTATCATCGCTGACACCGTCTCCCTTTGCTCCAAGCTCCCTGACATTAATGGTTACAAATTCTTCATCTGTTGTAAAGTAAGCCGAGGCAATGCACTTTTCGGTCGAAACCTCTTCACAGCCCTGAGCCTCATGAAAGATCTCGAATCTGTAATCGGTAGCGGGCTTAAGTCCGAAGACGGAAGTGACAACCGTATCACAGGTCTTATATTCCATTCCGTTTATGAATAAATGATAACTTTCAAGAGTATAGTATATCCCGCCGTCAGCTATCTCTATGGTCGCGCTTCTTGCGGTTTTCATTAACAGTTTTAATTCCAATGGTTTCTCACTCCATCTTAAGATATTCGGAATAAGCCATGAAGAAAGGTCCGACACCCTTTGAATCATCACTTACGACCTTCTCTGAAAGATAATACTCCACGCTTCCGTCACGAACAGGATTGTCCTGGGGGCCGAGTCCCGCAACCTGACATATGCCGGTAAGCTCCGTCTTTCCGTCCTTCGTTATAAGCTTGTTATTGATCAGGCCCTCCATGATCCTGCATCCGATGGGAGCATATTTTTCCTTAAGGAGCACGCCCTTACGGCAGCCCTTGAGGATCGCATATGCGACCATGGAGCTTCCTGAGGTTTCAAGATAATTGCCCTCCACGTCCGGTCTGTCAATAACCTGTCTGAAAAGACCGGTCTCAGGATCCTGATATTTAAGTATTCCGGTGATATGCTCTCTGAATATATCCCTGAGATATGCATACTGTTCGAAGATCTCTTCACTCATGACATCCATGACATCAATGATAGCCATGAGATACCAGCCCATGCTGCGAAGCCAGAAATTAGCCGAGCATCCTGTTTCCTTATCAGCCCAGAAGGCGGTTTTTGATATATCACATGCATGATAATTCAGGCCCTTATCAGGGTTTCCGAGATATTTTTCGACATTTTTGAACTGATCGATTATGTCGTTATATTTCTCCTTACCATCGTATCTGGTCTCATATTCCATATAAAAGGGCTGTCCCATATAAAGTCCGTCCAGCCATATCTGATCAGGGTATATCTTCTTGTGGAAGAAGTTTCCCGTTGAGCACCTGGGATGGCTTCTGAGCTGATCCATGAGCAGCTCTATTGCCTTGCGGTACTTTTCTTCTCCGGTCCTGTCATACATAAAATACAGTATCCTTCCCGGAAGTATATTATCGATATTGTATTTATCGACACTGTAATTAAGGATATCTCCGTCATCAGTTATGAAACCTTTTAGATATCTTTCAATAAAATCGACATATTTTTCATCACCGGTAGCCTCATACAGATACCTGGAACCTATGAGGATACATCCATCCTCATAATTCCAATTTTCCTTGTAATTCTTATATCCGGCAAGATATCCGTCAATATAATCCATAATTCTCTGATCAGGTTTCATATTATGTAAGCCCTTTCATAAAAAATTAAAAAAAATAAAAGATTCTTATGTGATTATACGTGAAAACGATGCAAACGGTCAACATAAAAAACCTGCCCGTTTAACCGGACAGGTTTTCAGAATATGGATCATTTCTTTTCGGAATTGATTATATTGAGCACAAGATCTGTCGGAAGATTACTTCTTACGCATTCTTCAAGCTCATAGGGATCGACCGGCTTCGAAAGATAACCGTCAAATCCGGCTTCGAGGTATTTTTCCATACTTCCCTGGATCGCATTGGCAGTAAGAGCGATCTGGGGAGTGCGTCTGTTGGGATTATTCTCATCCGCACGGATCATCTGCATCGTCTCGATACCGTCGGGACTGGGCATCATATGATCCATAAAGATAAGATCATACTTCTTATGCTTTGAAAGCTCGATTGCTTCATTTCCGCCGGGCACTTTATCTATCTGCACCTTGGTTCCCTTAAGGAGTGATGCGAAAACAGTGAGATTCATCTCGTTATCATCAGCTATCAGGATCTTCGCGTCGGGAGCGGTAAAGGATACTTCATACTTCTTCCTTCTTGTTTTTTCTCCTTCATTCTTCAGCTTGACAGCGCCCACGATCGTGTTATCTGCGATCCTCTGGGGAATCCTGATGGTAAATACGGAGCCCTCTCCGTAACGGCTTGAAACCTTGATCTCACCGCCCATTCCTTCACAGAGTTTTTTCGTTATGGCAAGACCGAGACCCGTTCCCTCGATATGACGGTTTCTCTGAATATCAGCCCTTGTGAAGCTGTCAAAAATATGACCTATATCCTCGTTACGGATACCTATGCCGGTATCGCTTACGGAAACCATCAGGTCAAAACTGTCATCCTTATAATCGCCGGTCACCGAGATCCTGACATATCCGTCATTGGTATATTTTACGGCATTGGTTATAAGATTGATGAGGATCTGTTCTATCTTGCCCTCATCTCCGAGGAGCATCGAAGGCATACCGGGATCCACATCTATCGAGATTCTGAGATTCTTCTCCGCAGCTCTCTTTTCAAGCATATTTCCGCAGGTACGGACAAGCTCAAGAACCGAGTATTCTTTTTCATCAAGATCAAAATTACCTGCCTCGATCTTTGAAAAATCAAGTACATCATTGATGAGATTAAGGAGCATATGCCCGGCTTTTTCAACATCCCTTGAATAACCGAGTATGACCATATCATGGGATTCCCTGGATATCATCTCATTCATGCCGAGAATGGTATTGATGGGAGTTCTGATCTCATGTGACATGGATGACAAGAAGCTGCTCTTTGCATTTGAAGCTTCAAGCGCTCTTTTTTCCGCGATCGCGAGTTTTTCGTTCTTGTCCTCTATAGAGGAGATATAATCGCTTTCTCTTGTCACATCGTAAAACTCGATAAGATAACCGATCACATCATCGCTGTCACGGCGGAAGAATCTCTTCTTCGTAAGGTACTTGACCTCACTTTTAAGAACATGTCCCGAACGCCTTATGGTCTTATGGAAAACGGATCTTACTCCCTCTCCGTCCTCCCGGAGCATCCGTTTGAATTCATTCAAAAGAGAACTGATCTCATCAAGATCATCTATAAGTCCCCTGTCGATCTCCTGCTTTTCCAGTGCATCAAAATACTGGGTTGCAAGAGCATTTGAACCGAGGTAATTCATCTTTTTATCAAATACAATATAAGCATACTCTTCCATCTTCTCCCAGGTACGCATAACATTGTATGACATGTCATACATCTCTACCTTGTTGAACACAATAAGGATTATGATCTCACTTACAAGATATCCGAGACAGTTCCATTCAAAATCGATCTTAAACAGCCTGTCCAATGCATATATGACAACATTTATGATCAGAAATACGGAATACAGTATGGTTGTCTTATAGGAAACTATATTGCGTCTTCTTATGGAAATACCGCACAGTATCCCGCTTCCGACGATATAAGCCGCAAGCATTATCACATGCGTGATATGAAGAGGACCGTATTCCTTCACAAGAACGGTATATCCTCCTCCGTCGGCAATATCAAAGCTTTTATAATATATAGGGAGTCGTCCGATGGTAAATGTGAAGCCTATTACGACCGTCGAACAGAGAAACATCATGAACCTCAGAAGATGAGGTATCCTGATCCTGGTGACTTCGGCACCTATACAGAAAATAAAAAACGGCAGATAGCATCCGCCAAGATATATACAGCAGTTACCTATAAAAGCAGCATCCCTTGTCCCGGCCACGCTTACGGCCAGATATCCGCCGTTTGCAACAACGATCGCGCACATCAGCAGAACCGTATAAATATTGGGTCTGAGTCCGGATTCGACCAGGATCAGAATATTAAATACGGCTAATATAAATGCGATCAAATATACAAGGGTAACTATGTTCAACTCTTAATATTCCCCATAAACTCTACATAATCTGCTTCGCTCATAGGCCTGGCATAATAGAAGCCCTGAATGAAATCACAGCCCTGTGCTTCGAACCAGTCCGAAACCTCCTTGGACTCGACACCCTCGACCACAATGTGAGCTCCCATGCTCTTGATCAGGTTGATCGCTTCACCAAGTATCCTTCTCTTTGAAGGATCCGAAGCTTCATCGGTAAGTGTCTTGTCCAGCTTGATGACCTTATAAGGGAAGGACATGACTCTGTGAAGATTGGAATATCCCGAACCGTAATCATCAAGTGAGAATCTGACGCCCTGGGATGACATCTCGTTCATCGTTTCAAGTACTCTTTCGTAAGCACCGTCAGCAGCCGTTTCCGTGATCTCGAAATTGATCCAGTCGGGCTCGATCTTATATTCCTTCATGTAGCGCTTGATCTTATCGGCCATATCCACCTGCATGCACTGTATGATGGAAAGATTGACCTCGATATAGTCTACACCGAGCTCTTTGGGTGAATGCTCCGAAAGGAATCTGCATACGTCCTTAATGACGAAATCACCGATATTAACGATCCGTCCGGTCTTCTCCGCAGCGGGAATGAAGACATCGGGCGGTACAGAGCCAAACTCTTCAGAATTAAGTCTGATCAGCGCTTCGGCACAATTATATTTCTTTTCCCTGAGAGAGTATATGGGCTGATAATACATCTCAAAACGCTCATGCCTTATCGCATCCTCGATGATTGAATCGATGGAATTCAGCAATGCAAATTCCCTGTCAAATGAAAGCTCGGAATAGACAACAGGCTTTCCGGGCTCTATGAGATTCTGTACGCGCTCCGAGAATTTGAGAAGATCTTCCTTGTTAGAGATATCTGCGGGAATATCAACGGCGCAAAGGCACATCTCAACCTGAAGATCAAAGCCGTCCTCGGAAAAGCCGTCCTCATATCTCCTGTTCAGCTTCTCCATCTGCTTAATGACAAGGTTTCTGTCAAATCGTCCCTGAACCATCATTGCATAGAGTCCGCTTCTAAGATAGTAAAGATCGGTAGATGCAAGAAGTCCCTTATATCTTTCCTTTACAAGAACATCACCCACAAGCCTGAGTATCTTACGATAGATCCTGATATCCGTCAGGCTTCTTATCTCGGAATCATTGGATATCTTGGCAAAGACTATGATCGCATTCCTCTTGCTTAGAATTATGTTTTCAACATCATTATCGAAGGGGATGAAGGATGAAAGACCGGTTTCAAGATCGATGGACTCATCCGGCCTGAATACGAAGAATGCAAGTATGAGCATGGAAAGAGATGCTCCAAACATTGCAGTCATGAGTTCCGGATAGACATCCTGTATAAGGATAGCCGTAACATTAACAGGATAAACAAGGAGCATTGAAAGAAACTTTTCGACGCTCAGTCTCTTCCTGATAACAAACAGCTGAACAAGGCTGAAGATCATGAAATAAAAACCGAAATAATCATACGCGGTCATCAGATCGCCACGTACGTAATAGACAGCATCATCCGAAAGAACAAATGAAAAGATCCTCTGGGTAAAGAAGTTCGAATAGCATAGAGCAAGATATGCCGCGAACGGGCCGAAATACGGTATCGCAAGCTTCGGATCCGACTTCATCCTGCTCCAGCTTCCGCTCATGATGGCATAGATCCTGATAAGAGCAGGCAGCTGAACCGCCCTTAAGAAGATAAAGATATATCCCATTACGAACCTGAACAGAACCGAAAGTTCCAGAGCTGTTCCGGTATAGGGTAAAGCGCGAAGAATATCAAAAACACAGCTGAGGATAAGAATAACTCCCAGCTGTATGAAAGCTCTGTTCAGCCTGCCACGGTGCATCTTTCGAAGAAGCATCGAGACAAGAATGGCAAGAAGCATAAAAATACTGCAAATGTCAAAATAGATAATGCGATCCAGGATCTGCACCTTTAACGAAAAACCCCCTTATGCTCAATCTTTACCATTATATCAGTTTTTTTATCACATAAACAACTGAAAAAATAAAAGAAAAAGGCTAAAAAAGCGTTAATTTCGCATCATGTGCAATAAGAATCTAAGAATTAAACATAATCAAGCCCTTTTTCATGATAATCGGGCTCGCAGAGCACTTTTTCAAACTCTTCCCTGGGAAGAGGCTTGTCGAAATAATATCCCTGTCCGTGATAGCATCCGTATTTTTTCAAAAGCTTGATATGCTCGGTAGTCTCGACACCTTCGGCTATGGTAGACATCTCAAGATCCGATGCAATGGAGATGATATGCTTCATGATGACCATATCACGGTTACTGATATCAGCGTTGTCAAGGAAGCTCTTGTCTATCTTGATCTCACTGAAGGGAATATCCTTGATCATGCTCATAGAGGAATAGCCGACACCGAAATCATCCACGGACACCTCAAAGCCTTCAGCAGCAAATTCTTCAACAAGCTTATGAAGTCTTATCATGTCAGCTTCCGACGTGGTCTCGGTAACCTCGATAACGATAAGGGAATGCGGTATTCCGTGCTTATCGACTATCTCCTTTACTTCCTTTACAAAATCCGGATTGCTCAAATGCTTTCTGGAAAAATTGGATGATATCCTTACAGGCTGTTTTCCTTCAGCGATCCATTTTGCAAGGTCGCTGCACACCTTATCCAGAATATAGAAATCCAGGACACATATGCGCTTGCTTCTTTCAAGTATGGGAATAAACTGGTCAGGCATCACCTGCTTTCCGCCCCTGAACCATCTGCAGAGAGCTTCGGCACCGACAAGCTTAAAGTTGGCAAGATTGACCTTAGGCTGATAGAATGCCTTGAATTCTTCACCGCGTATCGCAGCTTTGAAGCAGCTTTCGATCTGCTTCGTATTATTCATCATCTCTA
>OCVV011246535.1_pt1 | contig 11944 bp, 6 predicted proteins | sample 1539721 | NCBI WGS metagenome assembly OCVV01 (sample SAMN02144230, study PRJEB22623) | gut metagenome | biome: sheep rumen | host: Ovis aries | place: New Zealand | reverse complement strand
GGCCAATATCCGCATTCTGTAGCCTTCTTAGCTTCCATTTGAGACATGAATAGACCCTTCTTAATGTTATGAGCGATACATGGTGCATAGCAGATAACGATTGATGGACCATCATAAGCTTCAGCCTCTTTTAAAGCCTTAACTACTTGGTTTTGGTTATAACCATGAGATACTGTAGCAACATAAACATGACCATAAGACATAGCAATTGAAGCTAAATCCTTCTTGAATGTTGGCTTACCAGCTGCAGCGAACTTAGCGATAGCACCAGTTCTTGAAGACTTAGAAGCTTGTCCACCTGTGTTAGAGTAAACTTCTGTATCAACAACTAAGATATTAACATCTTGGTTATTAGCGATTACATGGTCAAGTCCACCATAACCGATATCGTAAGCCCAACCATCACCACCGATGATCCATTGAGAAACCTTAACTAGGTAATCCTTTAATGATAAGATTTCTTTTGCGAATGGCTTATCAATAGCTTCCATTGCAGCAACAATCTTTGGAGCTAATTCCTTAGTCTTAGCGCCAGATTTTCTATTTTCTCTCCACTCCTTGCATAGAGCAGCAGCTTCAGCAGGCATCTTAGATTCATTAAGTGCCATAACTGTTTGTAATCTATCACGTAATGTTTCAACAGCCATTCTCATACCGAATCCGAATTCAGCATTGTCTTCGAATAATGAGTTAGCCCAAGCTGGTCCTCTACCTTCAGCATTAGTTGTATAAGGTGAAGATGGATATGAACCAGAATAAATTGATGAACAACCTGTAGCATTAGCTACCATCATTCTATCACCGAATAATTGTGATACAGCCTTAACATATGGAGTTTCACCACATCCACCACATGCGCCAGAGAATTCGAATAATGGTTGGTTGAATTGAATAGAGTTTGCAGTAATTGATGTACCGTTCTTAGTTGCAACATCTCCTCTATAAGGAACGTTATCTAAGAAGTATTGAGCAACAACTTCTTCCTTTGCAGCTCTAGACTTAACCATAGAGTGAGCAACAAGTGGTTGTTTAGCCTTATCTTCTGCATTCTTTGTATTAACTGGACATACTGTTAAACATACACCACAACCTGTACAATCTAATGTAGAAATTGCTAATGTATACTTATAGCCAGCAAATTGCTTAAGATCTTTGAATTGTGCACCTTGAGGAGCCTTTGCAGCTTCTTCTTCAGTACATAAGAATGGACGGATACAAGCATGTGGACAAGCGAATGCACATGAGTTACATCCAATACAGTTTTCAGATACCCATAGAGGTACTGCAGTAGCTACACCACGTTTTTCTAATGCAGCTGTACCTTGAGGCATATGGCAATCCTTACCAAACTTAGCGAATGTAGAAAGTGGTAAAGAGTCACCCTTAATTGAGTTAATAACGTCAGCGATTTCTCTAACGAATGCAGGACGGCTCATATCAACTGTCTTAACTTCGTCTTGTAAGTTAGCCCATTCAGCCTTAACTTCAACCTCAACTGGCATAGATCCACCAAGGTCGATAGCCATATGGTTTTGTTCAACTACATCAGCACCCTTCTTAGAGTAAGTCTTTGTAGCGAAGTCTTTCATATGTTGCTTAGCTTCTTCATAATCCATAATATTTTGGTTTAATTTGAAGAATGCTGATTGGATGATAGTGTTAACACCTAAACCAGCACGGAAGCCAGCTTGTTTAGCACCTTCATAAGCATTGATAATATATAATTTAGCATGCTTTTGAGCTAATAATCTCTTATATTTGTTAGGTAATCTATTTTCGATGTTGTCTTTGTCAACAACAGTATTTAATAAGAATGTACCACCATCACGTAAACCATCAATCATATCGAACTTGTCAAGATATGCATCAGTTGTACAAGCTACGAAGTGAGGTTGGTTAACTAAATAAGTTGAACGAATTGGGTTCTTTGAGAATCTTAAATGTAATCTTGTAGAACCACCTGACTTCTTTGAGTCATATGCAGCATAAGATTGAGCATATAAATCAGTGTAGTCACCAACGATCTTAGAAATATTCTTACAAGCACCAACGATACCATCTCCACCTAAACCGAAGAATAATAATTCTGTAGTTGATGGGTCAGCAACGTCAATTGGAGCACCTACTTCTAATGAAGAATATCTAATATCATCATTAATACCTAAAGTGAAATGATCCTTAGGGCTAGCCTTCTTTAAGTTAGTGAATACAGCATTTACCATATCTGGTGTTGTATCCTTTGAAGATAGACCATAACGACCAGCAACGATCTTTGGTGCATTCTTAACGTTAGCGAATGCAGCCTTAACATCTAGAGCAAGTGGCTCATATAAAGCACCTTGTTCAATTGTTCTATCTAATACAGCAATCTTCTTAACTGTCTTAGGTAATGCAGCTAAGAACTTCTTTGCTACGAATGGACGATATAGATGTACTTCTAGTAAACCTACTCTTTCGCCTTTCTTTCTTAAGTAATCAACTACTTCCTCAGCACATTGGTTAACAGAACCCATAGCAATAATTACTCTTGTTGCTGCAGGTGAACCATAGTATTGATATGGTTGATAATTTCTACCAGTTGCTCTAGAAATAGCCTTCATGTACTTCTCAACTACTGGATAAACGCCATCATACATTTGAGCTTGTAACTCACGAGTTTGCATGTAAACGTCATCATTTTGAGCTGTACCACGAGTCTTAGGATGTGCAGGATTTAGGGCATCTGCTCTAAAGTTTGCAACAGCTTCCTTATCTAATAATCTATTGAATACCTTATAGTCAATTGGCTCAACAGTATTAACTTCATGAGATGTTCTGAAACCATCGAAGAAATGTAAGAATGGAATGCTTGATTTAATTGCAGATAAATGTGCAACACCAGCTAAATCCATAACTTCTTGTACTGAATTTGAACATAACATAGCGAAGCCTGTTTGACGACAAGCCATAACATCTTGATGATCACCAAAAATTGCTAATGATTGTGCAGCTAAAGCACGTGCTGAAACATGGATAACACCAGGCAAGCACTCACCAGCGATCTTATACATATTAGGAATCTTTAATAATAATCCCTGTGATGCTGTATATGTAGTAGTTAAAGCACCAGCTTCAAGTGAACCATGAACTGTACCAGCGGCACCACCTTCAGATTCCATTTCAACTACCTTTACAGGCATACCAAATAAATTTTTCTTACCTTGAGAAGCCCATTCATCTGTGTATTCAGCCATTGGTGAAGATGGCGTAATAGGATAAATTCCGGCTACTTCAGTAAATGCATAGGCAGAATATGCAGCTGCATAGTTACCGTCTATGGCCATTCTTTTTACTTCTTTGCTCATTTTATTCCTCCTAATGAGATATTTTTTTACAAATAATATTATAAAACTTTTATCTTAAATTATCAACAATAAAAGTATTGTTTTTGTTTAAATTCTATGCATTAAAAAAACGGCCTTGTTAAGCCATTTTTTTAGTTTTTTTCATACAAATCAATAAATTGTAAGCAATTTTTATTAATTTTTTTGATAAATGTATTTTTATTATATAAAAAGATTTATTACGAATTATGAATAACTCCGTCAGGTTTATTTCTAATTATTTTTTCTTCGGCTATATCTTTAGCAAGCCAAGTCGCTTCTCCTCCAACTTTTATATCGTATAAAACTTTTCCATCTATTTCTTTTATTTTAAAAATAACTCCGTGCTTTAAATCATCATTCATATGAAAAGAAATAAATTCTCCAATTTCATATTTTGAATTATATTTTTTCTTTCTTTTAAATAGTCCCATTTTAAGCACCTCATATCTTATCTATATTATATACTATTATACTTAAACTTAATAATAAAAGAAAGAGTCTCATCGAGACTCAATCATTTTAATTAATCCTTTTGGAATAATGGTGTTGATAGATATCTATCACCATTATCTGGTAATAATACTACAATCTTCTTACCCTTATTTTCTTCTCTTTTTGCTAATTGTGTAGCTGCATAAAGTGCTGCACCTGAAGATATACCAACAAATACACCATCTGTCCTTACAACACTTGCACCAGTTTTAAATGCATCTTCATTTGGTACAGTAATAATTTCATCATAAATTGATGTATCTAATGTATCAGGAATAAATCCTGCACCAATTCCTTGAATCTTATGTGGTCCTGCAACACCTGTTGATAATACAGCTGATGTAGCTGGTTCAACTGCTACAATTTTGATCTTAGGATTCTTTTCTTTTAAATATTTTCCTACACCTGAAATTGTTCCACCAGTTCCAACACCGGCAACGAAAATATCAATATCGCCTTCAGTGTCATCCCAAATTTCAGGACCTGTTGTTTCGTAATGTGCTTTTGGATTAGCTGGATTAACAAATTGTCCTGCAATAATTGAATTAGGAATTTCGTTCTTTAATTCTTCAGCTTTTGCAATTGCACCCTTCATACCCTTTGAACCATCAGTTAATACTAATTCAGCACCATAAGCTTTAATTAAATTTCTTCTTTCAACAGACATTGTTTCAGGTAGTGTAATAATTAATCTATATCCCTTTGCAGCAGCTATTGCAGCAAGTCCAATACCAGTGTTTCCACTTGTAGGTTCAATGATTGTTGAGCCCTTCTTTAATAATCCTCTTTTTTCATAATCTTCAATGATTGATTTTGCAACTCTATCCTTAACAGATCCAGCTGGATTAAAGCCTTCAACCTTAGCTATAATTGTTGCTCCTAAATTATTTTCCTTGTTGTAATTAACTAATTCAACAAGTGGTGTATGACCAATTAGTCCTACTATTGATTTATAAATTTTTCCCATTTTATTTTACCTTCCTTTTATATACTATAATCATTTCCTATTTTTAATAATTCTTTATTTCTTAAATCTTCTAAAGTTATGCCATCCACATAATTATTAACTACATTATATAAGCCTTTCCAAAATTCTATTGTAGAACAAATATCTCTTCTTTTACATAAATTACAATCAGTTTGTAAACAAGATACTGGAGCTAAAGTTCCTTCTGCACATCTAATAATTTCACCAGCAGTATAATCCTTAGCATTACGCGACAATAAATATCCTCCATTATTACCTCTTATACTAATTAAGAATCCTCTTTTTACTAAAAGAGATACAACTTGTTCAAGATATTTAATTGAAATATCCTGTCTTCGTGATACATCCTTTAAAGTTACTGGATTTCCATTTGAATATGCAGCAATATCAATCATCATTCTCAATGCATATCTTCCTTTTGTTGATATCATTTAATTCACTCCATTCCTACTGATTTACTATGTTTATTATAGCACTTTTATTTTGCTTTTAAAAGACTTAAGTCAACTTCGAATAAATCTCCTGATAAATAGTGATCTCCACTATCAGGAATTATTGCCACTATATTTTCTTCCTTATTACTCCTTTTTGCTCCAATAGCTAGGCCACCAAATATTGTTTTAAAAAATTTATTTATTTTTATGTTATGTCTCCCAATTTATAAGTTAAATGCTAGCTAATGCATTTTTGATATCATCAATAATATCATCAATATGCTCTGTACCAATTGATACTCTTACTGTATTTCTATAAATACCTACTTCATTTAATTCTTTATCACTTAATTCAGCATGTGTTGTTGATGCTGGATGAATTACTAATGATTTAACGTCTCCAACATTAGCAAGTAATGAGAATATTTGTAAATTATCAATGAATTTCTTAGTCTGTGCTTCATCACCATTGATTTCAAATGTGAAAATAGATCCTCCACCATTAGGGAAATATTTCTTATATAATTCTTGTTGTCTCTTATCTTGACTTACAAGTGGATGATGAACCTTTAATACCTTTGGATTAGAAGCTAAGAATTTTACAACCTTAGCTGCATTTTCAGAATGTCTTTCAACTCTAAGTGATAGAGTTTCTAATCCTTGTAATGCAACGAATGCATTGATTGGAGAAATTGCAGCTCCTGTATCACGAAGTAAAATTGCTCTAATATATACTGCGAATGCTGCAGCTCCCACTGCCTTTGTGAATGATACGCCATGATATGATGGGTTTGGTTCAACAAATTGAGGGAACTTACCTGATTTTTCCCAATCAAACTTACCTGAATCAACGATTACACCACCAAGTGCTGTACCATGACCAACAATGAATTTTGTTGCTGAATGAACTACTATATCTGCACCAAATTCAATTGGTCTAATTAAATATGGTGTACCAAATGTATTGTCAATTACTAGTGGTATAGCATGCTTATGTGCTATATTTGCAATTGATTCAATATCTATTACATCACTATTAGGATTACCTAATGTTTCAATAATAACTAATTTAGTATTATCCTTAATTGCCTTATCAAAATTATTAACATCTGCTGGATCAACAAATGTTGTATCAATTCCATAATTTCTTAATGTATGTTCTAATAAATTATATGTACCACCATAAATATTATTAGCTGCAACAACATGATCACCATTTCCAGCTAATGCTAAAATTGAATAAGTTATTGCTGCTGCACCTGATGCTACTGCTAATGCTGCAACACCACCTTCAAGTGCTGCAATTCTTTGTTCAAATACATCTTGTGTTGGGTTTGTTAATCTACCATAAATGTTTCCTGCATCTCTTAATGCAAATCTATCAGCTGCATGCTCTGCGTTATTAAATACATATGATGATGTTAAATAAATAGGTACTGCTCTAGCTCCTGTTGCGCTATCTGCCTTTTCTTGACCTACATGTAATTGTTTTGTTTCAAATTTATAATTTTTGCTCATTTTATTATTCCTCAATCTTTCCTAATTTATTTTTATATTTTTGTTTTTTAAGCATTTAAATTTAAATAATAATTACTGAGCCACACATGACATTATGACTCCTTCTCTTTAAGCTACACATTCGAAAATCACTACAACATCGAAATTTATTTAATTGTGTCATAATATCACTCCATTTCTTTGATTTCATCCTATTCCTACTCGTTTGCTAGGATTACCATTATTATACGGACTAATTTTTATAATGTCAATACATTTTTTAAAAAAATTTTTCATGTAAAAAAACTCCCTGATTTTTGTTTAGGGAGTAATAGTGATTTATTTGTTAATGTAATTCTAAAATCAAATTAACTTTAATAGTAATATCATAAATTATTATAAAAAACTAGGTGGGAATCCACCTAGCTCATACACGAATCTATGCTTTTTGAACGTTCTCTGCTAATTGGCCTCTTTCGCCTTCTTTAACATCAAAAGTTACCTCTTGGCCTTCTTCTAATGTTTTATAGCCTTCCGCTACAATTGCACTGAAGTGTACAAATACGTCTTTGCCTTCTTCAGATACGATAAAACCATAGCCTTTTTCAGCATTGAACCATTTTACTTTTCCCTTCATAAACTACTCCTTTCAAACCAAACCTTCAATAGGAACTCACAATCCCTATCATTTTTGATTATAAAACGTTTTCAAAAATTAATCAACAAGATTTAATATGTTTTTTCGAATTTTTGATAAATTATTGAAAATTTTATTAGATTTTATTCATTATGTAATTTAAAATAAAAATCCAACGCTATTACACGTTGGATTTGTTTTTTTATTAATATAAAGTTATTCAACTATTACTGCATATACATTTATTGAATCGCCTTTTCCAATTGTATGAGTTCCTTTTGCTAATTCAATTGAAACTACACCATCAGCGTTTGTTTTATATTTTGTTCCATCAATAACTATATTTTTAGATGCTGTATCTGTAATAATTGTTAAAGTTACAGTTGACTGACAAGTGAAACTAATAGTTGTAGTTTGTTCCATCTTCAATGCAGTAGTATAAGTAACTCCATCATATGTTTTTGATGCTACTCCACTCTTAAGGTTACCACTAACTGTAAAATACTCTGTTGAATCAGTTGTTCCATTATTAAAAGTCATAATATGAGAACCAGAATCAATTAATGCTTCTAATGCTTCTACACATGCTGCTAATTTGTCAGCATTTGTAACTAAAGCTTGATTATCTTCTGATAGAGAATTAAATGCAGTCTTTGCGGCATTGATTTCTTGTTTATTAGCTGCTGTAACTGCTGTAGCTTCAGGTAAAGCTTCAATCATAGTAATAACTTCATCTACAGTTACTTCAACTGGAGTAGGAGTATCAGAACCTGAGCCTGATGATTCAATTCCTTGAACTGAAACTAATTTTGATGTATAGCCCATTACGGCATTCTTTAATTCAGGAATAATATCGTAATTAGCATCTTCAACAGAATTATCGAAAGTCCACTTGAAGTCTCCACCTTGTAAACGTCCTGCATAAGACATTGTAGTATTTCTTGCATTTACTGGTGATTCAATTTGATCTGCAGTTACACCTAAGTCAATAGTTGTATCGAAGTTATTATATGTTGCGCCACCAGCATTATAAGTATTTGGAATTACTTGATCTCTAGTTTCTGCTAATACAGCATCATAAGAGTTACTGTTTTGAGCTGTTGTTGCACCTTGAATACCTTTATCTGCGTTTGCATAAGTTAATGTCTTTGCACCTTCGATATAGTTATCATATGCTTTAATTGTACCAGCTGATTCTCCTGAGAATGTTCCATCTGCTGCATCTGTACCAGTTAAACTTGATAACATAGGATATTTACAATTTCTAAAATAATTACCTTCTACGAATGCATCTGCACCAGTTGTAACACCTACACCATATTTAGCAACGCCATCATAATAGTTATTATAAACATGTACTGACATTGTTCTAATTCTTGGATGTCTTGAGTCTGAATGGTCAAACCAGTTATGATGATATGTAATATAATTTGGACCTGTTTCAGATTTCATACCACATAATGACATTTTTCCTGAATCCCAGAAATGTAGATATGACATAGTAATGAATTTTGAATCATTCTTCAAATCCATTGATCCATCGCCCTTAACTTGGTCAGCATCAGATCCTGGGGCACCATAGAATATATCACAATTATGTACCCAAATATTTATATTCGCACTTTCTAATGCAATACCATCATCAGGCCAATACAAGAATCCAAGATTTCTTATTTCTATATTAGAAGTCTTTAAGCATCTTACACCAGCACCATATAATGTTGCATCATTACCGATACCTTCAATAGTAATACCAGCATTAGCAATTTGATCTTGTGTCAAATTCTTATAACACTCTTTAAAGCCTAAATTTAATTTATCATTATTATTTGTTAATCCACTTTGTGTTACTTTACCAATTAATCTTAAAACTAAAGGTCTTGTTTCAAATCCCTTACTCATAGCTTGTGAAATGTTACCTACACCAGTAAATGTTTGTTCTTTACCCTTTGAATCAACAATAACACTCAATGTAACTTTGTCTTTAGTATCTTCTGTAACATATAATACTCTAGCATTAGATTTTAATGTACCATCTAAGTTATATGCACCTACAGTCTTACCAGCTAAAGGTGAATCCTTAGAGAATGCAAATCCTGTTCTATCATGAGCTTTAACAACAAAATTATTAACCTCAGTTGCAGCAACTGCTACTTCACTTCCAGATACAACTGGAGCAACCTTTAATGTATACTTGCCAGCCTTTAGACCTACTGCATCAACTCTATAATATTCTTTGTTACCATCTTTATATTTTCTAATTAATTGATCATCAAGCTTTGTATATGAACCACTCTCAGATTTAACATATGCGTTATATTCTGTTGCTGCTGCATAAGCATCGAATTCAGCATATAGAGATTCTAATGATGCACCTGCATCAAGAATGTTGATTGCATTTTCAACAGGAGTTGCTGCAACGTATACTGGTACAATATTTGTATTATCATTAATTGAAGTTTCAAAATCAAATTCATTTTCTCCATCTACTGACCAATATGCAAATTCATAGCCTGATTGATATGGAGCTTGAGGAATATAAGATGCACCAACTGCTTCACCCTTTTCAATTTCAACTTGAGCTAAAATTGTATTATCCTTAACAAATGATACGTTAAGTAATTCAACAAATTTAGCATAAAGTGTCATTGTTTCATTAATTGCTGTTGTTGAAGTAATTCTATTTTCAAATGTTGCTTCTTTATACCAGCCATAGAAAGTATATCCTTCTTTAACTAGTACTGGTAATGAAATCTTTTGTCCTTTTTCAATAACAATTGGATCAAAGTTCTCGCCTGATGTTTCTGAATCAAATGAAACAGTTGCATAATTATCAGGATTATATTCAACCCAATTTGCATAAATTGTAGTAGATTTTTCAATTACTGTATCAGCAGTTGCTGGAGTAGTAAAGTTTTGATCCATAAACCAACCTTTAAAAATCCAACCATTTGCTTTCAAATCAGCAGGAAGAATTGATAACTTATAACCTATTTCAACCTTAACTGATTCTGGCGCATCACCATGCTCAGTAAAATATGAAACATTTGCAAATGAAGCTTCTCTTTCAACATACATTTCAGTAATATTAATTGCTTTATCTGATGATAATTGATAAGTGCCAGCAGCTAATTCTACTTCAAACGAAATATCTGCAGGAGTTCCACCATCTGGAGTTCCAGGATATTTACTAGATTTATATACATCAGTTGAGTCTTTTTTTACATAAACACTTCCTTCAGAACTTGAACCCCAAGAACCGTTAACTACTAACTTACTTGGCTTATTAACATATATCTCTATTGTTCCAGATTGATTGTTATATGATGCATAATTAGCATTTACACGATTCTTTCCAGTATTTACAAATGTAAATCCTTTATCATATACATCTTTTCCTAAAACATATTTTCCATCAACTTCATCTACTCCAGCGATATCAACTAGTTCTTTCCATGATGTTAAATTAGGTCCAAAACCAATCTTTGAAACTTCAACAATTGATGCTTCAAATTCTGCAGCTAAAGTAATATCTTCATCAATTTTTGCATCGAAATTAAATTCTTCTCCATTTAATAACCAACATTTAAAATCAAAACCATCCTTAATAGGATCAGCTGGTTTTGAAGTTGCAGTACCTTTTTCTACTTTTTTAGTTAGATATGTGTCATTATCAACCATAAAAGTTACTGTTACTTTTTCAACTTCAGGTGTTTCTCCTGTAGTTGTTACAGGTGTTTCACCTGTAGATGGGATAACGGTAGTTTCACCTGGCTTATCTCCTGTAGGCTTAGGTTTTTTTGTAGCACATGCAGCTACTACAAAAGTACATGCTAATAAGCTTGCACTCAATAATACTTTCTTAATCTTCATTTCTTCTCATTCCTTTTCTATTTTTCTTTTGTATATTGATTATTTGAATTTTTAAAAGTGTATAAATAGTTATCTTCATTTAAAGTGATTGTTAAAATATCACTATTTCTTTTCTTTAATTTACAATTGATTGTTTTCTCATCTTTTTTAGTAATAACAGCTTGGAATAATTTGTTATTTGAATTAAATCCAATTTCTTTTGTTGTTCCATCAGCTGTTAAGCTTTGATTAATATTAATATCTTTTTCTTTTCCATCTATATAAAAATTGTATTGGAAAATATTCAAATCATCAGAGAATTTTTCATCAACTATAACATAATCATTTTCATTAATCATAATTTTAGTATTATAGTCAATTGCTGAATTCTTAATAATCTTTAAGGTTTCAAAATTATAATTAAATAATCCACAAGAAATAATTCCATTTATATTTGATTTAGATTTGTAATTATCTTGATTAACATTTTCTTCTTCAAATACAATTTCATTATAATGTATAGAATATTCATAATATGGACTTGTCACATAAATTGACTTTTTATATTGTGATGTTGAAGGGTTTGTTACGCCTTCACAAATTGCATCACTAAAACCAAACATATCTTCTAAATTGTAGATGTAATAATTGATATCTGAAACTAATGATTTTTCCAATG
>OCVV011354342.1_pt1 | contig 11945 bp, 10 predicted proteins | sample 1539721 | NCBI WGS metagenome assembly OCVV01 (sample SAMN02144230, study PRJEB22623) | gut metagenome | biome: sheep rumen | host: Ovis aries | place: New Zealand | reverse complement strand
GGGGGGCGACGCCCAGCCGCAGGAGGTCAATCGGTTGGCCCGCTGGCTGCGCGAGCACCATCCGAAGTTGAAGATTGCCTGGTGGAGCGGCCGCTCGCTGCTCTCGCCGCTGGTGCAGTTGGCCAACTTCGACTACATCAAGCTCGGTCCCTACCTGCGCCACCTGGGTCCCCTGCGCAGCCGCACCACCAACCAGCGCCTCTACCGCGTCGAGGGTGGCCGTCTGCACGACATCACCTCGCGCTTCTGGAGGCAGAGTTAATAATATATTTGCGTAGTTTATTTTTTATTCGTATCTTTGCATTTTACGGTCAGAGTGGTTGGCCGTTGTAAATGATTGAATGAAAATGGACTACAACTTCGGAGAAATCGAACCACGGTGGCAAAACTACTGGCGGGAGCATGGTGTGTACCATGTTTCGAACCAGAGCGAGAAGCCGCACTACTATGTTCTTGATATGTTCCCTTACCCCTCGGGGGCGGGACTTCATGTGGGTCATCCGCTGGGCTATATCGCCAGCGATATCTACAGTCGTTACAAGCGCTTGCGGGGCTACAATGTACTGCACCCGATGGGCTACGATGCCTACGGCTTGCCGGCCGAACAGTATGCCATACAGACGGGCCAGCATCCGGCCGTCACCACGGAGCAGAACATCAAGCGCTACCGCGAGCAGTTGGACAAGATCGGTTTCTCGTTCGACTGGGACCGCGAGGTGCGTACCTGCGACCCGCAGTACTACAAGTGGACGCAGTGGACTTTCATCCAGCTGTTCAAGAGCTACTATGACAACAAGCTGCAGCGTGCGCAGTCGATCGCGTCGCTGGAGGCTCGCTTTGCCGAATGGGGCACCGACGGCTTGGATACCGCCTGCACCGAGGAAATGAGCTTCACGGCGGCGGAGTGGAACGCGTGGGACGAAACCAAACGCCAGCAGGTGCTGATGAACTACCGCCTGGCCTACCTGGCCGACACGTATGTCAACTGGTGTGCCGAACTGGGCACAGTGTTGGCCAACGACGAGGTGGTCAACGGCCTCAGTGTGCGCGGCGGCTACCCTGTGGAGCGCAAGCTGATGCGCCAGTGGAGCCTTCGCATCACGGCCTACGCCCAACGTCTGGTCGACGGGCTGGAACAGGTGGACTGGACTGACAGCTTGAAGGAGATCCAGCGCAACTGGATCGGTCGGAGCGAAGGCGCTGCGGTATGGTTCCCGCTGGATGTGAAGAGCAATTCCAACGTGCTGCCGGGGGCTCAAGCCTATATGTCGCAGTTCGACCCCCAGCCGGTGCCCAGCTTTGAGATCTTCACCACCCGTCCCGACACCATCTTCGGTGTCACCTTCATGGTGTTGTGTCCGGAGCATGAACTGATAGATCAGATCACTACTGCCGACCGCAAGGCAGAAGTGGAAGAATATGTCACTTGGGCCAAGAATCGCTCGGAACGTGAGCGTCAGGCCGAGGTGAAGAAAGTGAGCGGTGTCTTCACGGGTGCCTATGCCGTCAACCCCCTCACCGAGGAGCGGATCCCCATCTGGGTGAGCGACTATGTGTTGGCAGGCTACGGCACCGGTGCCATCATGGCGGTGCCGGCCCACGACAGCCGCGACTTCGCCTTTGCGCGTCATTTCGGGCTGCCGATACGCCAGGTGGTCTCGTTAGAGAAGGACGTCACTAGCGACCCCGCCACGTGGACGGAGAGCATGGACGCCAAGACAGGCTACTCGGTCAACAGCGGCTTTGTCACCGGCATGAAGGTGAAGGACGCCATGAAGGCCGTGATTGACAAGATAGAGGAGAAGGGCATCGGCCACCGCACGGTGAACTACCGCCTGCGCGATGCTATCTTCAGCCGCCAGCGCTACTGGGGCGAGCCGTTCCCCATCTACTACAAGGACAATACCCCCTATACCATTCCCGAGGAGTGTCTGCCGCTGGAGCTGCCGGAGGTCAAGGACTTCAAGCCCACGGCCACGGGCGAGCCGCCGCTGGGCCATGCCGAGTGTTGGGCTTGGAACGAGGAGAACCGCCGCGTGGTGGAGAAGAGTCGGATCGACAACAAGACGGTCTTCCCGCTGGAGCTGAGCACCATGCCGGGCTTTGCTGGCAGCAGCGGTTACTATCTGCGCTATATGGATCCGCGGAACGACGAGGCGTACTTCTCGGAGCAGGCTGTGCAGTATTGGCAGAATGTCGACCTCTATGTGGGCGGTGCCGAACATGGCACGGGCCATCTGATCTATGCCCGCTTCTGGAACAAGTTCCTCTTCGACCTCGGCATGGCCGTGAAGGAGGAACCATTCCAGAAACTGATCAACCAAGGTATGATTCAGGGTCGGAGCAACTTCGTCTATCGCTCGAAGCAAGACAATAACCTCTTTGTCTCGAAGGGCCTCATCAAGAATATGGATGAGGTGACGGCTATCCATGTGGACATCAACATGGTGGACAACGATGTGCTCGACGTGGAGCGCTTCCGCCAATGGCGGCCCGAGTTTGCCGACGCAAGATTCGAGCTTGAGGATGGCAAATATGTGTGCGGCTGGGAGGTGGAGAAGATGAGCAAGAGCATGTACAACGTGCAGAACCCCGACGACCTGGTGGCCCGCTACGGCGCCGATACGCTGAGATTGTACGAGATGTTCCTCGGACCGGTGGAACAGGCTAAGCCGTGGGACACCAACGGTATCGAGGGTGTGTTCCGCTTCCTCAAGAAGTTTTGGAAACTTTATGCCAACTGCATGACGGCACAGACGGATCCGACCAAGGAAGAACTCAAGATACTCCACCAGACCATCAAGAAAATCACTGAAGATATCGAGCGCTTTTCATTCAATACGTCGGTATCGACCTTCATGATCTGTACAAACCAGTTGACCGACCTCAAGTGTGCCAGTCGCGAGGTGCTGGAGCCGCTGGTGGTGTTGATTGCCCCCTTTGCGCCTCACATTGCTGAGGAATTGTGGCATCAGTTGGGACATGACACCACGGTGTGCGATGCTACATGGCCGGTGTTCGACCCGCAGCAGTTGGTTGAAGATATGGTGAAGTACCCAGTGCAGTTCAATGGCAAGATGCGCTTTATGATTGATCTGCCTGCCACGGCTACCCAGACGGATGCCCTCGAAGCAGTAAAAACGGCTCCTGATGCTGCCAAATGGCTTACATCGGAGCCCAAGAAAGTTATCTTTGTACCGAAAAAGATTATCAATATCGTACTATAATGTTAAGTAGACACTTCTTACGCTGTAAGGTACTGCAAGAACTATATGCCTGTCAGATGGAGGACCGAGACCATGTCACGGCACTCAAAGATTTCGAATATCATATAGGAAGACTTAATGAGTTAGGGGTTATCCAGGTGGCCTTGATGCCACGAATGCTGGAAGTCGGTGAGCGAGTTATTGAGGAAGGTCGAAAGAAATTCCGTCCCACTCAGGCCGAGAAACAGCCGAATCGAAAGTTTCTTGGAAATGAGTTCTTGCGTCGTATGGCCGATAACTTCGAGTTGAAAAAGTACACTGAGCAATGGGCTGGGCTTTGGGAGACAAACGAGGATTTGATTCGTGAGTCTTTCATTGACTTCCGTCAGCAAAAGACGTATGGTGACTATCTTTCTTTCCCCGAGAGCGATTTTAAGACCGACAAGGAGATGGCCATCAATATGTTTCGTTATTTGATGAATCGTGACGCGTTGGTGGCGACCATCAGTGACCGCAGTTTGCTGTGGGAAGATGACTTCGAACAAATTGCCCAGTACAATTTCATGATGCTCAAGACGCTCGATGAGGAACATTTTGATGAAGCTATGATGTGGCCGATCATGTACGATCGTCGTGTTGAGAAGGACGAAGCTGATATGGAGTTTGCCCGACAGTTGCTCCGAGAAAGTCTTGCTGGACGTCAAGAGTGTGATGAGTTGATCCGTCAGCGCCTCCAGGGTTGGGAATTTGAGCGAGTGGCCATGATGGACATACTGCTCATAAACATGGCAGTCGCCGAACTGACTGCATGCCCAACCATCCCCGAAAAGGTTACTGTAGATGAATATATCGAACTAAGTAAGGAGTTTAGTTCTGAGCGGAGTCGCTTGTTTATTAATGGTATTCTGGACAAGCTAGTATTGGAACTTCGCTCGCAAGGGCGTATCAAGAAAACCGGTCGTGGTTTGCTTAACGAATTTGGAGAAGAGAAATGAAAAAGATAGTACTTGTATGCCTTGTGGTGTTGACGGTGGTAGGCTGTCGCTCTAAAACGACCAACACCGATATCGACCTAATTCGCAACCCCAAGAGTGCGATAGGATATGATGATAAGGAAAAGATGCCCATCATCGCGTTTGACAGCGATTCGCATGACTTCGGGCGCCTGTCAGCAGGGGAGAGTGTCAGTTATAGCTTCCACTTCCGTAATACGGGTAACGCTGATCTCGTGATTTCGGGGTGTAGTGCCACCTGTGGTTGCACGATAGCCGATTACCCCAAGGAAAGAATTGCTCCTGGCGGTGAAGGCTACATTACGGTTACGTTCAAGAGTGCTGGCAAAAGTGGACAGCAGTTCCAGGAGGTTACCGTCGTGACCAATGCACAGCCGTCGCGTATTAAACTTAAGATTTTAGCCCAAGTATCACATTAAATAGAGTAACAATGACCAATATGATTCTTTTACAAGCCCAGCAGGGAGGAGCCGGTGGCTCGATGTGGATCTGGATGATTGTCATCCTTGTGGTGATGTGGATCCTCATGATGCGTCCGCAGCGTAAGAAAGAAAAAGAAGAGCAGCAGTTCCGTAATTCCTTAAAGAAAGGCGATCGCGTCGTATTCTCAGGTGGAATTTATGGAAAGGTGCATTCGGTTGACGCTCATACCGTCGAGGTGGAGGTCAGCAATGGCGTCATTATGACCGTCGAGAAGAACATGATTCAGCCTGCTCCTGAGCCCAAGGCCGAAGAGAAGAAGTGAAGCACTTTCTGGTCATACTGGGAATAACAGCCCTGGTGTGGCTGGGATTGTCGTTGTCTGAGGAACGCGACTACCCTATGAAGGTTGGTGTGCAGATGACAGGCTACGACACAATTCGATATGCCATCGTATCAGCTGATACGGTGTTGGACGTGAAAGCCCGAATGTCGGGAGCCAATGCTATGCTGTATAGCATACAGCGGCGTATCCCCGTATTGCGTGTTCCGGTGCCTGTGGATGGTAGTGCCGTCGCCACTAATTCGTTGATCGAGCCATTGAAGAGGGTGGCTATCGGCATCAAGCAGGTGAGTTGTGACGTTGATTCATTGCGTGTAAAGCTTGCTCCTCGTTCAAGTCGTACCTATGTGCCCCAGTTGGATGAGGTGAACTTTACATTCAACGAGCAATACGGTCTGTATGGCGAGGCGGTCATGACGCCCTCTCAGGTTACGTTATACGGCCCAGCCGAGTCTCTTGCTGCGATTGATGAGGTGCACATAGCGGCCGCGAACCTGCGAGACATTAAGGAGAGTGGCACGTATACGCTCCCGTTAGACCCCGTGTGGGAAAACTATCCCGATGTCCATCCTTCGTGCACCGAGGTGTCAATCTATCTACCTGTAGAGGCCTATGTTGAGCGCGACTTCCGGGTGCCCGTTCGGGTGCTGGATGCTGACACCACGGTATCCTACAAGCTCTATCCAGAGGAAGTTACGGTACGCGCATGGGTGGCTCAGCGCGACTTGAACAATGCCCTCGACTTTGTCGTGTCGGTCGATTACAGTGACTTGTTTCAACATGACGGAGTCTTGACGCCCCAACTGATGGAGTTTCCGGCCTATGTCCGCCCCAGATACATTTATCCTCGCGAGATTCAGTGTGTTGTCATTCGATGAAGAAGGTGGGTATAACTGGTGGGATAGGGTGTGGTAAGAGCACTGTCGTGGCCGAGTTCCGGCAACTGGGGGTTCCTTGCTTTGTGAGCGACATCGTCGCCGCCAGCTATTATTTTGATATAGACTTCCTTGACCAGCTGCGCTCGCTCTTGGGCGACCAGGTTTTCCGGCCCGACGGATCGGTCGATAAACAGAAGGTCGCATCGCTGGTGTTCTCCGACCGAAAGCTTTTGGAAGGCCTTAATGCCATGATACACCCGCGTGTGATGGACGACTTCGAACACTTTTGCCATCAGCATGAAAAGGTGCCTTATGTCCTCTTCGAGAGTGCCATTCTGTTCGATTACGGTTTCGATCGACTGATGGATCGTGTGATTTGTGTCTACCTCGACTTGCCCGAACGCATGCGTCGGCTGCGGTTGCGTGACGGGGTGGGGGAGGCTCAAATCATGGCGCGGATTCAGAACCAGATGCCTGCCGAAGAGATGATGGACAGGGCCGACTATGTGGTGTTGAACTATGAAGGCAATCCCCGAAGCCGGCAGGTGGCTTTTATTGACGAACAATTAAAGAAATGAATATGAAGAAGACTCTAATACTGACCGCCTTGATGGTCGTTTTGCTTGGCATGTCCAACGCCCAGGTGTTCGACTCCCGAGGATTTACCTACCTCGACCCCGAGGCCATCTGGGTCGACGAGACGATGAGCAAGCTCTCTCTCGAACAGAAGATCGCCCAGCTCATGGTGATCCGTGTCCCGCTCGATATGAACGACAAACAGGCCAAAGAGTTCTCCGAGCGCATCAACGGCTACGGCGTGGGCGGTGTATGCTTCTTTGCTGGCACAGCCGACCGTCAGGTCGCCATGACGCGCCGTTTTCAGAAGGATGCCCGTGTACCTCTCCTGGTGTGCATCGACGGCGAATGGGGGCTTGGTATGAGGCTTCGCGATATGTACAGCTTCCCTCGCAACGCCAAGTTCGGCCAGCTCACCCCCGATGCCGACAGTATTGTCTACCGCATGGGCGAGGAAATCGGCCGCCAATGCCGCGAAATGGGCATCCATATCAACTTCGCCCCGGTGGTCGACATCAACTCCAACCCCAAGAATCCCGTCATCGGCACCCGCTCCTTCGGCACCGACCCCGAACGTGTCAGCCAGCTCGGCATCATGTATGCTCTCGGCATGCAGAGCCAAGGAGTGTTGGCTGTTGCCAAGCACTTCCCCGGCCATGGCGATACCGATGCCGACAGCCACTTCGAGTTGCCCGTGATCAACCACACACTCGAGTACATCGATTCTGTCGATCTCTACCCCTTCAAGCGCATGATCGCCGCCGGTGTGGGCGGAATCATGACGGCCCACCTGCAGGTCAACGCCTATGACTCCACGCACCCCTCCTCGCTCAGCCCTGTCATGGTCAACGGTCTGCTGCGTAACCGCCTGGGATTTGACGGGTTGATCATCACCGACGGCCTCGATATGAAAGGTGTCACCAACACCTATGGACTCGGTCGTGGCGAGCTGGCGGCACTGTTGGCCGGCAACGACATCCTGCTTCTTCCGCCCGATGTGCCGCAAGCCATCGAGACCATCAAGAGTGCTGCCGTTCAGAACGACAGCGTCCGCGCGCTCGTCGACTACCATTGTCGCCGCGTCCTCGCCGCCAAACACCGCCTCGTCGTCGCCCACCGCGACAGCGATATCCGGGTGCCCGGCGAAGAACATCGCGCCGTTTGCCAGGACATCGTCAACGACCTTACGCTCAATATCGACCATCGTATCGACACCATTATCGAGCGTGCCATCGGCGACACCGCCATGCCCGGCTGCCAAGTGGTGGTGATGCACCACGGCCGCGTGATCCTCAACCGCGCCTACGGCCACCAGACCTACGACCCCCAGTCGCCTGCGGTAACCCCGCAGACCATCTACGACCTCGCCTCGCTCACCAAGCCCATGGCCACCACCCTCGCCATCATGAAACTGGTCGACGATGGCCAGGTGGGCCTCGGCGACAAACTGAGCAAGTATCTCCCTTATCTGAAGAAGACCGACAAGGCCGACATCACCCTTCGCCAGGCCCTCAGCCACCAGACCCCCCTCAAAGCCTTCGACAACTACTGGACCAAGACCTCCAATCGCGACAGCCTCCTGCTCATGGTGGCCCAGAGCGCTTTGGTCGACAAGCCGGTCTATAGCGACTTCAACTTCATGCTCTTGGGCGATGTGGTCGAGCGCGTCTCCGGCCAGACGCTCGAGCAGTATGTCGACGAGCACTTCTATAGCCCCATGGGGCTGCGGCGCACGGCCTTCCGTCCGCTCAGCCATGGCATAGCCCTCTCGCAGATCGCCCCCACCGAGCGCGACACCCTCCGCGGGTTGATCCACGGTACCGTCCACGATCCCAACGCCCATGCCATGGGCGGCGTCAGCGGCCATGCCGGCCTCTTTTCCACCGCCGAGGAGGTCGCCCTCGTCATGCAGATGCTCCTGAACGGGGGGCAGCTCGACGGCACCCGCTACCTCAAGGAGAAGACCGTCGAGACCTTCACCCGCCGCCACTTCGAGAAGCAGGGCAACCGCCGCGCTCTTGGCTTCGACAAGCAGCTCTTCACCCCCAACCGCAACGGCCAGGCCGCCTTCGAAGCCTCCCAGGCCAGCTATGGCCACACCGGCTTCACCGGCACCATGCTCTGGGTCGACCCGGAGTACGACATGGTCTTCGTCTTCCTTTCCAACCGCGTCCACCCCTCCGCTGCGGTCAACAAGCTGGCGCGCCTCAACGTGCGTACCGACGTCCAATCAGTCATTTATAATATTCTGAAACAGTAACATACCATGAGCGGCATCACCAAATGGCTCTTTGCGGGCCTCGGCTGGGCCTTCGGAGGCCCCATAGGCGCCCTGTTGGGCTACTGGCTCGGCAAGGCCATCTCGCCCGACAGGCAGATAGGCACCTCCGGCTGGTACAGCGACACCACCGAATCCGGCCACCGTGGCCCCTACCGCAACACCGGCACCCAGCAGGACGTCAACGCCGCCCTCATGGTGCTCATCGCCGCCGTCATGAAGGTCGACGGCGCCGTCAAGAAGAGCGAGCTCGACTATGTCAAGCGTTTCCTCCTGGCCAACTACGGCGAGGAGCACGGCAAGGAGATGCTCAAGGTGCTGCAGCAGATGGTGCAGCACGACATCGCCATCGACCAGGTGTGCCAGCAGATCAAGGTCAACACCGACTACAACACGCGCTACCACATGGTCGACTTCCTCTTCGGCATCGGCGGGGCCGACGGCTCCTTCAACCAGCCGGAGATCAATATGCTGCGTCTCATAGCGCAGTACCTCGGAATCTCGCAGAGCGACTACACCTCCATCCACGAGCGCCACGTGGGCTACCAGGACGCCGGCTACAGCGACGGCAGCCACAGCTCTGGCCGCTCTGGCTCGACCAGTTCCTACAACAAAGATCCCTACCGCGTGCTCGGCATCGACAGCTCGGCCACCGACGACGAGGTGAAGAAAGCCTACCGCAAGATGGCCATGAAGTACCATCCCGACCGTGTGGCCGGCATGAGCGAGGAGATGCAGCGCAACGCCGCCGATCAGATGAAGGAAATCAACCAGGCCTACGAGGTCATCAAGCAGCGCCGCTCCTCGATGAGATAGGCTGTTTGGCGCAAACAACGCAATGGGCTGACGTGCAGATGCAAGCGTCAGCCCTTTTGTTTTGGCAATCCTTTTGAGCCAGTAATCCTTATACCATCCGTTCTACCACCGTGCCCACCAACTCGCGCATCTGCAGGTGGTAGTCGTTGAGGAAGGTGCCCTTCGGTCGGTTGGCGATGATCAGGCACACCGTCAGCGCCTCGTGGCCCAGCAGGTGGCTGAAGCCGTAGATCGCCGAGGTCTCCATTTCCAGATTTGTCACCGGAGTGTCGTTCCAACGGAACGTGGCGAGCTTCTCGTTCAGCTCGTTGATGGCGGGATGCAGCCGGATGGTGCGCCCCTGCGGACCGTAGAATCCGGGTGCCGTGGCGGTGATACCGTGGTGCATGTCGATGGCCACACGCCCCAGCAACCGGCTACTGCCCTGCACGCTGTACGGCATGGCCAGCCGGCGGTTGAGCCCCATGTGGATCATGAACTGCTGGTCCATGGCCGGCAGGGGCGGCACCCATTCCTGGTAGTAGTTCATCAGGCCGTCCAGGCCGATGGCGTAGGCCGCCGCCACGTGGCTACCGCAGTCGATCTCTTCCTGCAGCGAGCCGCTGGTGCCGATGCGCACCACCTCCAGATGGCGGTCGCTCTCGCCCTTCCATTCGCCGGCTTCCACCCGCAGGGCGGCGTCCAGCTCGGTCATCACGATGTCGATGTTGTCGCACCCCATGCCCGTCGAGAGGGCGGTCATGCGGGTGCCGTGGTAGGTGCCCGTGAGGGCGTGCATCTCGCGGTTCGACGATTCGTACTCGACCGTCTCGAAGATGTCCTTGAACATCTCCACCCGGCCGGGGTCGCCGACGAGCAGCACCTTGTCGGCCAAGGTGCTGCTGTCCAGGTGTATGTGGTATAGTTTGCCGTTGGGGGCTAAGACCAGTTCGCTGGCTTTCATGTCGATGGTTCTGTTTTGGGGTTGGTTAGGTGTTCTGCTTGGCTAGCGGCGGCTCGTGGTGCCGGTGCGCGTGGTGCTGCGGCTCTCGCTGTTGGTCGAGGTGCTGCGCGAGGTGTTCGTGCTGCGACTCGGCGTGGCCGTGGCGGAGGTGCTGCGGCTCGACGTGGAGGCGCTGGTGGCGCTGCGGCTCGGCGTGGCCGTGCTGCTGGCGCTGCGGCTTGGCGTGGCTGTGCTGGTTGTACTGCGGCTCGTCGAGGGGGTGGCGGTGGCGCTGCTGCGCGAGGTGCCTGTCGTGGTGCCGCGCGAGGTGCCCGTGGTCGTGCCCGTCGAGCGGCTGGTACCGGTCGTGGAGCGCGTGGCGGTGCCGGTGGTGCCGGTGCTCGTCGAGGTGCTGCGCGTGGTGGTAGTGGTGCTGCGCGAGGTGCCGCTGGTGCCGGTGTTCGAGCGCGTGGGCGTGGTGCCGGTGCTGCGCTGGGTGGTGGTGCCCGTCGTGGCGGTGCCCGTCGAGCGCGAACCCGTGCTGCTGCTGCCGCTGCGGGCCGCACCGCTGTTGCGCTGGGTGCTGACGCCCGTCGATCCGGTGGCGCTGCCGCTGGCCGAGGGGCGGGTGGTCGGCAGGGTCGAATGGCCGCTGCGCGTCGACGATGTGCTCACCTGCGGCCGGTCCACACCGGGCGTCCATCGCGTGGTGGGGGCGGGGGCCGGAGTCTGCGGGGTGCGCATGTAGTAGGGCGGCAGCGGAGGCTGCGTGTGCGGGCCCCATCCGCCGTGCGGAGGTGCCGGCGGCATCCAGCCGTGGCGGTGGATGTCATAGTGGTATGTGCGCACGTAGCCCGCTATGTGCATCCGGCGGGTAAAGGGATGATAAGCAGGTACATACCAGCTGAAGCTCGGCATCCGCACCTGGGCGTGGAACCGCAGGTACTGCGCCGCGTTGTACATGCGGCCGGCGCTGTAGAGCCACACACACTGCAGGTCGAGCGGCATGTAGATCTCGTCGCCCGTGTAGGCGTCGTATCCGTAGACCCACAGCTCGTAGTAGGCCGAGTTGACGCGCTCCATCCACACTTCGTTGATCAGCACGTAGGTCTCGATCTCATAATCGTAGCCGCAGTAGAGCATCATCTCCTGCTGGGCGTTCAGGTATTGCACCGTCCGCTGGGCCTGGGCATAGGTGAAGTAGCGGATGGATTGGGCCGTGGCCGTCAGGCTCATCAGGACCGTAACTACTAAGATTGCAATGCGTTTCATAGCTGTAGGTTTTTGTTTGTTCTTATCTATTGGTATTGCAAAAGTACAAAAACTTTTCGACATGGCAAAATTATTTTCTCCGATGCCCTCCCCGTGTCGACCCCTCCGAAACGCCCATGGTTCCTAGGTGCCTCCGTGATGACTCCCTGATGACTCCCTGATGACTCTCTTAAAACCAGGGCAAAACCCTTGCCCTGTCAGCGTTTTGCGAGTTTTCCAGC
>OCVV011358894.1_pt1 | contig 11947 bp, 8 predicted proteins | sample 1539721 | NCBI WGS metagenome assembly OCVV01 (sample SAMN02144230, study PRJEB22623) | gut metagenome | biome: sheep rumen | host: Ovis aries | place: New Zealand | reverse complement strand
CGGATCCGCGGCGTCAGAGATGTTCACTGGGGTTTATAAATAATATTCTCCCGCAGGGCGTCGGCGGTTTCCTGTCCCAGATAGTGGGCTACGATGGCAAGGGCGAAGGGGATGGCTGTGCCCATGGCCTGGCTGGTGATGATATTGTCGGTCACTGTGACCTGCTCATAGGTCAGGATGGCGCCGCCTTCTTTGAGAGCGCCTTCCTTGGAAGGATTGCAGGTGGCTTTTTTGCCCTGCAGCAGGCCCAGTCTTGCGAATACCGAGGGGGCTGCGCAGATGGCGGCGATCTGTTTGCCGGCTTTGGCAAAAGCCGTGACCTGCTCCGTCAGGCGCTGGCAGGCGTCCAGATGGATGGTGCCGGGCATGCCCCCGGGCAGGATCAGCATATCGTATTCGTCAAAATCCAGCAGGCTGACGGTCGTATCGGTCAGGAAGGTGACTTCGTGGGACGAAGTGACAGAGAGGCTGTCGGAAATGGAGACCTTGGTCAGGGGAATGCCTGCCCTGTAAAGGATATCCACAACTGTCAGGGCTTCGATTTCTTCACAGCCGTCCGCCATAAAGATCGCCGCTTTTTTATCGGTTTTGTAATTCATGGGTTTACCTCCTCGTAGCGGGGACAAGATCCCCGTGCCGTTTTTCTTTCTTTCCTATTATAAATGATTGGCTCCGAAAACTCCACAGGGAGCCGTCTCTCCTGATTTGTTCCGATCATACTTCCTCTATGCAACATTATCGGAAAGCGGGGGGCACAAACCTTAATTTTTGGTGAAATTGTGAACTAATTTAAATACAGCAGTTGGTTTCAGAAACAATATTTGTTATAATTTAGACAATCCAGTCAGAGGGGTAAGTCTGCGCTGAAGCAGACAGCGGCTGGACAGGAAAAGGGAAATCCGGCAGGAGGGACGCCGGTAGTTTTGGTTTATTCCAGGAGGAACGAATATGGTAACAAATGATCAATCCTTAGTCAGCCTGAAGCATAAAATTATGGAGAGAACGGCTGCGCTTGCTTATGAAGGCAAGCTGAATGACGAGACGAAAGAAGCGCTGGTCTATGAGATCATTCCCGGACCGATCGCTCAGTACCGCTGCTGTATCTATAAAGAAAGAGAAATCGTTAAGGAGAGGATCCGCCTGGCGTGCGCCCAGCCGCCCAGGAACAAAGTTGGATCCACAAATACGGTCCAGGTCATCAGCGCGGCCTGCGAAGAGTGCCCGCTGTCCTCCTATACAGTTACGGACAACTGCCGTCTCTGTATCGGTAAAGCCTGCCTGAATTCCTGCCGTTTCGGCGCCATCACCATCGGCTCCCATCGTTCCCACATCGATCCTACCAAGTGTAAGGAATGCGGTATGTGCGCGAACGCCTGCCCTTACGGCGCGATTGCCCATCTGGTTCGTCCCTGTAAGAAGGCCTGCCCTGTCGGCGCCATCACCTATGATGATAACGGCATCTGCCAGATCGATGAGAGCAAGTGTATCGCCTGCGGTCACTGCATCCATTCCTGTCCTTTCGGCGCGATCGGATCCAAGACCTATCTGGTAGACATCGTCAACCACATCGTGGCCGGAGATGAAGTTTACGCCATGTGCGCCCCCGCTACCGAGGGTCAGTTCGGCGAGAAGGTCTCCATGGAATCCATCCGTCAGTGCTGCATCGAGCTGGGCTTCAAGGATATGATCGAAGTCGGCCTGGGCGGTGATATGACGGCGGCTTATGAGTCTGCCGAGTGGAGTGAGGCGTACAAGGAAGGCAGAAAGATGACCACATCCTGCTGCCCTGCTTTCATCAACATGCTGCGCAAGCACTTCCCCAAGCAGTATGAAGAAAATATGTCCTCCACGGTTTCCCCGATGTGCGCGATTTCCAGATATCTGAAATATCTGCATCCCGGCTGCATCACTGTATTTATCGGACCCTGCATCGCCAAGAAGTCCGAGGCCAATGACAAGTCCGTACCGGACAACGCCGATTACGCGATCACTTTCGGTGAATTCTCTGCCCTGCGCCGTTCCCGCGGCGTTGAGTTCAAGCCCATGGAGAGCACCTATCAGGAATCCTCCATCTGGGGCAAGCGCTTCGCCAGCTCCGGCGGCGTAGCCAATGCGGTCATCGAGTGTATGCATGAGCGCGGCGAGGATACCTCCGCCCTGAAGCTGGTTCAGGTAGCCGGCGGCGATGAGTGCCGTAAAGCCCTGATGATGCTTAAGGCCAACCGCTTCAAAGAAGACTTCATCGAAGGTATGGTATGTCCCGGCGGCTGCGTAGGCGGACCTTCCAAGTATAAGACCGAGATGGAGATCAAGAGGGCCAGAGAGAACCTGCTCAAGAAGGCAGACGGCAGAAAGGTCCTTGAAAACATCAGTAATTATCCCATGGACAAGTTCTCCATGCACCGTGACGGGCACATGGAATAAACGGTCCGGCAGCGGATCGCCGGGAACCGTCCCGGCCGCGGCACAGCGGCGCACGGAGGAATCCCTGAACAGGGAATGCCCGGATCCGATCCGGAATGGATATTCGGAAAACAGCATTTAACAGCATTCAGCTGCAGGTTTTTGCCTGCAGCTGTTTTCTTTTTGAAATTTTATGGTATAATCGTTTCTCTGAGAGAAAATCACATTGAAATTCTGTAAAAGCCTGTGATATAATTCGCTCAACTGTGTTTATACGCATGACAAAAAGGAGCAGGGCCATGTATTCCGCAGCCGCTGCTGCCTGATTATAAAGAAGAAACAAGTAATAGCAGGAGGACCAATCATAATGAGCGTAAGCGTTGAGAAACTTGAAAACAGCATGGCCGTACTTACCATTGAAGTCGATGCCAAAGAGTTTGATAAAGCAGTAGACAAGGTGTATCTGAGACAGAGGAACAGACTGAACGTTCCCGGTTTCCGTAAGGGCAAGACTCCCAGAAAGCTGATCGAGAGAATGTATGGCGAAGGCATCTTCCTGGAAGACGCTGCCAATGATGTGATCAATGAGACCTATCCCGTTGAGGCGGAAGCCTGCGGCGAAGAAATCGTGTCCAGCCCTGAGATCGAGATTACCCAGATCGGCCACGGCCAGAACCTGATCTATAAGGCGACTGTTGCTGTCAAGCCTCCCGTAACGCTTGGCCAGTATAAGGGCGTCGAAGTTCTCAAGCGCCCCGTTACCGTTACCGATGAGGAAGTAGAAGCGGAACTGAAAAAAGAGCAGGACAAGAACGCTTCTTTTGAAGAAGTGACCGACAGGACTGTCCAGGACGGCGACCAGATCAAGCTTGACTTTGAAGGCTTTGTAGACGGTGTCGCTTTTGAAGGCGGCAAGGGCGAGGATTATCCTCTGACCATCGGCTCCGGTTCCTTCATCCCCGGCTTTGAAGAGCAGCTGGTCGGCGCTGAAATCGGCAAGGAAATGGAAGTAAATGTAACCTTCCCCGAGAACTATGGTTCTCCGGATCTGGCCGGCGCGGATGCCGTCTTCAAGTGCACGGTCCATTCCATCCGTGAGAAGCACCTGCCTGAGCTCAACGACGAGTTCGCGGATGATGTTTCCGAATTTGAAACACTGGACGAGTTCAAGGAAGATATCAGAAGAAACCTGATCGTCAAGAAGGAAGAGGCCGCAAGGACTGAGATGGAAAACGAGGCAGTTGACGCTGTCATCAAGAACGCCACCGTCCAGATCCCGGATGCCATGCTGAAGACCCAGGAGCGCCAGATGGTCGACGAGTTCGCCCAGCAGCTCCAGTATCAGGGCATGACCATTGATCAGTACTTCGAGTACTCCGGCAATGACAGGGACAAGATGATGGAAGTCATGGCTCCTCAGGCTGAAAAGAGGATCCTGACAAGACTGGTCCTTGAGCAGATCGTCAAGGAAGAGAACATCACTGTCAGCGAAGAGGACTTCGAGGAAGAGCTGCAGAAGCTGGCAGCTTCCTACGGCGCTGACCTTGATACTGTCAAGAATATCTTTGTCGGCAAGGAAAGAGAGCGTATGGAAGAGGACATCGCGGTCCAGAAGGCTGTATCCTTTGTCGCTGACCATGCGGTCGAAGTTGAAAAGGCTGAGGAAGCCGCAGAGACAGAAGAAGCATAAGCTTTCCGGTCCTGCAATACAGAAACCTGTTACGGGATCGGCGAAAGGGCCGGATTGGATCCGGCCCGTCGGCGGTCCTGTATTTCACTGCCGGATGATTTGCTGATCTGACCGGCTGTGGTACTTTATGTTCCGGCAAAAGCCGGATCGACAATCTGATGCGGCAGCCGGCCGCATGAAAGGAGGGCAAGAATGGCCAATTTTATTCCCTATGTTATTGAACAGACCGGTACCGGTGAACGTTCCTATGATATTTTCTCCAGACTGTTAAAGGAGAGGATCATTTTCCTGGGTGACCAGGTCACTGACGCCTCCGCGGAGCTGATCGTAGCGCAGATGCTTTTCCTTGAGGGCGAGGATCCCGATAAGGATATCCAGTTCTATATCAACAGCCCCGGCGGCTCTGTTTCTGCCGGAATGGCGATCTATGATACCATGAACTTCGTGAAGTGCGATGTGTCCACCATCTGTGTAGGCATGGCGGCCAGCATGGGCGCTTTCCTTCTGGCAGGCGGCACCAGGGGCAAACGTTTCGCGCTGCCCAATTCCGAGATCCTGATCCATCAGCCTCTGGGCGGCACCGAAGGCCAGGCCTCCGATATCGCCATCCAGGCAGCCCATATGGCCAGGATCAAAGAGAACCTGAACCGTATCCTTGCCCAGAATACCGGACGTACCTATGAAGAACTGGTACGCGATACAGACCGTGACAACTGGATGACAGCCCGGCAGGCGCTGGAGTACGGCCTGATCGACAACATTTATACGACCCGTAAGGAGATCACAGAATAAGGATTCAATATGGCAGATAAAAGAAAAATGCAGCCTTTGCGCAGATGCTCCTTCTGCGGCAGAACGGAAAAGCAGGTCAAAAAGCTGATCTCCGGCCCCGAAGGTGTTTATATCTGTGACGAATGCGTAATGATTTGCGCGGACATTATCGAAGAAGGCATGATTGAGGACGAGCCGGAAGAGGATGAGATCCATCTGCGGAAGCCTGTCGAGATCAAGGCGTTTCTGGATGAATATGTCATCGGTCAGGAAGAGGCCAAAAAGACATTGTCCGTTGCTGTCTACAATCACTATAAGCGGGTTCTGGCCAAGGGTCCCGCCAACGATGACGTGGAGCTCCAGAAGAGCAATATCCTGATGCTGGGTCCTACCGGCTCGGGCAAGACCTATCTGGCCCAGACACTGGCCAAGATCATCAATGTACCCTTCGCCATTGCGGACGCGACCACCCTCACAGAGGCCGGTTATGTCGGTGAGGACGTTGAGAATATCCTGCTCAAGCTGATCCAGGCGGCTGATTATAATATTGACCGCGCCCAGCTGGGCATCGTCTATATTGACGAGATCGACAAGATCGCCAAGAAGGGTGAGAATGTATCCATCACCAGAGACGTTTCCGGTGAAGGCGTGCAGCAGGCCCTGCTTAAGATCGTAGAGGGAACCATCGCTTCCGTACCGCCCCAGGGCGGCCGCAAGCACCCCCAGCAGGAGATGATCCAGCTGGATACGACCAATATCATGTTCATCTGCGGCGGCGCTTTTGACGGTCTGGAAAAGATCATCAACGCCCGTATGGACAGGCGGTCCCTGGGCTTTAACGCCACGGTTTCCGGCAGGGATGTCAAGGATATCGGTTCTGTACTGAGCGAAGTCCTGCCCGAGGATCTGATCCGTTTCGGCCTGATTCCCGAGTTCATCGGCCGTGTACCGGTCGTTACCACCCTGGAAGGACTGGACCGGGAAGCTCTGGTCAGGATCCTGAAAGAGCCTAAGAACGCTCTGATCAAGCAGTACAAAAAGCTCTTTGCCTATGACGGCGTGGAGCTGTCCTTTGAGGATGACGCCATTGAAGCCATCGCGGATCTGGGCATTGCCCGCAAGACCGGCGCCAGAGGGCTTCGTTCCATCATGGAGAAAGTCATGATGGAGGACATGTTCCTGATTCCTTCCGATGATACGATCAAAGAATGTATCGTAACAAAGGAATCGGTCGAGGGAACCGGTACGCCCAGGCTGATCCATAAGGCTGCCAGGAAGAAATTGAAACGTTCGGCTTCTTCCGCAGCTGCCGGGGAAGCCGATGCGCAGGAAGCGGAATAAATGAAAGATACAGTGCATGTGCCGGGAGGTACATGCATTGTTGCTATAGGCGGGTCTGCCGCCGGTGAGGAATGATATGGTTATTAAATCAGTGAATCTTGAAACAGTATGCGGCGTTACCAGCAAACTGCCGGTCAATACCCTTCCCGAAGTGGCATTCGCGGGCAAGAGCAATGTGGGCAAATCGACCCTGATCAACGGGATCATGAACCGCAAGTCCTACGCCCGGGTCAGTTCCCAGCCCGGCAAGACCCAGACCATCAATTATTATAATATCAATGACGCCTTATATCTGGTCGACCTGCCCGGTTACGGTTACGCCACGGCCAACGTGAAAGTCCGGCAGAAATGGGGGGAGATGATCGAGAGATATCTCAACACCAGCGAGGCGCTGAAAGCGGTCTTTTTGCTGATTGACATACGGCACGAACCGTCTAATAATGATATTATGATGTATGACTGGATCGTGCAGGCGGGCTTCAATCCCATCATTATCGCCACCAAGGCGGATAAGATCAAACGGAGCCAGCTGGCCAAACATAAGAAAATGATCCGGGAGACCATCAAAAGCAAAAGCCAGGCAGGCGCGGATCTGACCTTCCAGATGATCGCCTGGTCCGGCCTGTCCAAACAGGGCCGGGAGGAGATTTACGACCTGCTGGACAGAGAGGTCCTGGGGATCCTGCCCGCTGAAGCGGACGGGGAAGAGGACGGGAAAGCATGATCTTTCACGTACCTTTAACAGGAGCAGCAATAAGGAGGATATTATGAGCGGAAGATTTGAAGGAGATGAAGCGCTGGAGAGGCTGAAAGCCCTGAAGCGGGGAAGGATCATATTCGCGCTGATGACCATAGCCCTGGGCGTAGTGCTTTTGGTCTACTCGGACAACGTTCTTACCATGTTCAGCCAGATCATCGGCGGCATCCTGATTGCCGGCGGTGTCTGCGGACTGCTGGGCGGTATTTTCGGTCCCCGGGGCAGCTATTTTAAATGGTTCCTGATTGTGTTCGCCGCCTGTATCGGTGTGGTCGGCGTCTGGATCTTTACCAATCCGGTCGATATGGCGGCCCTGCTGCCCAGGATCATGGGTGTCCTGATCATAGTCAGCGGCTTTTTTAACCTGCTGGAGGCAGTGACCCAGGCCCAGCAGGGATACAGCAGATGGCTGATTTCCCTGCTGATCGGTATCGCTACGATCGTCGGCGGTGTTTACCTGTTCATGTATGCCTTCCAGGCGGCCAGCCTGGCGGTAAAAGTGGCCGGCGGCCTGCTTCTGTTCGACGGCATCAGCGACATCTGGGTCATTTCCAGGATCAGCACCAAAGCCAAAAAGATCTATCAGGATTCCGCGCCGGTGGATGTGGAAGCGGATTTTATTGAGGATAAGGGCGGTGATGAGGATGAGACCGGCACCGAGCAGCCCCGCAGGAACTAACCGGACCGGGCAGTGAACCGGGTAGTCAGACTTTCCGGTTCAAAAAGCATACAGCAAGCATTGTGAAAACAGCCTGTGTCTGTCTTCAGATTCGGAAAGCTGCCGGACGGCAGCACCGATCCATAGAAGACAGCAGAGGCTGTTTTTTATGCCGGCGTCCAAATGCACGCAGGAGTTCTGCGGGCAGTGATATATTGAAAGACAGCGGAGGCTGTTTTTTATGGTAATGTTCTAAAGTACGCGGCGGCTTTGCGGGCAGTGATGCAATGAAGGACAACAGAGACTGTCCTTTTTAGCAATGTATCGTAAAAATTAAAAAAGAAAGTGTTGACAAGAAACATATTAGTGTTATAGTAGTTATAGAACAAAGACAACATTGCTTTGGAATACTGTCCAAAGGAGGTGCATAGATGAACATTCAGAAATTTACACAGAAGTCCGTAGAGGCCATCAACAACTGTCAGCAGCTGGCCTATGAATACGGCAATCAGCAGATCGAGCAGGAGCACCTGCTGTACGCGCTGCTGACACTGGAGGATTCCCTGATCCGCAGACTGATCGAAAAGATGGGGATCGATCCGGCCGGCTTTACAGAATATGCCCAGCGCCAGGTCAACGGCCTGACCAAGGTACAGGGTTCCAACGCCCAGGTCTATGTCAGCAACTCCCTGAATAAGGTCCTGCTGGACGCGGAACAGGAAGCCAAGTCTCTGGGAGACGATTATGTCTCTGTAGAGCATCTGTTCCTGGCCCTGATCAAGCATGCCGCGGGAGGCGTCAAAAAGGCCTTTCAGGAGTATGCCATTGACAGAGAGCGCTTTTTAAAGGTCCTGTCCACTGTCCGGGGCAACCAGCGGGTGACTACGGACAACCCGGAAGCGACCTATGATACCCTGGAGAAGTACGGCGAGGAACTGGTCTCCAAGGCCAGGGAGCAGAAACTGGATCCGGTCATCGGCAGAGACAATGAGATCCGAAGTGTGATCCGTATCCTGTCCCGGAAGACCAAGAACAATCCTGTCCTGATCGGCGAGCCCGGCGTCGGCAAGACGGCCGTCGTGGAAGGACTGGCCCAGCGTATTGCCAGAGGCGATGTGCCGGAAGGACTGAAAGATAAAAAGATCTTCTCCCTGAACATGGGCTCCCTGGTAGCGGGCGCCAAATACAGGGGTGAATTTGAGGAGCGTCTGAAAGCGGTGCTGGAAGACGTCAAGGGCAGCGACGGAGAGATTATCCTCTTCATTGATGAGCTGCATACCATCGTCGGCGCGGGCAAGACCGACGGCTCCCTGGATGCCGGCAACATGCTTAAGCCCATGCTGGCCAGAGGCGAACTGCACTGCATCGGCGCCACCACCCTCAATGAATACAGAAAATATATTGAAAAGGATGCCGCTCTGGAAAGAAGGTTCCAGCCGGTCATGGTCGATGAACCGACCGTCGAGGATACCATTTCCATCCTGCGTGGCATCAAGGAGCGCTATGAAGTCTATCACGGCGTAAAGATCATGGATAATGCCCTGGTCAGCGCGGCGGTCCTTTCCAACCGCTACATCACAGACAGGTTCCTGCCCGACAAGGCCATTGACCTGGTGGATGAAGCCTGCGCCCTGATCAAGACCGAGATGAATTCCATGCCTACGGAGCTGGATGAACTGCAGAGAAAGATCCTGCAGCTGGAGATCGAAGAGACCGCCCTCAAAAAAGAGGACGATACCCTGAGCCAGGAGCGTCTGGCGGACCTGCAGAAGGAACTGGCGGAGCTGAAGGATACCTTCAACACCCGCAAGGCCCAGTGGGAGAATGAGAAGACCAGGGTCGACCAGCTGTCCGCCCTCCGGGAGCAGATCGATCAGGTCAACAGCGATATCCAGAAAGCCCAGCAGGACGGTGACCTCAACAAGGCTGCCGAGCTCCAGTACGGCACCCTGCCCAGCCTGCGCAAGGAACTGGCGGAGCAGGAAGCGGCCCTGAAGGACAGGGATACATCCCTGGTCCATGAAAGGGTCTCGGATGATGAGATCGCCAGGATTATTTCCCGCTGGACCGGCATTCCGGTCAGCAAACTGACCGAGAGCGAGAGAAACAAGACCCTGCATCTGGATGATGAGCTCCATAAGAGAGTCATCGGCCAGGATGAGGCAGTCACCCTTGTTTCCGAATCCATTATGAGGAGCAAAGCGGGCATCAAGGATCCTTCCAAGCCCATCGGATCCTTCCTGTTCCTGGGCCCCACCGGCGTCGGCAAGACCGAGCTGGCCAAAGCCCTGGCCCAGGCCCTCTTTGATGATGAGAAGAATATCGTCAGGATCGATATGTCCGAATACATGGAGAAATTCAGCGTTTCCCGTCTGATCGGAGCGCCTCCCGGATACGTAGGCTACGAGGAAGGCGGCCAGCTGACTGAAGCGGTACGCAGAAAACCCTATTCGGTCGTCCTCTTTGACGAGATCGAGAAAGCCCACCCGGATGTTTTCAACGTCCTTCTGCAGATCCTGGATGACGGCCGTGTGACCGATTCCCAGGGCAGGACTGTGGACTTCAAGAATACCATCCTGATCATGACATCCAACCTGGGGGCCCAGATCATCCTGGATGACCTGGAGCACAGCAGCACGGTCCAGGGCGGCCGTGTGATCGATGAGAACGGTATTGTCCTGGATGGAGGCGACAGTGAATCCATCTCACCTGCGGCCAAGGCTCAGGTGGAGGCGCTTCTGCATCAGCAGTTCCGTCCCGAATTCCTCAACCGTCTGGATGAGATCATCATGTTCAGCCCTCTGAGCAAGGCCAACATCACCGGCATCATCGACCTGATCGTCGAAGACCTCAACAAACGGCTGGCTGACAGACAGATCAGCATCCGCCTGACCCCCGAAGCCAAGACCTTCGTGGCGGACGCGGCTTATGATCCTTCCTACGGCGCCAGACCGCTGAAGAGATATATCCAGAAACATGTGGAGACGCTTTCCGCCAGACTGATCCTGGAGGATCATGTCCACGAAGGCGACACCATTGAACTGGATGTGGTTGACGGCAGCCTGCAGGCCCGTGCGGTGCCCGGCGGTACAGATGTGCAGGCCGACTGACACAGTATGTCAGATACGCAGAAGGAATCTTCTCCGGTCCGGCGATAAGATGCGCCGGACCGGAGAGAAACCATAAACCATACTATCCTTTTATGCCTGTCCGCGCAGGCCGGCCCTGCAGCCGGTCTGCGCGGATTCTGAACGGGCGGTATTTCCGGCCTGAAATATCAGTAAATTACCGATCCGCCTGCTGGAAAGACAGACGAATTATCGCTTGACAAATCAGAGCATAGAATCGTATAATACAAAAGCTGACACAAAACAGCACATATATGGCGAGGTAGCTCAGCTGGCTAGAGCATGCGGTTCATACCCGCAGTGTCGAGGGTTCAAGTCCCCCCCTCGCTACGCTAAAGAAAATGGCTTAAATCCAACAAATAACGGATTTAAGCCATTTTTTTATGCCTTCACATTGGTGAAATCAGGCGAAAAACATTCAGATATGACGGAAAATCTGCAAAATAGAAGAATAAAAAGAACACAGAAAAGTACAGGATAAGCACACGGCAAGAACAATTCACAGAAGAGCGCCAAAATGTTCATTGGCCAGCTGTACCATCTGGCGGTCCTGATCGGCCATGAACCAGGCGTCAGACTTCCCGGTTCATGAACCGGGCGTCAGACTTCTTGGTTCACCCCAGGTTCATCGGAATCACCTAAAAACTCCTTTTCTTTAGCGCGCTAATGTGATAACATGTTAGTTGTTTAACGCGAAATAAAACACTTTTTTATAAAGGGAGGATATTACCATGAAAAAGAAGATCGCACTTTTACTGGCGGCGGTTCTTGCTGCCACTGCTATGACTGCATGCGGCAATGGCGCAGCGGATTCCGCGGCTCCCGCGGAGGAGACCGTTACGGAAGAAGCAGCCACAGAAGAAGCTGCTGCTGAAGAACCCGCCGCGGAAGACGCAGAAGGCGAAGCTTCCTACGTTTTCCTGGATGAGACACTTGGTGTCGAATCTTACGCGATCGGTTTCCGTCTGGGAGATACCGAGCTGGCAGAGACCGTCAGCGGTGCGGTACAGGCCCTTGTACTGGACGGCACCTATGATGAGATCGGTAAGAAATATCCCGATATTTATGATTATCTCTGCCTGAAAGCGGAAGATATCGATGAAAGCAAGCTTCCGGAAAGAGGATCCGGTGATCCGAATTTCACCTTCAAGCACGGCTTTGATCTGGATTATCCGCCTTATTCCTATCGTCAGGATGAC
>OCVV010744023.1_pt1 | contig 11950 bp, 20 predicted proteins | sample 1539721 | NCBI WGS metagenome assembly OCVV01 (sample SAMN02144230, study PRJEB22623) | gut metagenome | biome: sheep rumen | host: Ovis aries | place: New Zealand | reverse complement strand
AGGGTAACAAAATATCTATAGGCTGGACTGAATTATGAGTGCTTTAATATATTCACCAACTTCTGCCCTAATTGAGGGTACTTATGAAGGTATTAAAAATATAGATTAGTCTATGAATCCAGTATATAGATCTATTGCTTTTACTGGTGATGGATTTGTATATACTCATGGAAGGAAATTTAGATTATTTACTGTTAATAATGACGTTGTATAGGGATTATCTTTCTAGATACAAGATGGACTTGCTGGACTTTATCTAGATGGATCTGCCCTAGGAACAGGACAAGTAGTATAGTCAGTAACTGGAGATGGAGTTGTAAACGCAACTACGGCTAATGGTGTAGTAACTATTAGTCATAGCACTACTCTTACTTAGTCTTCTACATATGGAAGTGCTACTTAGATTCCTATTATTACTGTTAATCAAACAGGACACATAACAGCTATACAAAATAGTGGTACTATTGATGTTTCTAAAATAAGAGCAAATGCTACTTCTACAGTTGGAAGTTATTATCCTATAGGTGTAACTGATAATACTTTATAGAATCCTTTATATAATAGCAATCTATTTTTTGATGAAAATGGAAATATATATGCTACTAATTTTTATATAGGAAATTCTGCATTATCTACATTATTTGCTCCATTGTCTCATACTTCTGTATATGCTACAGATTCAACATATGGACATGTGAAATTATCTGATAGTCCAAATGTTTTATACGATACTAATGAACATATAGCAGCAACTCCAAAAGCCGTATCTGCTGGAATTGAAACTGCAAATCGATATGCATAGGATTTGTTTGCTGCACAAGATGCTATGGTATTTGTAGGAACCTTACTTGCAGATGGAACTATAACATCACACAATGCAGTAATTCTTCCTACAGCTGTAGATAATACAACTAATATTTCATCTCTTAATTATAAAGTAGGTTGGACATTTAGATTTACATAGGCTGGAACATTTAATGGAGAAGATATAGAAATAGGGGATATGCTTATAGCAGTAAAAGAAAAAACATCTAATTTTGATTTAGATGATTGGACTGTTATTCAAACTAATATAAGTGGTGCTCTTACTGCTACTTCTAATTTAAATGGTCTATTATATGCTAATAATTCAAGAGTCGTTAATGCCCTAGCCTTGTCTAGTGGTATATTAAAGTACGATGGAACATCTCTTTCATTTGTAAATCCTAATACATTATGGAGAGATATATAGGTAGATTCCTCTTCTATAGGTACAAATGTTCTCAATTTAGTTGCAGGAAATGCAGTAAGCATTACAGAAACTAATGGACAAGTAACAATAGGAGTTAGTGCTACTAATATTATATAGTCTACAGCTCCACTTACTATAGAACAAGGTCAAGTTAGTTTTGTATATAAACCTAATGCTTCTGCTACTTTAACAATTGGAAGTAAACTTACTTTAGAACAAGATGAAAATGAAAATTATATACTTAAACATTCTCTAGGAACTGCATTTACCAATAAACTTGGAAGTATAACAACTGATAATTACGGACATATAATTGGAATTACAGAAGTAAGTTCTTTATAGAATCCTTATAGTTTAACTATAAAAACAAATAATAGCACAGCATTTGAATATATAGGTAGTGCTGCTAAAACTCTTGTATTTAAAGATGGAGGAGATGTAGAATTTACTAATACTATCGAGAATGGAAATATTATAATACAAGCTGCAGTTTCTCATAAATATAGAGCAGTGCAATTCTATTCTAATTTAGATGCAAGTGAAGCAATCCCACTATTAGCTAATAATGTAAATACAATACTTACTCTTGTAGGAGGAGCAAATGTTTCTTTATCTAAAATAGCTCCTAATGGGGATGACTTGCCTGCTGGAACTATAATGATTAATGCAGAAGATACTTGGAGAAATATAGAAGCTTATAGATTTTAGAGTAATGTATTAAATCGTGCATCTATAGGAAGTCAATAGTTAAATTTCAGTAGTGACTTTATAATAAGTAATAATGAACTTGGAATTACTTGGACAGAAATAGATGAAAATGGAAGTATAACATATGTAAGATGAGTAAACTTGTAAGTATAAAAACATATGAGGTATTCAAAAGCTTATGGGATAACAACAATATAAATGAGTTATCCTTAAACTTTATAGTTGATACATAGCAGTTATATACTCATGGTATGTTTATAAATAGTGCAACGTTTGGAACTGAAAATTCTAATACTATTCCTTTAACAATTGCAGGAATATCAAAAACATTAGCTCTTTCTGGACATACACATTCAAACTACTATGATAAAACTGCAAATCTAGATATTGGAAATTATAGTATAGTTTCTGGAAATAATGAATTTTTGAAAGCTACTGGAGGTAGTTTATACTTAGGTAATGTTAGTAATCCTACATATATATCTGGAAATCATCTATATTCTATAAGAGGATAGAACACATATACAATTTTAGATACAGGTAATTTTGAAGTTACAAATAAAGATTCAAATGGATACACTTACTATAATAAGGCTATTATAAAGTATGGTACTTCTTTTGAAATAGATTATGTAAAGAGAGATAATTCTTTGACTTCTCTCGATAATTTACATAACTATACATCAGCAGGTACTACTAAAGTTAATAATGTAACCTATGGTTTTATAACTTTAAGAACTGATACTGAATTTAGTAATCCTAGTTGGGCACAATTACGTATTGATATTCCAGGACAGACTGTACAATTCAGAACAAGTGTTAATCCTGATAATTGGAAAGACCTAACAGTTCCAACTATAAGTTAGAATGCATTAAATGTTGCTGGTATAGTTAAGGCACCTTCTTCAAGTACAACTAATAAAGTATGGAAAACTGATGAAAATGGTAATCCAGACTGGAGAGATGATACTAATGTTTGGACAGCTATGACAGGAGCTACTTCTTCAGCAAATGGTACTGTCGGTTATGTAAATGCTGTGCCTCCAAAGGATGGTTATAATACTAAATTTTTAAGAGCTGATGGTACTTGGAGTGTACCTGCTTATCCTACAAAAAGTAGTTGGAATTATGATGATATGTATGTATCTTCTCTTACTACTAGTGGAAATTCTTTAAGATGGGTTAAAAATGGAAGTAATAACGATATAACTATTCCTTATGCTACAAGTGCAGAACAAGCAACAACAGCTACAAACTTAGCTAATGCTCCAGAGTTATTAATAGGTACTGGAAATAATGTTAATAAAATAGCAGTTAAAGCCGGAGAAAAAACTTCTTCTTATATTACAGTATCTTATGCTACTAATTCTAATTATTCCTCAGATTCTAATAAAGCATATGAATTATGGACTCCTCCAACAGTAACTTCTCGTCCTAGCTCAATTGATGAATTAAATTGCTCTGCAGCTCCTGCATCAGGAGGTAGAGTAGGAATGAGATTAGATATAGTATCTTCAAGTCTAACAACTAATATTCCGAATAGTGGATCAGATGCAGCTGGATATGCTTTAACATGGTGTTGGGATTATGGAACAGGTGCTGCCAAATCTTAGCTTTATATACCTAACGGAGACCATATAAATCCTACTCTAGACCATGTGTAGGTTAGGGGATTAGCTACAAATGGTACTTGGGGACCGTGGTAGAACTTAGCATATTATAATGATATATCCTTTGTCGGAGATACAAGATATGTACAGTTAACTAAAGCAACCTAGACCATAACTGGAAGTCTAATAGTAACTGGAGGACAGATGTCAATAGGATGTCAAGTAGGAGATACAACTTATGGAAAATATCATTCTTTATACATGGGATATCATGGTATAGACCATATGGATTTCTATGAAGGTTAGTTTAACTTCTATGCTAATGGAGGAGGAACTCCTACATTAAAAGTAAATGGTAGTACAATATGGCATGCAGGTAATGATGGTAGTGGTAGTGGATTAGATGCTGACCTACTTGATGGGCAGCATGGTTCCTATTATTCGCCAACTACACATACTCATTCAGTACAAATTAACGGAAATAATTATACCATCCCAAAGTCAGGAGATTCTGCTGTAAATCTTGGAAAATATCATCCTTGGACTACAACATCTTCTATAGCAATGGATACTATTTCAGCTGGATGGTATGATTGTTCTGTTGTACCTTCAGGAACACCGGTTAGTAATCATGGTTCAGTAATTGCTGTGACTAATGTAGGTACTCCTTTCTAGTTGTATATACCAGATAGTAGTCACGCTTATATTTATAAAAGATATAAATCGGGAGGAACTTGGTATGGCTGGTTTAAATTATCTGCTGGATATGCTGATTCAGCTGGTTCAGCAACATCTGCTACGAATGCTACCTATGCTGGAATAGCTTATGAATTACATTCTCCAACCTCTGTTACTGGACGATTATCAAGTATTGATGTTGTTCCTTCAAACGATTCTTCTGGAAGAACTCGTATGAGAATAGATTTGGTTACATCATCATTAACATCAGGTATTCCTAATTCAAGTGTAGATGCAGCAGGGTATGTTACTACGTTTGGTTGGGATAATAGTACTGTTTATGCTGCATCATAGTTTTATATTCCTAATGGGGATCATATAACTAGAGGTGATAGAGTATAGGTAAGAGGAAATGACAATGGAACTTGGAGTGGTTGGTATAATTTAGCTTACTATTCTGATATATAGTCTGTTGGAGATGATAGATATGTGAAAAAATCCGGAGATACGATGACAGGAACTCTTATAGTAAATGCTGGATCATCTAAATTTGGACCAAGTCTTAATGATAGCACTTATAAATATTATCATGCTTTATATTTAGGAACTCATGGAGACGATTATATGTATTTCTATGAAAGAGACTTCTTATTCTGTTATAATGGAGGATCAGCACAATTTAAAATCGAAGGAAGTACTAGTAAAGTTACTTCTGTTCATAATATATATGCTCCAAACTTCTACACAACCTCAGATCGTTCAAAGAAACAAAATATCTCTTCATTCTCAGAACATATTCGTAAATTCCAATTGAAGGATACAGAAAAATGGCATTACGGAGTGATTGCTTAGGAAGTTCCAGAAATGTTTAGAGAGGGAAAAGAAGGTAATATGACAGTTAATTATAATTCTGTCCTAAGTTATTATGTTGGATAGTTAGAGAATAGAGTAAGAGAGTTAGAAAATGAAATTTAGAAATTAAAAAGCAAGTAATTATGGCTAAAGTTTTAACTGAATCAGAAGTAGCTACCATAAGTTATACTAGTAATTCTTATGAGTCAAATAGATGTTGCACCAAAGCAAGAGCTTATGAACTAGGCTCTACATATATAGAACCAACAGATGCTGTAAGTAATTAGCTTATAACTAAAATTAAAGCTCCAGCAAAGTGTGATACTAGTATAGTTAGCGGTTCTCTTACATATAATGGAGAGCATTAGATACTAGCTTCTCTTAGTAATATAAAAGGAGCCAGTTCATGGTATTTGTGTATAACAACTGCTTATACTATTCCTGCTACAACTAATTCTACTGGGGTTGATTGGACAAATGGTACTGCTACGGCAGCTTCGGCAAGTGAAGCAAAAACTTATTACTTATGGTACAGACTTGTTGGAGATAGTGATCATACTGATATTGGAGTTACTTATATAGGTACTAAAACAATAGCAAAAGCTAATTCTAGCATATAGTTTTCAACAAGTGCTTCAAGTGTGTAGGTTAGTGGCACTCACAAAGTAGAAGCTAGTGTATTAGCAGGAGATGGAACAGTATCTTACACTTCTAATAATACCAGTATTGCAACAGTTAGTAGTAATGGAACTGTAACAGGAAAGTCAGTAGGTAGTTGTACTATAACTGCTACCATTTCCGCTACAGCAAATTATAACAGTGCTAGTGCTAGTTATACTATGATTGTTTATAAACCAACTGCTACACTAACTATAAGAAATAGTAGTAGTACTTATGCTATTAGTTTTTCATATAAAGCATATTATAATAACTCATATCATGATTTAAAAAGTATTGGAGCTAGTGCTGGGCAAAGTTGTACTATATCCTTAGATACTACAGAAAGTTGGTCTATATATTTTAGCAATGGACGAACCATAAATTAGAGTAATGGCAGTTCTACTACTGCTACAATAAACCATAGTTTCTCAGGAAGTGGTAGTAAAATATTGAAAGCTAGCGTTAGCTGGGGAAACATAACTTTAACTGCTCCTTAATACTAATTACTAAGGTTTAGGTAATAAAGTTTTGAAAATACACAATTAGATATTATTTTTAATAAAATTATATAAAACGTTAAGAATTTATGATTACATTAACTAACAAGCAAACTAATTACTCTGTTTCAAAAGAAGGAACTATTCTTAAACTTGAGGGTACTACCAATTTTACTGAAACTGGACTAATTAGTTCTTTTAACGGAACAATTAGCACCTTGGAAGGTGCATATGTAGGTAACTTTTATTATAGTGAATCTACAAATGGTAAAGCTAATAGAAGTCTTAATGACGTAGATTTAGATAAATATAAAGCAGCAGATGCATTAATTGATGAAGCTATTGATGAACTAAAAGAACAAGTTGAGGAACTATGACAACAAATGAAGCCTTAATTAAGCAAAATTTTATATCTAAAATCCTTCTAAAAAGCGGAGATAACGAATTATCAAAAGCTCTGAAGGTGAAGATAATGCAAATGAGAATTAAATTAGGAAAAATTAGAAAAGAGTTTGATGAAGATGTACAAGAAGCAATTAAAGGCTTCACTCCAGAAGGTTATTCTGAATTAGCTCAGAAGAATGATAAAACCTAGGATGAAACAAAACAAGTAGAAGATTGGAACAAACAAATTCAAGAAGAGTACAATGAGTTTGTAATAAAAAGAGGTCAAGACGAAGTAGTAGTAGATTTAAAACTTACTGAGGAGGAATACAATGAAATCCTTGAAGTTAATGCTGCTAATGACATTGAAATTAATGGTCAAAAACTTAATGCTGCTGACTTCTTAGAAATTCTTTATACATTATTTGTTGAAGAAGACTAATACAAAGGCGGGCAGTAATGCTCGCCTTTCTTTTTTGTTTATGAATAAATTTATAGAAATTATTTCTGAGTTTAGACCTAAGAATGGTCAAAACTTTGCTATAGCTGATGTAAATGACCTGCGAGGTGGTTATATACAGGTAACTACTATTGCTGAAAGAGACGCTTTCTTGTCTACAAACAAGCTAAAATATGGAATGCTTTGTTATGTAAAAGAAGTTCCTGATGATATACACATGTTTATATACAGAGGTGAACATTGGGAAATATGGGAAGGACAAGGAGGATCTGGTGAAGGAGGACTATCTTTAGTTGTTGTAGAGAATCTCGAAGAATTAGCTACTAAAACAGCCTTACAAATGAGAGGTCAAATAGTCTATGTAAATAGTCTAGATGACCTTAGATTTTGGAATGGATAGTATTGGGAATCTTTTAGAAAAATTTATATATAGGATACTCCTCCAGAGGATAAAGGTGGAATATGGATTGATACTTCTGAGGAAGGATACTAGTCTTCTTCAGATATTATTCAAAATATGCTTAAGGTTATTAATATCTTATAGCAAAAAGTACAAAAATTAGAATATATGTAGACAGAGATAGATCCTGGAGATTTTACAAATAATATGTCTACATCACAAGATGATCTACCATCAGAAGAACCAAATTATGGAACTTCTATAGAAGAAGATAATGAAACACAGTCTAATAATTCTTAGCTTGAGTTAGCTGAATCACCAGAACCTACAGATATAAGAACTACTCCAAATACTAAATGCTTAAAAGTGAAGAGTGGTACTCAAACTTATATGAAAAATCATTCTGATGACTTTGAAGAAAGAGAATTATTATGGTGTTATGACACACAAACATTATGGATTAAAGATCCAAAAACCTTACAATTAATAAAAATTGGAGCTACAAGCTCTGATGAACCAATTATTATTGATGATGATATGGAAGGAATAATTCAAGAAACAATTAGTAATTATAAGAGAATCACTGGTATTGAATTCGTTGATATGATGAATAACAATAATCTTTACGTTCTTAGAGTAAAGAATGGTGATCTTACTTTAATAGATAAATCACATAAAGTACTTAAAACTGAACAAAAAGTTCTTTCTTCAGGATTATATAGTCCATTGTATTATCCTTTAAGTGAGCATTCTTCAGTTGAAAGTCCATTTGTATATATAAATATGGTATATTGTGGGGGAGATTCTGACAAGTATAGTTATAATCCAGTTTCACATAGTTTTATAGAATTATGTAATATTTCTACACAAGATCTCAATCTTAATGGATTATACTTACATTACTCTGAAGGACCTGCAGGAATAAATGGACGTCAATGGATAACTTTACCACTTACTGGACATATACCTGCTGGTAGTACTTTCTTAATAAGATGTGCTCCATGCTCTGTATACAATTCTAATACTACACTTTTACATATTGGAGAACCTGATATGGAATGGACATATACAGATACTAAAAATCCTGAAGTTCTAGAGGTAGCTGCAACAAATGAAACTCCTGCACATTCTATATGGGATGAAAATAAATTATTAAAACTAGCTTATTCTTGTTCTATTTATTTGAGTGGAGGACTAGAAGAAGTTGACCAAGAAGACTATGCATTATAGATGAGTACTCCTTTTGATAACAATGTATTAACTACTACATAGTTATTTAATGCAGGTAACGTAGCTAAATACTTTATTGACTTACTTGGAATAGGTGAGGGTATGGAAGCGTGTGGTAATCCTTTTAATAATGTAAGAGAAGGACTTACTCCTAATAATTGTCTTATTTTTAGATATTTCAATATGGACCCAGTTAAATAGGCATTAAAAGCACCTTCTGCTCTTGATAACAGTGCTAATGTGCAATGGACTTATTTTAATTTAGCTAATATAGCTCCGCAAGTAAATATACAAGACTATAAACCCTGTAATTCTAAAGAAGGTAAAAGCTTATTCTTTAATAAGGCTAAACTTGTTGAAGGTCCTAATGTAGTTACTTGTTCATTTGGATGGAATGCTCATACAACTCGTTGTTTTAACTGGATTTCCAAAGGATATTACGATGAGTTTATAAAGGTATGGCCAGAAGGAACAGAAGAATCCGAAGCGACTATATATGAGTCCTTTAAAGAAGGAGATAATCGTGATGGTAATGGGCGCAATTGGGACAATCCTATCTATAATAGAATTAGAAATGTTTCCACTTCTGGAGAGGATTATACTGTTCATAAATTCATACATGATTTTCCTGAACCTGTAGATACTTAGGTATATAATTATAGAGTTGGAAGAGAAGGACATTGGTCTGATATACATCAATTTACTATGAGAAATCGTGATAAAGTAATTGAAAGAGGATTCCAATTCGTACAAACTACTGACCAACAAGGTTTCCATGATGAAGAATATGAAACTTGGGGAGTTACTGCAGACTTTATAAAACAAGATGCATAGTTAAATCCTGAAAATGCTTATGAATGGCAAATGAATACAGGAGACCAAACACAAAATGGTAATAGACTCAATGAATGGCTTGCTTTCTATAGATGTGGTAAAAATTTCTATAGAAATATAGAACAAATGTTTACTATAGGAAACAATGACTTATGTTCAGCTGATCCAAAAGTACTTGGTACTGGAGAAGACCTTAATAAAGTAAATCCAGAAAATATTAACTTCTTCTTTACATTTGAGTTTCCTTATGATTTACCTGAAGTAGATAGTAATGGCAAGTATATTCCTTCTGTATATTCATTTATATATGGAGATACTTATTTCCTATGTATGAATTCAGAATTTACTCTTACTACACAGCAAGATTTATATGGTGTATCTAGTAGTTATAGTGTAGATGGAGATCCAACTGGACCAACTGGTATTTATAGTATTATAAAATAGTGGTGTGAAAATGATCTTACACATATAGATAATAAAATAAAATGGAAGGTAGCATTTACACATGATAATCCTTTTACATTACTTACTAAGGCATAGATTTATGGAACATCTAGTGGTGATACTGTAAAATATAATTATCTTGGAGCTGATATGTAGACTGAAAATGTTTCATACAGTAGAGGTGGATCACATCTTAATTCTGTAGGTAATTATTGGTTTAGTAAGTTCTTAGAAGATAATAATTTTAGACTATGTATTGGAGGACATAAACATACATATACTTGTTCTCGTCTCATGAGGGATAATCCTAATAATAGAATGAAGCCTTTTGTATATGATCCTGAATATCACTTAGATGGAGAAGGACAACCAGTATATCCAACTTGGTATAATAATGTAGGTGATGCAAGAGACCATTTAATGCAATTCGGAGACTTACACGATGGACAAGGTAATGAACTTACATATGTAAGATATGTTACACTACAAGCTACAGGATTTAAAACTACTTCTAATAAAGAACTTCCAACTAGAAACATTCCTTGGCTAGAAGCTTATTATCCTGCAAATGGTGATGCTCCTACTAAGGACAGATTTAGTTCTGATAAGAAAAATGGAGGACAAAATTATCCTCACTACATATTATGGAATATAGGTAAAGGAACTGAAGTAAAAGACCCTACAGGTTCTACAACAGAAAGAAATAGAATTCTTGGAAGAGTGTTTAAAACACAGCCTGTTACCAATAGGAAGAGTGGATGGACATATTCTTATAATATTCCTTATACTTAGTTAGAAAAGCTTCCTGGAAATGGTTAGGATAATCCCTCTAATAATATTATTGTAGAATTAAGTTATGAGTAAAATAAAACATTGGGATGAAAAAACTCAATAGTGGGTTATTGATGGTGCATCCAATGCTGCTAATATTGAGCTTACCAATCCCGGCTTTTTAGACGAGAATGGTAACTCAATATCAGTAGATTAGGGATTTACCAAACTATAGAACAGATTATTTAAAACTGAACAAAATGTAGCGTGGATCTACCAAAACGGAGCCAAAGGTGGCAGTGGTGGAGGAGGTGGAGGAGCTATAGATTCTATTACTTATAATATAGAAGTTGAAGAAGGAAATAGAATATATACATCCTCTACATCTGCTACAATACATATAACTATAACAGGAGGAAGTGTTAAGAAAAATTTTAATATTCTTATATACGATGAAAATGGTAATGCTAAGGGAAATTATGTAATTACTAGTTTAACTCGTTCGGAAATAAAAATAAATAACTTGAACAGTTCTACTAATAGGCTTACTATAAATGCTAATTCTGGATAGAATTATGCAACTCCAGTAACTATTACTATAATAGCTGGAGCTATAAAGCTTACTCAAACTAGTATTCCATCTTCTACTATATATCCTTAGAATCCTGTAGGAAATACAGTACTTACAGCTCAAAATAGTACTGATAGTAGTTTAAATATTACGGTTTTATGTAATAAAGAGTAGATAGATAGTTTTGAAATACCATAGGCAAAAGAAACTTAGTTTAGGGTTGATTCTATAACAACATTCTTAGATAATGCTAAAAATACTTCCATAGGAGAAACTTTTACATTTGAAATTTATGCTGTTGGAGTTCTCAATGATAACATCTTACGTTCAGAAAGTATAACATTTAGTTGTACAATAGTATAGCCTAATGTACTTTATATACTTACATATGGTGTAAATAAGCTAGTTCCAACTAATAATATAGAATTAGATTCTCTTAATAAGTTTGTGTATGGTAATAGTATACAGTTTAATTATTAGCTTACTTATTCTAAAGTAGCATATTCTTATTATAATGTTTATTATACAGTAACTCCTTGTTACTTTGAAGATGGGCAAATAATAGGAGATGTTTCTAGAGAAGTATCTGGAACAATTAGTAGAGTTATAAAAGATAGCAA
>OCVV011340330.1_pt1 | contig 11951 bp, 5 predicted proteins | sample 1539721 | NCBI WGS metagenome assembly OCVV01 (sample SAMN02144230, study PRJEB22623) | gut metagenome | biome: sheep rumen | host: Ovis aries | place: New Zealand | reverse complement strand
ATTGCTGAAGAACAATCAGGAGTCAAATATTACAATTTCAATCAACAGGAAGAAGACGTCTTCAAGATTCTTTCTGACAACGGTATAAATTACATCCGTGTTAGAGTTTGGAACAACCCCTATGATTCTGCAGGTAATGGCTTTGGCGGAGGGAACAACGATGTTGCTAAAGCTATTGAAATCGGTAAGCGCGCTACTAGATACAAGATGAAGTTACTAGTAGATTTCCACTATTCAGATTTCTGGGCTGACCCTTCTAAACAAATGTGTCCTCGTGAATGGAGTAATTTACCTTTCACCGCCGAGTGGGGTAGCGATCAATTAGATAAACAAACCGCTTTATATAACTTCACTAAAGATTCATTACAACAAATGAAGAATGAAGGAGTTGATGTCGGCATGGTTCAAGTCGGTAATGAAACAAACGGTGGAAAGATGGCTGGAGAAAATTCTTTTGCTAACTTCTCAGCTTTAGTTAACAAAGGTTCTCAAGCTGTTAGAGAAGTCTATCCTTCAGCTTTAGTAGCTGTCCATTTTGCTAACCCTGAAAAATCAAACAATTATTTAGATTGGGCTTCTAGATTAAAAAGATATGGTGTTGATTACGATGTTTTCGGTTCATCCTATTATCCTTATTGGCATGGTACTTTAGATAATTTATCTTCTACTTTATCTACTATCGCTGAAACTTACAACAAGAAGGTGATGGTCATGGAAACTAGCTACGCTTTCACTACAGAAGATACTGACTTCTGGTCTAATACTATAGGTGAAACTAGCGGCTATGATGCTAAACCTTATCCTTTTACTGTCGCAGGTCAAACTAACTGTATTAGAGATGTAATCGATACTGTCGCTAACAAGACTACTAATGGTATTGGTGTCTGCTATTGGGAAGGTACCTGGATTAGTGTTAACCAAGACACTTTAGAAAAGAATGCGGCCTTATGGCAAAAATACGGCTCTGGTTGGGCGGCTTCTGCTGCGGCTGCCTATGATCCTAAAGATGCGGGTAAGTGGTATGGTGGATGCGCTGTTGATAATCAAGCTTTCTTCGATAGAAATGGTAAACCTCTTGAATCTTTAAAGCTTTGGAATTTAGTTAAATATGGAAACGAAGCTCCTAAATATATCGATGGTATTGAAGATGCTAATGTTTCTTTCTACACTTACGAACAAATGAGTTTACCTGCAACTGTAAATGTCATCTACTCTGATAATTCTAAAGAAAGTATTCCTGTTCAATGGGAAGCTTTCGATTTAGATGCTGCTAAAGCGGCAGGTAATGGCAAATATGACATTAAAGGTAAAGCTTCAGGAAAAGATGTCTATTGTCATTTAACCGTCATGGAAAAGAATTTCTTAGAAAATTACGGCTATGAAGATGGCGTAGCTTCACCTTGGGTTTTGGCTAATGAATCTGAAACTCCTTTATCTGATACTTACAAAGTTTTAGTTAACGGTGAGAATCCTCAAACTGGTAAATATTCTTGCCACTTCTGGGCTGAAGGAGCTAACGTTTGTAAATTCAAATGTGAACAAGATGTCACTTTAGAAGCTTTCGGTAAATACAAATATCAATTATCTATTTTAGGTGGTGGTGTTGGTAGTGCTGCAGTAGCTGAGAGTGATCAAAATAATATTATGTATGTCAAGATTAACGATGTCATCACTTACTCTAAACCTATAGCTTTCTCTTCTTACAATGATGGATGGCACGATTTCGTCTTAAGAGATATTCAAATCTCTGAAGGTGATAAAGTTACAGTCGGTTTTGAAATCGATTGTGGTGTAGCTGGTGTCTGGGGTGCTGTTGACGATTGTTTATTCAATTACGTGGGGTAAACAATATGAAAAGAGGATATAAATTATTAATAACCTTAGTCAGTTTCGGATTCCTAGCCTCCTGTTCTTCTCCTACTTCTTCAGCTGCAGCTTCTAGTGTTGTTTCTAGCGCTGCTATTTCTTCAACGGCTTCTTCCTTAATTTCATCTTTGTCAATTTCTTCCGAGGAGCCTGATTACGATGAATATACAGGTTACAAGATGGCTGATGACCCTAGTGAAAATTATGGAATCGATACTACTATCTCCAATGAAAATAGTACGGTAAATTACGAAATCTTCGTCAGATCTTTTTACGATACTGATGGAAATGGCATAGGTGATTTAAATGGGGTTAAAGCTAAATTGCCTTATTTAAAATCTATGGGATTTAAGACTTTGTGGTTGATGCCTATTTTCCCTTCACCTACTTATCACGGCTACGATGTAACTGATTATTATAGAATCAACTCTGCTTTTGGTAGCATGGATGATTTCGAATCTCTAGTTAACGAAGCGAAAAACTACAATATCGACATCATGTTAGATATGGTTTTAAATCACTGTTCTACAAAATCAGATTACTTTAAGCAATCTAAAGAGGATTACTTGAAAGAGAAACAAGGCTTAGTAGTAGAAAACAGCAAAGCTGATTGGATCAATTGGAAAGATGATTCTGCTACAAATTACGAAGCCAGCTTTGCTGGAGGTATGGCTGATTTCAATTTAGATAGTGAAGGTGTCCGTGCAGAATTTGAAAATATCTGTAAATTTTGGATTGGAAAAGGTGTTAAAGGTTTCAGATTAGACGCGGTTTTATATTATTACAATAACACTTCTAAAAATGTCGCTTTCTTAAACTGGTTAGAAGATACTTGTCACAAATACGATGAAAACTTTTACATGGTTGGTGAATGTTGGACTTCTGATGCTGTATTAAATAGTTACGCCAATTCTAAATGCGATTCTTTCTTTAGATTTGGAAATTCTCTTAACGGTGAATACAATCCTATCAATTTACTTAAAGAGAGAACTAAATCTAGCTTGTACGCTGAATATATCGAAAAGAACGAGAAAATTGCTAAGAGCAATAGATCGACTTTCTATTCATCTTATTTCTTATCTAATCACGATGAGGATCGTCCTTCTAAGAGCTTAGATGGCGATAAATATAAAGCGGCTCTTTCGTTAAATTATTTAATGCCTGGTACTCCTTATATGTATTATGGTGAAGAAATCGCTATGAAAGGTCAAAGGAAGACTGCTCCTGATGATTACTCTGATGTTAAAAGAAGATTGCCCATGATTTGGTCTTCTTCATCAAAAACAGGTCAATGCAATTTCCCTGAATCGGGAAGGGAAGATTTAGATACTACTGTTCAAGTTACTCAAGGGGTGGAAGATTTAGAAAAAGATCCTTTCTCTTATTTAAATCACGCTAAGAAAGTAATCAACATTAGAAATAAATACAGCAAACTATTTAAAGAAGGTGTATTTACTTCTATGGTTTCTTCTTTAGAAACTCAAGAAAGACCTTTGATGGCTTACAAGATTGCAAATGGTGAAGACTATCTAATAGTAGTTCATAATTTCTCTTCTAAGAATGCGGAAGTTACTTCACCTGGAAGTGAAATAGTAGAATCTATAAACACCAATCATAAGATTCCTTCTTTAAAGGATGGGAAACTTAGAATAGGTGCGTGTTCTACTGTCATAATGCGATAATTTAATTAATTTTATAGGAGGTTAATTTTATATGAAAAGAAAATTTTGTGCACTTTTAATCGCTGTTGCTTCTTTGTCTTTAGTTGGATGTAACAATCAAAATACTAGCGTAGTTAGTTCTGCTAATCCAAGCTCTCAAGCTTCTTCTGTTGCTTCTTCAGCTGTTGTTTCTTCAGTTGCAGCTTCTTCAGCTAGTTCCTCACTTGTCTCTTCTGAAAATCATTCAGTAGATATTGATGTTGGTCAAGCTCCTACTTTCCAAGAAGATGCTTTATATATCCATTATTGGAGAGCAGATGGAACGTATAAGAATTGGGATCTTTGGCTTTGGGATAATAGCAAATCCGGAGCAGCTTACGCATTTAACGGCAAAGATGATTGGGGAGTCATTATGGCTATACCTCTATCTACCTTTGCTAAATTAGATAGTGATAATCAATTAGGTTTGATTGTCAGAAAAGGTGGAGATACCTGGGCTGAAAAAGATTTGAACGGCTCAGATACTTACGTTGATTTATCTAAATTCAAAAAAGATGAAAATGGTATCTATCACCTCTATTTAATCTCCGGAGAAGCTTCGGTTTATTACAATAAGGAAAGAGGAGTAATAGGAGCTATTAGAATGGCGACTTTCGTCTCTGAAACTTCCATTTCTTTAAAGGCTACTATAGGTATTACTAAATACGTCTTGAAAAAAGATGGCGTAGATTTACTTTCTAAAGATATTAATAAGACTAAATCTACTTCTATAACTTTACCCGCTCCATTAGATTACATGGCTGGTTATACTGTCGAAGCGACTTTAGAAAATGGAGATACTTTAACTTCTTCTGTTACTAAGACTTTGTTATTCAATTCAAAGTCTTTTAATGACACTTACAACTACGATGGAGATGATTTAGGTGTCACTTATACCAGTTCTAAATCTACTTTCAAAGTCTGGTCACCTCTATCCAGCAAGATTGTTTTAAGAATTTATGAATCGGGTACTCCTAAATCTGTAGATGCTTCTAAAGGTGATGATACTTTCGCTTCTTACGATATGACTAAAGGCGAAAAGGGAGTCTTTTCCGCTGAAGTACCTGGAGATTTAGATGGTAAATATTACACCTATGTAGTAACTAACGGTGAATATAAAGAAAAAGAAACTATCGATCCTTACGCTAAAGCTTGTGGTGTCAACGGTATTAGAGGTATGATTGTTGACTTCGATAAAACCAATCCTGAAAATTGGGATTTAACTGCTCCTTCACCTTACGATAGAAAAGAATTGACCGTCTATGAAACTCACGTTGCTGATGTGACTTCTTCAAAGACCTGGCTAGGTACACAAGGGAATAGAAAACTCTTTTCAGGTATGCATGAAAAAGGCACTACTTACACTGAAGGTGGAGTTAAAGTTAAAACCGGGTTTGACCATATTAAAGAATTAGGTGTCAACGCTGTTCAAATCTTACCTTTCTTTGATCAAGCTAACGATGAGGTTAATCCTACTTTCAACTGGGGTTACAATCCTTCTAATTACAATTGTTTAGAAGGTAGTTATTCTTCTAATCCTTATGATGGTTATGTTCGTATTAGAGAAATGAAATCTCTAATCAAAGATTTCACTGACAATGGTATGAATATCATCATGGATGTTGTTTATAATCACACTAACGGTGCTATAGGTTCTAATTTTGATATTATCATGCCTGGTTATTATTACAGATATACTGGAACTCTAGAATTATCTAATGGTAGTGGATGTGGCAACGAAACTGCTTCTGACCACTATATGTTTAGAAAGTTCATGATTGATTCTGCTAAATTCTGGGCTAAAGAATATAAGTTAGGCGGTTTCAGATTTGATTTGATGGGTTTACATGATATTGAAACTATGAACCAATTAACTGCTGCTGTTAAAGAAATCAATCCTAATATCGTGATTTATGGTGAACCTTGGGCAGGAGGAACTTCTACTTTAGGTGGCTCCTATGCTACTGGAGTTCCTGCTAACCAGCAAAATGGTGGTAAATATGTCGGATATGGTGCTTTCAACGATAAGATTAGAGACAGCTTAATTAAAGGTGGCTTATCAGCTGCTACTGAACTAGGCTGGATCACTACTAAGGATCCTATTGCTGCAAGTGATCAAGGTGCTTTAATTAAAGGTGTTAGAGGTGTGGCTAATGCTACTCCTATTGATGATCCTGATAAAGTAGTAACCTATGTAACCTGCCACGATAATTACACTTTATATGATCGTGCTATCGCTACTAAAGAATACACCTCTGAAGATGATGCTATCTTAGCAAAGATGAATGTCTTAGCTAACTCTGTGGTCTTTACATCTCAAGGTACTTCCTTCATGTTAGCAGGTGAAGAATTCTTAAGAACTAAGCAAGGTAATTCTAACTCTTACAACGCTTCTTATGAAGTTAATGAATTAGATTATTCTTTGAAGATTAAGCATCAAGATATGTTTAAGTCATATCAAAAGATGATTGCTTTAAAACAGACTTTAGATGGCTTACATCTAGATAAAGAAGGAATTAAAAACTTCAATCCTGTTTTATCTAGCGACACCTCTACCTTGTCTTATTCTTTGAAGGATAATAGTGGAAATAGGGAATTCAAGGTCTTCCATGTTAACGGCTTAGGAACTAATCAAAAAGTCGATTTAAGCGGATATAATTTGTATTATTCCACTATTGATGGTGAGTCTAAGATTCTCTCTGATGCGACTGAATTGAAGCCTTATGAGACGTTAGTTGCCTATAAAAGTTTGTAAAAGCTAAAAATTTTTGTACGCAAAGCATAAATGTAAACGCTCTCATAGAAAATGTATATTATAAAAAAAGCCCGAGAAATTGGGCTTTTTTTAAATAGTTAATATATAAACTATATATGTTGCAAAATATAACTACCGAGATTATATTTATGTTATGGAATTATCTTTTGCCTAATGTATTATTGGTAAAGGACTATTTGATGAGGAGGTTAATCTAAAAGATATATGAAAATCAAAAAATTCCTTACTACTTCACTTTCAGCTACCGCTTTAATGCTCGGTTTAGCTGCTTGTAACGGTGGAGGGGGCTCTAGTGCTGCCGTTTCTTCTGCTGGTACTTCTTCTGCTGCCACTTCTTCTGTTGCCACTTCTTCGGCTGCTTCAATTGCTTCTAGTGCGGCAAGCGCTACTTCTACCAACCCTTTAGCTGGTAAATATACTATCACTGTTTGGGTTTCTGAATCTGCGGGTGTCACTGATTTGACCAAAACTCAAATCGAAGCTTTTGAACAAGCTAACCCTGGAATCGATATCGATGCTACTATCGAAGGCGTTTCCGAATCTAACGCCGCAGGTCAAATGTTATTAGATATCGATGCTGGTGCGGATATTTATTGCTTCGCTCAAGACCAATTTGCGAGATTGGTTCAAGGTGCTGCTTTATCTCAATTGGGTCAAGGTGCTGCTTCTTATGTAGTTACTAACAACTCTGCTTCTTCCGCCAACGCCGTTAAATCTGGAGATGCTTACTACGCTTATCCTTTAACTGCGGATAATGGCTACTTCATGTACTATGATAAGAGTGTTGTTCAAGAATCTAGTTTAGGTGATTTAGATAAAATTGTTGCTGATGTCAAAGCTGCAAACAAGAAGATTTCTTGGAATTTAGGTACTGATGGCGGCTGGTACATCGCCGGTTGGTTCTTCGGTAATGGTTGTGTCTCTAACTGGACTACCGATGCCGATGGAAACTTCACTTCTGTTTACGATACATTTAATTCAGCTGAAGGTTTAGTCGCTGCTAAAGCTATGAAAGCTTTCTTCGATTCTGGTGTTTATAATCAATCCGCTTCTGCGGCTGATTTTGATGCTGCCATTCCTTCTGCTGCTGTTGTCTCTGGTACTTGGGATTACAAGACCGCTAAAGATATCTTAGGTAATAACTTAGGTGCTGTTGAATTACCTAAAGTCAAAGTTGGTGATCATTCTTATCACCTCGGTTCTTTCTCCGGTATGAAATTAATGGGTGTCAAACCTCAAACTGATGCTAAGAGGAACGCTGTCTTACATCAATTAGCTCAATACTTAACTGGTGAAACTTGCTCTGTTCAAAGAGCTACTGAATTCGGTTGGGGTCCTTCTAACTTAGCTGCTCAAAAATCTTCTGTCGTTACAAGCAACCCTGCTTTATCTGCTTTAGCTTCTCAAAGCGCTTATGCGGTTCCTCAAGGTCAAATTGCCGGTGGATGGTGGGATTTAGCTGTTGCTTTAGGTACTTCCATCAAAGATGCTACTGATGAAGATGGTCTTAAAGCTGCTTTAAAGACTTACGAAGATGCTACTAAAGAATTAGCTAAACCTTTCGTCTTAGAGAAGGTCTCTTTAATCGGTTCTATCGGTGGAGAAACCTGGAATAATGATCACGATTTAGTTAAACAAAACGATGGTTCATATGTTTTAGAAAGCATCGCTTTAACTGCAGGTGAAGAATTCAAAGCCAGAGCTAACCACGGTTGGGATAAATCTTTAGGTTTTGATAACTTAACTTCAAAAGAAAACTTTGAAAGTGCTAATGGAAATATTAAAGTTGTAAAATCTGGCACTTATAAAGTTGTTGTTGATAAAGATTTCACTAAGATTACTATTTCTGAACTTCAATAATTAAATCAATTTGTTAACGTGGGTTGGGGAAAACTTTACCCCAACCCATTCTTTTTAGAGAGGAGATAATATGGGACAATCAAATAACGCCACTCTCGAATCAAAAGAAGAAAGATTGCAAAAGGATTTAGCTTATCTCAAACTATCTAAATTTAAAAAGATATTATTTAAAACCAAAAAATTCTTCCGTGGAATTTTACCTTGGTTACGTAATCTCTTATTTGCTATCCTTAATTTCTTTAAGAAAGTTGGTTTAGGAATTGCACATGAATGTGTCAATATCGTACAGACATTTATCCATGGTGATTGGAAGACTAAAGTGTCTTACGTCATTATGGGTTTTGGCAATCTAGCCCGTGGACAATGGGGTAGAGGCGTTTTATTTTTAGCTCTTGAAGTCATCTTCATCATCTACATGATTTTCTGGGGTGGGAATTGGCTGTCACAGATGGGTACTTTAGGTACGCAAGGCCCTGAAAAGATTTACGATCCTATCTATGATACCTATACCACTATTTATCACGATAATTCCTTCAAGATTCTTTTATATTCAGTTTTGACTTTATTCTTTATTGTCGCTGTAGTTTACACTTGGAGAGTCAATATCAAACAAAATCAAATCGCTGAAGCTATTATTAAGAGTGGTAAACCCCTTAGATCAACTAAAGGTGACTTACATTCTTTAATTGACGATCAATTCCATAAGACTTTATTAGCTTTACCTACTATTGGTATTTTGATATTCACAGTCTTACCTATTATCTTCATGATTCTTATCGCTTTTACTAATTACTCTGGTAAGAATAATGGTTATAGTAACAATCTATTTACTTGGGTTGGTTGGGATAATTTCAATACGTTACTCAACTGGAACAGCGGTAACAAAGCTTACTCTGCTGCCTTTGGTGAAATCTTAGCGTGGACGTTAATTTGGGCATTCTTCGCTACGTTCTCCAACTACTTCCTAGGTATGTTAGTCGCTATTATGATTAACAAGAAGGGAATTAAGCTTAAGAAAGTTTGGAGAACAATATTAGTTCTAACTATCGCTATTCCACAATTTATTTCTTTGCTATATGTTTCTAAGATGTTTGCTGATAATGGCATTATCAACGGATGGATTGTTAGATGTGGAGGTGAAGCTATAGGCTGGTTCTCATCAGATCCTAACTTAGCTAGAACTATGGTAATCGTGATTAACATTTGGATTGGTATTCCTTACTTAATGTTGATTGCCACCGGTATCTTAATGAACATTCCTGAAGACTTATATGAATCCGCTAAGATTGATGGCGCTAATGTCTGGCAACAATACACAAAGATTACCTTGCCTTACATGTTATTCATTACTGGTCCTTACTTGTTGACAAGTTTCATTGGTAATATGAATAACTTCAACGTTATCTTCTTACTGACAGGTGGTGCCCCTCTTAATACTGCTGCTTCTTCAGCCGCAGGTAACGCCGGCTACACCGACTTGTTGGTAACTTGGTTGTTTAAGATTACTACTGGTACTGATGCTTTGTATTACATGGCTTCTGTCATCGGTATCTTAGTCTTCGTTGTCGTCGCTTTTATTTCTATAATTGTCTATAACTTCATGCCGTCTAATAAGAATGAGGAGGATTATCAATAATGTCTGAAAAAGATTTAAAAAATAATGAACCTCAAGTCGTAGAGGAATTTGAAGAAGAGAAGCTTGAAGAAGAGAAGTTTGAACAACCTGAATCAGATTTACGACAAGAAGTAGCTTTCGATGACACCGCTGTTGTCTCTAGAGGAAAAAGACACATGGGTATGAAAGCTAAGACTCGTGCTGCTAATATTACTATTTACGTAATCTTAGTCATCATGAGTGCTGTGTGGTTAGTTCCTTTCATCTTCATCGTCTTACAGTCGTTTAGATGTGAATCAACTTATTTAACTGGTTATGTTATCCCTAAACAATGGGGCTTTGATAACTACGCTAGATTATTCACAGAGACCAAGTTCCCTAGATGGTTCTTAAATACTTTCATTATCTCTGTGGTCGCCGCTGTAATTCAATTAATCATGGTCTTGTGTATGTCTTACACATTATCTAGATTGAGATTTAAAGGCCGTAAAGCGTTAATGAACGCCATGTTAATCTTGGGTATGTTCCCTGGTATGTTAACTATGATTGTTCTATATAGAATCTTAGCTGATGCGGGTATGACTCAAGGGAATTCTATAGCTGGTTTGATTCTAGTTTATGTTGCTTCTTCAGGTATGGGATATTACGTGTCTAAAGGTTTCTTTGATACCATCCCTAAGTCATTAGATGAAGCAGCTAGAGTCGACGGTGCAAATAGGGCACAAGTCTTGTACAAGATTATCTTACCTTTGTCTAAACCTATTGTTATTTACACCCTCTTAACTGCCTTTATGGGTCCTTGGGGTGATTATGTATTTGCGAGTTACGTAGCCTTTAACGTTTCTGATGGTTACAACGTTGCTGTTGGTTTACAATGGTTGATTTCCACTCCGAGCAATATTGCTGCTAACTACACAATATTCTGCGCCGGTGGTGTTATTGTCGCTATTCCCATCACCTTATTGTTCATGTTCTTGCAAAAGTATTATGTCGAAGGTGTTACGGGTGGAGCTGTTAAAGGATAGGAGAAATATTTATGGCTAATGTTAAATTAACTAATGTTAAAAAGATATATCAAGGTAATGTCGTAGCGGTTCACGATTTCAATTTAGATATTGCTGATAAGGAATTTATCGTCTTCGTCGGTCCTTCTGGCTGCGGTAAATCTACTACTTTAAGAATGATCGCAGGTCTAGAAGAAATCTCCGAAGGTACAATTGAATTCGACGGAGAAGTAGTCAATGACTTACAACCTAAAGATCGTAAGATCTCCATGGTCTTCCAAAACTACGCTTTGTATCCTAACTACACCGTATTTGAAAACATGGCTTTCCCTTTACGTCTAATTAGACCTAAGATGTCTCAAGATGAAATTTATGAAAGAGTCACTAAAGCTGCTGAAATCTTAGGTATCACCGAATATTTAACTAGAAAGCCTAGGGCGTTGTCTGGTGGTCAAAGACAGAGAGTCGCTATTGGCAGAGCAATGGTTAAAGACTGTAAGGTCTTCTTGATGGATGAACCTCTATCTAACTTGGATGCGAAATTACGTAATCAAATGAGAGCGGAAATCATCCTCTTAAGAAAGAAGATTAACACTACTTTCATCTACGTTACTCACGATCAGACTGAAGCTATGACTTTAGGTGATAGAATCGTCGTTATGAAAGATGGTTATATTATGCAAGTCGGCACTCCTACTGAAGTTTTTGATAGACCTAGAAATCTGTTCGTTGCTGAATTTATCGGTGCTCCTAAGATGAACACTTTCAAGACTAACTTAGTCAAGAAAGATGGAAAATATTTCGTTACTCCTTTTGGAGCAGAAATTCCTGTAACTGGTCAAAAAGCTGATTTGTTAGCAGAAAACGGTATTGATTCTCAAGAAATTATATTGGGTGTCAGACCTGAGCATGTCGTCTTAGCAGACAAACCTTCTAAAGAAACTATCAGAGTTATTTTGCAAGTTAACGAAATGATGGGTAATGAATTGCATCTACACCTTTTAACTGATGATAACACTCCTTTAATTGTCAGAGTACCTACAATGAATTTAACTGATGAATTTAGAAATGAATTAGTTATGGGTAAAGAACTTTACATTACTTTTGAAAGTAAAGTTATGCACTTCTTC
>OCVV011208124.1_pt1 | contig 11953 bp, 10 predicted proteins | sample 1539721 | NCBI WGS metagenome assembly OCVV01 (sample SAMN02144230, study PRJEB22623) | gut metagenome | biome: sheep rumen | host: Ovis aries | place: New Zealand | reverse complement strand
AACATTTGCAGTACCTGATTTAAGAGGAGAGTTCTTAAGAGGATCAGGAACTAATTCACATACTAATCAAGGTAATGGAGCTAATGTAGGAGTTCATCAAGATGGAACTATTCATTCATTTATTGGTGCAAACAACAAATCTGGTAATGTAACGATTGGAATACGAGCATTAGAAGATTCATCTGGCTTTGATAGTTATAATTTTGATGCTAAATCAATTATTAGCCATTCAAGAGGATATTCAAATATGTCAACTACTAGTGCAAATGAACAAGAATTATATACATCAAGACCAACAAATACATCTGTATTATATGTAATAGCTAGTAAAGATATATATGTAGAAGGTAAAGTTAATTATTCAACTGAAGAACAAGTAGTAGGTACATGGATAGATGGTAAACCGTTATATCAAAAAACATTTAATTATGGAGCTTTACCTAATAATACATATAAAGATTATCCAGTTGGCGATATGTCAGTAGATAGTGTTATTAATATTAGTGGAATTGCATTATCATCAACAGAAATTAAACCACTTCCATATTCGCATGCTGATTCAGCAGCGCCAATAATGCTCGATTTTAGAGGTAATAATACCAATAATCCATATATAAGAATATATACAAAAGGTAATTATTCAGGTTTTACTGGTTATGTAACTATTCAATATACTAAGACTACTGATTAATCTGATTAAAAGTGATGAAAACCATCACTTTTTTGTTTACAAAAGAGTTAATAAAACATATAATAGAAAACAATGTTTTATAAATAAGGAGGAAGAACTATGCTTGAGAATTTAAGAGTATTATTATTACAAAAACTAGTTCTACTTCCTTATCAAGAAGTTAGACTTGATATTACTACTGATGTATCAAAAGAGGTAGTAGATGCAGCTGAGAAATACTATAATAATAAACTTTTAATAATATGTTCAACATCATCAACCGAAGTAACTGAAGAATTATCTTCATTACCTAAATATGGTATTATTTGTAAGATTAAAACTAAACTTGAACTTCCAAATGGAGCATATCGTATATCTTTATATGGATTAAACAGAGTAGAAGTAAAAGAATATAGAAATATTGATGATATATTAGATTGTACTGTCAAAAGATTATATATAAGAAATACTCAATCTGATGAAGAAAAAGCGCTAGTAAGATCTATTAAAAATCTTATATCTGAATATATGGAAACTAATCCAGATGTTTCTAATGCTGTAACAAATACAATTGCTAATATAAATGACCTAGATATGTTAACAGATGTAATTGTTAATTTCTTACCTATTGATTTAGATAAGAAAAGAGAATATATGAATGAGTTTGATTATATTAAGAGAGCTAACAATTTAATAAAAGATATTAATATTGAATTAGAAGTAATTAATATAGAAAACAAAGTTAATAATGAAATAAAAGAAAACTTATCTAAACAAGAAAGAGATTATATTTTAAGACAAAAGATATCTAAGCTTAATCAAGAGTTAGGTATATCTGTTGATAAACAAAGTGAAGTAGCTTTATTAAGTGAAAAAGTAGAATCATTAGTATTAAGTGACAAAACACGTAATAAATTATTAAACGAAGTAAGAAGATATTCTTATACTTCTGAAAATAATCCAGATAGTAATGTTATTAGATCATATTTAGATACAGTATTATCATTACCATGGAATAAGTATTCTAAAGATGAATTAGATTTAAAGAAAGTTAAGAAGAATCTTGATAAATATCATTTTGGATATGAAGAAGTAAAGAAAAGAATATTAGAGTTTATTGGTGTTAAAAAGAATACTAAAGATTTAAACTCTCCTATATTATGTTTAGTTGGTCCTCCTGGTACTGGTAAAACTACATTTGCTATCGGATTAGCTAAAGTATTAAATAGAGAATTTGTTAAGATTAGTTTAGGTGGATTATCTGATTCATCTGAATTAATAGGACATAGAAGAACATATTTAGGTGCTTCTCCTGGTAAGATTATTCAAGGATTAACTAAATGTGGTACTGCAAATCCAGTCATGTTATTTGATGAAGTAGATAAGATAGTTAAAGATTATCATGGAGATCCATCTGCTATATTATTAGATATATTAGATGCTACTTTAAATAAAGAATTTGTTGATAATTATATTGAAGAACCATTTGATTTATCTAAGATATTATTTGTATTAACCGCTAATGATATTAAGAATATACCAGATACGTTAAGAGATAGATTAGAAATAATTGAAATAAACTCTTATACAGAAGCTGAAAAAGTTAATATAGCTAAGAAATATGTATTACCAATTATATGTGAAGAATATAATATTCCTAAGATAAAAATAAGTGATGAAGTATTAACTTTTGTAGTACACAATTATACAAAAGAACCTGGTGTAAGAGAACTAGAAAGAATACTAAGAAAGATATGTAGAAATATAATTCTTAATGAAGAATATAAAGTTTTAAATATAGAAACTATATATGCAATACTAGGAAGCAATATTTATAATAAGAAGTTAAATAAGAATCATCATATAGGGGATGTATATTCATTAGGAGTTACTCCTAATGGAGGAGTAATTGTACCATTTGAAGCAATACTTACACATGCAGATAAGAATATTAAAGTAATGGGTAATGTATCTGATTCAGTTAAAGAAACAACTATGGTAGCTTATAATTATATATTATCTAATGCTAAGAAGTTTGGTGTAGATACAAAGGTTATAAACAATAATTCTATAGTAGTAAATGCTTTAAATTATAATATTAAAAAGGATGGTACATCTGGTGGTATGGCTATTACAACTGCTATATTATCATTATTACTTGATAAAGAAATACCTAATAATATATGTTTCTCAGGTGAAATAAGTTTACACGGAGATATCTATCAAATAGGTGGAATCAAAGAAAAACTTATTGGAGCTTATAACTCTGGATATAAGAAAGTATATTTACCTTTTGATAATGAAGGTGATGTAAATACTGTTCCTGAAGAAATAACTAGTAAATTAGATATAAAGTATATTTCTAACTATGAAGAGTTATTTAATGACTTGTTTAAAAAGAACAAATAGGATGTAAAACATCCTATTTTTATTGTAATAAATACCCAATTATTCTATAATAATTATATAGAATAGGAGAGGTGTGTATGAAGAAAAACGGTTTTATTGCAACTAGTTTATTATATGCATTTTTCTTAGTATTCATTTCTTTATTTTTAGTTTTATTATTAAACTACTTACATAATAGATTACTTATACAAAAAATAGATGATAATGCTAGAGATATCTTATCTGGTATTAATAATACTAAATTAACTCAATTAAAGGTTGGGGATTATGTTGTGTGGAAAAATGCTTCACCAACTGCGGCATCAAATCCTTTATCTGAAGAAGGTAAATGGCAAGTATATCAAGTTAGTAATGATGGAAAGTCTATTTATATGCTAAGTGACCTTAATGCATCATCAACAAGTGTATATTATAAACTTGGTAGTGATAGAGTTAATAAGAAACATCCAATGGCAATAGAAGTATTCTATCAAATGAATAGAGCTGGTTTATATACAAGATCATTGGAGTTTAAGAATTATACAAGTATGAATATCGATTTAGTAGATGCAGCAACATTAGCATCTATAAGAGATAATGCTACTATGGATCCTTATACTAAGAGGGAATTATTTAATATGAAAGGATCATATATAATAAGTGTTAATAATAATTATGCTGGATATGGATATAAACCTACATTTACTTATCCTACTGGTATAAATGGATCATATTATTTATATAAAGCATATACATTTGATAACTATCGTAAGACAGGAGATACTTCATTATTAAATAAGAAGGCATTACTAGAGTCTTATTGTGGAGCATCATATAATACTTCAACTAATAGTCCTGTATATTCATATACAGCAGGTGGAACTGTTAGAAATAATCCATTTGGGTATGTTGACGTTACTGATGATTCATCTAAGAATGATGCTGGTGAAATAATACATACACAATATCTAGACTTCTGTTATTTTGCTTCTCCAGTTGCATATGAACATAAAACAAGTGATTTAATTGTAATTGAGAATGAATCTAAGAATGCAGATGGTGATTTTATTAATACAACATTATCACCTATTTATAAGTTAAGATTTAAAATGGAATTAGTTTTAAACTCTAGTCCTAATATATATATCGCTGGTGGTAAAGGTATCGTTAATGACCCTTATATCATAACAAATGGGGTGCATGTACAATGAGAAAACAAAGTGGATTCGTATTTATGGAAACAGTTGTAGTAGTATGTGTACTATCAGTTACATTATTAATACTATATGCATCATATGCACATATATTAAGAGCTTCAAGAGAGAAGAAAACATTTGATACTACAGATAGTATTTATACTACATATAATGTAAAAAAGATTATTAACAATTATGGTGATGTTAATTCATTCTTTGTTAGTAATAAACCAGGTACATGTTCTAGATTATCTTCTGGTGGATATGTATGTGATATGTCTAGATTAAAGAATAATTCAAGTAATTATTATTATCAATTATATAAAGTATATAATGTAGATAAACTATACTATTTATCTCCAAATTATATATTAACTAGTAGTAATAAAAAGACATATTTAATGGAATTAGATGCTACTACTATAGACTATGTTCAAAGTCTAGGTATTGGTACAGGTATAAATAATACTAAGATATTAATTGTTAAATATAAACATGAATATTCTGATGGCACATATGAAGTAACTCATGCCTCAATGGAGGTGTAACATGAAAAAGTATAATCATGGTGTAACTATTGTTGAAATACTATTAAGTATTTTGATAATAGGGTTAGTATTAATAATACTATTTAATATGTTAATAAATGTACGTAATGAAGATCAAAATAATCAAATACAATCTCAATATGTGCTAAATCAAGCTCAATTTGTTGAAAAGATTGAAGAAGATATTATCAACTATGGTGTATCATCTGTATCTGCATGTAATCTATATTCTATAGATATGGAAGGTTATAACTTAAATGATAATTTTAGATATGATTTTAAATGTATTAGAATTGATTATTCTGGTGGATATGTAAGAAGTGATAATAGTCAAGATTCATATTTAAAAGATAATATAGGATATTTAATGGTATATAATTATAACTTTAGATATGATGTTAATAATAGAAATTTAACTGGTAAAGAAAACGCATGGATGATAAGATATATCCGAGGCCATTATGAAAATGGTGAATGGAAAACATTAAACTCATTGATGAATGAAATTCCAAGTGATGTTCAATTACAACCAGCTTATATGAATTTCCATAGATCTAATACTAGTGCTTATGTAGATGCATTTAGTTTAGTTGTACCAATTATATCTAATCTTGGTGAACATTATGATATTAATTTATCATTCACATTACCATCAACAGCTCCATTTACTTGTTATACTGGTGTAGGTTCAAGTGCAGAATATGCTAAGCTAACATGTAATTGTACTGGTGCCTGTTCAAATTCAGTTAAAAATGGAATGAAATAAAAGAAGTCAAATATATGACTTCTTTATTTTTTTATAATCAACATTATATTTATTCTCAAAGAATAATATCAGTTTATTATATATATTCTTACTAACTATATATGCATTTAATAAACATGATATTATAGTTATTATTATAATAGTATATATAAATAATTTAGATACATATGCATGTGTTGCAATAAGTAATACAAACGAATAAGGTATCAATGATATCATAAATCCTATTATAAAATACTTATTCTTAGCATACTCGATATTGTTTATTTCTCTCAATATTGTCAATTCACTGTTGTTAACCATAATACATCTATCCTCTAAATAAATTATATAACATATAAAAAACCACTTCAATAAGAAGTGATTATTTTATATTAATTCTAAAGTTTCTTAAATATTCTTTATAAGCTATTTTACTTAGATTATCATGTTCTTCAAAAGGAATATTATTATCAGTTAATAAATCTTTTATTATCTTATCTAATAGGTATGGATTACGTACTAGAAGTGGGCCTAATAGATAAGTACCATAGAAGTGATATTTATGAATTCCTTCTATTTTAGATACTGAAGTGTTTCCAAATCCTTTTTCAACATCAAATAATACATTTTCTTTATTATTATTTTCATTACCATGATTATAGAATCCTATAACAGGATAATTAAAGTTTTTCATATGACATGTCGCTTCTGACACAAGTCTTGCAGTGTTTTGTATTTCTTCATCTGATATTATTTCTTTAACTTCTGTTGATTCAAAATTGAATAAGTTTAATGCTTTTTTTCCATTTATTGATTTACCAAATAATTCATATGAGTTACCTGTAGAAATAAAATACATTCCATCTTCAATTCTATTTAATAGTTCTTTTTTATACTTAAGTATATCTTTTCTTATTAATTCTTGAATATCCGTATTCATATGTCCTAGATAAACTATATGATATTTTTTAAAATCTATATCATCATCTATAGAAAGTTTATCTAATGAATAAGATACATGTTGTTCATCTAAAGCAGCAGTAAGTGCTTTTATATTACCTGAGTCACCAGATAAGTTAGCTAAATCATAATATAAGTGTAGGATATTAATCTTTTTCATTATTTTTTCACCTCACTTAAAGCTTTTTTAACAGCAGCCATCATATCTAAGAATACTACTACATATATATTTCCTTTAGAATGATTAAATACTTTGTTACTTAATACACGTTTATAATCATCAACTATAACAATCTTTGTAGTAGGTACTTTATTATACTCTAAACATAATGCTATATCGTATCTGAATCTTCCAATACAATATATCTTATCTATATCTTTTTGATTTAATTTAATAAAGTCTATATCATACATCCAAGATAAATCATTTAATGAATATCTTCTAGACACATTATCAAAACCAATTATAACTGTTTTAGTACCTTTTTGTTCATTTATGTAATCAATAGTTTGTTCATATGATAGAGCATTCTCTGGTTTAGAATCTATCATTTCTATTTTTCTTTTACCGACTCTAAATATATTTTCTATATTAGATTCAGTATAATTATTATTTAATACATTCATTATTCTCTCATCATCTATACCAATTATATTACATGTTGAATACGCAGCAAGTGTAGCATAAGCAGTAAAGAAAGCTCCATGATCAAGTTTAACTATATGATCATTTATTGTCATGAAATTATTAGTTAGATTAATATCTTTTCCTTTATAATCTAATGGGTTTGTACCAAATTCACATGTTTTACAATAGAATGAACCAATATTGCCATAATGATAGAAGTGATATTTTAATTTCTTATTACATACAGGGCAATATGTAGAATCTAATGTATCATTATAAGGTTTAGTATAATCTTTATCATATCTTAATATACCATATTTAGTATATGTATTATTAGTTTCTTTAGTAAATCTTAATACAAGTGGATCATCAGCATTTAATATTAAATGAGTATTATCAATTATTGAATCTTTTACTTTATTATATACAAGAATTGGTTCTCCATTTCTTGCTACTTGATCTCTTGTTAAATTAGTAACAATTAAATGAGTTAATTGATTCTTCTTAAATACTTGATAGAATGATGATTCATCCAATTCTAGTAATAATACGTCACATCTAACTTTTTTTGTAAATGGATTAGTATGATTTAGTATTAAGGTAGTTAAAGCATTAGTTATATTAGAACCATTTTTATTCCATACTACTTTATATCCATTTTGAGTTAATATCTTAGCTATTAATCTAGTAGTTGATCCTTTGCCAGAAGAACCTGTAACTCCGATAACAAAAGATGGATATTTTAATTTATTTAATATATCAGCATCTATTTTAGATGCTATATAACCTGGCCATACAGATCCATCTTTATGTAATACAATTCTTAATATATTAATTAAAAAAGTAACAAATTTGTTTAATATAATAACTAGAAATGTCATATATATCACCTAAATTAATTATACCACGTTTATTCTTTATTTTAATATTTATTTATAGTATAATTGTATTAGTAAGAATAGGGTGTATTTTATGAGAGAGATATTATCTAGCTTAGATATAGGTTCATCTAAAATTAAACTTGTTGTAGCTGAAGTATTAAATGGAAATACTAATGTTTTATGTGCACTTGATGAACAATCTCGTGGTGTAAAAAAAGGTGCTATATACAATCCAGATGAAACTGAATATGCTATTAAAAAGATATTAAAAAAAGCTGAAGAAAACTTAGGCTTAAAGATAAATAAAATAATAGTATCTGTAAATGAAGATTCATGTGACTTTACAATAGGTGAAGCTCAAATAGATATTCAAGAAGATGGAGAAGTAACACCTAGTGCTATACAAAAAGTATTACAACAATCAATTGCAGGTAATATGGTCCCTGGTAATGAGATAGTTACTATTATTCCTATTAAGTATAAAGTAGATGAGCGTTCTACTATTAATCCTAAAGGAATGAAAGGTGTTTCATTACAAGTTAAAACAGTTATTGTATCTGTTCCTAAAAGAGAAATATATACAGTAGCTAAGATATTAGAAAAGTGTAATTGTGATGTCGTAGATGTTATGATTCCTTCTATGGGTGCATACTATGCACATAAAGAATACTTAGAAAGTAAATCAGCTACACTTATAAAAGAAAATACAGGTGTAGTTATAGATATAGGTGCTGAGACAACTAATATAGCTGTTATTAATAAAGGAATTATTATAAACAATAATGTGTTAGCTATAGGTGGTAATTTAGTAGATCAAGATTTAGCATTTATTTATAAATTAGAATTAGATAAAGCTAAAGAAGTAAAGGAAAAATTTGCTTTAGCTAATAAACGTAATGCAAGTGCTAAGAATATGCAAGAAGCTGTAAATACATTAGGAGAAAAAGTATCACTTAATCAATATGAGGTAACAGAAGTATGTATGTCTCGTTTACACGAAATGCTTAACCAAGCAAAAAATGAAATAAACTACTTAACAAAGAAAGAAATAAGTTATATAATTATAACAGGAGGACTCTCTGAATTTAAGGGATTTTCTCTTGAAGTTGAGAGTGTGTTTGGCCCTCTAGCTAAGATTGGTAAAATTAATATAATTGGTGCTAGAGATAATAAATATGCTAATTCGATCGGAATGATTAAATACTTTGATGAAAAACTAAAACTTAGAGATAAAGAGTTTTCTATCTTTACTAGTGAAGATTTAGATAAATTAAGTGGAAGTGATCATAATAAGAATAATACTTCTGTACTAAACAAAGTATTTGGTATATTTTTTGATAATTAAGGAGTGATTATATGAATAATACTGATCAATATGGTAATCCAATAGTAAGAATTAAAGTCGTTGGTGTTGGTGGCGGTGGATGTAACGCTATTAATAGAATGATTGAATATGGAGTTAAAGGGATTGATTTTATTGCTGCTAATACTGATTTACAAGCATTAAATGCATCTCCTGCTGAATATAAATTACAATTAGGTAAGAATACTACTAAAGGACAAGGAGCTGGAGCAAATCCTGAAACAGGTAGAGCTGCTGCTGAAGAATCTAGAGATGAAATTAGAAAAGCTTTAGAAGGCGCTGATATGGTATTCGTTACTTGTGGTTTAGGTGGAGGTACTGGAACTGGTGCTTCTCCAATCATAGCTGAGATTGCTCAAGACATTGGTGCTTTAACAGTTGCAATAGTTACTAAACCATTCAAGTTTGAGGGTAAAAAGAGAATGGATCAAGCTATTATTGGTCTAGATGAATTAAAAGAACATGTAGATACAATCATAGTAATACCAAATGATAATTTAAGAAGTGTAATAGATAAGACTACAGTATTTACTGATGCATTCAAGTCAGTTGATAATGTATTACATAGAGGTGTTCAATCTATATCTGATTTAATTGCTGTAACAGGATTAGTTAACCTAGACTTTGCAGATATTAAATCTATTATGGAAAACCGTGGTAGCGCATTAATTGGTATTGGTTTAGGTACTGGTGAAAACAGAGCTGTAGAAGCAGCTAGACAAGCTGTATCAAGTCCATTACTAGAAGAATCAATTGATGGTGCAACAGATGCTATTATCAATGTAACTGGTGGTAACTCATTAACATTATTTGAAGCTGAAGATGCTGTAGAAGTTGTTAGACAAGCTGCTCAAACTGATATTAATATTATATTTGGTGCAGTTATTAACGAAGATCTAAACGATGAAGTAATAGTTACAGTTATTGCTACAGGATTTGATGATGACAAAGCTGTAATTGATGATGTACCATATAGTCCATCATATGATGAGGAAAGTTCTGCTTCTCCTACATCAGTTATTGATGAAGAATATGATATACCTCCATTCTTAAGAGATAATTTATAAGATGTGTCAAACACATCTTTTTTTATTTTTATTTTATTTTTTCTTATGTATAATATAGGTGGGTGATAGTATGAAAAATAGAATTCATATAAGTATTGTTGTTTTAATACTATTATTGTCTGTTGGATTTGCTGCTGTAGCTACGACATTAATAATAAATGGAACAACTACAATTGGATTTAATCAAGAAAACTTTGATGTTATTTTTTCTGATGCTTATACATTATTTAGCAAATCATCGTATCCATCATTCACTAATGCTACAATTAGTAATGATAAAAAAGAAATAACATGGGTTTCTACAAAACTAAATAATATAGGAGAATCTGAAACACTATTTTATACTGTAAAGAATAATTCTAAAGATTATGATGCAGATTTATATACAAGAGTAGAAATAGCTGAAGCTGATAAGGCATATATTGATATAGAATATACTACATTTGATCCTTCATCATCTGATGGTGTATTTTTAGCAGCATTAGATTCAATTGATGGTACTATTAAGATTACATTAAAAAAAGTACCTATAGAAGATAGAGAAATAAGTATAAAACTATATATTGAAGGAACACCTGGTGTAAGAGATGAAGTAGGTGAAGAACCTGAAAAACCATGTAAGGGTGCTGAATGTATTAAGGTAGCAGATGGAGATAATAACTGTAGCTTAACAACAGGTGATGAAGTTACCTTCGGATATGGAGATTCAGTAACTGCATTAGATCAAGAATTCTATGTTGTATCATCAGATGAAAACTATGTTAATTTAATGACTAAATATAATTTATATGTAGGAGGAGAATATAGTTGTGCTGAGGGCGATGAAGTTCAATCGTACTTACATGATGAAGAAACCGGTGAAGACTATGGATATGGCTGGCATTGTAAACTTGTTAAAGAAATTACTCCTGCTGATGAAAACTATGGTATACAAGTTGAAGGTGTAAGAGGCTATTATGCAAATGATAGAAAATACTATATAGGAACTACACCATATTCATCTCATACATTCTGGCGTTATTATTATAGTAAACCTAATAATACATATATATATGATATGTTTAAAAATAATAATCCTGCTGGTAGATTCTATGTTCAAGAGTATGTAGATTATTATGTTAATTGGTTAAGAGAAAAATATAATATATATACTACAGGTAGATTACTAAAAAAAGATGAATTTGCTAATTTAGGATGTACTTGGTATGATGATGGCTATTGGGGATGTTGGGGTACTCAGTACTCATGGATGACTGATAATTCATTCTGGACTGGTGAAGGTTTCTCTGATAATGAAATATGGGTAGTATCTAACACTGGACTTATAGCAAATCAACCTAAGGAAATATTTGATACTTGGGGTGTAAGACCTGTAATAACATTACCTAAGTCTTATTTCCAAACTGAAGTATGTGAATAAAAAGATGTGTAAAATACATCTTTTTTTAATTCATAATAATAATATACTTATTTGTAAATGATATAATAATACTAGGTGTTATTA
>OCVV011316414.1_pt1 | contig 11954 bp, 8 predicted proteins | sample 1539721 | NCBI WGS metagenome assembly OCVV01 (sample SAMN02144230, study PRJEB22623) | gut metagenome | biome: sheep rumen | host: Ovis aries | place: New Zealand | reverse complement strand
AAATGCTTTCATTTTCGTTTTTTTTCGTACCTTTGCATCCGTTTTGAGGATTTCGCAATTAATAGTGCTCGAAATTCTTCTTCTGATTTGTCCCTAATCAAAGAAGTTTGTAGTGCATTGTGGCAAACGTGAGGTTTGTCCGAACCATGCAGGTTCATTATTCGTATTTCCGAGGGAAGGAATATTTTTTACGAGTAATGAAATATTATAGAAAAAATTTCATTTTAATGAGTAATCACATGTTTTTTGGTGCTCTGACTTTTTCTACGATAGTCGGAGTAAGTTGCTGTGTACCTTCGTATGCGCAGCAAAAGATGAGTCTTCAATCGCTTTTTGAGCTGGCTGACCAACAGAATCAGCGCATCAAAATTAGCGAAACGGCATTGAAGGCAGCAGAAGAAGGGGTGACATCGGCAAAGTCGGCCTTGCTGCCAAGTGTTGAATTTAGCGTGCAAGGCTCCTACACGGGCAATGCTTTCTTGATGTCGCGAGGGTTCTCTACTTGTGGCACCACAGAGTATATCGTTCCTGGATTGGGAGTTCAACAGGTGCAGAATGGCAAACAACCCACACCACACTGGGGCAACAGCTTCACTGCTCAGGCCACACAAGTGATATATTCTGGTGGTGCCATTCGCTCAGGCGTTGAGATAGCGAAGTTGGGACACCAGTTGGCAGAGCTTGATGTAGAGAAAAACCGTCAGGAGGTGCGTTTCCTGCTTACCGGTTATTATCTCGACCTCTACAAACTGCAAAACCAGTTGCAGGTGATTGCAAGGAACATGGAACTGACAGAGAAAGTTATCGAACAGATGAAGGCACGCAGAGAACAGGGAACGGTGTTGAAGAACGACTTGACACGATACGAACTGCAACTGCAGAGTCTTCAGCTTACCAAGACGCAACTTGAGGATGCACAGAAGATTATTCGTCATCAGATGAATACAGCCGTACACCTGCCTGAGGGAGAGAATTTTGAAGTGGAAACAAAGTCGCTCGAAGAAGATAGTAAGGCTCTCAAGGCATACACCTCGGAACAGTTGTGGCAACAGACTGCTGCAGAAAACAATATCGGTATTCGTCAGGCTCTGCTGGCCACTAAGGTGTCGGAACAGAAGGTGAGAAACTTACGTGCGGCTTCGCTACCATCTGTGGCTGTGGTTGCAGAAAACAATCTGGCAGGTCCTTACACATCTGACCTGATTCCTAAAAATGCCAACGTCAATGTGTGGTTTGTAGGTATCGGTGTGAAATACAATCTGTCGAGTATATGGAAGAACAAACATACAATCCGTAAAGCAAGGTATGAAAACACCCAAGCCCGCGAAAGTGTAGAGTTGGTGCGTGAAGACATAAGAAATAGTGTTCAGGCTAACTACACTAATCTGCTGACAAGCTCGGTAGAGGTTAGTACACAGGAAAAGCAAGTGGAACTTGCCGACCAGAACTATGCGGTGGTGAAGAATCGTTACGACAACGCTTTGGCCCTGCTCACCGATATGCTTGATGCTTCAAACATGAAACTCGCTGCTGATATGGCTTTGGTCAATGCACGCATCAATATGCTTTACAACTATTTTAAACTTAAATATATAACAAATACGCTTTAACAAGATGGAAAAGAATAAGATTTCAATCTATATTTATAACACTATCGTGATACTCTGTATAGCATGTGGCGCTGTTTATGCCGCCAGTCAGTTTATGCATTTCGGAGGTGGCGAGGTAACAGATAATGCACGTGTATGCCAGAATATCGTGCCACAGAACTGCCGCGTGCAAGGTTTTATACGCGAGGTGCGCTTTACTGAATTTCAAAAGGTAAAGAAGGGTGATACTCTTGTTGTTATTGAAGATGCAGAGTTTCGTCTTCGTCTGGCTCAGGCAGAAGCAGACCTTACACGTGCCGAACGCGGTTCGCAGGGTACTGCAAGCAGTATCAACACCACAAAGACCAGCATAACAGTGACCGATGCAAGCATCGAGGCTGCCCGTGTGCAGATGGAGAATGCAAAGAAGGAGGATGCCCGTTTCCAGAAACTGCTCCAGCAGGATGCCGTTACACAACAGCAGTATGACAATGTACACACTGGTTATCTGAGCGCCAAGGCTGGATATGAGCAGGCACTTCGTTCGCGCAACACACAGACAGCTGTTGTGGCAGAGCAGGGACATCATCTTTCTGCCTCAGAAGCAGCTATAGAGCTGGCACGTGCACAGGTGGAGATTGCACGATTAAACCTGTCGTATTGCTACATCATTGCCACTTGCGATGGCGTGGTGGGCAGCAAAGATATTCATGTGGGGCAGTTGGTTAACCCTGGTCAGACAATGGTTAGCATTGTAGATGAACATGAAAAATGGGTGGAGGCCAACTATCAGGAGTCGCAAATGCCCAATATAAAGGTGGGCAATAAAGTGCGTTTTACTGCAGATGCAGTTCCCAATGTGGAATATACGGGTGTTGTAGAGCGTATCAGCGATGCCACAGGTAGCGCATTCTCGTTGGTTCCTATTGATAATGCCACAGGTAATTTCGTCAAAGTGGAGCAGCGTGTGACAGTGCGTGTGAGACTTGATGCATGCGATGAATTGAAAAAGCTGCATGGTGGTTATAATGTCGTTTGTAAGGTAGAAGAATAATGGGAAAACTGACAGAATTTCTGATGAAGGCGCCATCGCCACCTGCCGGCATGCCCTTTTGTATGCCAATGATGAAAGGGTGGGTGCCCCGCAGGTTGCAACCCTGGATTTACGTATTGACGGCACTGTGCTTCCAGTTTTCTGGAGGTATCTATCTGGGTGCTCTTGATGAGATTCGTGGCACCACCAGTTTCATGATAGAGGATGTTATGTTTCTGCTTTATGCTACGCTTGCGGGCATGGCAATGTGGTTTCCGATGCTGTTCAGGATGAAGTTTCGTTTTACCAATCAGCAGTTGATATGCACCTCGGCCATTGTTATGGGTATCTGCAACATCATCACAATGTATAGTCACTCGATGCCAGTGCTCGTTGTGGCATGTTTCATTGCGGGAATAGCCAAGATTCAAGGTACATTCGAGTGTATGAGCAACATACAGTTGTGGATTACACCAAAACGCGACTTCGCCGTATTCTTCCCAGTGCTCCACATCATACTTCTCACCGCTATCGAAGGTGGTGGATGGCTTGCAGCTTGGATGGGGCATCATTTCACATGGCAGATGATGCACACTTTTACCGTAGGCACCATGTCGTTTGTACTGTTGACACAGGTTGTCATGTGTCGCCCGTTCTGCCCAATGCCTAATAGATTCTCGCTAAAGGGCACCGACTGGCAGGGAGCACTCCTCATCTGCATCACGATGCTTCTGTTCTCGTACATCTTTGTCTATGGTGATCACTATAGGTGGTTTGCAAGCCATCATATAAGAATGGCAGGAGCTTTTACACTCATCTTTGCAGGACTCACCTTTTACCGACTGATTAGTAATCGCTATCCATACATAGAACTTCGCCTATTGAAATTCCGTAACGTTGTCCCCATCCTCATTGTTACCGTACTGGCAGAACTGTCTTTCGGTGCCGAGCACACCCTTGAGGAGATACTCTACACAGAGGTAGTGGGACTTGAAGAACTGACGAAGGAGAATCAGTATATGTGGGCATTGCCAGGTATGTTTTTGGGTATAGCCCTTGACCTCTATTGGCTAAAGGTTCAAAAGTGGAAGGTGTGGAAGCTGATAGGTATCGCTTTTCTGTCTATCAGCGCATATGCCTTGCTGATGTACTCTACATTGGGTATGGCGGTGAACATTGAGCAATACCAGCTGGCAATCATGCTTCGCGGCTTTGGTTACGGTGTTCTGGCGCCAACTCTGATGTGGGCTTTGGAAGAATCTATACCCAGTCTTGAGATGTTTTTCATGGGACTTTTTGTCTTCAACATTCTACACATGTATCTGGGTGGCGCTATGGGCTATGGTTTCTATACCACTATCTTCTCGCATTTTCTGAATGAGGATATGATGAACTATGGTCGTCAGTTGACCCTCACTCACCTCGATCTCTCACATTTTGATTTCGGAACCTTCATGGGCGACAGCTATCTGCACTCTATGATGCTTGTGGCTATCAAGCAGGTCTATGGTTATGTCATTTGGTTCGCATTGTTCCTTGCGTCCATCTTCTTATTGTGTGATATCCCCACTGTTAGAACCAACATCCGTAAAGTGCCTCTATGGCCTGTATTGGCAATAGAATATTTGACTAAGAAACATAAGAATGTTTAAACGATTTTTTTTTATTGCTGTCCGCTAAAACTTTTTAATCCACATAAAAATTAAGGTCGGTATCCTCGCTTGGATTCCGACCTTTTTGTTATCTTTGTACAACACGTGGAGTGACATCTCTTATAAGGGGGAGGAGGAACTATTCATGGTGATAGGGCTCTCCCTTGATGATGGTGCAGGCACGATAGATTTGCTCTGTGAATACAAGACGTACCATTTGGTGGGAGAAAGTCATGCGAGAAAGAGATATTTTCTCGTTGCAGCGACTGTAAACATCGGGTGAGAAGCCATAAGGACCTCCGATAACGAAGATTAGTCGTCGGGCAGTGTTCTGTTTCTTCTGCAGCCATTTTGCAAATTCAATGGAACGATATTCTTCTCCGTGTTCGTCCATAAGCACTACGGTATCTGAAGGCTGAATCTCTTTTAGAATGAGTTCGCCCTCACGTGTTTTCTGCTGATCCTCAGAAAGAGCCTTCGTATTTTTTAGTTCAGGAATGACCTTTATCTCGAATGGCATGTAATGACCTATGCGTTCGGTATAGTCTTTTATTCCAGCTACGAAATGCTTGTTAACCGTTTTTCCTACTAACAAAAGTATTGTTTTCATTTTTCTGTTCTTTTGGGATTTTTTGGAAACCAACCTCTTTCCACTCTCTTCTTCTGTTCAAATAGTTCGCCTATTCCCCAGAGGGCAGAAGCGCCAAAGACTCCAACAGCTGACGAGATGATGGTGTTTTCTATGCAGAGACTGCCACAAACGCATAGTATGCCTACAATGAGATAAATCCACCAAGGCTTTGTGCCGAAGTAGTATTCTGTCTTTATTACTATGGGATGCCATACGCCTATAGCAAGGAATGTGCATACTGCAATGATGATACCTGTGAAATACATATTGAGTTATTTGTTTTGTTGGACTGCAAAAATACTAAAAAAAAGAGAATAACGTTATGAATAATCATTTTTTATTGTTATCTTTGCGATACGAAATTCTAATAAAAACATATTATTACTATGGCAAATAACGCAGAACTTGTTGCCCAGTGTGAGGCAAGAGCTAAGAAGTGGTTGTCGCCTTCTTTTGATGAGGCAACACGTAAAGAGGTTCAGGCTATGCTTGATGATGAAGATAAGAGCAATCTTATTGATGCTTTCTATCGTGATCTTGAGTTCGGTACAGGTGGTCTTCGTGGCATCATGGGTGCAGGAACCAATAGAATGAATATATATATTGTAGGTATGGCTACACAGGGCTTTGCCAACTATATCAATAAGACTTTCCCTGGTCGCAACGACCTGAGTGTTGTTGTGGGTCACGATTGCCGCAATAATGGACGTTTGTTTGCTGAGACAGTAGCTAACATCTTCTCGGCTAACGGTATTAAGGTTTATCTTTTCGAGAGCCTTCGTCCTACACCAGAGATTTCTTTTGCAATTCGTCAGCTTGGTTGCACAGCTGGTGTAAACGTAACAGCTTCTCACAATCCAAAGGAGTATAACGGCTACAAGGCTTACTGGAGTGATGGTGCTCAAGTGCTTGCTCCTCACGACAAGGGTATTATTGATGAGGTGAACAAGGTAACTATTGATGATGTGAAGTTTGAAGGCAATAAAGACCTTATTCAGATTATCGGTGGTGAGATGGACTGGGATTATCTGCAGGGTGTTAAGGAGGCAATGGTTGATCAGGATGTTATCCTTCGCCAGAAAGACCTTAATATTGTATATACTCCTCTTCATGGAACAGGTCGTGTGATTATTCCTGAGGCTCTTCGTTCATGGGGCTTCCAGAATATTCATGTTGTTCCAGAACAGATGGTTATCGATGGCAACTTCCCAACAGTTGTTTCTCCAAATCCTGAGAACTCAGAGGCTATGACTCTTGGTATGAAACTTGGTACAAAGCTTGATGCTGATCTTGTTATTGCTTCAGATCCAGACGCAGACCGTCTTGCTATTGTTTGCCGTAACAACAAGGGCGAGTGGGAGATTCTTAATGGTAACCAGACATGTATGATGTTCTGCTGGTATATCATTACTAATAAGAAGAAACTCAACCAGCTCACAGGAACAGAGTTCCTTGTTAAGACCATCGTAACTACTGAGGTTATCAAGCAGATTGCTGATAAGAATAATGTTGAGCTTCGTGACTGCTACACTGGTTTCAAGTGGATTGCTAACGAGATTCGTGTTTCAGAAGGTAAGCAGAAGTATATTGGTGGTGGCGAAGAGAGTTTTGGTTTCTTGCCATTTGACAAGGTTAGAGATAAGGATTCTCCAGCATCAATCTGTCTTATCTGTGAGATTGCAGCATGGGCAAAGGATAATGGCAAGACTCTCTATGACTTGCTTATGGATATCTATGCTGAGTATGGTTTCTCTCGTGAATATACAATTAATGTTGTTCGTCCAGGTAAGACTGGCGCCGATGAGATTAAGCAGATGATGACCAACTTCCGCAATAATCCTCCTCAGGAGCTTGGCGGCAGCAAGGTTGTGCTTACTAAAGACTTCCTGTCTCTCGAGGCAAAGAAGGCTGATGGTACTGTTGAGAAACTGGAGATGCCAGACACAAGTAATGTGCTGCAGTGGTTCTGTGACGACAATACTAAGGTTAGTGTTCGTCCATCAGGAACAGAGCCAAAGATTAAGTTCTATCTCGAGGTAAAAGATCCAAGCTTCAAATGTGCAGGCTGCTACGAGCGTTGCATGAAGGCTTCTGATGAAAAGATTGCTGCTATCAAGAAGTCTTTGAATTTGGAATAAACAATTTGAAGATATAAGTAGTTAAGAGGAGTTATGCCGCTTTTAGCGGCGGAGATAGAGGACAATACCATAAAACTAATGTCTTGTAACTCCTACTATCTTCTTTTAACTACATCTAACTTCTTCATAGAAATTAGATTTTGATTAAATCACTCATAATACTATCGCTGATGTAGATGCCCTGTCTCGTCAGCGATAGTTTTTTATTGTTTAGCTTTAGCATGCCTTCGTCAATAAGATGTTGTGCGTTTGAAAGCAAGTAGTTTTGCTGTTCCAGTGACAGCATGTCGAGATTGAGACCATCGCTGGTGCGTAGTGCTGTTGTTATTAAGTCGTTATAATGGGTGTCAGCATCTATAATCTCTGTTTCTCTTTCAGGGGTGTTGTTTTCTATTCCTTCGCAATATTTCTTGATGTTACTGATGTTCCACCATCTTTTTCCTGAAATATAGCTGTGGGCTGCAGCACCTATTCCTATATAAGGTGTGTTATTCCAATAGCTACTGTTATGGCGTGATCGAAATCCCTTTTTTGCAAAATTGCTTATTTCATAGTGTTCGTAATTAGCAGCTGTGAGCATATCCACAAGAGTGTTATACATATCCAGACTCAGATTGTCATCAATCTCCTTAATCTTACCCTGCTGTAATAGGGTGAAAAGGGGAGTGCCCTCCTCGTACATTAACGAATAGGCAGAGAGATGTTCTACATTGAGTTCCAATGCCTTTTTAATGTCGTTTTGCCAGTCTTCGAGTGTTTCTTCAGGAAAGCCAAACATAAGGTCAACGCTTATATTTTTAATTCCCGCTTTGCGAAGTCTTTCAATAGCAACAATCACCTCGTTGGAAGTGTGGCGACGATGCAGAAATTTAAGTCGTGCATCAGAGAAAGTCTGCGCACCCATTGAGATGCGATTAATGGGCAAAGCGCTAATCATCTTGGCAAAATCATCCGTGACATCATCGGGATTACATTCCATTGTAATCTCTATATTTTTAGAAGGAATGCCTATGGCAGAGAAAATCTGATGCAGTTGACTTTTATTCAACTGGCTTGGGGTGCCACCCCCGAGATATATCGTTGACCATTCAGTCGAGTTTTTATTCTCTTTAAGATAATAGCCTTTGATTTCCTTGCATACAGCATCAACATAACGTTGCTTCATTTTATCCATGGTTGTGCTATAGAAACCACAGTATATACATCTTGATGCGCAAAAAGGTATATGAATGTATAATCCCGTCATAATTTGTTATTTGAATACAAAATTACTAATAAGTTTAAAAAGATATGCACTTTTTTGCTTTTTCTTTTGGAAGTTTCATTATAAAATCGTATCTTAGAGCCCATGAAAGCCCGACGTAACCCATTAGGCTTGACCATGAAAGAGTTAATATTACTAACAACTTAAATCTTTTGATATGAGAGTTTATCAGACCAATGAAATCAAAAACATCGCATTGCTTGGCAGTGCGGGCAGCGGCAAGACCACACTTGCCGAGAGTATGTTATTTGAAGCAGGTATTATTAAGCGACGTGGATCGATTGAAGCTAAAAATACCGTTAGTGACTATTTTCCTGTTGAGTTGGAATATGGCTATTCTGTATTCCCTACAGTTTTTCATGTAGAGTGGAACAACAAAAAACTTAATATCATAGATTGTCCTGGTAGTGACGACTTTGTGGGTGGTGCAATTACTTCCCTGAATGTAACTGATCAGGCGGTTATCCTCATCAATGGTCAGTATGGACCAGAAGTGGGTACCCAGAACAATTTCCGCTATACCGAGAAATTGAGTAAACCTGTAATCTTCCTTATTAATCAGTTGGATTCAGAGAAATGCGATTTTGATAACATCATTAATAGTATGCAGGAAATCTATGGTTCGAAGTGCGTGCAGATTCAGTATCCTGTAAAGACAGGTCCTGATTTTCACGAGATAATAGATGTTCTCATCATGAAGAAACTGTCTTGGGGACCTGATGGAGGTGCTCCTAAGCGTGAGGATATTCCTGCCGAGGAAATGGATAAAGCTCTTGAACTTCACAAGGCTCTTGTAGAGGCTGCTGCAGAGAACGATGACTCTCTCATGGAGAAATTCTTTGAGACTGAGACTCTTTCAGAAGACGAGATGCGTGAAGGTATTCGTAAGGGATTAGTAACACGATCTATATTCCCTGTATTCTGTGTTGATGCTCACAAGGATATGGGTGTGCAGCGATTGATGGAATTCTTGGGTAATGTAGTGCCTTTTGTGAGCGAAATGCCAAAGGTTCACAATAGCCGTGGAGAGGAGATCGATCCTGTTGCTGATGGTCCTGAAAGTTTGTATTTCTTCAAAACGGGTATGGAGCCTCATATCGGTGAAGTGAGCTATTTCAAGGTGATGAGTGGTACTGTGAAGCCTGGTGATGACCTCTCTAATGCTGATCGTGGCTCAAAGGAGCGTATTGGGCAGATTTATGCCTGTGCTGGAGCAAACCGCATACCTGTTGATTCTTTGCAGGCTGGCGATATCGGTTGCACAGTAAAGCTGAAAGATGTTAAAACTGGCAATACTCTTAATGGCAAAGATGCAGAATGGAAGTTTGATTTCATTAAGTATCCAAACTCTAAGTATAGTCGTGCTGTTAAAGCTAAGAATGCCCAGGATACAGAAAAGGTTATGGCGGCAATCCTGAAAATGCATCAGGAAGATCCTACATGGGTATTTGAAAACTCTAAGGAGCTTAAGCAGACTATTGTTCACGGACAGGGAGAATTCCATCTGCGCACATTGAAGTGGCGCTTGGAGAACAACGAGAAACTGAATGTGGAATTTGAAGAACCACGTATCCCTTATCGTGAAACAATCACAAAGAAGGCCAAGGCAGAATATCGCCACAAGAAGCAGAGTGGTGGAGCTGGGCAGTTTGGCGAGGTTCATCTTATTATTGAACCATATGCAGAAGGTATGCCTGATCCAACAAGTTACAACTTCAACGGTCAGGAGTTCAAGGTTACCATGAAAGGTAAGGAAGAACGTGATATGCCTTGGGGTGGAAAGCTTGTGTTCATAAACTCGGTTGTTGGTGGAGCTATCGACCAGAGATTTATGCCAGCTATTCTTCAGGGAGTTATGGAGTGTATGGAACGTGGTCCGTTGACAGGATCTTATGCACGCGATGTAAGAGTTGTTGTGTATGATGGCAAGATGCACCCTGTTGACTCTAATGAGCTGTCTTTCAAGCTTGCTGCCCGTCACGCTTTCAGTGATGCTTTCAAGCAGGCAGGTCCAAAGATTTTGGAGCCTATCTATGATCTTGAGGTGTATGTTCCTGCCGATTTTATGGGCGATGTGATGAGCGATTTACAAGGACGTAGAGCACTTATTATGGGTATGGATACCGAGGCAGGATATCAAAAATTGTCGGCAAAGATTCCTCAGAAGGAACTTGCCAACTACAGTATCTCGCTCAGTTCGCTCACTGGTGGTAGAGCATCATTTACCACCAAGTTTGCAAGTTATGAACTTGTACCTAATGAGATTCAGACAGCACTTATTGCAGCTCATGAAGCTGAAGCCGATGCTGACGATGAATAACATCTATCTGGATAAAAAGTGTAAAATGCCGGAACGCTACAGTTCCGGCATTCTTTTTTTATTGATATTGCTTGTGTAGCAGCGAAAAAAATTGTATTTTTGCACCGTTTTTGAGTATACAATAAAAAATCATTATAATGAAAGTTTCATATAAATGGCTTAAAGAATACGTTGACTTCGATCTGACTCCTCAGGAGACAGCGGACGCGCTGACATCTACAGGTCTTGAAGTTGATGCATTAGAAGAAGTACAATCTATTAAAGGCGGCTTGAAAGGACTTTATGTAGGTAAGGTTCTTACATGCGAAGCTCATCCTAATTCTGATCATCTTCATGTAACTACTGTTGACCTTGGTAAGGGTGAACCACAACAGATTGTTTGTGGTGCTCCAAATGTTGCTGCAGGTCAGAAAGTTATCGTTGCAGATCTTGGTTGCGTGCTTTATGATGGCGATAAGGAATTCACCATCAAGAAGTCAAAGCTTCGTGGTGTAGAGTCATTGGGTATGATTTGTGCAGAGGACGAGATTGGTGTTGGCACAAGTCACGATGGTATCATTGTTCTACCAGAGGATGCTCCTGTTGGTCAGCCCGCAGCAGAGTATTACAACTTGGAAAGTGATTGGGTTATTGAGATAGATCTCACCGCTAACCGTGCAGATGCAACAAGTCACTATGGTGTTGCACGCGATCTTTATGCATGGCTCAAGCAGAATGGCTATAAGACAAGTATTCATCGTCCATCATGTGATGAGTTTAAGGTTGATAATAACGACCTGCCTATTGAGGTAGAGATTGAAAATACAGAGGCTTGCAAGCGTTATGCTTGTCTTAGCATCACCGATTGCGAAGTTAAGGAGAGTCCAAAATGGTTGCAGGATAAGCTTAATATTATTGGTTTGCGTCCTATCAACAACATCGTTGATATCACTAATTATATAATGATGGCTTATGGACAGCCTATGCACTGCTTTGATGCCGATATGGTAAAGGGCAACAAGATTGTTGTTCGTACTCAGCCAGAAGGTACTAAGTTTGTTACCCTCGATGGCGAGGAACACACTCTTGGAGAGCACGATTTGAGTATCTGTAATGCTGAGGAACCAATGTGTATTGCTGGTATTTTTGGTGGAAAGGGTAGTGGTACCTATGAGACAACAAAGAATGTTGTTCTTGAAAGTGCATACTTCCATCCAACATGGATCAGAAAAAGTGCACGTCGCCATGGATTGAGTACAGATGCAAGCTATCGTTTTGAGCGTGGTATTGACCCAAATCTACAGGTGTATGCCTTGAAACAGGCTGCTATCCTTTGCAAGCAGCTCGC
>OCVV012843971.1_pt1 | contig 11957 bp, 6 predicted proteins | sample 1539721 | NCBI WGS metagenome assembly OCVV01 (sample SAMN02144230, study PRJEB22623) | gut metagenome | biome: sheep rumen | host: Ovis aries | place: New Zealand | reverse complement strand
AAAACGCGCGTTGCACCCACAGACTGTCCCGGCGACATGTTCTGATACTTCAGTACCAGAGCCGTTTCCTTTAACGCGGCATTCGTTTCCGCATCGCGTTCCGTCGCCGTATTCGGGCTCTTGTAATAGGTTCCCGAATTTTCACGGTTGTTTAATGTCGATACGCTCAAACATGTCGTATCGGTACTGGACGTCTGCGAAGAAATTTCCACTTCACTGCCGTCCACGAAAGCTGTCTGCGCATTACCCGAAGAAGACGTCTTGAACTTGCTAGAAACATCGGAAGATTCCCAAGAATTGCCCATCACCCCGAGGTTTACAATCTGGACCTTCGCTTCGGCAACGCCGTTGTTCACCTTGCCCATCCAAAGTCTCGAGAATTGCGCCTGGGCAAGAATCGTCAAATAGCTTTCCCCATTCGCAGAAACCAAGGTATCGAAGCGATCGAGAGGGATCTTCCATTTGCGCCATCCGTTCTTGAGCTTTTCAAAGTTGGCTTCATTTTCATCGGTCAAGTCAATGCGGTAGCGCACAAAACTGATATCCGTATCCAGGGAGCCGTTCTTGTTGATATCTTCCGTATCGTAAGCACGTTCGCCGGAGTTGCCTTCCGTTCCGTTAATCGTCACCGGAGGATCGCTTTCATCGTCCAAATCGTCGTCAAAATTATCACGCGCGATATCGGTATTCGTCGCATCGGAATTCGTATTCGTCTTGATGGTACTGACACAACCATTTGTACGGCAATCCCAAATCGTCAGCGATTCTTCCGAACCCGAAACTCCATCAAGTCCCTTATCATGCAAAGCCGTTGTCGTTCCCAAATCATTTTCACCATTGTATTCCCCATTAGGAGCGGATCCATTAATCGAAAGGTCTTCGCTCACAAGGCCAAGGTCCAAATACAGACTTCCCACATTACCGCGCGCAACGACTTCCACATACTTCATGTCGCTCAAATCCTGGTAGTAACTGGAATTGGCACGCATGATACCACCCCAGCTATTTCCCGCCAGATTATCGTTGGGTCGAAGTGTCAATTTCAAAACGGTCAAGCGTTGGTTATCCACATCGCTGTTGCCGACCGTCGGGTAGATGTTTTTGTACAGCACCGTATTGTTACTGTGCCAAATAAATTCACCTTTGTGCTTATAATCCAGATTTTCGATATAGGTTCGTGCATCGCCGACCGGAGGAGAGACACCGCCCGGAGGAGACGCCGGATACCAAGAAAGACGGGTCAAAGGATACACAAGTCCCGATTCGCTCGATTCAAAATCCTCGAGAAGAGCTGACTGTCCACTGCTCGTGTTGGCGTTGTGGTAACTGCTCGCAAATTCCGTTTCAAAGCGCCAGTTCGAAGTCGCCTTCGTGTCAATGCCCGGGATCATGTTCACAAGATCCGTCATCCACTGCGTCGTATCCTGCAAGCGCAGGTTCATGCCCCAGAGGAAGCTCGAATACGGTTCACTGCCAAGCGTCGGCGTGCTCGCGGTCGTACTCTGACTCTTGTAAAGCGCCGTAATACCGAAGAGAGAACCTTCCCCGAAGCCATAACGGGTCAGCGGAAGTTCCGCACGCGCACCGAGCAAGACCTTGTTATCGATTTCGAACAAAGGTTCGCATTCGAATTCGACCGTGATTTCCTTGTTCGGGTCAAGAGCCGTTTCGCTCAAAAGTTCAATTTGGCCAAGCTCGTAGTTCACATCATAATCAACGCCACGCGTCAAGACTGTCGAGCCCGCCTTCAATTTTTCGGAGCCTTCCGAAATATCCATGCAGCTTCCTGCATTCACCGAATAGCTCGAGCTCGGATCGCGAACGCTGATGACCGAATTCTTTCTTTTGCCGACACTTTCAAAGTAGAAGCGGCTCGTGTACTTCGAACCCAGGTTCGAAACCGGGAGCGTATAAAGTTTCGCCATCGCCGCCGAAGAGTCCACGTTGCGGAAAGGTTCAAGGCAGTTTTCATGCGCACGTGCCGAAGAGTTCGCGCCCGAATACCAAGACAGCGGGCGGCAAGGCAGCCACATTTCGCCCGTATAAGAACCGGAAGCATCCTTCTTAAAGATCGTCGCATCGCCCGTGAGGATCGTATTCGTCGTCGTATCGACAAGGCCTAGGGTCTTCAAATACGTTCCCGAAATCCCCGACTTGTTCTTGGCTCGAAGAACAAAGCTCGAAGCGCTTTCGTCGGAAATGCCAATCGAATAAACGTTACGGAGCATCAACTTGTCAATATCCGTCAGTTCCGAAAGGGTCGCGTCCCATTGAATCAAAACCACTCGGGAACCATGCGTCACCGTCGAGCCAACGCGACCCGTTCCGTCATCGGACCAACTCGCCGCGATGAGCGTATTCTTGGAAGCTCCGAGGACTTTCACAATACCCGTTTTCTTATCATACGAATAATCGCTCGAATCCATCGGCACCAACCGGTCCACCACTTTTTCAATGGTTTGCCCATCTATCGTCGTATAAACCGCAGTTACCTTTTCAACCACATCCTTGGTCGTATTCGAAGGGGCGCGTTTATAAAGCTTCAATCCTGTCGCCGTATAACTCGAAGTGCTACCTCCGGCAAGAAAAGCACTGATGTAGTTGCTACGGGCCGTATGATTCAGGAAGTAGTAACGGTAAGCGATAAACTGCTTATCCAGAATCTGGAATTCCGTCGTACTCGAGCTCGCATTGATCGTATACTTTTCTTGACTTCCGCCATCTTGCGATGCAATGGTCGTCAGCCACCAGTCACCGAGCTTCCATTCCGCTTTAATGCCAAAAAGACCTTTGTGGTTTTCCGAATAGCCGGTCAGTTCCGTACCCGGCAAGGCAAGAGACGTCGTACCGGCTTCAATGCGCTGCAATATGTAATCTTCAAATTCACCCTTGTAAGATTCTTCGTAAACCACGCGGATCTGGTTCTTTGCACCGAGACCGCTTTCCACATTGTTCACTTCCACCGTAATATACGGGCCGATCTTACCCTTCACCATAAAGCTCGGGTCATACGAAAGCGAAGGGCTCGGGAACAGATTGTCCTTGGTGCTTCCCGGAGCGTCATCCTTTTCCCCACGTCCGGAAAGGCGAATGTCCATTGTACCCTGGAGCAAGAGCTTCGGCTTGTCAAATCCAAAGTCCTTCATCCAGGAAGGCATATTGATCGGAATATCGATATCGTACAGGGTTCCGTTTTCCGGTTCGGAATATCCACCGCTGCTCTGCCCCGCAAAGGAATTCAACCACAAACGGTTAAATCCAATGTCATACATGTCCGAAACGTAAGAAGCGATTTCCGGATAGTTGGCAGACCAAAGTTCCGCCGTGTCCCGGCTGAGCGGGTTCACATACGTCTTCTTCACTTCCATTTCACGATTTTCAAAATCGATATTATGCTCGTAATGCTCATTACGAGGCGGTTTCATCAGTGAAGAGCTTTGCCCCACGCCGCTCTTTGGCGCAAGGCCCGAAAGAGGCGTCACATTGGGCGGGAGCGGAATATACTGGACAGCGCTACTCGCAGAGCTGGAAGAACTTGCGGATACAGTGGAATCCACCGGCTCCTGTGCAGGAGTCAGCGCAGCGATAAGCATCAAGACGGCCAAAAGCCTTTTCATCCTAAACCATATCCGACATCATTTTTATACCGGGATTCAAGCGCATTCAAAATACAGAAACACGCCTAAAGAACCCACATAATGTCGGTAGAAAGTAATAAAATTTAACCAGCCGAATGGGCGAACGCTTAAAGAATACACCCCAAAAAGAAAGACCCGAAATTTTTTCGGGTCTTTCTAAAATCTTTTGAAGAAGATTACTTGAGGAACATATCGATGTCGCCCAAGCACTTTTCCCAAGACTTGTCCTTTGCAACAAGCATCTGCATGATCTTGTCGTAAGTCGCCGTGGTACCGAATCCCTTCCAAAGACGGCGTTCGACATTTTCGCCCGAATCCTTATCGATCGTGGTAATCGTGTCGTAGTAGTCCTTGTTATCCTTGAATTCGCCGACAAGAATCGACTTGAGATAATCGCTGTAAATGCGGGACGCATACTTGAGGAGCGAATCGTTAAAGTCGAGTTCGTTTGCCACGAGATATTCAAAGTCCTGAATCGGATTACCGTAAACGAGCCAGTGACGGAGGGCAATCGCCACGACCACGTCGCGGACAGCGCTACGGAACAGGAACTTGTCTTCCAAGCGGCCATTCCACGTAATCTTTGTCAGCGGGTTACCGTCGTTCGCTTCGATCGAAACGCCCTTGCCCGGAACCACGTTGCGAATCTTGATCGGGAGACGGGTCAAAAGCTGCCAAGCCTTCGTAAAGGCGATCGTCTTGCGGACAAAATCACGTTCCTTGTCCGGAGCCACACGGAGGAAGGCGCCGAAGCAATGCTGGTAAAGGCTTTCCTTATCGAAAATGCAATCGCTCGAACGGCTTTCCGAAATCTTGCCGTCCATCATAAAGAGGGTCTTCGCAAGTTCCGGACGCATACGGACTTCGAGCTTACGCGTACGAGCCTTCAGACGCACACCGTCCTTGTAAACGTAGGTAAAGCCTTCTTCCTGGTAGCGCTGCCAAATAAAGAACTGCAAATCGTCTGCAGCACGAAGATGGTAGCTAAACACCGGGTTCTGACGGTTGTTCGCCATCGTCACCTGACGGAGGAAGGAATCCGCTTCCGGATACGGAACCACGACCTTCACGAGCACGAACGGGTTCACCGGATTCTTGCTTTTCTTGAAATACTGTTCGTACGTAAAGAGGGACTGCGCACCGTTAATAATCTTCGGGCGTTCGATCTGCAAGACCTTCTTGCCGTCGCGATCCTTCAAGCGCAGGTCATCACCCGTGAGGGTCATACCGTTGTGAAGGAACGGGAAGTCGCTTGCGTCGTTAGCCTTTTCCATTTCCTGGAAGGCATCGATCAAGGCGGCGTTCGTATGGGTCAAATTACCGAGGTAAGTACGAATGTTGCTCGAGACGATCGCCATGTTGTGCTTCGTCTTCAAGCGCTTACCGAGAGCCTGATGGTAATCGAAAATCGTGCGGATCGGGCAGAAACCGACAAAAAGTTCACCGCTCTGGCTTGTCATGTGAAGCGGTTCGTCCTGCATCACAATGTCGAGCTTGTCGTCGTTATTGCGGAAATCCTTGGCGAGGTCATCGTGTTCGGCACGGATTTCAAGCTTTGCACGGATATCGGTCTTCCAGATGCTAAGCTTGCGACGCATATCCTTCAGGGTGCGTTCCATTTCAGCATCGGTCACATAGCGGCTAGAAAGCGTGCGGAGAACGGTAATTTCGAGGGTTTCCATGTACGGACGGCTTGCCGGCAAGTCTTCGTCTTCTTCCGAAGCGTCCATCTTGATGACATCCCACGGATCCGCTTCTTCGCGGAGGGACATGAAGAACGGATTGTCCGGATCGCTGGTGCGGAAGACCGCAATCTGGAGCTGCTTCAAGTCGTGGGAAAGGTTATGCATCACCTTTTCGAGCGGAGTCGTCTCGTCGATAAAAATGAAAATTTCGAGGAATCCCTGGGAATACTGGAAGCCGTGGAAACAGCCTTCTTCATCTAGATTGAGGTGCCTCAACGCCTTGATGCGATCGGTCGGATCGTTCGGGTTCAAGCTGAGCAAACTGGCTACAAATGAAAGTCTACGTTCTTGCGCTTTCGTTAATTCCATTTTATTCCTCTAATAGCTCCTGATATGGAGTTTCTGATATCCATATACATAGATAATTAAAATATTACTTCTTTTCGAGATTTTCCACCAAAAAACTTTGTTTCAAAATTTTTACTTCTGTTTTTTCAACTCCCGGTACACGCCGAACCTCCTTCTGGGAACTCGGCATACATAGAGTGAACTCTAACATCACGCCTAAAAAATAGAAAATCCATCCCTTAAAAAAAGACAAATATCGTCAAAAAAAAATTTCTTTATTTGTCGCAAAAATGACGAAAAAAAGTTTTTGGGCGACCAAAAGGGCTTTTTACCCGCTGAAAGGAGGCAAAAAATTTGGGGGATCCGGAAACTTCTTTATAATTTAACAATATGAAATCTTTGCGATTGATTTCTGGACTCCTGGCGGCACTTTGCGTTATCGCAAGTGCCGTTTCTTGTAGCAGAAACAGTAGCGAAGAACTCCTCGCACAAAAGCCTTTACCCTTACACCACCTTCCAGACGGGCATTTCCGAAATACCGACACTTCCGTCGCCCCGATCCGCGATACCATGGAAGCGGATTCCCTTGTTCCCACTTACAGAACCAAAATGTACCGCCTCCCGATCGTGCGTGGAAACGAAAACCTTTGGGAAGATTCTAGCGCAAGTACCGCCACATGGATCGGCCACGCCACTTATTACATCAAGCTGAAGGATTTCGGCATCCTCGCCGACCCGATTTTTAGCGACAGAGCTTCCCCCGTCCAATTCCTTTTTGGTCCAAAACGGGGAACCCCTCCCGGCCGCGACCTGGATTCTTTGCCCAGAGTCGATCTTGTCCTGATTAGCCACGACCATTATGACCATCTAGACCGAGGAAGCATCAAGGACATCCACAAAAAATGGCCCCATTGCATTTATGCAGTTCCCTTAAAAATCGCAGAAATTCTCGAAAATTGGGGAATTCCCAAATCCCAGATCCTTGAACTCGACTGGTGGGAAGAAGCGACTGTCCAAAAAGTCCACCTGACATTTGTCCCAGCACACCACACTAGTCGGCGGGGTGCTTTCGCGTCTAGCCGAAATTCAACCCTTTGGGGCGGCTGGATTATCGAATTTGGCGAAAAAAAGCTTTGGTTCGCCGGGGATATCGCCATGGGAGACGGTTCCTATTACAAAGCGATCGCCCAAAAGTTCGCCCCGATCGACGTCTCCTTTTTACCGATCGGCAGTTACAAGCCTTCTCGCTATACCCGCGTCCACGTGAGCCCGCGACAAGCCGCCCAATTGCACTTGTTGGTGAATTCCAGACAAAGCCTCGCCATGCACTGGGGAACATTCAGCATGGTTTACGACCGTTTAGAAGACCCACCCAAAGACCTAGCACGAGCAAGAAAAGAACTCGGCATTCCGGATTCGAGCTTCCGCGCACCCCAATTCGGAGAAATCGTGCCTTTGTTTCCGTAAAATCCTCCAAACAACACCCATTCATTCCAAATTGGACTAACATTCCCAAGCTCATTATCAAACTTTTCGCCGATTTGACCTTTGATTTTTTCCAAAAATGCTATCATTCTAAAAAAATGGAGTTGAATTTATGAACATACTCGAAGTAATTGCAAAAGCGAAAGCTGAAAAGGCGAAGAAGTTGGATTTGTCAGACATGCACCTGCGTCTGCTCCCGCAGCAATTGTTCGAGCTCGAAGACTTGGAAGAACTCGTCCTCGATCAGAACTTGCTCGTAGAACTTCCCGACGAAATCGGCAAACTCAAAAATTTGAAGAGCCTTTCCGTCAGCGAAAACGACCTGATGGAGCTGCCGGAAACCGTTGCAGAGCTTTCCAAGCTCGAAAACCTGTACCTCGGTTATAACAGCCTTTCCGAAATTCCGAAGGCTCTCGGCAAGCTCACCCTTCTGAAAAAGGTGAATATCGCCCGCAACCAGCTTTTGGACCTTCCAGATACGATCGGAAACTGGACCGAAGTCGAAAAGCTTTCCCTGCACGACAACATGCTGACCAAGATTCCGGAATCCATCGGCGACATGAAGGCTCTCGAAAAGCTCTATCTCGACAACAACGAGCTTTCTACCCTCCCGGCAAGCCTCGGCAACCTGGAAAATCTCGAAGTGCTGATGGTCTCCGGAAACAACCTCGTTTCCATCCCGACCTCTCTTGGCAACTTGAAGAAGCTCCACGAGCTGGTCCTCGATGAAAACGAACTGGACTCCATTCCGGAAGATCTTGCCGAATGCGACTCCCTGAAATCGCTTTCCCTCGTGAACAACCCACTTTCCGGTTCCTTGCCCAAGGCTTTAGTCGCCAAGCAGGGACTTCAAATCGATTCGTAAGCCATGCTGTTAAAAAAACTTTCACCCGTTGTCTTTTGCGCCGCCACCGCGGCGTATTTTTTAGGTTGCTCTACCGATACGCTGTCTTCGACAGAAGATTCTTCGGGGGCAAGCTCCGAACTGAAGGAAACCTACAAGTACCTCACCGAATACTATTACCTCGCAGACCAAGAGCTGTCACCGCTCAGTTCTTATGTAGACTCCCCGTACAAAGTCTACATTTCCGATAAATATGCGGACGTCGCCGATGTTCTTGGCATGTTCTATACGGTAAGCGACAAGCTGACCCGATACTTTCCAAGCGCCCTGTTCGAACAGGTGAACAGCGCGTTGAACGAATCCGACGTCGACGATAAATCCTTCGGAATGGAACTGGATTCAAGCCTTTCCGTCAAGTACGTTTACAAGGAAGGTCCAGCAAAGTCCGCCGGCATTCAACGTCGCGATACGCTTTCCGCTGTCGATGGCCATTCTTTTGCCACGTTGAGCGAGTTCAACGATTACATCGCATCCGTCAGTTCCACCGATTCGTTCCAGTTTACATTTGCCCGCAACAATTCCACCTATCAAGTTTCCATGACACGCGTCCCGTTAAACCTCCCGACCGTGTATGTCGATACCGTCGGTGGAATTCCCTTGATTCGAATTACGCAGTTTACCCGCGTCACAAACGGCTACAGCGATAGCGGAACCGCGTACGAATTCGACAGCGCCCTCGAAGAAACCCAGGGAGCGAAGGCGACTATTTTGGACTTGCGCGGAAACGGAGGCGGCTATGTCAATCTTTGCACCTACATGGCGGCATCCCTGCTTTCCAAAAACGACACCTTGATTTACGAAGAAGATTGGAATCCAAGCAATAAGACAAACCCAGCCGTTACTATCTATCGCACGGACAGAGACGGTATCGGTAGCGGGCGCTACTACGTTTTGATGTTGGATTCCAACAGCGCAAGCTGTACCGAACTTTTTGCCGCCGCCGTGACCGAGAACTTAAAGTCTCCCATCGTCGGCACGAACAGTTTCGGCAAAGCGATCGGACAGATTTATGCGACGACAAGCAGTAAAGGCATTTGCGGCATCACCAGTTCCCTGTACTTCGACAAAAATGGAAACAGTTACCACACTTTGGGATTTTCTCCGGACTTTTACATTCCTGATAGCCTTGAAGCCATTGAAAAAGCGGTGGAACTCGCCCAAAGCGGTACATTTCAGCGGACCGCCGGTTACAGTAGCGAAGTCCAGCCCTACTGGACAACGCCCAAAAATCTGTATAAAAGATCGGCAAGCATCTTCTCCGAAGAAGAGCTGATGGAATCCTTAAAAGGTCTTGCAATTACCGATTTTGTTCCTTAATCACGAGCGGGAAAGGACTTTCTGCTTGACCTTAACCGTGGAGCCTTCGATTTGCACCGGCTCCACTTCTTCGAGTTCACGCAGGCTTTCGCGAATGCCCACAATTTGCTGCGTCAAACGCGCCATGCGTTCCCCTTGAAGCTTGGGCGTTGCGATCATCGTCTTGGATCTTGGATTGATCCACTGACCTTGGGCATTTTTAAATCCTAAATGCAAGTGCGGTCCCGTGCTGCGGCCAGTACTGCCCACACGTCCAATGACCTGACCACCTGTCACCTGCGCCCCGACGCCGACACCGCGGGAACTCAAATGCATGTAGTAGCTCGTCGAATTATCCGCATGGCGAATGGCAATTTTATTTCCGCTGTACTGGTCATAATCGGAAACGACCACTTTGCCCTTTGCCACCGCATAAACCGGGGAACCTTTGGGACTGCCATAGTCAATCCCGGAATGCATTTTACGGGCTCCCGTTACCGGGTGAATGCGAACGCCGAACGGGCTTGTGATGTGCAAGCGGTCGAGCGGATAACGGAGGCCGTCAAAGATCAGGGCTTCCCCATTTTCCGTATAATGGGCGTTGTAAGTGCTCTTTGGATCCAGGTCGTTGTAAAGGAAGGCTTCGTGATGCCCCACGACCCGGCCCTCAAATTCCGCATAAATGACCTTGCCCGAAATCCAGATGCTGTCTTTATAAAAGGATTCTTCGAGCATGATCCGGAAGCGGTCTCCGGGCTGAACACTCGAAAACGGGATTTTGCACTGCAAAACGCCCGCGACAACTCCCGACATTCTGGCAGGGATTCCGACGGAAAGGAGCGTTCCGTGCAAAGTTCCCCCTTGCACAAGATGACCTTCAAAAATGGAGCGTTTGACGGTGAGAGGCTTTTGGACAAGCTTGTATTCAAATTGGTTCGTTTGGGAATTCTTGAAAAGCAAGTGGACAATCGAAGGGTTCGGCGAAAAGCGGAAAACCTGAACATCTCCATTCGAATCCTTGGCCACGTGGAATTTTTGTCCGACCCTTAAATTGGACAATTCCACACTGTCTTGAATCGCGAGGACGATTGCGCCACGGTCGCTCCTTTTTACGCCCAAGCGTTCAAGGACCTGGTAGTAGCCCTCATTTTTTTGCACCGTATCCATCAAAACCGTCCACGATTGCAAACGATTTTTTTGATATTCCGCAAGGGAGTTTTCGACCGACGCCAAATCTTGATTCAGCGAAACAATCTTTTCGTCTAGCGCTTCGATTTTTCCCGATTCAAAGCACGCCGTGCAAAAGAGAGCGGCCACTCCCAGCCAAAACAACAAGCTTCTTTTCATGGTATTCCAAAAATAAAAAAGCCCGCTTGATCAGCGGGACTTTTGAAATTCGTAAGAATTACTTCGCCGGAGCTGCCGGAGCCTTCACCCCGAGCAATTCCACTTCAAAAACGAGGAGGCTGTTGCCCGGAATCAGCGGCTGACGACCGTTCGGACCATAAGCGAGGTTGCTCGGAATCCAAGCTTCCACCTTGCCGCCGACCTTCATCGTCTTCAGAAGTTCGGTCCAGCCCGGAATCACAGCCTTGACCGGGAATTCTGCCGGCTGGCCACGCTTGATGGAGCTGTCGAATTCCTTACCGTCCAAGAGCTTGCCCGCATAATGCACGGTCACGATGGAAGAATCGGTCGGGACTTCACCCTTGCCTTCGGTAATCACCTTGTACTGGAGACCGCTTTCGGTAGTGATGACACCTTCGGCAGTCTTGTTCTTGGCGAGGAAAGCTTCCTGATCGGCCAAGTTCTTGGCTGCGATCGCGCTATCCTTCGAAATTTTCTTCTGCTGCAACTTCTGGGAGAAGTCATTCAAAACAGCGAGCACGGCGGAATCGTTCAACAGATACTTGGTGCTATCCTGGAAATAGCGATCCTTAAAGCCCTGGAAAAAGGCGTCAAGATCCAAGTCGATGGAATCACGTGCCACGAGCTGACCATGAGCCTGCATACCGAAGTTTGCACCGATAGCGTAACTATAGTTATCCTTTTCCGTGACCAAAGCAGTCTTACCAGCGCCTCCGCCGACGCAATCACATCCGGCGAGGAAAGCAGCACAAAGACCGATAGCAATCAATTTTTTCATTTTCTTTATCCTTTTTGCAAGTCTATTCGTGTGCCCATAAGATAAAATATTCCCGCCCAAAGAATTCATGAAAACGTCTCATTTCTGTTAAAATCCGGTCTTTTCGATTTGCAACCTATCGGTTGCAGGATTCCAGATCCCTTTTTGATACCATTAGGTTTCAATGGACGACCATCCTCTCATCAACCGCGCGTTCCGAAACGTTCTGCTTCACCTGCGAAACGAAGCCCATCTGAGCCAAGAAGCTTTGGCCCGGATTTGCGACATTTCCAGGACTCACATTTCGCGGCTTGAGACCTGCAATGAATCCACCACGTTAGAAACCATTCAAAAGATCCTTACCGGAACAAAGACTTCGTGGTCCACTTTCGGCGCCCTGATGGAGCAAAATATGGCAAATTTGGACAAAAAGTCCGAAATTCACATGGCGGCAGAGCCTAGCGGCCCACAATGGA
>OCVV011342902.1_pt1 | contig 11958 bp, 9 predicted proteins | sample 1539721 | NCBI WGS metagenome assembly OCVV01 (sample SAMN02144230, study PRJEB22623) | gut metagenome | biome: sheep rumen | host: Ovis aries | place: New Zealand | reverse complement strand
CCGCAACTTCGCTTGAGCGTTTCATTTCATCTAAAGAACTGTAATACATAGGCAATCCTCCTTACAGATATAATATAAAGAAGTTGACTGTAAAGTTTAATTTTATCCTGACATTTTGACAGAAAATGTCAAAATAATTTTTGAACTATAATGGAGGGAATAAAATATGAATTAAGAGGATAAATTTATTTAAAATAAAAAAGGACAAATCCTTGCGAATTTGTCCTTTCGGTTATTTAAGGTTGATTATTACATCAATCCCATTTTTCTCATATTTTCGAGCTCGATTGCATTGATTTCATCAATGTTTTCAGTCATTTTTTCCATACCTGCATCTTCGAGGTTTTGCTGTCTTTCACGGTAAGTACCTACGCCTTCGTCCCAAGAAGCAGCTTCAGCCTGTCCTGCAGACTCATCAATTCTTGGCAAATACTTCAAGAAAGCATCAAATGCTTCGCGGTATGTTTTTGCGCCACGGATCTGACGTTCAAATGGCTTAACAGCTTCGCCGTACTGTGATACAAGGTCGTTCCAGTAGTTTTCAACTGCAAGGCCTTTGCTTTCACGGATGTTGAGGTATTTTGAAACAGAGTCAATGTGTGCAGGCTCAAAATTCAACTTTGGCTTGTTCATCTGTTTGTATTCCTCAAACTTCTGTTTTTCATCAGCGAGTGTTGCTTCGTTTTCTTTGATTGTTTGCTGCAAACGGATAACCTTCTGACGATATGTGTTCTTACTTTCAAGGAGAGCTTTGTTCTCTTTATCCATTTTTGCAATTGACTCGTTAGCAATCTTGAGGTTACTCATAACGTGGTTGAGACGAGTTCTCAAAACGCCGTTTTCAGATTCCATTTTCTTGTTGCCTTTTGTAAGAGCAGCAACTTTCATATCAGCTTCAGCAAGTTTTGATGTTGCTTCTTCAAGTTTAGCTTTCAAATCAGCAACAGTCTTTTCTTCAACCATTTTTTCGTTTTTAACTGTTTCTTCAGTCTTTGCAATGTGGTTTTCTTTGAGTGCAAGTTTAGACTCAAGAATTGCGTTTTGCTTTGCAAGTTCGCGGTTACGAGTTGTCAAGCCTTCGCAAAGTTCCTTGTAATCTGCAACCTGTTCATTAAGAAGAACACCAATCTGAAGATTCTTTTTTGTGTTCTCAACCATTTCGTTGAGGTCACCGAATTCTTTCTTTGCATTTGCTGCCGACTCAACAAGTGTTGTAAGTTCAGCGTGAGTCTTTTCGAGTTTTTCCTGAACCTTGTTGATAAGTTCTTCATCGTTAGACTCTTTTACAAGTTTGAGAAGCTCATTTACTTCTGTAAGTTTTTCCATTGGGTTTGTTGAATTATCTGTCTCATTCAACATTGCCTCAACCTGCTTCTCAATTACTTTTCTTTCAAGTTTTGAGAGTGTAGCAGGTCCTACATTAGCTGTCTTGCCTTCTTCGAGTTTAGTCTCAGGAGTAGCATTCTTGCTTTCGTCCATATTTACTGCATCTACTTTCATATGTTTTTCCTTTCCTTCTATAATTTTTGACTTAGGTGAGATCTCAATAGACTCCCTAGTTTGCTTTGTATATTCAACATTCCCAGGGTTGTATGATTGCTCTGAAGAAATGTCACCGAAAACTGATTGTGACGGATTTGTTACAATATCAGCCACTCTTTCAATGATATATGTATCTGGGTCAACAGTTTTACCATCAGAAAGTGTTTCACCGAATCCTGATGAACTGAAGCCTACACGTCCACCTGCTTCAATAATTTCCTGTGCAAGACGTCCGTATTCACCAACGAAAGTACCGATAGCCCAAATCAATTTGTTGGCAGTATCAATAATCATATCAAGCCAAACGATGGCTGATGTTTTGAACTGTCCTGGGTCAGCGTCGTCCATTGGGTGATCTGCAAGACCACAACCACCTTGCCAAGTATCTCTTTGATTGTTGATAACGTTACGCCACAACTGTTCAGTATAAATACGACCGTTACCGTTTACATTACCAAATCTTGATACTGGGAATTTCCAAAGCTTTCTTTCTGAAGAAATGCCTTCCTCGCGGAGTTTCTTGATAACATTATCAAAAACTGCTCTTTCCTGAAGATTAGTTGTACCTTCACGAAGTTTGATAGCAGCTTTCAAAGCACCTGTAGTTTCAGACTCTGTAAAGTGCTTACCTACATTTGCCTTATATGCTCTCGATTCTTTTAACTCTGCTGGGATTTCATTTTCATTAAGAAGCTTGTAATCATTGTTTGATAAACGTAAAGCGCTTTCACGAATGTGATAAAGCTTGTGACCGTTTACCTCAATAAATCTCTCACTCATTTTATTCTCCCATATAATGAAGCATATATTGCTCCCACGAAGTTACCTATAATTAGTTAGTATTTATTTGTACCAAACATCCACATCGTGCATTTCGTGGAAGAAGCGATTATTGTCGATTGTATGAGGATGAATATGAGAAAAGTAATTAAACTTAAATCTTTTTTCAGGATTAAGAATATGTTCGTAAGCAGAACGTCTTAAAACCTGTACATCAGGAGATTCATCATCAACAACAATAAAGCCGTCATCACAATAAAGATTAGAGACTTTATAAGGGTCAAGTCCTATATCAATTGCAGCTGGGTAATTGTTTTTAATGTTTGTTGGGAACCATACTCTCCAATTATTATTTTGTTTGAATGTGTCCCAGAAGATGTTTGCATAATTAGGATTTTCATTTAAGTAAAGATTATCAACATCAGTAAGTTCTTTACACTCAAAGAACACATTATCATTGTTTCCATTAAGCAATAATTTGAGATCCTTTACCGACTGAAGTCCACTGCCTTTGAATAAACTATGAATATCTTGAACACTATCTGGGAAATAGAAATAGCCATCTTTTGTAACGGGGTTAACCCAATCTTTTATCCGACCGCTGCCTGAATGGAATGTATAGTTCTGATAATGCATAGATGAATTCGGCTGCAACCAATTACCTTCAACATCAACAAGATTTTCACAATCAGCAAAAGCTTCTGCAATTGTTTGAATTCTTTCTGGGAATATCGCTTCTTTAATATGTTTTACTTTTGAGTTCTTAAATACTTTATTACCGTTTAATACTGAATGCCAATTCTTAAAGAATGTTGGGTCAACGATTCCTGAGTTTTCAAAAGCGCTTTCAGCGTCAGATGTATCGACAATAAAGTCAAAATGAGGATCTTCAATGAATGCGCCATCAAAGATATGTTTAGCGCTTTCAACAGGCTCATCACCGTTTGTAATGGAACCTACAGCAGACTCAAGATTCTTACAATTCATAAACAAGTTATCAGCTTTTGATATTTTATTTCTGTTAAAGTTGATAGACTTAATGTAAGGAACATCTTTGAAAACATCACTTATATCTTGAGGAGGACAATCACTGTCATTTAAGTAAACATTAAAAGGAACTTGTATTGTTCTTGTGCGGTCAGGGTGATTTGCATCTCCACTCCAATCAGCAACCCAATCAATATAAGACTCAGCAATATCTTTATTATAAGTGTAAGTTGTCATTTGTGGGCGGTACCCAGTTTTAGGAGGGTTGTTTGGACTTGCACCTGGAGTCGATGGTCCTCCTATAGGTCCGCCTTCTGCATAATATGTACTTACAACCTGTCCATAGCCGGAATTTGTGAGGCCATTAGTAATGTATGAACGGTCAGGATATGTAAGTTGTATAGGAATACTTTCTTTAGCTACAGGGCTGAGAGTCCAATATCCGTAAGTTCTATCTGTTGGGGGATTCCAATTATATTTATCTCTCGTATCATAGTAGGTACTTGTAATCCACTTTACACTTTTTCCTTGGCCAAGATTATGTCCTAAGTCATATGAGTTCCAATTTTCATCGTGATATGTTGCAGCAAAAACAGGTCCAACATATGACTCTTTTGCAATAGTTTTTCTCCAAAAAGTTTCTTGGTGATGGTGAGGAATCCAATATCTTTCTGCAATGTCAACGGGTTTCTTAACATAAGCTGTAACATCAAGATTTATAATGTTCAAACGGAAGTTATCATCAGGGTCCCATATAGGAGATATAATATCATTAAGCTTAGGTCCGTTATGTTGTGCATTTAATATAACAGATGTTGTAAGTTCGAGTTCTTTATCAACAGTATTTTTGAAGGCAGCAAAATCCCAAATGTCTTTAATGTTATATAAAAGATTTTGAATGCCTTTTACTTTATCATCATAATTGTCAGTGATAGTAATCTCTGGGTCAGGGTCAGCAGGACGATTTGGGCCCGCTGCATATACTAAAGTTGAGTATTCAGTCTTAAACTCAGTATTATCAAAATGAAGCTTAATTAAGTTTGAGGCGCTACTATCAAAAAAGTTGATATTTGATTTTATACTTGCGTCTTTGTTTATTGTGTAATTATATGTATCAAGTTTATCGTCCAAATTTATAGCATTCAAAACTTTAGGTATGAGATCATTAGGATTGAAGCCTAATGATTTTTGATATGTATAAAGGTCTTCACTTGTTATTTTCGAAGCAAGAAACTCAGGGAGTGTACCATTATAAGGACAGTCCCAAAAGTATGTTCTGTTTAAGCCATCGTGCCAATCATTTTTAACGCCAATTGACATAAGCATTTTTACAACGCCATCGTCTCCAAGAGTTTTTGCAAAATGACGGTCGTAACTGAAAATGTAATCACAGTTGTTTGTTTGTAAAAAGGAAGGTGAAATTACATCTTCAAGAAGTTCACAATTTGCAAACATTTCACGAGCATCTGTTAAGTGATTGCTACCTGCAAATCTTACATATTGTACTTTGCTTCCTTTGAACATTCTTGCGGCACTGCCTGCCTGCGTGCCTCTTAAAGTTACATACTTAATGTTTTTTGTATCTTTATAAACATCATCTTCTGCTTTATTAACAATCAAGTCAACTATCGAGTTGCTGCCTTCTATCTCATCTTTAACGCTGTTATCACTTGCATAAATAGGCACAGGAACATCAGGCTTTTCATTATAAGCAATATCCAATAAAGACACCAATTCAGGCTTAGCATTATCATATTCATAGCTATCACTGCTGTCAGTAATATCAGATGTAACATTTTGTAAAGTGTTTTCTTTTAGGTTTACAGTCTCTTCCCCGATTTTATAAATGCCTCTTCCTTTAATTGCTATCGTTAACTGTGCCATTACTCTTCCCCATTAAAGTTTAAATCGTTTGCAACGCCATCTTCTGTAATATCAGGTGCCCACTCAAGATTCATTTCATTTGCAATACCATCATCAGTTACAAGGTCATCACGAACATCTTCTGGGATTGGGTCTGTGTCAGCAGGTTCCAATGATGTATCAAATATGATTTCAACTTTTAAATAGTCGATAGGGTCAGGTAACGCATTATTGTCTTCACCCGATATGTAAGCTTCCATTTTAAGCCCAGGCTTAAGCTCTCCGCAGTAATAAGTTACTGTATTATTATCAGATACATCAGCATTTATTTCGCTTTCATATTTCCACCCACTTTCAGTTGTTGTCCATTCTCTGTACCAAAACCACCAACCACTGCTATGATGTTCTGTCCAAGTTTTATACTCTCCGTTCATTCTGACGTGAATTCTAGCGTCAATATCTCCATCACCACCAAAGTCATATGAAGAACTGCTGCTTGATGATCCACTGCCTGAAGAGTATGAGTAGCTCGGGCCGACATAACTTCCGCCCCAAGTACAATAACTTATTTCGTTGTTCTGAAAGTAATCGTGTACAGTTACATAAACTTTAGCAGGCTTGTCGGTTTCGTTTGTATAAGAAAAGTAATGAAGCTTACAATCATTGCCTCGTTTATAGCCTTTGTCTCTCCAATATCTTAAAACATCAGACCAATTAGTTTTTGAACCTGAATACTCCTTTCCTGCTTCAAAGACAATTTTACCGATAGCATAGGCGGCAGTATCATTATATTTATTAAGATTATAAGCGCCTACACTATCTTCCCAAACGTTTTTTATTGAGGAGTATTTTCTGTTTAATGTTTCAACAAGATCTGCTTGACCTTCAATGAGAGTGCCATCACTAAACTTAAACATATAAATTTAGTTTAGTCAAAGCCTTTTATCCTTTGTAAGAATTGCTTAGGGAGCCACTTTTGATACTTTGTAACCCAATATCTGAACGAAGAGTCAAGTATGAAGGTTGCAGAATGGTCTTCAGCAGAACGGGTTGAACGCCCGCAAGCTTGAACCAAGTTCTTCAACATCTGACAAGTATACCAATCAGAATTGATTTCAGACTTCTTTTTTGTTCTTGGGTCACCAAGTGAAGAGAATGGCATTTTTACAACAATTTGGAATCTTGATAAGTCATCTTTTAAGTCAACGCCCGTTGTCATTGAAGGTGAAAGAAGAACAGTGTTTTGTGATCTTTCGTGTATCTTCAACAAGTTTTGATTTGTTACATCTTCACTTGCTTTTATTAAGAAGCGGTCGTGGTTATGTTTATGTATGAGAATACTGTTCCATATTTTATCAGCAACTTTATAATTGCCTGTATGAATGATGCCTTTATCATTTGGCTTCTTCTGCATAATAAAATCGATTGCCTGACAAGCTTTAGGAAGAGACTCATCAATGTTCTGATAACTCATACTTCCACAAGGCATAAAATATATAGGTGACTTACTTGGGTCAAATGAAGATTCAACTTTTACAACGAGACACTGTTCTGGGTCGATACCTAATTCTTTTATAAAGCCATCAGTGTCAAGAATTGTTGCAGACATAAAGATAAACTTATCAGCCCAGTTATTACAGAACTTATTGAACAAAGAGTCAACATTTAATGGGGTAAATGTCAAATGTCCTTCAGAGTCACAAGCAACAATCCAATCATCTTTTTTCTGATAATTGAATACTTCCATCTTTTTATAAAGTTTATCAATATCGTAATAGAGCTTATGTGTTTTTGATAGGATGTCAAGAGTATCTTCATCGAGGTCCTCAGGTCTTTCTTCGCCCATCTCTTCTTTCATCATATCAAATAATTCATTTCTTTTATTTACGACTGCTTCATAAGTAACAGCAAATCTTGCTTTATTACTTTCTGTCCAACCATCTTCAGTGAAACGCTTAATGTGCATTTCTCTATCGGGATGATTGTCAAACAAACCATACATCCTATCAAGATGTTCTGGGTCAATTGTAAATGAAGCAAAGTTGATAAGCTGATCTTCAATAAGATGGCATTCATCAAAAACCATCAACTTTCTTGGCTTCCATAAATGGCTGCAATCGAAGGCGCGGAATATGTATGCGTAAGATGTAAGTACAATTGGTGACTCAAGAGCTTTTCTTCGAAGAGAATAATACTTACAGGTGAACATACACTTAGGTGGCTCTGCGCTTGCTTTTCTTAATGTACAAGGACCGTTTTCACAGTTAAGACGGCAATTTCTATCACAAGGGTAATTTGCTTTACCTTTGATAGAAACCATATTTCTTTCGTGAGCAAAGTCATCGACATACTGCTGCTGAAGTTGTTTTGTTTCTGTAATGATAAAAGAATTCTCACACCAATTGGCTGCTGTTTTTGCAATACCTGATTTACCTGTGCCAACGTCGCATTGCAAAATAAAATACTTCTTCTTATCCCAGTTCTTTACAATTTCAGACAACACTCTTTCCTGCTCAGGACGAATATTATCATACGGGAAATATTTTTTGTAGTCTATCATATTTTAGAATATTAACAATAAAAGAACAGTGCAAATGACTTTAACAGGAAACACTATCTTTATTAGTTTGAATAATTTATAGTTGTCTATGTGTATCATTAAAGACTCCTTAAGTCATTGATAATTGTCTTGGCATCTTTAGGTGAAATGATTTTGAAGTAATCTTGATACTTAGACCAATTCTTATCTCTTATAAAGAAATCAGCTTGAATGTCAGAATAAAAATAAATATTATGAATAGGACAACCGTAAAAAGTTGAAGAATAAATTTTTGGCGGCAGAATTCTTTCAACGAAAATGTCAGTCAAAAGCATACTTCCTTCAAAAGCTTTTTTACCAATCATCTCTAAAGGATTTTGTATTTTGATAAATCTTAAACTTGAAGTTTGAAAAGCTTCATCTTCAATATGTTCAACTTCATTTAAGTTGATTGTTTTTAGATTAAGACACCCTGCGAAACAGCTGTTTGGGATGTTTTTGATATTGCTTGGGATGTCGATTGTTTCAAGACCTGAATAAGCAAATGAACTTTCTGATAAGTTTGCAACATTTGAAAAATTGAAGTTCTTTAGTCGTGAACAAAAAGAAAAAGCTTCCTTCGCAATAATTTCAGGAAACCCATCAAAACGTATTAAATTTTTACAATTCGCAAAAGCTCTTTCACCAATAATTTTTGTTTGCTCACCACATATCACACAGGATAAGCCGACTGAGCCTTCAAAACTTCTGGGCATAATATTTCCATCGTAACCCATCATTTCGGCCACATAGAAAACATCATCAATCTTGCGACACTTTTTAATGTCTTTTTCTTTTTCAATTTTTATTGTTTTTGTATTCATTTTTTAGATAACGTTTCCAAGTCATTGGCCCAGCCTTGATTGTAAAGCAACTCGTTGAGTTTTCTGCAATCATCTTCACAAGCATAAGCCTTGAGCTTGATAATATCTCCGCTCCCAAGTTTTTCAATTTTAACTTCGGAAACGAATTCTTCTGTTAGGATGCCTTCAACTGTCTTGCAAGCATCGGCTACATTTGTTCTTTTGAACCAAGCTGCACTCATTTGAATTACCTCCGTTTCATCAGATTTCCTCCCAGTTATCCAATAATAATATAAAAAGAAGTTCTGAGAAGTTTAATTTATATTAACACTTTCAAGTACAAATTCAAGATCTTCTTTTTTCTTTCCTGAATTATAAACAAGTTCGAAAATGTCTTTAATGTTTGTAAATGTTTCCTGAAGAACAGGCAACTTTTCAGATGCTTCTTTTGTCAAATAAATAGGATACTTTGCAACTTCTAAACCATCGTCATCAACAATGATTATGAAAAGCATTCTTTCTTCGTCGCCTTTAACGTCCTTAAAAACTAACTTCATAAGTTTTCAAACTCCTTACGATGATGTGTCTCAATAACGCAAGTAATAATCTTATGAGTATCAGCGTCACATACAATCGTAATCAATTTATCTTCAACTCTTAATGTAAAGTACTCTGAATGTCGTCCTTTGTTGTCATACTTTGTATGAGGCTCTGTAGTTTTCAAAACACTTAAGATATAAGCACGCGAGTCTTCATTTAATGGTACGCCAACTCTTTCAGCATATACTTGATAAAAGTATTTTGTAAAAGAGTAATCTTTAGTATTTTCCACTTTCAATTTTCTCCCTGTTTTCAAAGAAGATTGAAAGTTGCTTTGGGTCCTGAGCAATTTGAGTACCCGCAATTAAACCCATATCATAAATGGCTTTTATGATATTCTTGAAATCTTCTTTGGCAACATCCTGATAACTCAAAATTAGTTTTCCGTCTCTCGTAATGTTATCTATCACGCCTAAAAAGTATTCAAACAATAAATCATAATTCTTTTCAACATAGAAGTCTGAAATGTTTTGATTTAAATTTTCAATGGCTTCAGTCTTGTTTGCACTCTTCTTTGCATTTGATTGAATTATAGAAACTACACCATCAGAGAAAGCTCTCTGAAGTAAATTGACAACTTTCGATGCCACATACTCATCTTTAATTACTTTCTTTACCTCATCTTTATAGTAAGGTAACTTTGAATTGATTGTCATAAAACCTCCGACATTTATATTATTTAGTTTAAGCTCCTAAACCACTCATAATTTGAGCAAAGTCACCGTTATTTGGCATAATGTCTGTTTGGTCTTCAATGATAGGCCACATAGCATAAGCCGAAGCTCCAACCAAAGCAACTGGGTTATCTTTTGTTGATACGCCTTCCATACCGATGCTTCCGTCTGTTATCATTTCAAGTGAGAGTTGAGAACGATAACCGATTGCTCTTGGTAAAGCACTCTGAACAGGAACAATCCAATAATCAGCAGATTGCTTTGCTCCACAAAGAAGTGCTTGTGGATCTTTTTCACCACTTGCAGTCAAGTCTTTAAGAGCAGAAGTATTAACGCCACCGTAGTAATTGAAAAGGATTTGATTATCTTCAGCCATCTTACTCCAATCAATGTTCCACTTTGCATCATCATAGCCGTATGTGATATATGGGCCATTTGGATTTTGAAGTTTCTTTGCAGCATTATCTTCATCACGGTGCTTTTCAACTGAATACAATTTATAAACGCCATCTTCAGGTTTAACTGCGTACTTAATCTTACCTTTTCTGATTGCCCAGCCGTTTTCGTTCCAAGTTTCATCAGCAGCAAGTTTGTCGCCATTTGCTTTATTCTTGAAAGTGCCATCTCTTTTCTTTACAAAAGATATTGGCTGAACAGGAACAACTCTTTCGTCAGTGCGTTTGAGTGTACCATCTTTAAGTTTTTCTTGACAAGCCAAGTATCTTTCATAAGAAACATATTGAACCTTAACATAAACAGTTTTAATTCTATCAGGCTCAAGTTCTGCATTTGAACCTGCAGCTTGCTTCTTAAGAACATCTGCTTTCATAGCAAGTGTATTTTGTATTTCATAGAAAGAAACATCAATCTTTGAAGACTTGCCTTGGAATGCAGTCATATCAACAGTACCTGCAGATGCAACAGCTGAACCTACAACTTGAGGTAACATCTTTTCAAGGTGACGGCACATCCACAAAGTACCATCTTGTTTGTTACATCTCTTGTTGATAAAGTATCTTCTTGCTTCATACAAAACATTGAGGTAAGCAAGTAAGAATCTTTCAGGCTCTTCATTTGCTTTCAAATCAATAAATTCATTTACTGACTTCCAAGCGGTGTTCATACTGTTATAAGAATATGAACCCATATCCATATAAAGATAAGGCTCAAGCAAACGCTCCACTTTAAGAATTGTTTCTTTTCTTTGGTCAAGTACCAATCCTAAGTCATCGTGTAATCTTTGATTTTCTGAAGGACTGTTACAGAACCACTCACGGGCAATTTTTATCCAAGGGTTGTAACCATAAATGTCTTCACACCAAGATGCTTTGATACAACCTGCAGGAAGACTTCCGTCACCACTAAGAGAACTTTGAGAACCTGTCTTTTCGTTGATAATTATATCACCATTAGGGTCTGCAATATAATTCTTTTTTGGGTCAGCAAGATAATATGTTCTTGGAGATATAAGCCCAGGTGACTTCGCAGTACCTTCAATCATTTTACGAATAAAGTCAAATGAAACAATGTACTGACCGTGTTCATCTTTACCACAAATAAAGTCTTTAGCAAAATTGAGGTAGCCTTCTTGTGTTGCGAGAATGTTGTATAAAAATCTTGGAGCAATATCAAAAGAAGTAAAGTAATACTTCAATGCAGACCAAGCGTTCTTTAAGTAAACAGTATCTACGATGTCGTGATTTTCTGTGTACTCAACACCATTCTTTGTTAATGTTACTAAACGCTTAACTGTTGTGTAAGTTCTGATGTCACTTGCTCTAATCTTGAATGAACCTGCTGCTGACTGAACAGTACATCCTCGAGATTCAATATGTGTAAGAGCATCAGCAAAACTTTTACCTTCAACATCAATTCCATATTGAAGAACCTTAAAGTTTACTCTTAAAGGACCGTTTGCATCACCACGATAGAATGTGTTTCTCAATCCCATATTGAGAATCATTGCGTGCCACCAATTAGGAGGTGTTATTTCTCTATAAATAGCAAAACCGTTTCCTTCAGGACGATAAGTGTTTCCGTTGATTGTAACTTCACCTTTGTTTATCCATCCTGAAATCTGCCACATTGGGAATCTTATATTTTTGAAAGCAACATCCATCCAAGAGCCGCC
>OCVV011188803.1_pt1 | contig 11958 bp, 2 predicted proteins | sample 1539721 | NCBI WGS metagenome assembly OCVV01 (sample SAMN02144230, study PRJEB22623) | gut metagenome | biome: sheep rumen | host: Ovis aries | place: New Zealand | reverse complement strand
GTTCCCGCCTTTGTGCTTCGGTTAATTCCAAACGTGTTGTGCTTCTCATTTCCAATGTGTATTTCACAGAGATAACGAGAAATGCAGCGTTATATTATATGTAAATTAAATTTGAACAATTACTAATTATGCAGCATTCCCATATCATTGTTAGAAATATATGATTGCTGGATTTAATATTGACTTATACGAAAGGCTCATGAAAAAAGAAGGTGGCATCATGCTATGTAGTGTTTCAAAGAAAGGCAGACCTCAAAAGTCTGCCTTTCTTTGAAACATGTTACTATTTCCATTGTAGTCTTCTATCATTTTATTGCTTAATGACACGCTTAATGGCCGTGCCATTGTGCAACGTGATGCGTAGAGTGTAGACACCTGTGGGAAGGTAATGGATATCAATCTCGTTGGTATCGAGGAAGGTGGCCACTGTGCGTCCGTTTTGGTCAAACACTTCTACGTTTGCCACATAGGAAGCCACAATAGTTACTTTACCTGTTGTGGGATTTGGGTAGAGGGTGATGTCTCCAATACTGTCAATGCTACTGATTCCCACTTCAGAAATAGTCAGCTGTAGCACGACAATACTATCGCAGCCTGCTTCGGTCTGGCCTTCATAGATGTATTCGCCACTCTCGGTGTAGGTGTTGCCCTGCCACTCATAGCTACCAGAGGCTGAGTCGACGATGGTGTCGAAGCTGCTGTAGTTGATGGTGAGGTTCAGGGTGATGACACTGTCGCAGTCGTAGCGGTTGGGAATAGTCACTGTCGGCTCGTTGGTAGAGGCAGTGTAGGTATTGCCGTCAATCCAGATGTAGCTGTCGCAGGCGATTTGGTTGTCAGTGGCAGCACTGCTGTAGTTGACGGTGAGGTAGAGCGTAGTGACGCTGTCGCATCCTTGTGCGTTGGTAGAAGTGGCCGTGTCGATAGTTGTGGTCATATAGGCGGTATCGTTCCATGTATAGCTGTCACAAGCGGTGACGGTTTCCATGGCAGAGGAGCTGTGGTTGATGGTCAGATTCAGTGTGACGATACTGTCGCAGCCGACTGAATTGAGAGTTGTGAATTGAGAATTGAGAGTTGAAGCGGTATAAGTGCTGTCATGCCAAGTGTAGCTATCGCAAGCGGTGACAGACTCGGTACTGCTGGTGCTGAGGTTCAAGGTTAGGTGTAGCGTTGTCACCGAATCGCAGCCGAGGGAGTTAGTGGAGGTATCGGTGGGTGTGGTAGTCGAGGCGGTATAGGTTGTCCCGTGCCAAATGTAGCTGTCGCAGGCGGTAACAACGTCGGTGTATGTGCTGCTATTGTTAATGGTCAGATCCAGCGTAATCGTGCTGTCGCACCCAACGGAATTCGTAGTCGTGTAAGTAGGCGTGGCTGTCGATGCTATATAGGATGTTCCATGCCAAGTGTAGCTATCGCAAGCGGTGACAGAATCGGTACTGCTGGTGCTGAGGTTCAAGGTTAGGTGCAGTGTGACAACGCTGTCACATCCGACTGCATTAGTGGTAGTGTAGGTAGGTGTGTTGGTAGATGCGGTGTAGACGGTGCCGTGCCATGTATAGGTGTCGCAAGCTGTTATTTCTTCTATGGCCGACAAACTTTCTGTGATAGTAAGATGTAGCGTGGTAATGGAGTCACAGCCTTGAGCATTTGTTGTCGTATAGGTTGGGGTGTTTGTGGAGTTGGTATAGGTTGCACCATGCCAAGTATAGTCGTCACAACTCACAACGGTTTCTACAGCACTACTGCTGTAATTGACCGTCAGATGCAATGCTACTGTACTGTCACATCCTGTAGCATTGGTGGTATATAATATTGGTTCATTAGTAGATGCAGTATACGTTGCTCCATTCCATAGGTAGCTATCGCAAGCTGTCACAGTCTCTACGAAACTGGTGGAATGATTGATGGTTAGATGTAACGTCAGAGTTGAGTCGCAACCACCATGGTTAGTCATCACGTAGGTGGGTGTGGAAGTGCTCTCAGTGTACTGCTGGCCGTTCCACCAAACGAACGACTCACAGGCTTCGCGTGTCTCTATCGTCGAACTGCTAGCATTCACTGTCAAGTATAGCACATAGATGCTGTCGCAAGTTTGTCCGCTAATAATGGTGTCTCTATATACTCCGCTTGTGGTCAAAGACTTGCTGCGCCACAGATATTCATCACAAGCGTGGACAAGGCTAGTGGAATAGTTGGGTACGCATGTCAAACTCCATACAGCGTAGAGTGTGGTATCGGAGGTGAGGTTGATCACGTCGCCATCTGTAAACAAGGCACTACCATTCTCGCTCAATGCCCATCCGGCAAAGTAGTAACCCTCGCGGATGAACTTATTGCTTTGCAACAATACGTCGTTGCCCGAGCAGACCGCCTGAGTAGGCATAATGCCCTGTCCACCATTGGGCTCGAAGGTTATTGTGCGTTCAGGAAGGATAGTCAGATTGAGTGTTACCAAGCTGTCGCAGCCGACTGCATTGGTGAGACGGTAGATAGAGGTATTATTATCTGTGTAGTATACCCTTCCGTTCATCCATTCGTAGCCTGAGCATTCCGTATGGGTGTCTGTACCAAAAGATCTGTGTTTGATAGTAAGGTCGAAGGTATAGATACTGTCGCACATGCCTGGCACAACCCCTCGTACTGTATCAATGTAAACCCCTGTAGCAGTATATTCTTTCTCGCCCCATACATAATGATCACATACGGTAGAGCGAATCATTCCGTATTCATCGTGGCAGTTCGACTGCCATTTGGCATACAGAATAATGTTGTCGGACAATGCCACGGTGTCATTGTTTTGATAAGCAGTGGCTGATTCAGGATTCAGTGACCAACCGTCAAACAAATATCCTTCACGGCTGAATAGGTTGCTGTTCAGCATCCCCGGCTCATTAGTACAGAAACGTTGTGCCGGCATGTTCCCCACACCACCGTTAGCGTTGAACGACACGCTCCACTTCGACTGAATGTCAAGGCTCAGGCGTATAATGCTGTCGCAGCCGTTGCTTCCTATCAACGAGACAAAAGCACTATGGTTCGATTCCGTATAAGTGTATCCGTCTATCCAAGTCAGGCTGTTGCAAGCTGTCTGATAATCGAAAACTGTATCGCTGTGATTGATAGTTAACGCCAACGTTATGATGCTGTCACAACCTTGGGAATTGAGAATTGAAAATTGAGAATTGAAATTGTTCTCTAAGTAGGTCTGGTCATCAATCCAGATGTAACGGTCGCAAGCAGTTACCGTGTCAGTATGGTAGCTGGTGTATCCCACGGTGAGGTGGAGCGTATAGACGCTGTCGCAGCCTCCCATCACCACCCCACTGATGGTGTCGCTATATACGCCCGATGTTGTCAAACTATTGCCTCGCCATACGAAGCTGTCGCAGACACTCTGAAGTTCGGTTGCATAGGCATTCACGCATGATGTTGTCCATTTGGCATAGAGAGTGATATTGGTTGATGTTGAGATGACATCACCGTCGGTGTAGGCCACCGAACCCGAGGGCGACAATGCCCAACCTTCGAAGTTCTCGTTGCTTTTGGTGAATTCATTCGACTTCAATGATGTCGATGCAGGACCATTGCCTCCCTGATAACCAGAACCAGCTAGCAGACCTAACTCGTTGGCACAAATGGTCTGCGGTTCCATAGTGCCAGTTCCGCCATTGGCATTGAAGGTGATGGTGAGATAGGGCTTCACCATCAGCGTCAACTGAGCGACACCGTAACATCCTGCCTCGTTTTGCACCTGTGTGGTGAAGGTCAGCGTGTCCACTTCGCTGGTGGCATTGCTGAGGATATTGAATCCGTAGCCCGAATAGTCGTCACCCACACAGACGGCATCTGTATAGAATAGTGTGTCGATGACGACAGGTAATGTTGATGGAGTGATTGTCACTTCGCTGTTCACTATCCATGATGTTGTCTGAGGAACGTTCTGGCCATTTACTGTAAGGCCTTCGAGAGTGACGCATGATGTTGTCTGCACCGAAATAAGCAGTGTGTCACCATGATAGATATTGGCTCCAGGTAGTATAGCGTTGCCGCCATTGTCGGTCACCGTAACTGTGGCACCCTCAGCATTCTGCACCCAGAGGTGGTAAGCATCGCGTTCGAACATGGCGGTGAGCGTGCGGCTCTGTTCCGCCACAAAGGTGTATTGTGCATCGCTTCCCACTGTCACACCCTGTTCTGCCCAACGCGAGAAATGGAATCCCTCATTGGCTGTAGCTGTGAGCAACACCGTGTCGCCCTGCTCTACCACACCTGCACCTGCAATCACACCGCCGTTTTCAGGCATCGGCAACGCGTAGATAGGCATTTGGCTGACACCTATCGCAGTGTCGCTGTCGCTCTTCATAGGCTCAATGTTGCCCACATGGTCTTCTGCCAACGACACATAGCGGTACTGCACGCCAGCCATAATGGGTACTACTGCAGTCTCGTCTACCGAATAGACACCCGCAGGTTGATAGCCACCACCGTTGGCTGAAACATATAGACGGTATTGTTTTATGCCACAGCCGCCCGCATCGTCGCTGCCGCTGAAGGCCACCAGCATCGAGTCGTAGGTGGCATTTGGTTCCACCTGTAATGTACTGGTTGGTGCCGCCGCATCAATAGTGTTTACCCATGTGTTAGTAGCTATGGCATTGTTCACATCGAAGACTATCGATGCTGTTGCCGTGATGGTGTCGCCTGTGTGACATAGCGCAGTGTTAGGCACTATGGAGAAGGTCACGTAGCCTTCACCACGATGTGTGCTGTCGTTGATGGGCAAGAAGCCTTCGTTTGCACCCAAAGGAGGTAGACCCGTCTGCGGGTCGATGGTCTGGAATATCCAGAATGCCTCGTTGTGAACCACATCGATACCTGCCACCACGTCTACATACAGTCCCATAGAGTCACGTAGGTCGAGTCGTGCCTGGTAGCTCACGGGGTTGCCTGTTACAGTGAATACCTGATTGGCGAATCCGAAGTCTCCCAACTCAAAGGATGCGTAGTTAGCTTTGCCATGCAGCTTGTGACGAACCTCCACACGTTGTGCCGCCGCCGTAGCCAATTCGGGGTCATTCTCGAAATAGATGGTATATGTCAACCGCTGTGTTGCCGACACCCATCGCATCAGGTCTATAGTCCCTGCAATGTCATACCCCGTCGGTCCGATTATTTCATTAGGGTCTACTGGCTGTGTGACATCTATCTCACCACCGCCATGGGGATTGGGGTCAGTAATTGGTGCTGCTCCACCAGTTGGACCCTCTTGATCACCACTTGGACAGTTTTGAGCAAAAAGATTCACGTGTCCTAAAAATGACAATAGCAGTACTGTAATAATATAATGTTTATTATTCATGGCTATCTATATTCATCATGTGTTATACGTCCATAAAGAGTTGTGTCACCGCAGTTATTGCTTGGATTATCTTGGGGACAACCATCAATAGTATCAGAGTAACAATTGCCATCTTCATCATAATAGGTTCCACCAGTTGGATTCATAGAAAGTCCAAGTCCTACACCCAAAGGCCCCATGTAATTCAAAGGATCCGTTATTTCATCAGCAAGAACCTGACCTGCTCCAATCATTAATGCTCCCATTGTTGCAATAATGTTCCATTGGCCTGTTTTTTTGTCATATGCTTTAATTCTTCTATCATCAACAGATTTTCGACTATGCGCTTCTACTTGAGCTTCACCCGCTTGCGTTTCTGAAGCAATATTCCTTTCTGTTGAAGGTTTTGGGGTTGGCTTGGTTTGCGGTTTGGGTGTTGCTCTCGTTGTAGTTCTTAATGTTCCAAGTTTACCTATCATCATTAATCCAAGGTTATCTGTATTATTCACTGGATTATTTACAACATATGCATAGTCATTATATCCATCCACATACATCAGCGGGTCTTTCTGCATAAAGCGTCCCATAGTAGGGTTCATAGTGCGGGCACGATAATAGTAGAGGCCTGTTTCAGGGTCGAGTTCGCGGCCGGTAAAGAGAATGGTGTTGCCGATGGCAGAAGCTGTTATTGCATTGCCTGTAGCATTCTGCATTGTCACACCGCCGTAGGGGTCATAGTCGTAATGTTCAACAAGGTCACCTAGGGCATCGGTAATGTCGCATACCGAACCGAGGTGGTTGGTGTGGTAGTAATAGTTATTGCTGCCACGACGCATCTGCAACACTTGGTCGATAGCGAAGCCATATAGATAGGTTGCCGCAACGGCATCATTGCCGTCGCGTTCCTCTATCATCTGCTGTCCACGATAGTAGTAACGTGTGATGGTGTTGCCCACCTTTTTGTAGATGCGACGGTTAAGGGCATCGTACTGGTAGGTGGCGGTATTGCCGTTGTCAACAGCTATTAGGCGGTTGTTGTAGTTGTACTGGTAGTTGTGAGTGCCATCAGAGGTCATGTTTCCGTTGTTGTCATACTGTGGTGCACTATTAATGGCTCCGCTGATGGCAGTATAGGCATTCATATTGTTGTGTGCATACTGTGTGGCTATCCCGTTGTCAGTCATCGTAGTGCGGTTTCCAAGGGCATCCATAGCGTACTGCACATGACGCACGGGATTGGGAATCTGACCAGCGACGGAAAGACCTTTCTTGAAGTCAATCAGTCGATGTAATACATCATACTGGTACTGCTCACTACGATTGCCGTTGATGCTGTCGATTTTGGAAAGCATATTTCCGCCATTGTCGTAACTCATCGACAGGTTCATCACTGTGCCATCAGTGATGCCCGTCAGTCTACCAGCGGCATCATATCGGTAATTCGCAACACTTCCGTTGTTGTAGGTACGTTGCGACATCTGGTTGTTGGCATTGTATTCCATCAGCACCACAGGGTTGCCGCCTTCGTTGATTGCTGTCAAGCGACCACGAATATCGTATTGCTCGACAATAGTTCTTCCTCCTGGGTAGGTGACACCAATGGTGTTGTTACGAATATTGTAGACATACTGCGATGTATGTCCATTTTGAGTCTCCGATAGCAGCTTGCCAGCAGTATCGTAGCTGAAAGACAGCGAGGCATTGCTGTTGACAGCCGTCAGCATGTTGCCGTTTAGGTCGTAGCTGAAGGTTTCCTGACTATTGTCGGGATAGCTGCGGCTTACAAGACGGTCAAGAGCATCATAGTTCATTTCGATGTTGTTGCCAGCCTCATCCTTGTAGCGTGTAATATTACCATTGCCATCGTACCAGTAGCGACGGGTCTTTCCGTTGGCAAAGGTGATGACAGTAAGCCTGTCATTGGCATCATACTGATAGCTTGTGGTGTTGCCGTTAGCATCTTGTACAGATGTGAGGTTTCCTACACCATCGTAGGTGTAGTGGGTCACATTGTTCAATGCATCATGTTCCTCTATCAGTCGGTCTGCGGCATCATAAACATAGCTTGTCACGCTTCCGGTGGCATCGGTATAGGTAAGCATGTTGCCATTGTTGTCATATGTGTAGTTCTCGGTGTTGCCCAGTGGGTCGATGCGTTGCGTCAGTTTATTCAACGCATTGTAGTTCATTCTAATGGTGTCGCCTGTGCCATTAATTAACATCGTCACATTACCGTTGCCGTCATAGCGATACTGCATCAAGACACCCAACTGGTCACCTTCCCAAACCAAGCGGTTCAATGCATCATAACGGAATTCCAGCTGTCTACCGCCAGGTTGCGTAATGCCAATGATGTTGCCACCGGCGTCATAGTAATACCATGTAGTGTCACCCATTACGTCAATGGTCATTCTCACCCAATTGTGGTCGTCATAGAAATAGCGGACGGTACCATTCATTGCATCTTGACGGGCTATGACTTTTTGTTTGGCATTGTAGGTGTAGTGCAGAGTATTGCCCAAAGCACCCGTTGCCGTTAAGGGCTGTCCAAGGGCATCGTAGATGATGCTGGTGCTGTTTTGCCTTGGGTCGACCATGCTTGTCACATTGCCACGTGCATCGTATGTGTAGTGGGAAGAGAATCCCATGGCATCCGTTACGGATGTAAGTCGTTGTTCGGCATCATAGCTGTAATGGCTGGTACCATTGTTTGGTGAGGTGATAGCCATTGGCAGACCTGCAACAGAATACTGAACTGTGGTGCTGTTGCCCAATTCATCGGTCTCGCCAGTGCGGTTGCCATACTGGTCGTAGCTGAATGTACTTGTATTTCCAAGTGCGTTGGTTGAGGTCAGCGGCTGACCATATTGATTGCTGGTGAACTGAGACACGTGACCCAATGGGTCGGTTATCGAAGTCAACGTACCCTGATTGTCATATACGAACTGGTACATTCCACCACGCTTGTCACGGAAAGAGGTTATCTTGTTGTATGTCGGCTCGTAGGTATACTGCTCTGTGTATCCCAACGGGTCAGTTAGGCTGAGCATATTGCCGTTGCCGTCGTAGGTATAGGTGGTAGCGTTGCCATTGGCACCCTCCATACGCACTACGTTGTTGTCGGCATCGTAGGCCAGCTTGCTTGTGTAACCGCAGCAGTTGCCCACCTTCTCGATGACACGTCCCAAAGTGTCCCACTTGTAGGTGGTGAACTGATTATTGCCATCGGTCAAATAATCCACAATTACCGTCTGGTTGTTGGCCATCTCGTAGCGGATTGATTTGTCGCTTACGTCGGTCTTGATGCGGTGTGCACGACCCTCGTCATTGTATGTCACCAATGTCGAATAGCCGTCAGCATCGGTAAAAGCCGAGATGCGGTTGTCGCGGTTGTAGGCGTAATGTACCGTCAGCCCTAACGGGTTGGTCACCGAGGCAAGGTTACCCAAAGTGTCGTATGCATACTGCCATGTACGTCCGTCGAACGAGGTGGAGAGCTGAGTCAACAGACTGTCGCTCCACTGGAAAAGCAGGCTACGCCCGTTAATGTCACTAATCGATGCCAGCCGTCCACTGTTGTAGGCAAACGAGAGACTGTTGCCATAGCGGTTGATGACCTGAGTCACCTGCTTGCTCACCGTGTCAGTGAAGCGGTAGGTGGTGCCGTCCTTCTCACGCAGCTTGTATCCGCCATTTTCCATGGTCAGCACGCTGAACACACCAGCTGGCGATACAAAGCTGTTGCCTTGACGTTTGAAAAGGTCTTGCCGGCCGTCGCCCTGTTCAATAATGATGCCGAGGCTGTCGTTCAGGAAACGCATCTCGTTGCCCATGCTCCAGCCGTTGCCGTAGCCATAGTTGCGGTTGTTGTACGAGCTGTTGTAATAGAACACAGCCTCCAAGTCCATGTCACGATTTGGAATGCTAACATCTGTGCGCATGTAGAACAGCACCCCGTTGTAGCTGTTAACCCAGATACCATTGGGACAGGAGATTTTCGGTCTTATGATGTTTTGGGAAATGACAATTGAAAAATGAGAATTGAGAATCATCAATCCCAGAATAATGACTATATATCGTTTCATATTATTCATTCTTTACTTAGACATACAAACATTAATACATTTACGCATTAATAACGTCTCCTTATTGGGTAGACCAGGATCTTCACGGCGGTGTTGGGTGTTGCTTTCATAAAGAGCGTCTTGGTGTCGTGGTAACCGGGACGCAGCAGGTCGAGGTTTCCGTTCTGCTCGTTGACCATGAAGGTTACCTCGGTCTCGTTGTTCACCAGGCTGTCAGGGGTCAGTCCGATAGGGTGACCGTTGACACTTACCACCAGGAAACCCACCACGTTGAGGTCGGTCTCACCTATGTTGCCGTACTCAATATTCACCGAGAAGGTGTTGCCAGCACGGACACTTGAAGGGGCCAGCACGTTCAATCCCAGTTCTGCAGGCATACCCTGCTCCACCACAAATGCAGACTCTTTTAGCGTCATTACACCGCCAGGCAATTCGGCTTCGATGGAGTAGTTGCCTGGTGCGATGTCGGTGAGGTTGAAGGTTACGTATGTCTCGGTGCTATTGTCGAAATAGACCTTCTCGGCAGGCAGGTATAGGTTGCTGTCAATTACCAAGCGGAAGTCCATCACTGTGTCAAACTTGGCACCCAGTACCTGCGTTGTCACCGAGCCAGCGTTCGAGCCTGTCTCGGAATGAACATGCAGAATCTCAAAGTTGATGACGGTAGCCAGCAATGTGATGTTTTGTGGCTGTCCGTCGGCAGCGGCGCCCTTGGCAAGGATGTAATATGTTCCTTGTTCCAATGCGGGAATCAGTATCTCATTCGTGCTGACGTAGGGTGTCACATCGCAGTAGTCGTAGTGTGCTGGAGTTGGTGCCTCCATGTGCGAGACATAGAGTCCGTTGATGACCTGCTGAGACTCCGCTGTCATTTGCACTGAGAGGGTTTGGTGTTCCAACTGTGGTCCCACTTCTATCTTATAGTACACAAGTTGGGACTCTGCAACGTTTATCTGCTCGGGCACGTCGATAGTCAATGCAGGATATTCCACTAGCATCGGTGTGAACGAGGTGGTGGCGTTGTTGCCGTAGTCCACCTCTATCAGTGTTGTCTGTATATTGGTGCGAACGATGAGGTAGTAGCTGCCCTCGATAACGTTTTGCACCACGCCTCGTGTCGAGCGTCGCAGGCTGCCACCTGCGGCGAGATTCAGACTCGACTGCGTGGATGCTATCATTTTGTCGTCGCTGCTCCACAGGGTATCGGTGGAAAGGTAGACGGCTTCCTTTATCTGGCCACGAGCAGCATTGCTGCCCACATTGAGCAATGTCCATCCGATATTGATGCTGTCGCCGGGTTGAGCGTTGATGGGGAAAGTGGGTTGTGCTACCATTAGGTCGCAAGGCTGCGACTGTACCACATTCAGTGCTACGCCAGTGAGGTTGTTGTTCTCGTCCTCTCCTTCGTATTCTACATTGGCGACATCGGTCATGCCTAATAGGAACATCTCGCCCGACCAGCCCTCGGGGACGGTGAAGGTCACTTGGTCCCAATAGCTGCTGTCAGAAGCTAAGTTGCCGTTGTGGTTTCGTGAAGCCAGTTGAAGTGCACCGTTAAGACTATAGCTGTCGTTGAGATAGAAGCGGTCAGCCCAATTGACTGCCGCAGTGGCACCATTGCCATCGTTGAGCACACGGTAACGGATAGTGTATGCCTGGCCGATGACCATCACCATGTCGGCACCTTCAAGGGCAGCAATGCGTAAGTCGGGCAGCAGTCCCTGTTGGATGCTGATGGGCTGCACCATTTGGTTGTTTGTGCGGTCGTTGTCGAGGGTGACTGAGGTTTGGTCAGTGACGAAGATAAGGTATTTCTCGCCTGACACATTGTTGGGTAGTATGCACTGCTGGTTGACAGTATAGCTGCCGTAGGGGTTGAGCACAGTGTTATGCCCCACCGAGAGTAGTTCCACATCATCATTGCTCAGGGTCTGGTCGCTGGAAAGGTAGACTTTGTCGAGCCAAGCCACTGGCAGAGTATTGCCGCTGACCGACTGCCATTGGCCGTTCACCTTCACTATCATAGGTAGTTGTGTGGTAGGACAGAGCCCGTTGTTCCGAACCATCCAGCTCACTTGCAAAGTCTGACCAGTCGTTGCTTCAGACTGAGAACCACAACTTATGATGTTCAAGTCGAAATTATATTCACGCACCAGGCGGTTGAGGGTGAAACTGTTGTTGGAGATATTCGATTCGGCAACATGGTTTTCTTCGTCTATCACTAGTTCGAAAATGTAGCGGCCTGTAGTCAGATTCGCGGGAATGCGAATGGTCTGGCTGTACTGTAAAACATCATTTACGTAAAGCGTAGCAGTGCTTGTCGTTGGTGTAGACTGAGATACCACAGGACAGAGTGTACGTTGATTGCCCATTATGGCGTATATCTTAGTACTGTAGTTTGAATTAATCAAATTTGCGTTGCCCCGGTTGATTACTTCGAATGTAACATCCACTTCGCTACTGGCATAGAGGTTTCCACCAATAGTGAAGGCGATGGGTTCTAAGTCGGGTAGCGGAGCCTGACTTACATGG
>OCVV011327178.1_pt1 | contig 11960 bp, 8 predicted proteins | sample 1539721 | NCBI WGS metagenome assembly OCVV01 (sample SAMN02144230, study PRJEB22623) | gut metagenome | biome: sheep rumen | host: Ovis aries | place: New Zealand | reverse complement strand
ACAGGGCGGCTTATCGGTAGTCGAACCGATGCGATTAAGGAGCTTGGAAGCGGGTTCGTCGGTCGGATTCTGGAAGACAAGTGCGCCGCGAATGGCAAGGTCCAGAATGCGACTTTTGGCCGTTCTGGCGAGAGTATCAAGCGCTATTGAGTCTTCATCGATGGAATCGCAAAAGGAGGACAACCCTTCAAATCGAGAGACGATGTTTCGTTGCTCTGAAATCGGAGGCAGAGGAATTGGTATTGTCCGAGTCTTCTCTTGATTCAACTTGGGAACGGTTGTACATGTCACGAATGGAAGAAGATCCAGTCCGTTGAGAACAAGAATCAACCATTCATGAAGTAAAGACGCATTTGGACGAAGAACATGGGCGTGATTGTTGACCCATGTTTTACCCGTAATGAGGAATGCGGAATTGTCTCCGGCGGCCCATTTCGCTCCATCTTCGCCTAACAGGACGAGAGTCTCGTCAAAAATCCATTCTGCGACATAATCTTGGATTCCCGTCGCTCCATAGTATGGATACTCTCCTTTCGTTCTATGTTTTCGAGAGACGGGTCGGCGCATGTAGTCGAGAATCTCGCACACTTCTTCAAGTTTTGTCCACGTCCACGATTCCGGAATCGGGAACGGCGGTTCGAAAGCCGCGTCTTCCACGCCCGTCGGGACGGTGGCGGACGTCCCTCGCTTCGGACAGGGCGGGTTGTCGGAAGAAGAACGACGACCTCGACCGCGACGAGGGGCGGCGTTTTCTTTCGATTCGCGTTCGGCGCGAATGCGTTCCAGAAGGATGGAGGCGGGTTCGTCCGCGGGATCCTGCGGAACAAGCTTGCCCCGGATGGCGAGGGAGAGGAGCTTTTTGCGGAGGGCGGAGGTCATTGCGTCCTACTCCCGGATGCCTTCGAGCAGAGCGCCGAGTTTCGCGACGGCGGCGGAAAGGGAGTCGGCCCGTTCGCGCATTTCGCCGAAGAGTTCGGAGAGAGGGCGGTCGTCCGCGGAACCGTCGTCGGACTTGAGCCAGACGATGTCGAGGCTCGCCTTGTCGCGTGCCAGAAGGTCTGCGGCGGCGTAGCGGCGCCAACGCCCCTCCGGGTTCTTCTCGCTCCACGTGGAGGCGCAGGCGGCAGGGTCGGCCGCGCGTGCGCAGGCGACGAAATCGTCGAGGTTCTCGCGACGCAGGGGGTTCTGGACGAGGGTGTGGCGGATGCCGGTTCGGTAGTCGTAGAACCACGTTTCCCGCGTAGGGCCGCCGCGACGGAAGAAGAGGACGTTGGCTCGGACGCCCTGGGCGTAGAAGATGCCGGACGGAAGGCGAAGGACGATGCGGAGGTCATAGTCCGAGAACAGCTTGCGGCGCAGCTTCTCGCCGGCACCGGCCTCAAAGAGGACGTTGTCGGGAAGCACGACGGCGGCGCGACCGCCGGGCTTCAGGGAGAGCATGATGTGCTGGAGGAAGTTGAGCTGGTTGTTGCTCGTCGAGACGAAGAGGTCGGAGCGGACGGACGCGATGTCGGTGGCGCCGGCGGGACGCGTTCCGAAGGGCGGATTGGCGAGGATGACGTCGACCAAGGTTTCAGGTTCCTTCTCGAGGGAGTCGGCGCAGCGGATGGGAGACGCCGAATCGAGACCGTGAAGATAACAGTTCATCGATGCGAGCGTCACGACGAGCGGGGTGATGTCCGTCCCGGAAAGCGCGCCGTTGCGGAGAAACTTTCGCTGTGTGAGGTCTTGGCTCTGGCGCTTCATGTGTTCATAGGCCGCAAGCAGAAACCCGCCGGTGCCGCATGCCGGGTCGCACACGGTTTCGCCGATGCGAGGATCGGCCACGTCCACGATAGCGCCAATGAGGGCGCGCGGCGTGAAATACGCTCCTGCGCCGGATTTCCGGTCGGCGCCGTTCTTCTCGAGGACCTTCTCGTAGAGGTCCCCTTTGAAGTCGGTGTCCAGCGAGAGCCAGTTTTCCGCGTCGATAAGCGTGAGAAGTTTTTTGAGGTGGACCGGCTTGGTCAATTTATTCTGAGCGTCCGTGAAAATCGTCCCGACAAGACCGGATTGTCGGGAAAGCGTTTCCAAAGCCCGTTCGTAGGCTTTGACAAGCGCTTCGCCGTCAAGTAGCATCAGGTCGGACCAACGGCACCCTTCGGGAATTGCGCTTGTTTCACCGAGAGCCGCGCTTTCGGCATCCATTTTGAGGAAAAGCAGATAGGTAAGCTGCGTGAGGTAGTCGGTAAAACCGACTCCGCCAGATGCCATGACGTCGGCCATGGCATCGACTTTGCGGAGAAGTTGGGAAGTGTCCGGCATGGAGGAAGGGCTGATTTGTGGCGGTGTTGCGTGATCTTTCGCCGACGCGGCGGGTGGAGACTGCCCGCCCTACCCGGCAAGAAGGAAGGCGGCATAGGCGCGGAGGGAGGATTCCAAGATGGCGCGGGTGCCGAAGGCGGCGACTGCCCGCGACAGGAATCCGAGACCTTGCGAGGCGCGAATGTCGTTCCAGTCGGGGACTCCGTTGGCGGCGATGTATTCGGTGATGTCACGGAGGACGGTCCGCTGGGCGTCGGTCAAGGCGTTTTGGGGCTGGCCGCACCAGAGGTTGAACCGCTGGACGGCCATGCGGGGGAAGGGGACGAGGCGGGCCATCCCACCGAGGGCGTGGCGGACGAGGGCGATGAGGTTGGTGACGAGGCACCGTTCGGTCCGGTCCAGGGGAAGCGCGGTCGCCGGATCGAGCGTGTGGTACGCATTCCAGAGGGTGGCGGCGCGGAAGCGGACGTCCTGCGAGGCGAGCCGGTCGCGCAAATCCACGAGCTGGGCGTAGGAGACGGGCGCGGGAGAGGAGGGGTTGGCGGCGAGAATGCGGAGCGCCTCGATTTCGTCGGCGCGGTCGCGGAGGCAGCGTTCAAAGGCGCGGACGGTGCCCTCCGCTTCGTCGCGGCTGAATCCGCGGTAGACGAGTTCGTCTTCGCCGGGCTGGCGGACGAGGAGGAATCCGGCGGCGATGGTGAGCAGGAGGTCGCGGGCCTCCGGGTTGTTTGCGAGGGGCGCGACGAGGGTTTCCCGGCGCGGGTTGGGCTTTCCGGGGACATAGGGTGGTCGATTCGGAGTCTTCTCCGGATCGAGGAAATCGAAAATCCGGTTTGCGATTTCGTCCATTCCGAATCCGCAGAGGCCGAAGAAGTTTGCGCGCCGGCGCTCGTCCGTCCGCCGGTGGATGCGGAGGAGCCGGGCGGCGAGAAGGCGGAGATTCTCGTCGGGAAGGTGGTGATGCGAGATTCGCTCCAGAAGCTCCTTGAGCGGCATCGCCGGCGAACCGTCAGGAGGAAGATGAGATACCGACAGGTCGTGGTGCGTCACGCCGACCGCGTCCACGAGGTAGAACAGGTTCTTGCCGTCGACGGCGTTGGGCGTGACGGCTAGAAGCTTCGTTCCGTCGACCGCCCTGCAACCGCGGCCGCGCATCTGCGTGAAAAGGGTGCGGGACCGGACATCGCGCATGAACAGAAGCACTTCGAGGGGGCGCACGTCGGTCCCCGTCGCGACGAGGGAAACGGTTACGGCGATGCGGAACGCGGGGTCGTTGCGGAACTCGCGGATGAGGGCGACGGAATCGCCGGCGGAGTATGTGATTTTCTGAATGAAAGCGGAAGACCGGTCCTTGAAAACCTCCTTTCGAGCGATTTCAACGATGCGGTCGGCATGGCGGTCGGACTTCGCGAACACGAGCGTCTTGGGGAGGAAGGCGAAGTCCGGGTTGCGGTCTGGGAACAGTTCTTGCCAGACGGAGTCCCGGTAGGTTTCGAGAATTAGCTGGATGGTGGCGTCGTTTTCGACTTCGCGGTCAAGCGCGGCGGGAGAGAAGTCCCAGTCTGCGTCCGCGATGCGGTCGATTCGGCGGCCTGTTCGTTTCTCGTATTCCTCGACCGATTCGCCTTCCCGGACGGACCCGCCTTCGGACGAAACGCGCGTCACGATGTCGAAGACGCGGCAGGGGACGTTCACGCCGTCCTGCACGGAGCGGTCGAAGGAGTAGTGGGCGACGACGTTCTTGCGGAAGAACCGCTCGGCGCGTTCGTCGGGGGTCGCCGTGAGTCCGACGATGCGGGCGGAGGAGAAGTATTCGAGGACCTTGCTCCACCGGCCATAGATCGACCGGTGACATTCGTCGACCACGATCAGGTCGAAGTGGTCCGGCGGGAGCGCGGCGTCCGGCCCCGGCGCGGGAACGTCCGGAAGAGCGTCCTCTGCGTCCGGATCGGCGGAATCGGGCTCGTCTTCGTCGTCGGGCGGAGCCGGCTGGCGCTCGAGGAACGAATAGAGTCGCTGGATCGTCGAAATGACGACGGTCGCCTTCGCCGTTTCGGGGTCGGATGAAAGCCGCTGCACGTCGTAGATCGACGTGAAGGGTTCGCCGCTCTCCGTCAGGCGGTACATGCCGAACTCGCCGTGGGCCTGCTTTCCGAGGTTGTTCCGGTCGACGAGGAACAGAATCCGGCGCATCGGCGTGTGGGCGAGAAAGCGGTAGGAGAATGTGCAGGCCGTGAATGTCTTTCCCGCGCCGGTCGCAAGGACGACCAGCGCGCGGTCGTCGCCGCGGCGAAACGAACGTTCGAGGGAGGAAACGGCTTCGAACTGGCAATCGCGCAGACCTTCGCGGCGCAACGCGGGCAGGGCGCCGAACTCGCTCGAAACGCCAAGCATGGTAAGCATTTCTCCGGGACTATAGAATCGGGCCACCTCGTGGTAGTCGGAATCTGGATCACGCAAATCCCGGAAGAGAATGCGGTTCCCGTTGGCAAGGTAAATGAACGGGATCGGTGTTTTCCATGGAACGTACCAATCGAGGGGATGTTTGGCGTATCCTTCCGCTTGTGTGGCAACTTCGGGACCGAGCGAGTTTTCCGCCCGCTTGGCTTCTACGACGCCCAAGGCTCGGTTGTCGACAAACAACAGGTAGTCCGCCTCCGTTCTTCCCTGCATCAGGCCTTCCGTCACGGCAGAGGCCGGCGCGGCGGGCGTGTATTCGTCGCGAGAGACAACACTCCAGCCCGCGGCGGTCAGCTGATCGTCGATGAGCCGGCGGGCTTTCTGCTCTGGAAGTTCTTGCGTGTCCATCAGGCGTTCAAGTATATCAGAAACAATTGGTTGAACAAAGCGAAAAATTGGAGTCGTTTGCACACATGTTCGATTCCTTCCTTATGAGTCTTGCAAGAACTTAATTGTTTCAACGTCCGGCTCACCCTCGGAACCGAATGTTTCCATAGCATTGGCTGCAATCGCTTCGACCAGTTTTTTCAAAACGGAATACCGTGGGTCATTCAAAATGTCAAAATTGATGCCCTCTCGCGGCGTTCTTCGCGCCAAAGCAAGTTTTTGAAGCATTGGGATAATAATGTTTCTGTCGTGGTCGAGGTATTCGTTGATGTCCTCCAGTTTTAGAGCCAATTTGTACCCTGAAGGAGATCCGGAGATGATGATTCCTTCCCGTCGTAATCCGCCGATCACGTCTCCCGTAAAGGCACGAGGAGACAATTCATATCCTTTGTCCTTTAACTCGCGAATCAGTTTACCCGAGAAAACAGATCGTTGGTCCTCAGATTCAAATGAACTGACATCATACAACCGTCTCAACGTATAGACTTGCATTATTCGCTTCACATCGGCATCGTTCGCGTACCGTTCGAGAAATGCGTATGCTTTGTTGTTCAACAATAATCGCAACTTTTCAACATCGGGACAAACTCCCGGCGGAGTCAATCCCGAAGCCTGCATATATCCGGAAGGAAAGAAAGCAAGCAATGACTCCTTGCTTTTCAAAAGGTTTCGATACTGTTCGGAAAAAGCAGTTTGTTTCTTTCGATCAATGCAATGAAGAAGAGTTCCACCAATAAAATCTGCAAGTTGAACGCAAGGCTCGGTCTGGTCTTCAACGTATCGGAAATCAATGGTCCCAAACAGATTCCTTTGGTGTTTCTTTTCAAAGTAAGCACAACAACCCTGCTGAAACTCTTCTGTTCCGTGTTTGTCAATAACAATTGTGATGCGAGAATACGATTGCGACAGATATTGGTTGAGTCGTTCATGCAGAAATTTATAGCGTGACTTTCGGTATTGCAATCCTGTGCCTTTGGATAAACGTTGCTTATCAACAGCCAATGCAATATACACGAAAGGCAATCTGCAAATATCTTGTAGACACTTAAGACGAAGTTCGTCTCGGCCTCCGATATCACTGCTTTTTAATGTCGCTCCGCTTCTATGATGTTTGCAGATTTCGCGAATTCCGTCATCAAGCCGTTGTTCCTCTCCTTTGAATACAAGAATGGCCGTAATGACATAGAATCGATCTGACGACCTGGCGCCCATTAAGCCTCCAGACTCGTCGATGTAAACTTTGGTAAGCTCTTGTGTCGTTTCTGGCATGGTAATCATTCTTTCATTTCAATGGAAACCATTTAGGCTTCCATACATCATTCCCTCCACTCCTGCGGGATTTCGGGGAGGACAAAAGTGTCGGGGAGGACTCGGGCGGGCGGGGAGCGGGGGACGGGGATTGAGAAGGGGGCAGGGTTGGTGGCGACGGCGGTCGCGAGGGCGTTGGTGAGATCGCGCCGGACGAACTCCGTTCCGTCCGGCAGGGCCCCTTTCCGTTCCGGCGCGGGCGGGGGTAGCCGCGCCAGGGCCGCTTCCAGGCGGGCGCGGCGCTCGGCGCTGAAGGGACATCATCGTTTTCGTGACGAGGGCAAGGAGATGGTCCGGTCCTTCGATGCTCTGGCGTCCGCTTCCATGCACCTTGCGATTGCGCCACACCCATTCGTCCGGATTCAGGTCCGGCGAATATCCCGGCAGATAGAAGACATGCAGCCGATCCTTGTTCTTCTCGGCGAACGTCCGAACGGACTTGGCCTTGTGTGCGGGATGTCCGTCCAGAATCAGGAACACGGGCCGTTGCGTGGTGGAGAGAAGACGGCGCATGAACTCCACGACCACGCCGGCGTTCACCCGCCCCTTGACGCACATGAAGATCGCCCCCCTGCGATTGACCGCGGAGATCAGGTTCAGGCCGAACCGTCCTCCCGTCGTTTTCACGACAGGCGTCTGCCCTTTCCTGGCCCAGGTCGTTCCGTGGTGGAAGTCCGACCGGACGCCCGCCTCGTCCCCGAACCAGATTTCCCCCTTCGCCTTCTTCGCCTGGCGCTGAATCGCGGGGAACTCCTCCTTGAGCCATTTCTCGACAGCCGCCGGATCCTGCTGCCAGGCGCGCCAGAGCGGGCGCTGCGGCGAAAGCCCCAGCTGGCTCATCAAACGGCACATCGAAGCCTTGCTGAGCCGGATTCCGAACTTCTTGAAGAGAGCCTCGCACAGCCGTTTTGATGTCCAAAGTGCGAACGGGAACTGCTGCAGCTGCTCCGGATTGCCAAGCGTCACGACGTTGTAGAGCCAGTTCAGCTCCAGTCCCGTAAGCAGGCGCGGACGGCCTCCGCGCTTGCTTGCATCGAGGTTCTGCCATCCGCCGGCGCGATACAGCGCCAGCCAGTTGAACAGCGCCTGGCGTGTCACGCCGAGGTCTTCCGCGACAAGCTTCGCGGGCTTGCCGCTCTGCACGCTTCCACGCCGCGCTTGCGCAGTTCGGTGAGTTTTTCGGCGCTCAGGCATCGGGCATCAGACTTGTGTGCGGGCTTCATAGGGAGCGAGTCTAGCAGGACGCCCCGAAAAGTCAATACTATTTTGAGACGATTAGTAACGAGCGGCTGGTTGGTACACATCCGCATTATTTGGTTGAAATCGGATCCGCCCTCGTGTATACTCGGCGCTGTTTTCAACTTTTCCGGACATCCGGCATAGATGAAAGAATGCAATAATGAAACTGTCACGCTCCATCCACCTGAATCGACTGATTGCCGCCAAACACGACAATTTCGTCAAAATCATCACCGGCATCCGCCGATGCGGGAAGAGTTACCTGCTCTTTGAACTGTTCAAAGAGCATCTTCTGTCAGAAGGCGTTCCTCCGGAATGCATCGTCGAAATCAACCTCGAGCAGGACGGTTTCAAGGAGCTTCGCGATCCCATCGCGTTGGGCGACTACATCCGCAGCCGAATCGAATCACGGGGCGACCGGTGGATGTATGTGATGATCGACGAAATCCAGTTGTGTCGCAAAGTGTTGCCTCCAGGAACCGACCTCTCCCTCATCCATCCGGACGACCGCGAATCCGCTTTCGTCACATTCTACGACGTGCTGTCCGAGTTGAAGAATCTCCCGCGCGTCGATGCCTACGTGACCGGGTCGAATTCGAAAATGCTTTCGACGGACGTGGCGACCCAATTCAGGGACCGCGGCGAAGTCATCCATGTCCGGCCTCTGTCGTTCGCCGAGTTCGTCGAGGCGCGCGGCGGACGCGAGAACGTCTACCGGCACTTGATCGACTACCTTTCCTATGGAGGTCTCCCGGAAGCCGTTTTGCGACCGGCAGCGGCCGCCCGTCGATATCTTGCTGGTCTTTACGGAACGGTTTATCTCAAGGACATCGCGGAGAGGAACAAGCTCCGGAACGACAGTTTGCTGGAGGCCCTTGCCGACACGGTCATGAGTTCGGCGGCCGGCCTCACGAATCCGACAAAGCTGGCGAAGACGGTCAAGTCCATGCTTGGAGTCGACACGAACCCCGTGACGGTTCGGAAGTATCTCGGCTATTTCGAGAACGCGTTTCTTGTCGAGAAGGCCCTGCGGTGGGATGTCAAGGGTCGTCGCCACTTGGACTACCCATGCAAGTTCTACGCGACCGATCTGGGTCTCTGCAACGCCAGGCTCGGATTTCGTCAATTGGAAGGCCCGCATCTCATGGAAAACGCATTGTTCAACGAACTTCGACTGCGAGGGTGCGATGTCGACGTCGGAGTCGTCCGCGTCGACTCCAGGGCCGATGGCGTCCGGAAGGAAACGCAGCACGAAATCGATTTCGTGGTTCGTCGCGGTCCGGAAACCATCTACATCCAGTCGGCTTACGGGATGCCGGATGATGAAAAGCGGAAACAAGAGCGTTTCTCGCTTCTGCATTCCGGTGATTCCTTCAGGAAAATCGTCATTGTCAACGACCCCTTGCAAACGCGGACATACGACAACGACGGCATCGCCTACATGGGGCTCGTCGACTTCCTGCTCGACCCGAATGCGTTGGACTTCCGCTGATTCCCTGGCGTTTCCGACCTCGGAACGTCTCTTCCCATCGTACAGACGGAAGGATTCCGTCGGCCCGTCCGAAAGGAAAATCGGGCGCCTCTACGATTGAGGAACTGGCGTGGGCGGGCGGATGGTTTTCGCATGGTTCTCTCCGTTCGTTGCTGTGCCGCTATCGTCTAGCGGCGGTGTTCGCGTTTGGCAAGGCGAAGATCGTGAGCGGATTCGCGCCGATGTCGGACCCTCCGCCGGACATGGCCCTCCGGCACAGGTCTCGGACGCGGTCCCAGTCGGGGCGGAGGAAGTCGACGAAGCGCCGGAAGGCGGCGATGCGGCGAACGAGCGGGGCCTTGGACGGAACGAGCGGTCCGACATCGCGGTGAGAGGCCCAGAGAATGTCGGTTGTAACAACTTTAGACAAGAATTCAAGAGAAAGTTGTTACATGACAACGCCCGCATCTCACCACTTCAAAACGCCAATTCCACCGTGTGCAAAACCTGTGCGTTTCTCCGGCTTCGGCTCGATATGGCCCCATGCCTGGTGACGGCGGCGATTCGCCCCGGCGCTCATCTCCCCGCGACGGCCTCCGCCGCGCGCCGCGCGGCGAGGCGGATTTCATTTGCGTTCCGGGCAGAGGTTCGGGTAGAATCCGCGACACATCAAACGATCCTCCATCGCATTCCGCCATGACACCCCACGACTCTTTTGACTCCTGCCTGGACGCTTTTGCGCGCGCGGTGGGAGCGTCCCTGCCCGAGCGCGCCGAGGGCGACGCCGTCGTCCTCTCCATCGACGGTCTGGAGGTCGAGTTCCGCGAGGACGCTGACAGCCAGGCGGTCGTCCTCGCCGCCGAAATCGGGGAGATGCCGCCCGACGACGAAGGCGTCTTCGCAGCGCTCGCGCTCCGGGCGAACTTCGCCTCGCTGGGCGCGACGGCGCTTTCGCTGGACGCCGAGACGGGCAATCTCTTCGCCACGGCGTCGCTCCCGCTCGCGCTCGCGGACCCTGACGCCCTGTCCCGCGCCGTCGAGGGATTCGTCGACGTGGCCGAGGAGTGGAGCCGATACGCGACGTCCTTCCTCGACGTGGACGACGAGGCCGCGCTCGCCAGGGCGGACGACGAGGACGCCAGCCCCCTATCCGGTATTCCCGACTTTATCCGCGTGTAACCTTTCCCCCGCTCCGGGTGTAGCCAAGACAAACCACCCACGACCACCGACCCTCCGAACGAAAGGAACTCTCCATGTCCAACATCAACCTCGAAGCCTACAACAAACTTAGCACCGCCTTCGCCTACGCGCAGCAGATCAAGGGCTCAGCCGACGCCCGCGGCGCCAACTCCGTGGTGCGCCTTCAGGGCGGGGACGCGCTTTCCTGCAGCTATTCCAATGCCGACGCGCCCCGGGGCCTCTTCAACATCGCCGCGCGAAACCAGGACCAGAAGGCGCTGAACGACGCGACGCGCGCCGTCTTCCGTCAGGCCGTGATCGACATCTTCGGCACAAGCATCGACGACGTCCCGAAGAAGGTGCGCTCCGCGATGTGCCTCTCCGACTACGGCCACGGCAAGCCGCTCACCGCCCGCCGCATCCTCGCAGTCAACAAGGCGGTCGACGCCGAGCTGAAGGCCTTCGCCAAGCAGTTCGGCATCACCGGCGGCGCCGCCGGCCAGATCGCCTCCATCGTCGCCAAGGACAGCGGCCTTTCGAATGTCGCGAATCCACGCGAAACGTTCCAGGGCCGCATCAACCGGCACGGCAAGGCCGGCACGACGACCCTCATCGCCGACCAGATGGCGGGGAACAAGCACTTCCACTCCTTCTCCGTCGACTTCGCGCGCGGAATGGGCATTTCGCTCGGCGGCAAGAAGGTCAAGACCCGCGATCCCGCCGCGGCTCGCGACAAGATCGTTCAGTTCCTGACCGGCAACCGGCGCGCGACCTTCGCCGACGCCGATCCGGCGACGCAGCGCAAGGCGGGCGTCCTGATGTCGGTGATGCACCAGGGCTCGTTCGGCATCGCCATGGGCGCCGTGGGCACCGGCTTCGACCCCCAGGACAAGGACACGAAGTTCATGGCCACCGAGGGAACCGCCATGGGCGGAGCCCAGACGAACGGCTTCTCCGTCACGAAGGACGGCGCCGGCAACATCACGATCAAGGGGACGGCGAAGTTCCTCCGCCACGCGACGCTGATGGCGAACAACGACAAGCAGCAGCTGACCGGGGCGACGGACGACGACGGCTCCTACGTCCAATACAACATCGAGATCCGCATCCCCGCCGGGGACATGGACAAGTTCGCGGAGGCCGACTGGACCAAATGCAGCACGGCGGAGGCCACGAGGATCGAGCAGAACAACCATCTCGAGGACCGCTTCCAGAAGGCGGCGGACACGATCGGGGACGGCTACAAGTTCACCGGATCCGTCAATGTCTCCCTGAAGGCCAAGATCAACGCGATCTACGACCTGCCGACGATGTACGATCGCATCAATAACCGCAACAACCACTAGGCGAACCCCGCCTCGACCTTCCAACCTTCAACTTTTCAACTTCTCAACCTTTCAACTTTTCAACCTGGAATCACGATGGACTACGCCCAGCGAATGAACGCCTTCGCCGCGAAATGCGGGCTCCCGGCGCCGGAAACGGCGGCGGGGGCCGTCGTCATCGACTTCAACGGCATCGCGGTCTCGTTTCTCGACGACGCGTCCGGCGGGGCGATCGTGCTCCACGCCGGGATCGGCGAGGCCCTCGGCGGCTCCGAGGGCGCCGTCGC
>OCVV011106311.1_pt1 | contig 11960 bp, 12 predicted proteins | sample 1539721 | NCBI WGS metagenome assembly OCVV01 (sample SAMN02144230, study PRJEB22623) | gut metagenome | biome: sheep rumen | host: Ovis aries | place: New Zealand | reverse complement strand
CCCACGGCTAACGCCTCTGCACGTCATCTGCCGTGTCAAGCCTGCTTGACGACCCGCTTATCCGTCATCTTACCCAAATTCTCCTTGACTAGCGACAGCAAGCCTGCGTCGAATTTAGGCAATCTGACGAAAACCGGGACGTCGCATCTGATGCACAGGAGTTGTGCGGTATTGCCTTAATGACAACAAAAAGATCGAATTCCACATAAAGAATCCGATCAAAAACAGTGCCGCTGACCGGGGTCGAACCGGTACGGATTTTACTCCGAGGGATTTTAAGTCCCTTGTGTCTGCCTATTCCACCACAGCGGCAAATATTAAAATAACGAAACTATTATACTACATTTTTCCTGATTTGTCAAGACAAAAATGAGCCCGCACAAAATGCACAGGCTCAGACATATCAGCCCTCAGCAGAAAACTGATCTTTTCCTGCACCGCAAAGCGGACAGGCAAAATCCTCGGGAACATCTTCCCATGCTGTGCCTGCTGCAACGCCTGCATCAGGTGCGCCTTCCTCAGGATCATAAATATAACCGCACAGATCACATACATATTTCATAGCTCTTCCCTCCTTTCATTGAACATTCTGTATTTACTCAATTATTATACATTATTTTTATAAAAAATGCAATACTTGAACAGAATTTTTTCTTTTTAAATTGACTTATTAAAAAAAATATGATATAATTATATTATATTATGCAGAGGAGGGCTGTTTATGGCTAATGCTAAGGATAAGAATACCCTTGTAGTGTCCGATCTTGACGGTACGCTTCTTAATAATAATGCCGAAATATCCTGGGTAACTTCATTCAAGCTCAATAACCTTATTGAAGAGAGCGGAATGTTTTTTACTGTTGCAACAGCCAGAACATGGGCTTCCTGTAAGAAAATTTTGTCTCCTATAAGGCTCAGGCTGCCGATAATTCTTATGAACGGTGTACTTATTTATGACCCCAAACTTAACAGGTACGACCTTGTAAACAGATTAGACGGAGGTATGAAGCTCAGAATAGACAGGCTCTGTACAGCTCTCGGAATAGAATGCTTTATGTATACTATATATAAAAATGAAATGAGCACCTTCTACAGAAAGCTAAATACTCAGGCAATGAAGGATTTCTTTGAGGAACGTAAAAGCAAATACTACAAATCCTTCGCACAGACAGATCATTTTGACCGTATCAATTCCGATGCGATCTACTTTACTTTTATTGACAAAAAAGAAAAGCTTCAGATAGTTTATGATACCTTCAATGGCAATCCCGAAGTTTCTATGACTTTCTACGAAGACGTTTATTCAAAGGATTTATGGTATCTTGAGATATTTTCTTCTTCTGCTTCAAAGAAAAACGGAGTAAAATTCGTCAAGGATTACTGCGGTTTTGACCGTGTTATAGGCTTTGGAGATAATCTAAATGACATTTCTATGTTTGATGCCTGCGATGAGAAGGTTTGTGTTAGCAATGCCTGTGATGAAATCAAAGAGTACTGCGACCGAATGATCGGAAAGAATACAGAAGACGCAGTTGCAAACTACCTCTACGAGAGGTTTGGAAAGGATAATTAGAATGGCGAGGATATATCCTCTGTTTTCGTCAAGCAAGGGTAATTCTACATATCTTGGGAATCAGAATGCAGGTGTTCTTATAGATGCAGGGGTGAGCTGTAAGCGTATCTGTGATACACTTTTATCTAATGAAGTTCCCCTCACTGCTGTAAAAGCAATTTTTATTACACATATACATTCAGATCATATCAGTGGATTAAAGGTTCTCTCCAAAAAGCTGGGCGTTCCGGTCTGTGCTCAGGAGACGAACCTTAAAATTCTTATTGACCGAGGCTTTATCGACAGTAAATGTGAGCTTATCCCTGTCGATAACGAAGGCCTGGTATTCGCAGATCACAGGATAAGCCACTTTAAGACATCTCATGATGTTCCCGCAAGCTGCGGCTATAAGATTGAGTATCCCGACGGCAAAACAGCAGCAGTATGCACCGACCTCGGATATATTTCGGAGAATGTAATAAATGCAGTAAAAGGCTGCAATGCTATGCTTATAGAGTCAAACTATGACAAGAATATGCTAAAATACGGAGCATATCCAAGAGAGCTGAAAAATCGTATTGCGTCACCATACGGGCACCTGTCTAATGATGAATGTGCATCTGTATTGCCCTGGCTGCTGGAAAATGGTACTGAACATTTTATACTGGGACATCTCAGTCAGGAAAATAACACTCCTGAAATTGCTGAAGACTGTGCTATGGATGCACTTATAGACAGTACCCGTGACCGTGACTATACTCTTATTACTGCAAAGCCCTCAGATAACGAAGGAGCAGTGATCTTTTGATAAGAATTAATATAATCTGTGTTGGAAAGCTCAAGGAAAAATACCTGCGGGAAGCATCTGCAGAGTATGAAAAAAGACTTTCAGGCTTTTGCAAACTGAATATAATTGAGCTTGCAGAGTCCAGGCTGCCATCAGAACCTAATGAAAAAGAAATAGAGAAAGCCTTGCAATCCGAGGCTGAAGCTATGACACCTTACCTTGACGGTAATAACTGCTATAATATAGCAATGTGTATCGAAGGCAAGCAAATGCCAAGCGAAAAGCTTTCTAAAACTATTGAACAATGCTCTGTTCAGGGTGCAGGAACGATAAACCTTATTATAGGCTCATCATTCGGAATTGCTGATATAATCAAGAAAAAAGCTGACCTGAGACTTTCAATGTCAGAGATGACTTTTCCTCACCAGTTGGCAAGAATAATGCTCCTTGAACAGATATACAGAGCATTCCAGATATCAGTGGGGTCAAGATACCATAAATAAAATGCGATAAATGTCTTGACAATTAGCTTTTGCAGTGATATAATATTTTATATATTGAAAAGCTTTGACGGGAAAGGTGACATCAGACAAGCCTTTCAGAGAGCAGGCGGCTGCTGAAAAGCCTGCGGCTATGCGTTGTCAGGATCATCCCCGAGCTTAGCGGCTGAAAACAGTAAGCTGCTACGGAATCCGCCGTTATCGGAACTAAGCGGCAGGGCTTTGCTCTGCAAGCAGAGTGGTACCACGGAGTTATGTCTTCGCCTCTGTATGGGGCGGGGGCTTTATTTTTTGAAAAGAGGTAATAAAATGTTAACACTTGATAAGGTTTTCAATGCTTCTAATGTGCTTAAAGAGGTAATCAGACCTACATCGTGCATCAATGCTCCGCACGTTAATCCTGACTGCACTACCTACCTTAAAACCGAGAATCTTCAGGTCACAGGTTCATTCAAGGTAAGAGGTGCTTACTACAAGATTTCTCAGCTTTCCGAGGAGGAAAAGGCTCACGGCGTTATTGCCTGTTCCGCAGGAAATCATGCTCAGGGCGTTGCTCTTGCAGCAGCTAAGAATGGTATTAAGTCTATAATCTGCCTGCCTGACGGTGCTCCGATCTCTAAGGTTGAAGCAACCAAGAGCTACGGTGCCGAGGTATGTCTTGTTCCGGGTGTGTATGATGATGCTTATGAGGAAGCTCTCAGACAGAGAGATGAACACGGGTACACATTTATTCACCCGTTTGATGATGAAAATGTTATCGCAGGTCAGGGTACTATCGGACTTGAGATTCTTAATGATGTGACTGACGCTGATATTATTGTTGTTCCTGTAGGTGGCGGCGGACTAATTTCAGGTGTTGCATTTACGGTAAAGCAGCTTAAACCTCAGGTCAAGGTTTACGGTGTTCAGGCTGAGGGTGCTCCTTCAATGGTTGAATCTCTCGCTGAGGATCAGATCAAGTGTCTGGAGTCTGTTCACACTATCGCAGACGGAATCAAGGTAAAAGAGCCCGGTGAGCACACATTTGAGTACTGCAAGCAGTATGTTGATAAGATTGTTACTGTAACAGATGATGAAGTATCCTCTGCTATTCTTCATCTTATCGAGAAGCAGAAGCTCATTGCCGAGGGCGCAGGTGCTGTTTCAGTTGCTGCTGTAATGTTCAATAAGATCCCTGATCTCAAGGGCAAGAAGGTTGTTTGCCTTGTTTCAGGCGGAAATATTGATGTTACCATTCTCTCCCGTGTTATCAAGAGAGGTCTCCTTAAATCAGGCAGATCGGATACACTTACTATCCAGCTTGAGGATAAGCCCGGACAGCTCAAGGGTGTATCGGCTATCATTTCAGATCTTGGAGGAAATGTAGTATCTATTCACCATGAAAGAGCAAGCGAAGACAGCGATATAACAGACTGCCTGCTCAGACTTGTTCTTGAAACAAGAAATTATGACCACATCAGAGATATCAGAACTGCACTAACTAAGGCAGGATTTAAGATTGTAAATAAATAAGCAAAGGAGTTTTTACTATGGCAGAAACAATTTACACAAAAAACGCACCTGATGCAATAGGTCCTTATTCACAGGCAAAGGTTGTAGGCGGACTGGTTTTCACATCGGGACAGATAGCTATCAACCCGGCTAACGGAAACGTTGAAGCTGATACAATCGAGGGACAGACTGAGCAGGTCTGCACAAACTTAAAGAATCTTCTTGAAGCAGCAGGAACATCAATTGATAAGTCTGTTAAAACTGTATGCTTCCTGAAAAATATGTCTGATTTCGGAGCTTTCAATGAGGTTTATGCTAAATACTTTACTTCAAAGCCTGCACGTTCCTGTGTTGCGGTAAAAGAGCTGCCCAAAGACGTGCTTGTTGAAGTAGAAGTTATCGCTGAGGTTTAATACACGGCTTTGTTTAAGACTTCCCTTTCGGGAAGTCTTTTTTTTATTATTTTTAAGCTAAATATATTAAAATATAATAGAACATTTTTGCTTGACTTATGCAAGAAAATATGTTAAAATGTTATGAGTTATTGTTTAAGGAAAACTAAGGTGAATTTTATGAAAAAAATACTATCGTTATTGTGTGCTTGTCTGATGATAACAGGTTCTTTTAGTTCATGCGGACAGTCAGACAGCGGTTCAAAAAGCGACAGCAGTTCAAAAACATCATCAAGCTCTTCGGTATCAACTAAGAAAAAATCAGTAAATAAATCTAGCAGCTCTGCTGTAGAAACCTCAGGAAATGTAAATACGAATGAGTCTAAAACCTCTGACGATGAGTCTCAGGTCAAGGAAGTTGAAACTCGAACTCCGGTTGATTTCAATATAGACGGAAATTACAGCTTCAGCTATGAGGGGTTTGATAAGGTATACTCCAATGAAGAAATTCAGGAATGCTTTGAAAACATCAATGAACTGATCAGCAGTGCTAATTATAAGATCGCCGTTTCATATAAGAATATGGACACAGGCGCTCAGATCTACTGCGGTACCGATATCCAGTTTGTTACTGCCAGCACAATCAAGGCTCCGTACATAAAGTCTATTCTTCAAGACGGAATAGATCTTGAAGAAATGGTTACAAAAACTGATAACTGGACAAACGATGATCAGGTTGTTGCAAGTGCAGCATCGGGAACTCAATTCTCAGCAAAGGAGCTCATTGAACACGCAATACTTGAATCAGACAATACTGCATATTATTCACTTGTTAAACATTTTGGCTGCAATACATTTAATAACTTTCTTTACAGTATCGGTGCTTCGTTCAATATCAGTCCTCAGTGGATATTCTGCTATTGCAAACTTATGGATGTAGCTCAGTGCTACTGGGACATTTATGACTTTGCTGAGGAAAACGAAGATGGTCAGTGGCTTATTGACCTTATGACAGAATGTAATTACAATGAGCAGATAGGCTATGCTCTCGGGGATAAGTATACTGTTGCTCAGAAGTATGGCTCGGATTTTGATGAGATAAACTTCAACGACTGTGCAATAGTATATGCCGACTCGCCTTTTGTTCTCTGCATTTTTACAGGTCTTTATCCTGAAATTGATGATAACTGTGAAATATTCAGAGAACTCGCTGTTGAGTTCGACAAGCTAAATAGCTTGATAGCTGTTGAATAACATACGGTAAAGCCGTAAATAATAGAAAAGGAGTAATAATATGGAAGAAATCAAAGCTTATAAGGTACATATGGGCGCAGCAGACTGTGCAGTAGATCTCGGAGACGGCTCTGAGAGAGGTGAATATGTAAATCAGGATTATATTCTGCACAAACTTGGAAGACCTCACAGAGGTATAAGCCTTATGTACTGTTACTATCCGCTTGACAAGGAGTTCCCTGCCAGAATCTCTGAGGCTTGCAAGGATATGGAAGTTTCATTTGCATGGGACTATCCCTACGACGATTATTTCACCTACAAGGGCGGTCTTAACGGCAATACTGATGATGAGCCCTTCACATATATGCGTGAAGTAAGAAGACATGGACAAGATGTTGTTCTTACGCTCACAATTGACCCGAATGTTTCTGATGAACACCTTATTGCTGTTGCTAAGGATCTGAGACCCTTCGGCAGAGTTCTTTTAAGAATCAATCATGAGTGTACAGGTGACTGGTTCTCATTCACTAAGAGAGCTTCCTATAAAGAGCTTGGGGATTTCTTCTGCAAGTTCAACAGGATACTTAAAGAGTATGCTCCTAATGTTAAAACTATCCTTTGCGCAGGCGGTATCGACGACAAGACAGGCAAGCTTGAAATGGAGGAAGAGTTCCTGCAGGCTTACAGAGAGTGTGATATCTGGAGCATTGACAAGTACTTTGCACTGCACTGGGGCTGGCCTTATGATGTCGCAGAGAGAGGCGGTACAACTCATTCACGCTCTGTTATCAAGGACGTATATGAGTATACAAAGAGAACCTACAGAAGACTTTGCGAAATCAATGACGGTGTAGAAAAGCCTATGGTAATGAGCGAACTCAACGCTGACGGCGATGTTACGGGACCTTACGATCAGGCTGCAATGGTAAAGGAATTCTGCGACCTGCTCAAGGCTGATGATGAGAAGGGCTGGTTCAACGCATTTACTATGTATCAGTTCAGAGACAGAGGAAGACTTGGTCTTGAGATTGAAGACCCGAACTATCCTGACTGCGGTATTGAGCAGCCTCTTATGCAGGTTTACAAGGACATTATCCACGATGAATTCTACAGCCCGAAGATGACCTCAGGTGAGGAGATCAGCTTCCCTGCCAAGCTCAGATGGGGCGGTTCTGAGGACGCTGAGGGTATAGAAATTTCGCTTCACTTTGATAAGAATCCTCATTTCTGCGAGGCTTACTTTGAAGACGACTCCAACCTTATTATGGAGCTCAACGGAACATGGTTCTATAAATCACCTAATGCAAAGGTCATCGACCTTATGAGTGCTTTCTTTGAAAAGCCTCTCGACGGTGCTGCTGACCTGAAGCTCAGGATATTTGCTCCTCCTGCAAGCGGAGAAAATGATCTGAGCCTTGATGACGGTCTGATGAATACATATTCAACTATTGAAAAGCTCCCAAAAATCAGAATCAGAACTGAGCCTGTTGAGGCATAATATTAAAAGCAGTCACTAAGGTGGCTGCTTTCTTCATTTATGATCGAATTCTACTCAACTATAAGACCAACAGGGCAATGATCGCTGCCCATTACCTCAGCGAAAATAACCGAGTCCTTTACTCTCTCCATAAATCTGTCGGAAACTATAAAGTAATCTATACGCCAGCCAATGTTGCGAGGTCTTGCAGCTGCACGGTATGACCACCATGTATAAGCATCTGTCTTATCAGGATACAGCATTCTGAACGTATCCTTAAAGCCACTTGAAAGAAGTTCTGTCATTTTGCCTCTTTCCTGATCGGAGAACCCCGGATTGCCTACATTAGTTTTTGGATTTTTAAGGTCTATTTCATTGTGGGCTACATTCAGGTCACCGCAGTAAACAACTGGCTTTGTTTTATCCAGCTTCATAAGATACGCTCTCATTGCATCTTCAAATTCCATTCTGTAGTCTATCCTTTTTAGTTCATTCTGAGCATTAGGCGTATAGCAGCATACAAAATAGAAATCCTCAAACTCACAAGTTATTACTCTTCCCTCATCAAGATGCTCTCCGTCAAGGCCATATGTAACAGATAATGGTTCAATTTTTGTAAAAACAGCCGTTCCCGAATATCCTGCTTTTTCAGCACTGTGAAATATCTTCTTATAGCCCTCAGGCTCAAAATCAGCCTGATCAGGCTTCATTTTAGTTTCCTGAATACAGAATACATCTGCATCAACTGAATAAAAAAAATCTTCAAAGCCTTTTTTAAGGCAGGCTCTGAATCCATTAACATTCCATGATATAAGTTTCATAATATACCTCCATTATTTTGTAAGCATTATACTTCCCTGCGAATGATAAGTTTTAACCAGCATTCTGGCACTGTACAAGAGTAATATTGTCGCAATAACACACGATGCTATCAAAGCATAGAAGATAATATCCAGAGTGGATTCATAAGAAATCCTCAGATCATTTAGCCTTGCAGATTCAATCTTTTCAGTAAAATCCTTGATTTTAATCCGCATCTGAGCATCAAGATATGCTTTTTCAAAAAACGGCTTGCTTTGCTTATATAAAAATACAAGGTCTGCTATAATCATCGAAGCGGATACCAAAACAAAATTTCTGAAAAATGCAAATTCACTTCCGCTTGACAGTTCATATTCACGGCCTTTGAAATATCTTATAAACAGCCTGCCAAGAAAAAGCACAGTGAAAACTAAAACCACGGAAGATATAAATACCACCGTAATCATCTTCCAAAGCTGAGACTTCTCAGTATCTATCCTGACAGAATCATAGGTAAACTGAATAAACACATCTATAATAGGTATCAGAATTACCGCAGATATAAGCATCGATCCGATAAATTTTCTTCCAAATCTGCTCACTGCTCATCACCCACTCTCACAAGATATATTATAGCACACAATTATGTTATTGTAAAGCACTGTAATAATGCACATATAAATTATATGAAAATTATATATTATCACAAATCACAAGGTAAATGTCTGTTTTCCATTGCAAATATTAACTCATCATGATAAAATAGTTTTAAAATCAACAGGAGAAAAACTATGAATACCAATGCCTTTATAAAAAAATACAGCCTTAGTCAAGATGAAATCACTCAGCTTTCAGAGTATATTTCTAACAGATATGAAAAGTGCGATGAGATCACATCACCTGATACATCATTTATAAAGCCCTGGGAAAAGCTGGTTTTATTATCAGCATCAATAGGAACAGACATTGTAATAAACAAAACACTCTGTCCAAATAATCCAATCAGATTTAAGGTTCGTGAAAATGTCAGACTTGAAATCTACAATTCATTTGCAGGACCAATTCCCATAATTTATGCTGATAACCCACAAGATTTTGAGGCTTTAGTCACAAATATAGTTTATAAAGGAAAAAGACCCGTTAATATATCAAAAACAGGGGCTTCATTTATATCAGGAAAAACGACTCAATTTATGATTCTTTCCTCAAAGCCATACAGTAATGTTTACGCATCAGAACTTGGAATAAATGAAGATAACTGGAAGGAAAAATCACTGATAATCAGAAGAAGCCATGAATGCACTCATTATTTTACAAAACAAATATACGGCATTTCAAATAATAATCTTCATGATGAACTAATGGCTGATTTTATTGGAATTTATGATGCATTTGGCTTCTACAAAGCAGAATGGTTTCTGCGGTTCATGGGAGTGATCAAAGGTAACGGTCAAAGAATCGACGTATATACAGAGGACCTTTCAGAAAAAGTACGCATGGCAGTGATCGACATTCTCGTTAAATCTGCAGAAAAACTGGAAAAGTGGTCACTAAGCGAGCAATTCAAATCTTTAACAACAGCTGATCGCATTAAGATAATGTGTAAAAATGGTCTAATATGAAAAAAACGGCGGAAAAATTCCGCCGTTAATTTTTTATGCCCAAGGATTAGTGCTTTCAGGCTCTCTTATACCCGAAAGAATGTACTGCTCCCAGAGATACCACTTGCCGTCTTTTGCAAGTCTGAGATCAACATATCTCTGTGAATCAGCACCGCCCGAAGTCAGGAACATTCTGGCATAGCCTTCATTCTGATAGCTGTAAGGATTTTCACTTACTCTTACAGTAAAAGGCTGAGATGGCTGATAGTCATTTGCCGGAACTGCTCCTGTAAAGTATGATCTGGGAACATAATCCTTATCCATAAATCTGTCACGAATAAACTGCTCATCATAAGGGCTCAAGGGGCGGGGTCCCCTCAGATAGTTGAGCATTGCAAGCGAAGCACTCTTATCCTTAGGATAGAAGCAGAACGCAAGAACGGTCAGGGCAGCCGTATCAAAAGGGGATGCAAGCTGAGCCTGCGGTAATGCCTTGAATTGCTCAGCGTTCTCGGGCAAATTTGAGAATACAACATCTACAAACTTATTTGCTCCTGTAGCTGAGTTCTGCGCTGTAGTCGGATTGCTGTCAAAAAGTCCCATAATTAACCTCCATTCCTTCGGTGATACCGAATCAACTGTTTTTAAATCTCTTATATACAACCGCTGAGATCGGCGGACAGACACCGTCATACCTTACCTCGGCGAAGCTGTTCATTCCTCCGTCATTGTCTAGTCTCATAAAAAATCTACCGTCAGGAAGACGGAAATGTCTTTCCTCGTAATAGGGATTAAAAGCGATAACAAAGCACTCATTCTCATTTTCAAGTATAAACGAAATAAAATTATAGTCACCCGTATCATTAAACCTGAGATGAGCATTTACCTCTTCCTTTGTACTCATTCTGAACAACGGACTGCTCTTCCTGAGGCTTATCAATGCCTTATAATACCTGAAAACATTATTATAGGTTGCTTTCCTGTCCCACTTGATCGAATTAGTATAGTCAGGAGCATTGTAGCTGTCATGACTGAATATATTCACATCATCAGGCTGTTCGCCTTCTTTAAGAATTCTGGGCTTAGTTCTGAGAAAATCCTGTCCAAGCTGAATAAAAGGCATGCCCTGAGAAAGTATCATTATAGCTGCAGCAAGCTTATCCATTCTTATACGAGTAGCTTCATCTTCATTCTTCGCAGAAATGCAGAGCTTGTCCCACAAAGTATGATTATCATGAGCCTCGCAGTAATTGACCGACTGAGTCGGCTCATAAGCCCAGCACGCTTCATTAGCATTATTAATCTGATAATGAGGAACTGAGCCTACTATACCACGCCTTAGAACAGCCGAAGCGTTTCTGTTTCCGCTGATAAAGCCTGTCTCATAGGGATTGAACGTACCGCCCTTGATCGAATCTCTGATATTGTCATTAAAAAGACCGACTCTTCCGAACTGATAAGAATTCCACTTATAGGCAAGTCTGTTTGAGGGAAGCGGCGACTCCCCTCCTGTCCAGCCCTCACCGTACATCAAAAGCTGAGGGTCAAGCTTATTAAGCTCATCTCTTATAATATTTACTGTTTCAATATCATGCAGAGCCATAAGATCAAAGCGGAAGCCGTCTACCTTATACTCCTCAACCCAGAATTTCAAAGAATCAATCATAAACTTTCTCATCATCGAGTGATTAGATGCCGTCTCGTTTCCGCAGCCTGAACCATTTGAAAACTTTCCGTCAGCATTCAGCCTGTGATAATAAAACGGAAATGACTTCTCAAATGCAGACTCCTCAGTATAGTATGTGTGATTATAGACAACGTCCATAATAACACCTATACCTGCCTTATGGAGAGCCATAACAAGCTGCTTGAACTCCCTTATTCTTGCTTCAGGGTCATAAGGGTCTGAGCTGTATGATCCCTCTGGGCAATTATAATTCTTAGGGTCATAACCCCAGTTATACTGCATTTTATCAGGTCTTGACTCATCAACAGTAGCATAATCCTCAACCGGAAGAAGCTGAACATGAGTTATGCCAAGCTCTTTCAGGTGCTCTAAACAAGTAGTAACATCACCGTTTTTAGTTTTTGTATCTGTAAAGCCCAAAAACTTGCCTCTGTGTTCA
>OCVV012879726.1_pt1 | contig 11963 bp, 6 predicted proteins | sample 1539721 | NCBI WGS metagenome assembly OCVV01 (sample SAMN02144230, study PRJEB22623) | gut metagenome | biome: sheep rumen | host: Ovis aries | place: New Zealand | reverse complement strand
AATTATCCGTGAATTTTTCATGAATTTTTTTGTTCTCTTTGAATATCCTTTAAAATAAAAATTTACGAATAATTCACGGTCAATTCGTGGCAATTCGCATCAAAAAAAATAAAAAACATGAATTCCCGTGAATTATCCGTGAATTTTCCATAAATTTCAATGTTCTCTTTGAAAATCCTTTAAAATAAAAATTTACGAATAATTCGCGGTCAATTCACGGAAATTCGCGTCAAAAAAAATAAAAAACATGAATTACCGTGAATTATCCGTGAATTTTCCATGAATTTTTTGGTTTTCGTGGTTTTGAAAAGAGTACATACTGAATCGTAATTTCGATTGTACTAAATAGGCGAGCCCTCGGCGTTTTTCAAACGAGGGCTCGTTTGAACGCAAACGAGGGCTCGCTTGAACGATAACGAGCCCTCGTTTATTAAGTGGAATCGAATAAACGATTCAGCCTGTCGCCTCATGCGCTGCATCGAAGCCTCATTCCGTGTTCGGTGTTTTCCCCAATCGAAGAATGTCTTATACTCAAAAACGTATGCCAAAAGGGGGATTCATGCAAAGATTATGCACGTTTTATGCAAAAGTAAAGTTTCAAAACGTCACCAAGAACGGGAAAAATCGCTCGTTTTGAAAAGAAATGGCTACTATTTGTAAAGGAATATGTTAAAATTGAAATAATCTTGGATATTTTTGTAATATATTCTAAAAAAATTCCTTAACTTTGCACACTCTTTTGTTAAAAAATCCAACAAGAGAGGGACAAATAGACACGGCTAAACCTGATGGACAATTCTCACTCCTTATTTATATTTATATAATAGGGCGACAAACAATAAAAATTCATAAAAGAGCATTAAATTCATTTTTTTAACTATTAATCATTTAACACTAAAAAGAATGGGAAAAAGATTATGGTTGTTCCTTGCTGTCTGCTTTGCATCAGTCAGCATGGCTTTCGCCCAGCAAACGGTGAAAGGTACGGTGATTTGTTCAGACGACAATCAGCCTGCAGTAGGTGCGACTGTCATTGTCGTTGAGAACACGACCATCGGTACTATGGCCGATGCCAACGGCCAATTCACACTGACCGTGCCAAAGGATGCCACTCATTTGCGCGTTTCTTACATTGGTATGGAGAGTCAGGATGTGAAGATTCGTCCAAACATGAAAATTTACTTGAGAACTGACGAGAACATGCTCGAAGAGCAGATTGTAATCGGTTATGGTTCGAATAAGAAACTTGGCTCCTTCTCGGGTGCAGCCGAAGTGGTTAGCAACAAGAACATGGAGACCAACACCACTCCAAACTTCACCGACGCTCTTGCAGGCCAGGTGTCGGGTTTGTCAGTTCTCACTGGATCGGGTGAGCCTACCGCATCTGCCAGCATCCGCTTGCGTGGTGTGGGCTCAATGGGTTCTCCTACCGACCCTCTCTACATCCTCGATGGTGCTCCAATCAGTGAGTCGATGTTCAACAACTTGAACCCATCCGACATTGCCAGCATCACGGTGCTGAAGGACGCCAGCAGTACAGCCATCTACGGTTCGCGTGCTGCCAACGGTGTGATTGTCATCACTTCGAAGAAGGGTAAGTTCAACGAGAAGGCAAGCGTGACACTCCGTGCCCAGTACGGTTGGTCGAAAGCCGTGAGCGATGGTATCGAGATGATGAACTCGAAGCAGTATGTTCAGTTCCGCGACCTGATTGGCCAGCCAGTGAACGAAAACATCCGCAACCTCGTTGACAAGTATGGCATCAGCACCAACTGGCGTGACGAGCTCCTGCAGTCGGCTCCAGTTTATACTTTGGACGCAACGGTTACAGGCGGTGGCGACAAGGTTTCTTACTATCTCTCTGTGAACCATCACAACCAGCAGGGTATCATTGAGGAGTCGGGCATGAAGCGTAATGCTATCCGTGCCAACATCGACGCTCGCGTGAAGGAATGGCTGAAGGTAGGTTTGCAGTCGAACCTCGGTGTAAACTCCTACGAGATGAACAGCGAAGCCAATGATAATAGAAATATTTACTTGTCGAACCCAATGGTTGCTTCGCGTATGGCAATGCCTTACGACTCTCCAAACTACTACTCTTTCGATGAGAACGGCAACATCGTTTGGGGCGACCGTGCAGAGCGTCTGTACTACAGTGGATTCAATCTGCCTTGGTTCTACGTCAAGCACCGCGACATCGACAGCAAGATTGTGACTGCCAACTTGAACCTCTACGAGCAGATTACTCCAATCCGTGGCCTCACGCTCCGTGCTCAGCAGTCTGTGGATTCTTACGACTACACGTATTCAGCTACTTTCGACCCTTACGATTCTTACAAAACTCCAATGGGCTCTACCATTGCATCATCCGATGGTTCTGCCAGCACAAGCTTCAGCCGCTACTATGCTTTCACTTACACTAACACGGCTGAATACAAGTTCAACATCGACCAGCACCACTTCACAGCCTTACTGGGTCAGGAATCCATCATTATGAAGTCACGTAGTTTCGGTGCCTCCTCTACAGGTCAGACCGACCCTCGTATGCTTCGCTTGACTGACGGTACGACTGTTAATCCTAGTGAAGATTTGGACGACTCTCGCTCAGAAAGAGTGATGAACTCCTACTTCGGCTCTCTCAACTACAACTGGTCAGAGAAGTATTTCGTTGACCTCAGTTTCCGTCGAGATGGCAGTTCGCAGTTTGCTCCTGGCCACCGTTGGGGTACCTTCTGGTCAGCAGGTGCTTTGTGGAACATGAAGAAGGAGAACTTCCTGAAGAACGTGAAGTGGCTGAACGAACTGAACATCCACATCGACTACGGTACGGCTGGTAACAATGGAGGTGTAGGTAATTATGGCTATCTTGGCACCATCGGTCGAGGCACAGCTTACAACACTGAATCAACGCTCGGTGTTGGAAGTCCAAGCAACACTGAACTCACATGGGAAAAGACAGCTCAGTTCAACGTAGGTACCATGTTCCGCATCTTCGACCGCGCTACTTTCAATGTTGACTACTACAGCAAGAAGACCACTGATATGCTCATGGACATTCCTTACTCTTACACCACAGGTTTCGAAAGCGGCCCAGGTAACATTGGTGCCTTGACGAACAAGGGTGTAGATGTGAAGGTGGAAGTGGATGCCATCAAGACAAAGGACTGGCACTGGAGCGTTCGCGCCAACCTCAACTACAACAAGAACAAGATTACAGAGCTGTTCGCAGGTCGTGACGAATACATCGTTGCCAACACTGGTTTGAAGCTGGAAGTAGGCAAGCCTTACGGTGAATTCTACTATGTGAACTATGCTGGTGTTGACCCTCGCGACGGTAAGCCAATGTGGTACACGAAGGAAGGCAACCTCACCAAGACTTACAACGAGGAGCGCGATGCCGTGTTCACAGGCAAGCAGCGTTATGCTCCAATCAGCGGTGGTTTCGGCACATCCCTCAGATGGAAGGACCTCACCATCAGCGCCGACTTCGTTTGGCAGGCAAAGAAGTACATGATTAACAACGATAACTACTTCGTGAAGAATGCCAACTTCGGTACAAACTACAACCAGGCTACCGACATGCTGAACGTGTGGACAAAGCCAGGCCAGGTGACCGACATTCCAGCTTACGGCGAAGAGATTCAGTTCGATTCTCACTTGTTGGAGAACGCATCATTCCTCCGCATGAAGAACCTCACGATTCAGTACCTGCTTCCTAAGAAGATATGCCAGGCAACGAAGTTCTTCGAGACAGTGAAGGTGTTTGGCGTAGCACGCAACCTCTTCACCATCACCAAGTTCTCAGGTTATGACCCAGAGCCAGATATCAACCTCGTTAAGTTCAACTACCCTAACACACGTCAGTTTGTATTTGGTGTAGAAGTAAGTTTCTAAATCTGTTCAACACACATAATAAATGAGATCAAAGAATATGAAAAAAATATATTTTGCATTGATGCTTGCATTGGGTACCGTTGTCGTTTCTTGCGATATGGACAAGGAACCATTCGGTGTTCTCAATGAAAACACAGCTATCCAGGTCATGAACGATGTTCATCGTCTTCGCAACTTCACCTACACATCTTTGCGCGGCATGACAACAGGTAGCTGGGTGGCTCGTCCAGAAATTCAGATGGACGGATTCCACGGTATCATCAACAATGGTAACCGCGAAGGAAACTTCTCGAATGCCCTCATCAACTCTTCGGATGCCGATGTTGAAGGCTTCTGGGCTTCTTGCTACTCTGTGATTGCCAATGCCAACTACCTCATCAGCACAGTGGAAGGATTGAAGGCAAACGAGTTATTCAAAGACAAACTTACGGAATTGGACCGCTATCAGGCTGAAGGCCAGTTCACTCGTGCATTCGCATACTTCTGGCTTGCCGACCACTTCTGCCAGCCATACGCTGCTGACAAGGCTGAGACAGCTGCACTGGGTTTGCCAATCGTAACGACTTACTACCCTACTTACGACACCAGCTTCTACCCAAGCCGCAGCACGATGAAGGAAACTTACGACCTCATCCTTTCCGACCTCTCATCGGCTTACGACAAGCTGAAGGCATACGAGGCTACCGACAAGTCGCAAGTAGCTCCTCAGGCCACTTACCTCTCTTCTTACGCAGTGGAGAACATGCAGGCTCGCGTGGCTCTCGTGATGAAGGACTACCAGACTGCCTACAACAAGGCTGTTGACATCATCAACTCGAAGGTTTATACCCTCTCTACTCCTGACAACTTCGCTTCGATGTGGACTGACGACGTAAGCACTGAAATCATCTTCCGTCCATTCCAGAGCAGCACTGAGTTGAGCGGTTCAGTGGGTGGTTTCTTCCTCAGCAACAGCGAGAAGCAGGCTGACTACATCCCAACTTACGATGTGCTTGCCATGTACGACTACAACGACGTTCGTTTCGACGCATTCTTCTATCCTTGGACACTCGACGTGGAAGGTGCTGACTATCAAGCATACGTGTTCTACAAGTTCCCAGGTAACGACGCTCTCAAGACCGGTGCTACCCGCAACTTCGCAAACATGGCAAAGCCTTTCCGCATGGGTGAGGTTTATCTGATTGCTGCTGAGGCAGCTGCTCAGATTGGCAAGGTTTCTGAAGGTAGCGCATACCTGAACGAACTTCGCGCCAACCGCATCAAGAACTATGCTCCAGGTTCTTACACAGCCGACAACCTCCTGAGCTCGGTGAAGGCAGAACGCTACTTCGAGCTCTTCGGCGAAGGCTTCCGCATGAGCGACTTGCGTCGTTGGGGCCAGGGCTTCAGCCGCAACCCTAAACACGATGAGAATCCAAACTTGAACTCAGTGATTGTGGCAGCTGGTGCCAGCATGAACTACCAGCCAAACGATTACCGCTTCACTTGGCCTATTCCAAAGACAGAGATTGACTCCAATCCTAACTTGAAGGGTCAGCAGAATCCTGGTTATTAATTGTCCAACCTCATTATTTAATTTCACAAGAACAATATGAAACTCTATAAATTATTCTTAATGGTCGTTTGCGCATTCTGCATCGCAGCTTGCTCGGACGACGACGAGAGCTGGAACAGCAATGGGAATGTCTATGTTTCGATGGGACAACCTACACTGAGCATCAAGGAGAACAGAGCAACTGCAAGTCCACTCACTCTTCCTATCAAGGTGACAGGCGCAAGAAACGGCATGATCCAGGTGACTGTAGGCGTTGAGGAAGTGTCTGCCAAGGAGGACGTTCACTACTACCTCACTTCGAAGACAATCAACATTCTGCCAGAAGACACGATTGGCAACCTTGAGCTGATGACCGTGGATGATGCAGATATCAACGATGCACGTCAATTCAACATCGTTATCACTGATGTGAAGGGTGCAACGATTGACGAAAGCAACAAGCTGATGGCTGTGACACTGCGCGACAACGATGCCGACTTCTACGACAAGCTTGGTGGCAAGTGGAAGATGGCTTACGAGGACGATGAGACAGGTGATGGTGGCGCATGGGATGTGGTTCTCACTACCTTCGACGAAGACAGCCCTTACTACAACCAGTATGTATTGGTAACAGGCATGATGGGTTACTCTTGGACTACTGCTTTTCTGAAATACAATTTCGATGAGGCTACCAAGAAGGTGACACTGGAGTTCGTTTATAACAATATCTTCGCTGAAGAAGTGAACTTCGGTCTCGGTGAAAACAATGATGTTATCCTCATGGGTCTCGACCTCAGTGCTGACGCTTGGACAACAACGTCTCCTGTAGGAACACTTGATACTCAGACCTTCAACACGATTACATTCGACAGTAAAGAGAAGGGCATCAGTACCTACGGTTTGATCTACGGTTCACAGGGCTTCACTGGTTACGTCTGGTTCGGCTACCTCATCAACAGTCTGACTCGATAAGTAAAAACTCAATAAATTTCCTTTCATAAGGACGTGCCAACTCTCAACAGTTGGTGCGCCCTTATCTTCGTTAATAAACAAGTTATGAAAAAACTACTAACAACGCTCTTCCTTGCCACGCTCTTTGCCAGTGCTTCGGCTGTTCCTGCCAAGCCTGGACAGTTCCGCATTCTCACGCTGAGCGACGGAACCAAAGTGAGAGCCGAACTCAAGGGCGACGAACATTTCAGCTTCTATATGGGCGACGACAAGAACGCCTACGTCAGAATCGGCAAGGAAGATGTTTATGAGAGAATGGAACTGAGTCGAATCCATGAAATCCACCAGGCACGGATGATAGAGCGAACGGCACATCGCGCAAAACTGCTGCCAAGCGCAAGAAAAGCTAAATACCAGGGTTCCAAAAAGGGTATTGTCATTCTTGTGCAATTCCCCGATGCAGAGATGCAACCCGAAAACACGCTTGATTTGTTCAACCGCATGTTGAACGAAGAAGGTTTCAACCACAACGACTTATTCAAAGGAAGCGTTCACGACTATTTCCACGACCAAAGCTATGGTCAGTTCGACCTCAGCTTCGACGTGGTGGGTCCTTACACCCTGCCTCAAACCCGCCCTTTCTATGGAACACCTACTGAAAACAGCCACGACTCGCATCCAGGCGCAATGGTTCAAAAGGCTTGCGAGATGGCATACAAGGATGGCTTGAATTTCTCCAAATACGACTGGGATGGTGACGGCTATGTAGATCAAGTGTATGTGCTCTATGCAGGATTGGGCCAAGCCAACGGTGGTGATGCTGAAACGATATGGCCTCACGAATGGACTTTATCGTCTTCCGACTACGGACGCACATACAAAGCGGGTGACGTGTATATCAACACCTACGCTTGCGGCGCAGAACTCATGCCAACACGATATGGCAATGTGCTGGCAGGTATCGGCACACTCTGCCATGAGTTCACACACTGCTTGGGCATTCCAGACTTCTACGACACTCAAGACACAGGCAACTATGGCATGGGCAGTTGGGACCTGATGTGCAATGGCAGCTACAACAACAACGGCTACACACCACCAAGCTACACGGCATACGAACGCAACTGGGTGGGTTGGCTCACGCCAATCGAACTGACAAAAAGTGCTGACATCACTGGCATCAAAGGCATGTCGGAAGGTGGTCAGAGCTATATCATACGCAACGACAATCCCGACCCAAGCGTTGAGGAATACTTTTTGCTGGAGAACCGTAAAAAGACGGGGTGGGACGAACACGTGCCAGGCGAAGGTCTGCTCATCACGCATGTGGATTACAACGCAAGGATGTGGCAATATAACGTGGTGAACAGCAATGCCTACGGCAACGACCACCAAAGATGTTTCGTCGTGTTAGCTGACCAAGACGACAAGAGAACGACGGGGGCGAACGACGTGTTCCCTTATCGCGACCACAACAGCTTCAGCGACTCTTCGTCGCCAAAAGCCAGCTGGTTCAATTACAACAGCGTGGGCAACCGACTCTTCCGCCACAGCATCAAGAACATCACGAGGGCTGACGACGGAAGCATCTCCTTCAAGTTCAAGGAAGCCAACGACGAGGAAGAAGGACCAGAGGACTACTCGGGTATCGAATACGAGAACGCCATTTTTGCGGAAACCTTCAACAGAATGGCGAACACAGGCGGCAACGACGGCAACTGGAGCGGAAACATCGCCAGCGGATTCTTCCGTGGCAGCGACGTGAACGGATGGTCATACTCGTCGGGCAATGCGGGATTAGCTTGTGCCAAATTCGGCGACACCACGACCACCTCTGGCTACGCCATGACTCCTGCTTTCACCATCAATGGGGTGACAACCCTCTTCTTTGCTGCCGCTGCATGGGGCGAAGAGAGCACCAAGCTCACACTGAGTGTCAGCAACGAGTCGGGTTCTGCCACGGCACCTGTGTTAGGAACGACCGAATTCACTCTGAGGAATGGCAGCTGGAAAGTGTATGCCACAACGCTCACAGGCCATGGTAGCGTGAAAGTGAAGTTCACAAGCGAAGGCGAAGAGAGTTCTCGCTTCTTCCTCGACGGTGTGGCAGTTCACGAAGGCGACCGCACAGCCATTGAACGCATCGGCATGGACAGCGATGTAGTCAGCTACGAGTTGTTCGACCTCTCTGGCCGCAGACTCACTGCTCCAACCAAGGGACTTGTCATCATTCGTAAACATCTCGCCAACGGCAAGACCGTCACCGAGAAGATTATCAAATAACACCTATTTCATGAAAACAGACATTCAAATTGCACGAGAGTGCGAACTTGCACCAATCGGAGAGATTGCCAAGAAATTGGCGATTCCATCGGAAGAAATCGAATACTACGGCAAGAACATTGCCAAAGTACCTGAGAAGCTGATTGACGAAGAGAAAGTGAAGAAAAGCAAACTCATTCTCGTCACTGCCATCACACCAACAAAGGCTGGCATCGGAAAGACAACGGTGAGCATCGGCCTTTCGCTCGGACTAAGCAAAATCGGCAAGAACGCTGTCGTTGCCCTGCGCGAACCATCTCTTGGTCCATGCTTCGGCATGAAGGGCGGTGCTGCTGGTGGCGGCTATGCACAAGTGCTGCCAATGGAGAAAATCAACCTGCACTTCACGGGTGACTTCCATGCCATCACTTCTGCCCACAACATGATTGCCGCCTTGCTCGACAACTATATCTACCAGCATCGCGATGAGGGATTTGCCCTGAAGGAAGTGTTGTGGAAGCGTGTGCTCGACATCAACGACCGCAACCTTCGCTTCATCGTGACAGGACTCGGTGCCAAGACTGACGGTGTGACGATGGAAAGCGGTTTCGACATCACTCCTGCCTCTGAAATCATGGCAATCCTTTGCCTTGCCACGAGTCAGGACGACCTCCGTCGCCGCATCGAAAACATCCTGCTCGGCATCACCATCGACGGCAAGCCTTTCCGCGTGAAAGACATGGGTGTAGCAGGTGCCATCACAGTGCTGCTGATGGATGCGCTCCATCCAAATCTTGTGCAAACCACGGAACAAACTCCTGCTTTCGTGCATGGCGGTCCTTTCGCCAACATCGCACACGGCTGCAACTCTATCCTTGCCACTAAATTGGCAATGACTTACGGCGACTATGTCATCACAGAGGCTGGCTTCGGTGCTGACCTCGGTGCAGAGAAATTCTACGACATCAAGTGTCGCAAAGCTGGTCTTCAGCCATCGCTCACCGTCATCGTTGCCACCACACAGGGACTGAAGATGCACGGAGGCGTGGCTCTCGACCAAATCAAGGAGCCAAACGAGCAGGGACTGTTGGAGGGCTTGAAGAACCTCGACCGCCACATCCGCAACCTCCAGAGCTACGGACAGGAAGTGGTGGTTGCTTTCAACCGCTTCGCAACGGATACAGACGAAGAACTCCACCTCGTGCGCAAGCATTGCGAAGAAATGGGCGTGGGCTTCGCCATCAACAATGCTTTCCTGCAAGGCGGTGAAGGAGCCATCGAATTGGCACAGCTCGTGGTCGATACCATCGAAAAGAAACCTTCTCGCCCACTCCACTTCGTTTATGAGGACAGCGACCCTATCAAGACGAAGATTGAGAAAGTGTGCAAGAACATCTATGGTGCTGCCACTATAACCTTCTCGAAGGGTGCAGAGCGCAAACTGGCTCAGTATTCGGAAGAGAAGCAGACGGACGAGGCATCGAAGCAGTTGGCACGCGACATCGCAGCTTATCCTGTGTGCATCGCCAAGACTCAGTATTCTTTCTCTGCCGACCCAACAGTGTATGGTTGTCCTTCGGGCTTCAACGTCCACATCCGCGACATCGTCTTCAACTGCGGTGCTGAGATGGTGGTTGCCATCGCTGGCGAAATCCTGCGAATGCCAGGACTCCCACGCTCTCCTCAAGCTGAACGCATCGACATCGTCGATGGACAGATTGAAGGACTGTCGTAAATGAAATGAAGAATGAAGAATGGGCGCTACGCTCCGAATGAAGAATGTTTTTTACTCTGCTAATGGAATTGGTAATTTTCATTCTTCATTCTTCATTTTTCATTCTTCATTCTTCATTCCACATCCGTTCCATCGGTTATTCTTGTTTAAATAATCGTGACGAACCCTTTTTACTAAATCTATATGAGAGAACAGAACAATTCGGGAAACGATGAAAAGAATCCCTTTGTAAGTGTGCTTGTGCCCATTTACAAAGTGGAAGACTATATAGAGGAATGTGCTCGCTCCATCTTTGAACAAACAAGCACCGACTTCGAAATCATTTTTGTGGACGATGCCAGTCCTGACAACAGCGTGATGAAAGTGAAGCGTCTGTTGGAGTCTTATCCCGAAAGGAAACCCTACGTGCGATTCATCCACAACGAACGGAACTACGGCATTGGCTACACACGAAAGGTTGCCATCGAAGCGGCACGTGGAAAATACGTCCTGCATAGCGACAGCGATGACTACATGAACCGCGACATGGTGGAAAAGCTGACACAAAAAGCGATAGAGGACGATGCCGATGTCGTTGTCTGCGGCTACGAAGCATTCAACACAGAGGGGGTTCTTTCTTCCAACATTCCAACCCCTTGTTCTAAAATCGTAAGAATCAGCGAAGCCATCATGGCAACAGGTCTTTACAATGTGCATTGGAACAAGCTCATCCGCAAGTCAGTCTATTCGCTTCCTGAAATCATGCCGAAGGAAGGTATAGATATGGGAGAAGACACATACATCAATTACAAGATGATGCACCTTGTTGAGAAAATAAGCATGGTTCCTGAAGTGCTTTACCACTACAGATACGAGCGGAAAGGGTCGTATGTGACTGTGAAGAACATTGATGCAAAAACCGTAGATAGCTATTGTGCTGTCTTGCTCGACATGCAATCGTACCTGAAGAGACAGCAGACCTACAGCAATGACAAGATTCAGAACGCATTGCTATTCAGAGAGAAACACAGCCTACTCTATATCACTCGCAGCAAAAGCTATCCTTGCTTGCGGAAATATCCATCAGCTTTCCACGAGCTCACTTACTCCGAAATACTGAAAGACAAAAGCAGCGGAACAGGAGGAAAAACCCTGATGTTGATGGCAAAGCCTTATCTATCACTTCCTTCTCCTCTCCATCTTCCTTTTGGCCTACTGCTCCATCTCTACCATCAATGGCATAGTAGCTCTAATTAATAACAATTAATAACAGCTCCCTCCAACTTCCCCAAGGAGAGGAGAATCCGTCCAGATGGCAATTCTCTCCTCCTTGGGGGAATTAGAGGGGGCTAAAAATAGAAAGAAACTGAATGAAAACGACTTTGATAAAGCCAACACTCTTTGCTGCCCTGATGCTTGGTGCAACCATTGCTGATGCACAAAGCTACAAGCAAAGCATGATTCCCTGGAAAGATCACACACTGACATGGAACGACTTTCAGGCTTTGTATCCCACCGAAGACACACTTGCCTACGAAATCTCTTATCATGCCACGCCAAGGAGAGCGACGAAGAAAGTGGGAGATACCACCTACGAATTCTTAGCCT
>OCVV011300531.1_pt1 | contig 11968 bp, 11 predicted proteins | sample 1539721 | NCBI WGS metagenome assembly OCVV01 (sample SAMN02144230, study PRJEB22623) | gut metagenome | biome: sheep rumen | host: Ovis aries | place: New Zealand | reverse complement strand
CTTCAGAATGCGCTCTTCTGTACTCTCCGGATACTCCAGAACAAAGATCGGTATACCGTTCGCATTGGCGGCCGCAATCTCAGCAGCCATCGGCTGCATATGCATGGGCTTTGAAGTTTGTAAGATGGGATAACTACCAGATATAGTGGTTGCCCCGTTTTTTTATTTCCAGAACTACCAGATATTGTTTCGACGGATGGGATAAATCTGATGGGAGTCTTTGACGGTCGGGCTAAAAGGGCTGACAGACTTCGGCGGTTGGGCTAAAACCCCGGTTATCCGTTCGACGGTTGGACTAAAAGCGCAAATACGCAAAAGCAGCCCACCAGGTAAGCTTCCTCGTTACGATCTCCTTCGTAAGTTGGAAAACAAACCCAGTGGGCTGCTTCAGTTCGATATTCAGTTTACCCCGGCCTCATTAAAAGCCGATAATCCTACGCGCCGGTTATATGCTCCGCCTCTTTCATTCGGCCCTGGTGTATTTCATACGCCTGCCGCAGATCAAACACAACCAGCTTGCTGTCTGGGGCATACTTCTCCCCCGGTACACGGTAGGTCAGCTTCTTACCCCAGCCGCAGGTCTTGTACACAAATCGGACAAGCCCCTTGCTCTTAATGTCGTAGTGCTCCCTCGTTATCTCGTCTGGCAGCCTGTGAGCGCCGCCGTCATCTATACCGCAGGGCTCTATCCCAAAAAACAGATCCTCCGGGCTAAAGCGGAACCGGAAGAACTCCGGATAGCCCATGGCCACCAGAGTCTTTTTGAATATAGTGATCCTGCCGGATTCGATGTTGAAAGATATGCCCGGTGACGCGCTATCCCATATTACATACTCTTCCAAATGTACTCCCTCCGTCAAAAGGGCGTAGCTCACCCCTTCTTTACTCCTGTGAAGCCCGCGATCGCCACGAAGCCGTCCATGTCCGTGATCTCAGTCTCCTTCTTGTACTGCTCCATCGGCACACCGAAGGTATTAGCGATATCATCCGGGTAGAACCCTGTCCTGGTATCGACCTCTACGATTTCGCCGCTCTCATCAAGCTGCTCCTCGCCCTTCTTCGGCTTCTCGTTGAAAATCTGGTAGACATTCAGGTCAAAGACAAAGTAAATCTTTCCCCCGAACTCAATCTTGTACCCCAGCACCTTATACCGGCATTTTTCGGTCCAACCCAGCTGTTCAAAAAGAGGACCTGTAAAATCAGGGCAGCGCATCTTCCGGCTCTTCCTCTTATCCGCCCCTGCCACGCACCAACGCAGGGCGTGCTTGTCGTTCTCATCACATTCCGTGACGGAGAGGAATTTGAGCTGTTTATCATAGAGCAGCCTGACATAGACCACACCTTCAAAATCTCTGATGCAGGCGGTATTGAAGGTGATGTTGCCGTTCCGGATCGTAACAGCAGGATCGCGCAGACTGGCAAATAGCTCTTTACGGATAACCTGGCAGTTGTCAGGGTTGAACACCCGCTGGATCTCCTGCCGCCGCTCCTCCTTCTCGGATATGTTATTCTGCACTTCACTCATGCCGTTTTCTTCCATCCTTCCATAATCGTTTCTGCTTCCTTCATCAGCGCGGCAAGCCTGTCCGCTGTGAGAGGACTCATTTCTTCCAGCTCTTTTGCCGGGCGCAGGACATCCCAGTCGCCAGAGTAATGGCGCTGTTCCAGATAAGAAACAGGCACGCCAAATGAAGTCGTCCAGGACGGAGGGTTGACCCGCACCTTCTCCAGGATGACGATTTCTTCCTGCCGCTCTTCCTCTTCAGCCTCATCAGGCTGCTCCGGCACAACAATCTGCTCTACCGTTTTTGTGATCACCGGCTCACCCAGTTCGAAGAGAAGGAGCTTATTCTCCCCCTGAACCTTGAACTCGCCGCTGAATCTGTACTGTCCTTCATCCTCCCAGCTCATCATGTCGAAGAGCGTTCTAGCAAGGCCCCGGCAGCTCAGTGTAGACACAGCCCAGCGTTCCTCACGCAGATGGCCCCAGTGGATAGCATTGGGGTTATCCTTTTCGCACGGACGGATTGCGATGCAGTTCTTCACCGTGTTCAGGAGAAGCTCTACATACTCCACATCCTCAAATTTCTTCAGGCAGGCGGTATTGAAACGCAGCTTTCCGTTGGTGATCGTCATGGCTGGCCGCTCATGCGAGGGGAAGAAATCTCCACGCACAACCTCATAACCGCCCATGTAGAGTCGTTTGCCCACGCTTTCCCCTGTATCTGTGGGTGTCTCCACACTCTCACATGCCGCCTGATACTCCTCTGCGGAAAATCCGGTCCAGTTCTTGTCAATCGGAACATAACCGGAAAGGATGCCGCCGTCGATAACGCTGAGAACAGGTAACGGACGGCTCTTTGACGTATAAATATGTGAGGACCGCATCATATTCGCAGCGTTGTAGACATCCCGGTCAACAATCGCCTCATGATGGTTCCGCTGGATGTACTGCTTCCGCTTCAGATTTGCCCCTTCGTTTTTCACGGATTTATGGGTCTTGAAATCGGGCGTGTAGGTCTTCCTTGCGCGGACATCGCCGCAATGACGCTCGTTCTCAATCACACCGTTGATGGAGCCCGGATTCCACACTTCGTTACCCAGTTTGGTGGGTCTCCCATAGCTGGTAAGCAAGTCAGCAATCTCCGTCGCCGACCAGCCGTTTATGTACAGGTCATAGATAACCTTGACCGTTTCTGCCTCATCTGGGTTTACTACCAGTTCGCCTTCCTCATCCACATCGTAGCCAAGCAGTTTCGGTGTCAGGAAAATGCCCTTGGAAAACCGCCGCTCGATGGACCAGTTCATGATAAAGGACTTTGACCTGGATTCCTCTTCCGCAACAGTAGCAAGAATGGTAAGAACGAGAGAGCCGGTTGCATCGAGGGTGTACAGATTGTTTTCATCGAAATGGACACCCACTCCCAGCTTCCGCAGTTCGTCGATGATGGACAGGCAGTCTACAACATTCCGAGCAAAACGGGCTATCGACTTGGCCAGAATGTGATCGATCTTTCCTGCCCTGGCATCCTCGATCATCTGCAACATGCCCTTACGATGGGACAGCTCCGTGCCGGAGATACCTTCATCGCTGTAAATATCCACAAACTCCCAGTTTGGATTCGCCTTGATCCGCTCTGTGAAATCATTCACCTGCAGCTCATAGGAGGAGGTCTGCTCGTCATTCTCAGTGGAAACACGGACATATGCCGCGACCTTCAGCTTACGGTTTTCCAGAGCGACCTCATCTGAAGCGATTGGCATAATGACCTCAAGCTCCGAAGGGTCGACACCCTTATAGCGATTTCGGATTTTTTCTTTGCTGTCAACAGCAGCCTTTTCTCCTGCGATCATTACCAGTTACTCCTCCTGTGGCTTTATGCTCCAGTACCACTGTTTCATTTTTCGGTAGCAGCGGATCCCCATGCTTTTTCTTGTATCCTCCGCTGTGCGATGGCTGATCCCCTCTGCCGCCAGCTTTTCATACATTTCATTGGCGGCCACATCTCCCTGAGATAGCGCCGCTTTAATCAGATATGCCGCCTTGTCCATTTTTGTTTGGAAGGTTGGAGGATCTGTTTTCTTTTCCGCCATCGGAACGGTATCCACACTGAGCCAGGAAAATCCAGCCTGCGGTCTTATCTCAAATCGAATCACAGCGTTTGATGGACCAAGGCTGTTTTTTATTTGTGTCACTATACGAATGTCCGAATCCTCCGGATCACGTTCAACCTGCAGGACGCTCCGCGCTGCGGCAACTACGTCTATGCTGCCCAGACTGCGGTACAATCCTTTGCTGCTCTCCTTTTTGTTAAGGTGACCGATCAACACCACAGCACAGTCATATGTTGAAGCCCACAATGAAAGCCGGTGCATCAGCTTACGTGCTCTTCCAGCAATCTGCAGATCGGAATCACTGCCAAGATATGCCTGGATAGGGTCTATGACAACAAGCCGGGGTTGGAAGTTATGAATTGCTTCTCTGATACGCTCATCATCCAGCGTGAGACCGCTGTGTACTTCTTCGTTGATGAAGGCAATGTTCTGGCAGTCAGCACCGTACTTTTCCAGTCTGGGCTTGATGGTATCAGATACACCATCTTCAGAACACTGGTAGATAACACGCTGCGGTCTGCCGAAGGCCTGCCCGTTTGGTGAAGCACCTCCGGTTGACAGCTCTGCTATAAGATTCATCATCATGGTGGATTTGCCATCCCCCGGATCACCTTGCAGGAGCGTGATCTTGCCGATAGCAATGAACGGATACCACAGCCATCTGACATTTGTGGTCTTTACAGTACTGTAGAGCGTGAGAAGCTCTGTTCCCTCCATTTCTGGCATGATCATGGCACCCCCTGCAATCCATAGCATGATACTGGCGATCGTACATTAAATATTATACTTTTTTGAATGTGGTTTTACTGCTACCACAGAGGTTACGTGAAACCGATTCTATAACCACAGAGGTTACAAATCGGCTTTAGACAACAGCATAGCTGGAGGTTTTTTGCGTTGTGGTCTAAGCGTTGTTCTCTCAGAAAAAAATTCGCTTCCCAAGCATGAGAAATCGATTGCTATGTGCGAAATTCAGAGTTAATAGTATCCATGCTTATGCGGGCAAATGAAAGGAGGTTCAAATGCCCGTAGACAATATAAAACTTGGAGAAAGAATGAAGCATTTCCGCTCAAAGCAGAACTTGTCCCAGGAAGCACTGGCTGAGATGGTCGATCAATCCAGAGTAAATATCAATCGGATTGAAAATGGTGATCGTCTTCCCAGTATTGATGTGCTTGTGGACATTGCAAACGCCCTTCACGTTTCAGTGGATGACCTGCTTGTAGATAGTCTTCAGCACCCGATTTCCACAGCAGATTCCGATTTGCACCGTCTGCTCTTAGACTGCAACAAAATCGAAGAGCAAATAATAACCATGAACGCACAGGAGCTCAAGAAAATCCTGTACGGTCTGGGAATCTAACGACAAAAACTGCCCGCATAGGTGGCAGCGGCATCCTGGAGTTTCCTCTTGGGTGCTTCTGTCCTCTACACGGGCAGTTTGTTTACGGTCCTCAATTATTCTGCCGACCAGTCCTCAATAAATCTCAGGAACTGTTCCGGCGGGTTTTTTATGTACTCTGTTCCATCTATGGCAGGCAGCGCCTCTCGGATAAAATCCAGCGTCTTCTGGTAGATTCCCTCGCCCTCTGACCATGCCTCAAAACCTATCATCGCGGTAGCTTTTGCGTTTTCAATCAGTGTAGCCAGCGCCGGTCCATCGACCACATTCTCCGCACCGTTCTGACGAATCACCCCCGCCAGCGTCTCCTTCCTTGCCTCCGGCTTCAGGTTTTTCAAATAGGCATTAACCGCCGTCACTACCACCAGATCGGACGGTTCAAACCTGTACTTTTCTATACTCATTTTCGCGCCTCCTTCATAATGTGTCCCGGCAGCAATGTGTGTCTGCCGCCTTATTTCAGAGGGTAACTCAGAGTTTTGCACATAGCAAGCGGGTAGTGGAAAGATTGTCAGAAGAAGACAAAAACACGCCCACCTACTTCGTTTTCAGCTGGAAAAGATGCTCCAAGCGGAAAAGGAAGTAGGTGGGCTATTCTTTATCCGTAATACTCTGCGTACCACTCGGCGAACTTCCGCAGTCCTTCCCCGATACCGATCTTCGGAGTGAAACCGTAGTCACGTTCCAGCGCTTCCGAATCAGCATAGGTAACCGGCACATCTCCGGCCTGCATACCTACCAGTTCTCGGTGACCTTCAAAGTCGTAGTCAGCAGGAAGGACTCCTGCTCTCACGAGTTCCTCTTGGAGGGTGCTGATATAGTCGAGCAGGTTCTCCGGCTGACCGCCTCCAATGTTGTACACGGCGTAGGGCGGAATCGGAAGCCCATCTTCTCCGTTTTTCTTCTCCGGCGCACCCTGCATCACGCGGACAATACCTTCGACAATATCATCGATGTAGGTGAAATCCCTGCGCATATCGCCGTAGTTGAAGATCTGGATGGTCTTACCTGCAACCAGTTTCTGTGTGGCAGAGTAATAGAACATATCCGGCCGCCCTGCTGGTCCGTACACCGTGAAGAAGCGAAGGCCCGTGGAGGGAATGTTGTAAAGCTTGGAATAGGCATGCGCCAGCAGCTCGTCGCTTTTCTTAGTCGCCGCATAGAGGCTCACCGGGTTATCCACCTTATCCTCCGTGCTGAACGGCACCTTCTTGTTGCCACCGTACACACTGCTGCTCGATGCATATACCAGATGCTCCACAGGATTGTGACGGCAGGCTTCTAGCAAATTGTAGAAGCCGATGATGTTGCTCTCAATATACACATCTGGATGATCGATGGAATACCGGACCCCAGCCTGCGCCGCAAGGTTTACCACGATATCGAAATGGTAGTCAGCAAACAGCTTATCCACCAGCTGCTTATCTCCGATGGAGCCCTTGATGAATACATGCTTGACCGGACTTTTCTCTGCCGCCTTCTCCACAAGCCCCAAGCGGTATTCCTTGAGCTTTGGATCATAGTAGTCGTTCATATTGTCGAGGCTGACCACTGTGCCGCTCGTCATCTCACAGAGCAGTCTCATCACGAGATTGGCACCGATGAATCCCGGTGAACCGGTCACCAGAATGATCTTCCCGTTTAAATCTATCTTCTGCATTCTTAATCCCTCCGGAAGAGGTCTCTCGTGTAGACCTTTTCTTCCACATCGTCCAGTACCGCATCATAACGGTTTGCAATAATGCAGCCACACATTTTCTTGAATTTCTTCAGATCATTGACCACAACAGACCCGAAGAATGTTGTTCCATCTTCCAGCGTCGGCTCATATATGACCACGGTCGCACCCTTTGCCTTAATCCGCTTCATAACGCCCTGGATAGAGGACTGGCGGAAATTATCGCTATTGGATTTCATGGTCAGGCGGTAGACACCGACTACGACTTCTTTTTGTTGCGTCTCCTTTGCCACCGAATAGGATTCACTGTTGCCGTAGGTCCCAGCGATCTCCAGTACCCGGTCTGCAATGAAATCCTTCCTGGTGCGGTTACTCTCCACGATAGCCTGGATCAGGTTTTCCGGCACATCCCGGTAGTTTGCCAGAAGCTGTTTCGTGTCTTTCGGCAGACAATAGCCGCCGTAACCGAAGGACGGGTTGTTATAGTAATCTCCAACACGCGGATCCAGACACACGCCCTTGATGATCGGAGCGGTATTAAGCCCTTTGACCTCGGCATAGGTATCCAACTCATTGAAGTAAGATACGCGTAATGCCAGGTAGGTGTTCACAAAGAGCTTTGTTGCCTCCGCCTCTGTGGTTTCCATGAAGAGTACCGGAATCGAAGTCTTAATAGCCCCCTGCTGAAGCATCGCAGCAAAGGTCTGAGCAGCAGGCATATTAGCCTCATCGCTTCCCACAATGATACGGCTGGGATAGAGATTATCGTACAGAGCCTTGGATTCCCTCAGAAATTCCGGACTGAAGATGATATTGTCCATGCTCATCTTTTCACGAATATGAACTGTGTATCCAACCGGGATCGTAGACTTGATCACAACGGTCGGTTTCACTTCCCGCTCTGCTGTTGCCTCTTTGATAAGGCCCAGAACACTTTCCACCGCAGAACAATCAAAGAAATTCGTTTTCGGATCATAGTTGGTTGGCGCGGATACGATAATGAAGTCTGCGTCGGCATAAGCAGAAACAGCGTCTGTGGTCGCATGAAGACTTAAGCCCCTCTCCTTATGCTCCGCCATATATTTCTCTATGTACTCGTCCTGGATCGGGCTCTTCCAGTTGTTGATTTTATCGACCTTCTCAGGGATGATGTCTACGGCGATCACATCATGGTGCTGGGACAGCAGAACGGCAAGGGAAAGGCCGACATAGCCCGTACCGGCTACAGCGATCCTCTTCCTCTCAACGGCTACCAGTTCTGCTTCATCATCCACAATGACATCTGTGGGCTGGAACCCAAGTGCAGCAGAAAGCGAGAGAAGCTGATCCACAGACGGACTATAATCTCCCGACTCAAGACGTGACAGAATAGAACGATTTATGTTTGCTTTCTCCGATAGCGCAGTCTGAGAAAGCCCGAGGGTCTTCCTCCTGCTGACCACGGTTTCGGCCAGTAGTTTCAGAGATAAATGTTTCATCGAGGCCTCCTGTTGCTAATAGCGTCAATCTAATCAGCTACGAAACGAAGATATTATAGCAATTGTCGTCCTCGAAATCAATAGTTTTGTTGCTGTTTTGTGTGATTTTTATTAGATTCGCATTCAAATTTAAGAATTATTGTTGCTCTTAGCGTCAGTCTATTTTCTTGCAATGTCGCCATTAACGACAAAAAGAGGCCCACCTGCTTCGCTTTCTGCTATCATCCCCAGCCGTGAAAGAAAAGCAGGTAGGCAATGTATTCAACAGACCTCCAACCCATCATCTTTAACCACGATTCGCTCTCCGGCAAACTTCAACAGCTCCTCTTCCTTTACGTTCCTGCCCTTGCAGCCGTGTCCGTTCCGCTTCTCCCTGCAGATCCAAGTCTTGATCTTCTCCCCGCCTGGCCCGTTGACCGTTCTGCGCGTCATCGGCGCTCCGCATTCGCCACAGAAGACTTTTCCATATAAAAAATGTGGCTGACCACCTCTGTGACCAACCACTTCTGTGAGTTCCTTATTCTTTTTCAGCTTGGCTGCTGCCGCGTCCCACACATCCCGTTCCACGATCGCCTCATGATCATTTTTCAGGTAGTTGCTCTCGTACTTTGCGTCCGGGTCTGGCTTCTTTGTGATGAAGTTCTTCGGCGGCCGCTTCTGGAGAAGTTTATCACCTTTGTAGGTTTCATTATTCAGAATGTACAGGATGGTACTGCGGCTGAGTGGGTTTCCGTTTCTGCTCGTCACTCCGAGATCCGTCAGCGTCCGGATGATCTCATCCACGTTCCTATCCTGCAGGAACAGCGTGTAGATGAGCCGGATGATGTCCGCGTCCTTGTTCGGCACCAGTTTCCCGTCCACGCAGTCGTAACCGAGGATGCGGTTATTGCCGAGGTTGTAATCGCCGCGCTTGAAGCGTTCCTGATATCCCCAGCGGATGTTCTCGGAAATGCTCCGGCTCTCGTTCTCCGCAATGGCGGACATCAGGGAGAAGATGAAGGAACTGGTCGGATCGTCTGTCCTGAGGTGTTCTTTCTCGAACTCCACCGTCACGTTCCTGAGCCGCAGCATATCCGTGTACTTCTTACACTCGGCTACATTTCTTGAGAACCGGGAGACGCTCTTGCAGAGAATCCGGTCGATCTTCCCTTCCTGCGCATCCCTAATCATCTGCATGAACTCCGGCCGCTTCTCGGCGCTTAATCCGGAAAGGCTGTCTGAGTAAATGCCAGCAAGCTCCCAGTCAGAACGCAGGCTGATGAGATCGGTATATGCCGCCTGCTGCGTTTCCAGACTCTCTTCCTGCTCTTCCATTTTGGTGCTGACGCGGCAGTACACCGCTATCCTCGTTTTTCCGTTTTCTCGATGTGCCGGAATTCTGGTTATTTGCATAATGATCCTCCTTTATCCTGCCTGCACCGCCGCTGGCGTCAAGCCCATCAGGTATTTGTACTTGTTTTTCTTTTCACCGCATCTGATCCGGTCCAGAAAATCGTTGTAAAAATCAGAATAGCGGGATGGGCAGTAGCGTTCTTCAGAGAAATCCATCTCCACAACACTTGTCTCCCCGTCCCGCCATCGAATGGTGATCTGGTGCTCGCCCAGCCGAATTTCCTCGACAGTATCATCCAGCCAATAGAATTCTACCGTTTCTTTCTTCTCGCCGTACTTATCCTCATAAGCTGTGATCATCGCCTCATCCAGTCTGTTCTGGATAATCAGGTACTCTCCACAGCCACCTCCACCGTAGCAGCCCCAGCCGCCGTTCTGTATTTTCACTCCGTCATAGTAGAAGTTGTTCAGGCTACCGTGAACCAACGGCTTCCCGCAATGCGGGCATCTGAGCATCTCGCCGTAGGGGTAGGTGCTGTTCCCGATCGCTACATTCCTCATCGCCATGATCTTCTGCGCCTGCTCGAAAATGCGCCGGTCTACGATTGACGCGTGGGCATTCTCAACACGGAACATCGGAAGTTCTCCCTTGTTACGGACCTGCTTATGCTCGAGATGGTCCTCAATATAGGTCTTCTGAAGGACCACATCCCCCGCATACTTCTCATTTTTGATCATCCGATCGAGCTGCAGGCGCTTCCATTTGTTACCGGCGGGCGGCTTCACACCCCTTGCGGTCATGTCGTTCAGGATGTCCATCGGGGCTTCCCCATGTACAAAGCGCTCGAAAATCTCCCTGACAATGGCTGCCTCATCCTCCTGGATCAGGAACAGTTCATCCTTCGAATGGTAGAAGCCGTAAAGCGGAACCTTGACCTCATTTCCAGCTTCAAAGCGTTTCCGGATGCCCCACTTCACGTTCTCGGAAATGCTCCGGCTCTCCTCCTGTGCGAAGGAAGCCATGATGGTCAGGATCATCTCCGAAAGTGCATCGGCCGTGTCGATTCCTTCCTTTTCGAAGAAAACCTGAACACCATGTTTTTGCAGTTCTCGCACTGTCTGAAGCGTATCGACCGTGTTCCTGGCGAAGCGGCTGATGCTCTTGGTGATAATGTAATCGATTTTTCCGGCCTCGCAGTCCTTGATCATTTGCTGGAACTGCACTCTGCCCTTTAATGTAGTTCCGCTCAAGCCTTCGTCAGCGTAGATATTCACAAGATCCCAGTCTCCTCGCTGCGCGGCCCGATAACGGAATGTCTCCATCTGGTTTTCCAGACTTTCCAGCTGTGCCTCATGGTCTGTGCTTACTCGGCAGTATGCGGCAACCCGCTTTCTGCTTGCGATCTTCGGCTGCTCAATTATTGTTACTGTTTTCGACAATGTGCGCTCCTCCCTTCAAAAATGCCATATCTTCTTTACTCAGGCGCTTATAGGAAAGCAGGATTCCCCGCTTGATGATTATCTGCACCCAGTCAAACAGCTCCGGGCTGACGATTGGCTCATGATGCTCTGTGATGTAAAATCGATCTCGGACGCCATTGTTCTTGACCTGCTTGCCAGGCATAAGGCATACCGTAGCGTGAGAATGGTAATCGCCCTTGTAGACCACATTTGTTAGCAGGTATTTCACCCGTCCCTGGCTCCAGGGATAGCCAGCCATCTCTGTCATTGCCTTCCTAATCTCGGTGTAATTTTGTCCTTCCGCCGCCATCTCGAAAGCCTTCCTAACAATCGGTGCTTCCTCTTCGTTGATAATCCACTTGTTGTCTCCACCATTCTTGTAGCCGAAGGAAATCTGGCCAAAGGGCCTGCCCTCCATCGTGTATTGCTCATGAGCCCTTAAGGCATGCTGGCTGATGCTGTGGCTCTCCTCCTCCGCAATGGCTGCAAAAATGTTTAGCGCAAGAGCACATTTTGTATCCTGTGAGTTCAGGTTTTCCTTCTCGAAAATGATGTTCACGCCAAGGCTCTGAAGCTCCCGTATCATTTCCGCACATTCCGCCATGTTACGGGCAAAGCGGGAAATAGACTTTGTGAGGATCAGCTTGATCTTGCCTTCCCTGCAATCCTTTAAGAGCTTCTGCAGTCCAGGCCGTTTATCTGCATGCAGCCCGCTCTTGCCCTTGTCGCCGTAGATGCCCACCAGCTCCATGTTGGAATTGGCATTAATCAGGTCGGTGAAGTACTGCTTCTGGAGTTCGTAGGAGCCATCCTGTTCCTCTTTATCCGTGCTGACACGACAGTAGGCTGCAGTCTTTATCTTATCCATTCTGGTCCTCCCTTCCGAGTGCCTACGCACCCGTTTTCCTCTCTTGAGGTAGTGTATTAATCACTCTTTTGCCCTCAGAAAGCAAGTCAATTTTCGATATTTCTACTTATAATAAGCGGGTCTTTTTGAACGA
>OCVV011196606.1_pt1 | contig 11968 bp, 9 predicted proteins | sample 1539721 | NCBI WGS metagenome assembly OCVV01 (sample SAMN02144230, study PRJEB22623) | gut metagenome | biome: sheep rumen | host: Ovis aries | place: New Zealand | reverse complement strand
GCGGACGCGTTGCCGCAGGTCGAACTTGACGTTGAAGCTGATGCCGCCATACTTGCTGCCATAGCTGATTCTCACGCCACGCATCAGCGGCAAGCCCTCCGAACCGTTATGGATATAGGCCTCCTTGGCATGAACCGTCTCTTGGCGCAGGGTCTGCTCCAAGGCTCGCAGGTGGTTGAACAAGAGCGTAGAGTCGGTGGTGTTCTCCACTGCGAACATCATGCTAAAATTGTATAAGGTGGTTTTGCTGCCCGTCACCTCGTCGCTGTTGATGACCACACCTTTGCTGACGTTGTACTCGCCAGCGGCCACAAAAGCCTCTATCTTCTCATGAATGCGCTGGGCGGATTCACTCACCTGTGCCTGTCCTGTCAGCAGAATCAGCAGGCAGGCTGCCGTTGTCAATAGTCTATTCTTCATTTTCTGTCGTGTTTACATTGTTAGTATTAATGGCCTCCATGGGACGTCCGTCCTTGTCGAGCTGGTGAAACAGATAGTTGTTGACAATGCGCTGCAGTCGCTCGTCAGCGTGTATCAGTTTCTGCATCCGCTCTATATAGAGACTTTCGTCCACTTGGGTCAGTTCGCGTTCTATCTTGGCGATATAGTAGTCGAGGCTGTCGGCAGTCGAAGAAACACGCGTTTTTCCCGTCAGCACTCGGCTACTAATTGTATAGGTTCTTGGGGTATTTCTATCAGGTGCGGAATTGGTTCCAGCCGGGTGTGGAGTTGGTTTCGGTGACGTACGGATTATTTCGTTCTGCGTAGTTCTTTTTTCTTCCTTCATGTTCTGATTTATGTTCAGCATGAGGAACAGCAGAACACTGGCGGCAACGGCTATTGCCGAGAAGATGTAGAGTCTGGCTCGACGGGCAGGTCGTCTTCCCGGCTCGTCATTGGCGGGCAGTGCATCCATGTCTGGCAAGCTGTCCATGATGCGGTCTGTCAGCTCGTCAGGATGGCTGATGTCTGGCTGTTGTTGCAGCTGGGTCAATATGTCGTCAATCTTCTTCATATCCTAAATCCTTTAGTCGTTTACGTATGGTCTGGCGGGCCACATACAGGTTGCTTTTCAACTGTCGGGCATCCATATCTGTGATTTCTTCAGCCTCCTGCAGGGAGAGTCCTTCGAGTTGGCAGAGGGTGAAGGCAATGCGCTGCTTCTCGCTCAGCCCCTCAGCCAGCAGTCGCACGACGGCTGTCCACTCTGCGTTTTCCAATTGTCGCTGGCTGTCGGCAGATGCGAAACGGTGTAACATACATTCATCATCAGGTAGAGGGATAAATGACTTTTTACGTTTCAGCCGGTCCAGACACAGTCGCGTGGCTATCGTGTAGAGCCATGTCCTGAATGACTTCTGTGGGTCGTAGCTTCTGATGCTTTGCCAGACACGGATAAAAGTGTCCTGCACCACATCTTTCGCCTCTTCCTCATCGGCCAGCATCTTCAGTGATAGCGAGAACACCATGCGCTGGTAGTTCTTCACTACTTCGCGAAACGCGGCCTTGTCGCCGCGCTGGCATCGTGCGATGATTTCGCTGTCTGTCTGTATCATTTCTATTGCTGGCCTTCTTTTATTAAGTATACGATATCGGACGGCAAAAGTCAAAAAGTAATTTATCAAAAGATATTTGTATCGGAACCACGACCAGAACTAATGGAGGCCGCAGAAAAGGTCTTGCCCTGGGAAACGTTGAATCAAAAACAACGTTTCTCAGGGCAAGACACTTGTCTCTTTCTTGCGTTTTCCTTATTCTTTGGCGGCGTTCTCGGCGTCGATGGCCTTGATCTTGTCGCGTACCAGCTGTACTTCGTCCTTGAGTTTCTGGACCTTGCGGTTCATCTCGTCGATGAGCGAGTTGCCCTTCTTGGACGAGGCATTCAGGAAGCCGAGGTTGTTCTCGTAGGTCTGCACTTCGCTCTTCAGCTGTTCGTACTGGCGCATCAGACGGGCACGCTCGTTGTCCAGTGCGTTTTCGCCACGCTCGGCCACCTGCTTGAGGTTGTCCTTGAACTTGTTGAGACGGCGCTTGGCTACGGTGATGTTGAGGTCTTTGTAGAGTTTGTCGAGGACGGCGTGGTACTCTTCGTAGAGTTTGTCTTTCTCCTTGAAGGGTACGTGGCCGATGGACTGATACTCTTCAACCAGCTTCTGGACGCGCTCCTGCAATTGGTCACCAGCCTCTTCAGCTGTAGCTTTCAGACGCTCAATGACGTCGCGCTTCTTCTCCAGGTTTTCGCGCTCTTCGGAACGGGTGCCGGCACCTGCTGCATTGCGGGCCTCGAAGAACTTGTTGCAGGTTCCGAGGAACTCCTCCCACAACTGGTCGCCCAGCTTCTTGGGTACCATGCCGATGGTCTTCCACTCCTTCTGCAGGTTGATGAGCTTGTCGCTGGTAGACTTCCAGTCAGTTGAGTCTTGCAGGGCCTTGGCCTTCTCGATGAGGGCACGTTTCTTGTCGGCATTCTCCTTGAACTGTTCCTTGAGGCTCTTGAAGAACTCAGCCTTGCGTCCGAAGAAGTCGTCGCAGGCAGCACGGAAGCGCTCGAAAATCTTGACGTTCATCTTCTGTGGTGCAAAGCCGATGGTCTTCCACTCTGCCTGCAGGTCGATAATCTCCTTGGTATGACGCTCCCAGTCGGCACTGCCCTTGTTCTCCTCGGCAGCGATGGCTTCTACCTTCTCGCAGAGGGCGGTCTTCTTGGCAAGGTTCTCTTCTTCCTTGGCACGCAGGCTGTCAAAGTGTTGCTGGAAACGCTTGTTGACAACGGTTGAGGCTGCCTTGAAGCGGTTCCATATCTCCTCGCGGAGCTCTTTTGAGACAGGACCTGTCTCACGATATTCCTGATGCAGCTTCTGCAACTGGTGGAAGGCGCTGATGACGTCTGCCTCCTCAGCCAGCTTTTCAGCGGCTTCGCAGAGACGGGTCTTGGCCTCCAGGTTCTTCTTGAAGTCGTATTCGCGGGCTTCGCTGTTGAGCTTCAGCAGGTCGTAGAACTGTTCGACGTAGAGCTGGTAGTTGCGCCACAGCTCGTTGGCACGCTCAGCAGGCACGTTCTTGATTTCGCGCCACTCGTCCTGCAGGGCTTTGAAGTCCTTGTATGACTTGTTGGCCTCCTCGGGTGAGGTGACCATGGCCTTGATCTTCTCGATGATGTCCAGTTTCTTCTGCAGGTTGTCCTGCTTTTCTTGCTCAAGCTCCTTGAACAACTGCTGGCGCTTCTCCTTGATGAGCTGCATTTCAGCCTTGAAAGCCTCCTCTTCAGGGTCGGGCGTAATCTGGTATTGCTCGGGATCGCCGCCTCCGTCAATGTATTCCTTCAACTTGGCTTCGCGCTCGGCAATGTGCAACTTGTAGAAGCAGGTCTTCAGGTAGTCAATCTCTTCCTTCTGTGGTGCCTCTTCGCCATGGGCGATTTCGCGTACACGCTCCAGCACGGCTTTCTTGCTGTCGTACTGTTTGCGTTCGGTTTCCACATTGTTTGCCGCACTTGTTTCTTCAGCGGGAAGTACGTTTTGTTCAACATTCTCCGTGTCAGTTGCCGGAGAGAGGCTTGCATTCTGCTCCTCGATGGGAGTGCTTACTTGAGAGTCCATCATCTTAATCGATTTAGTGAATGATAGGGTTAGTACATACAAAATTAGGCTTCAAAATTAATGAAAAATTCTGAAACGGCCTAATTTTTTTCCAAAAAAGTGAATTAAATCAGTCGTTTATGCCTGAAAATGAACAGACAGATGACAGAAATGCCTACCGAAAGGATGATAGCAACAATGAAACCCACAGGGCTGTTCTCCATGCCGTTGATGAGGTTCATGCCGAAAAACGAGGCTACCAGCGTGGGCAACATGAGGATGATGGTCGCTGAGGTCAGCGTACGCATGATGGTGTTCATGTTGTTGTTGATAATCGACTGGTAGGTGTCCATCGTTGACTCCAGAATGTTGGAGTAGATGCTGGTGGTCTCGCGGGCCTGTGTCATCTCGATGTTGACGTCCTCGATGAGGTCAGCATCCAATTCGTCAATCTGCAGCTTGAACTTCAGCTTCTGCAGCAGGTTCTCGTTGCCTCGGATGGAGGTGTTGAAGTAGGTCAGCGAGTCCTGTAGGCGTGACAGTCCGATGAGCGACTCGTTGTTCACCTCGCGGTCCAGGTTGCGCTTGGCTTTCTCGATGAGCATTGAGATTTGCTTCAGGCGCTTCAGGTACCAGACGGCAGAGGATAGGAACAGCCGGAATATCATGTCGACATAGTCGGTAAAGCCCGTGCCGCGCTTCTGCTGGTACGAGACGAAGTCTATCATCATGTTGGTCTCATAGTAGCAGACGGTGATGGTGACGTCGCGCTTGTGGATGATGCCCAGAGGCACGGTGGTGTAGGGCGTACGCGAGCGTACCTCCTTCACGTATGGTATACGGAGGATGATGAGCATCCATCCGTCGTCGTATTCGTAGCGTGCACGCTCGTCGGTATCGCTGATGTCGGAGAGGAAGTAGTCGGGAATCTTGTACTCTTCTTCCAGCATCTGCTGATCTTCTTCTGTTGGACACGTCATCTGTATCCAGCAGTTGGGCTGCCATTTGTCTATTTGGCTCAGCCCGCCTTGGGTGTTCCAGTAGGTCTTCATTGTGCTAATCCTTTTTTCGTTTGTGAAATGGTTTTAGCGGCAAAGGGATTAGCAGCCTTGCCACTCTCCCCCGCCTTTACGAATTGTAATTATCCGCCGGGTAGTCGTCCATAATTTTGTTGATGTTTTGATTAAATCGCTGCAAAGGTAAACAAAAAAATCCGCAGATGCAAGCATTCTGCGGATTTTTTATTTGAAAACTGTTGATAGAGTCATGCATTCGCTCGTAATGTCTTGTAAACGAGTCAATCTTCTGTAGAGGGGATTGATAGTTCCCTACTTCTCAGGAATGTCCTCAAGAGTCTTTTTCAGCAGTTCCCAGAAGGGAGCGACGGTCTCGATGAGGGCACGCTCCGTGGTGGTGTGTGGAGACTTCATCGTGGGACCGAGGCTGACGACGTCCAGATGCGGATACTTGCCCAGGATGACAGAACACTCCAATCCGGCGTGGTCTACTTGGATGATACCGTCCTTGCCGAATAGTTCCTTGTATTCCTTCAGCAGCAGGTGCAGAATCTCAGAGTCGGGATTGGGGTCCCAGCCTCCGTAAGAACCGCTGGTCTCCACCTTCATTCCTGCCATTGAGAAGCAGCTTTCCAGCATGGTGGCTACGTAGTCCTTCATGTCCTCGCGGCTCGAACGGGCCAGAATCTTGATGCTAGCATGTCCGCCCTCGATATTGATGATGGCGAGGTTCGACGAGGTTTCTACCACGCTGGGGTAGGCAGGGATATAGCGGATGACACCATCGTGGCAGGCGAAGATGGCATCAATCAGGTTGTCCTGAATCTCTACGGGCACTTCCTTGGCGGGTGTGGCTACTTCCTCTACGAGAACTTCGATACCCTGTGGCTCAATCAGTTTGAACTCGTCGTTGAAGGTCTCTTTCCAGTCTTCGGCCATTTCTTTCAGCGCGGCAATATTCTCCTTGGGCAGCGTCAGCACGGCCTCGGCCTTGAAGGGAATGGCGTTGCGCATGTTGCCACCGTTCCATGATGCCAAACGGGCTTCCGTCTCGCTGACGGCCTCGCGGACAATCTGTACCAGCAGCTTGTTGGCATTGCCGCGGCCCTCGTTGATTTCCAGACCGCTGTGTCCGCCGCGCAGGTTCTTCACCGTCACACGTACGGCAGCATCCTCGGCATCGGTGTCTGCCTCCTGATAATCCAATGTTGCAGTTACGTCAATACCACCGGCACTACCGATGACAAACTTACCCCAATGTTCAGAGTCCAGGTTCAGCAGGATGTCGCCCTGCAACTCGCCCTCAGGTAACTCGTTGGCACCAAACATTCCCGTCTCCTCGTCGCGGGTGATGAGGGCGTCGATGGGACCGTGCTTCAGCGTTTTGTCCTCCATGACAGACAGGATGGCGGCAACGCCCAGACCGTTGTCGGCGCCCAGCGTAGTGCCTTTAGCCTTCACCCATTCGCCGTCAATCCACGGCTCTATAGGGTCTGTCTCGAAGTGATGGGTAGATTCGGGTGTTTTCTGAGGCACCATGTCCATGTGAGCTTGCAGGATGACACCCTTGCGGTTCTCCATGCCTGCCGAGGCGGGCTTGCGCATGACGATGTTGCCTGCGGGGTCCTTGAAGGCCTCTACACCGGCCTGCTTGCCGAAGTCGAGCAGGAACTGTTGTACTTTCTCCAGATGTCCGCTGGGGCGTGGTACTTGTGTGAGTGCATAGAAGTTTTTCCAGATGCACTTCGGATTCAGGTTCAGAATTTCGTTCATAGTTTCTTGTCTTTTGTATGATATAGTTTATTTGACTCGCGTAAAGTTCAGCGCCAGCCAGGCATAGATGCCCAGCAGAACGACGAGCATGGTTTGTACTGTGTGGACGATGAGCACAAAGTAGAGGGCTTTCTCGTCAGCCACACCATAGAGGATAAGCATCGTCTTGACGGCAAAGTGCCAGGGACCTGCACCGTTGGGCGTGGGTACGATGACGGCTATGGAGCCAACGATGAACGTGACTAACGCACAATCCAACCCCAGGTCTTCCGTGAAATCGAAGCAGAAAAAGGTGAGGTAGTAATGCAGGAAGTAGCTCAGCCAGATGCCTATGGTGAAGAAGATGAATAACGGAATGTTGTGCACGTCCTTCAGCGAGATGACCCCCTGCCAGATGCCATGCAGTGTCACGCGTACCTTATTATATATTGATAATTTGCGCAACAGGAAGTGTAGCAGGATGAGAATAGCCACCCCACAAATGGCTACTACCAGATAGCCCGTCAGTGAGAACTTCTGCAGAATGCCCTGGATGCTGGTGCCTGTCTTCTGGAAAAAAGTGCCAAAGGTACTCATTTCCAACAATAGCACCATAATGGTAATGCTCATCACCAGCAACGAGTCGATGGCACGTTCTGTCACCACCGTTCCTAAGGCTTTGGGGAACGAGATATTGTCGTAGCGCTTCAGTACGCCACATCGTGTGAACTCGCCCACACGGGGAATGAGCAATGAGACGGCATAACTCAGGAAAATGCTGTGTACGCTGACTGACGTGCGAGGCTTCTCACCTACAGGCTCCAGCGTCTGTCGCCAGCGCCACCCGCGAAAAGCTTGTGCCAAGATGCCAAAGGGGAACGACAACAGCATCCATGTCCAGTTTGTCTCGTCGGTGGCTACATGGACAATGGTCTGCCAGTCTTCACCCCAGTACATCCAATAGAGGATGCCTGCACCCAACAGCAGTGGCATCAGTATCTTGAGTATGATGTTGCTTACCTTCATAGCGTCTACAAAGGTACGAAATAATTCATAATTCGTCATTCAATATCCTTATTTTTTTGTTTCTTTGATACAAATCAACGATTGTTTGGATTTATTGACTGAGGTCAAAGAAAAGCCTTTTTCCCGTTGAAAGTACTCATCTGTCGCTTGCTATGTCATAAATAGTTCGTACCTTTGCATCGTCAAAAGGGACAAAGAGATGTTCCGATAAGCAAAAAAGATTTAAAGGATAACAAAAGATTGAGAAAGGAAAAAGTATGATGTTAACAATGTTCTCGCTGGTCGTTATGGCCGCTGCAGCCCTCGAGGCTATGTACATTTGCAAACATGCAAAGGTACTTTTAAAGTAAAAAAGAAATTTTCTTAGTAAAATAACCAGAGCCGCAGACACTAAGTCTGCGGTTTTTTTGTTATCTTTGCACCATGAACCCGAAATACGTGAGCACATGAAGCAAGTAAGACCTAAGAAGAACCTTGGCCAGCACTTCCTGACCGACCTTTCGATAGCCCGTCGCATTGCCGACACGGTGGATGCATGTCCCGACCTGCCCGTGTTAGAGGTCGGCCCGGGTATGGGTGTGATGACGCAGTATCTGGTGGAGAAGCCTCGTCCGTTCAAGGTGGTGGAGATTGACTGCGAGAGCGTGGAGTACCTGAAGGGAACATTGTTTCGAGGGGACGAAACTCCAATCATCGAAGGCGATTTCCTGCGTATGGATTTGTCGAAGGTTTTCGACGGTGAGCAGTTTGTGCTCACGGGTAACTATCCCTACGACATTTCGTCGCAGATATTCTTCAAGATGATAGACAACCGCGAGCTCATACCCTGCTGTACAGGTATGATCCAGCATGAGGTGGCTCAGCGCATTGCTTCCCAGCCAGGCAGCAAGGCGTATGGCATCCTGTCTGTACTCATCCAGGCGTGGTACGACGTGGAGTACCTGTTCATGGTCGACGAAACCGTTTTCAATCCGCCTCCCAAGGTCAAGAGTGCCGTCATTCGTATGACGCGCAACCAGACACAGCATCTGGGCTGCAACGAACAACTGTTCAAACGGGTAGTGAAGACCGTGTTCAACCAGCGTCGCAAGATGCTGCGCGTGTCCTTAAAGCAGCTTTTACCCGACCTGTCGTCTGTTGCCGATCATCCCTTCATGACATTGCGCCCTGAGCAGCTGACTATTCCTCAGTTTGTGGAATTGACCAATCTGGTGGAAAAGTTGCTGGTCACCTTGGAGAAATAATCAGTAAAAATGCGGTGTGTTCGGACACAAAGTACTTGTGCTCGTGCACAATTGCTTGATGTACGTCAAGAATAAGCCCCTTTTTTCACGAAAAGAGGGGCTTTTTAGTACAAGTTCTCAAAAATCGTCGTACCTTTGCATCGTCTTCAAGAGAGAAAGTTAGTAATAAGGTAAAAGTTTTCAGGAAAAACACTCGACGTCGTGAGACGCGCTTTTTTTCATAAGAATAGGTTTTTAGTTATTGATAGTTTGAGATGCAGCCCACGGGGGGTAACCCGAGTGCTGCATCTCATTCTTTTATGCTTCATTCATTTTCTTCATCCAACCGCCATGAAAGAGCCTTGTCAGGAACAGCAGTCCTCTGAAGGTCAGCTCGATGGCCATAGCCGTCCATACGCCAGGCAGCCCGTAGGTGGCAGCCAGCAGTGCCGCCAGCGTCAGGCGCACACCCCACATGGAGCATAGGCTCATGGCAGCAGGACGCAGCGTGTCGCCAGCACCGATGAACACACCGTTACAGACGATGGCTGCAGCAAACATGGGTTCGGCAAAGGCTTCGATGCGCAGACAATAGGCTCCCGTCTGGATAATCTCGTCCACAGGTGTCATCAGCGACATCAGTTCGGGGGCAAACACCCACATCAGCATTCCCATCATCGTCATCACGCCCATGCCCAGTGCTATTGACATACGGGCAAACGAGCGCGTCAACAGACGCTGACAGGCGCCAAAACTCTGTCCTACCAATGTGGTGGCAGCCTCGGCAATGCCGTAGCCGGGCATATAGCATAGGCTCTCGACGGTGATGCCCAGCGAGTGGGCGGCAATAGCCACCGTACCCAGTGGAGCCACAATCAGCGTGCTCACAATCTGTGCGCCTCCCATCAGCATATGCTGCAGCCCCATGGGGACGCCAATCTTGAACGCATTGCCCACCACGTCGCTCTTGGGACGGAACGACCCTGGGCGGCCTTTCAGATGCAGCATATCCGAGCGCACGAGCAGGAAGTAGAGCATCAGCCCGGCCGTTATCAACTCAGCGACACCCGTACCCATGGCTGCACCCATGACACCCATGTCGAGGATATAGATAAAGACATAGTTGAAACAGACGTCCATCACGCACATCAGGATGTTCAGGACGGAAGGAATCTTCATGTTTCCTGAACACTTCAGCATCGAGCCTGCCAGACCTTCCATCTGGAAGAAGATGCCAAAGACGCCAATCAGTGCAAAATAGAGCGAGGCGTCGTGGGCAATCTCTTCCGTACCGCCCATCCAGTAGGGCAGGTGGCCGCTGATAGAAACGGCTATCAGCGAGATGCTGAGTGCCCACAACAGACAGCACACTAACGACTGGCGCAATACCCTGCGTGCCCGTTCGAAGTCGTTGGCTCCAATAGCGTGGGCCACTTGTACGGAGAATCCCATGTTGGCAGCCGAGGCCAGTCCGCCCAGCAGCCATCCTGTGGTCTCCACAATGCCGATGGCCGCAGAAGCCTTGGCACCCAGATGACCTACCATAGAGGCATCGATGAAGAACATGACGGTGGCAGATATCTGTGCCAGAATGGACGGAATACTCAGGCTGACAATCAGCCTGAGTTTCTCGCCTTGGGTCATCTCGCGTCCTTCGCGGATGTAGGCCAGCAGATCTTTCTGATCGCCTTTCACCTCTTATCTTATTCTGCTTCCAGCAATAGTACGCGGCTTGACCAGTCGCTCTTCTTGTTCCATTCCGGTTCGTTGCGATAGGGTACATCCAGGCCGTGAGACATCAGGTAGGCACCGCTGAACGACTGTCCCTCGAAGTCCAATGGTTTCAGGTCGATACGGTTGAGCTCGTGTACCTTATACATACGGGTGGGGTTCAGACCTGCCATCTTGACGCGTGGCAGGTGCTCGTTCTGGAACGACTCCGTCTTCCACCAGTACCAGACGGCCTTCGACTGTTCGTCGTTGACATACATCATCGAGGCAAGGCCCTTCTTGTCGTAGGGCGATACCAGGCGGTAGATGTTGCCGAACTGTACGATGGGACGTATCTGCTTGTATTCAGCGATGGCCTTGCGGCAGAGTTCCTTCTCGTCGTCCGTCATGTTCTTTGGCTGAATCTCCATGCCCAGGCGTCCGCTCATGGCTACGTCGATGCGATACTTCAGGGCTGTTGTGCGGAACACGGTGTGGTTGGGTGTTGCCGAGATGTGCGAAGCCATAGCGATGGCGGGGAAGAAGTAGCTGGTGCCCCACTGCATGTAGATGCGCTGCAGGGCATCAGTATTGTCTGACACCCAGAACTCGTCAAACCAAGGCAGCACCCCCCAGTTGGCGCGTCCGCCACCCGAGGCACAAGCCTGTATGGTGACGTCGGGATACTTGTCGCGGATGCGCTGGCACACCTTCTCGAAACCGCGGTGGTACTCAATGTACAGGTGGCTCTGGTTCTGCATGGTCAGGTATTGTGAGCCGTGGTTCATGATGGCCATGTTGGCATCCCACTTGATGTAGTCTATCTCGGGATATTTCGTCATCAGATTGTCGACGATGCTGAACACGAAGTCCTGTACCTTGGGGTTGCTTAGGTCGAGCACCACCTGCGTGCCGCCGCGTCCCAGCACGGCGTCGCGCTTGGGTGCCTTGACAATCCAGTCTGGATGCTTCTCGTACAGTTCGCTGGTGGTATTGGCCATCTCGGGTTCTATCCAGATGCCGAACTTCACGCCGTTCTTCCTGGCATCGCGCAGCAGTCCCTCAATGCCCTCGGGCAGTTTCTGCTTGTCTACTACCCAGTCGCCCAGGCTCGAGTTGTCGGTCTTACGCGGATACTTGTCGCCAAACCATCCGTCGTCCATCACGAACAGCTCGCCGCCCATAGAGGCAATGTCCTTCATCATCTGGTCCATGCCCTGCTGGTTGATGTCGAAGTAGACACCTTCCCACGAGTTCAGCAGTATCTTGCGCTCCTTGTTGCCATGCATCAGTTTGTACTTGCGGCCCCACTTGTGGAAGTTGCGCGAGACACCCGAGAGACCGGCTGTCGAGTAGGTCAGTGCCAGTGTCGGAGTCTTGAAAGTCTCGCCCTTCTTCAGGTGGTAGGCCGAGTTGGTTTCGTCGATGCCGGCAAAGAAGTAGTGATAGTCAGTATCGTCCGTGATAACCTTCAGGCGGTAGTTGCCCGAATAGCAGATGGCAGCGCCGATGACATCGCCCGTGTTCTCCTGGCCCTTGCCGTCCAGCGAGAACATCACCTCACCGTGGTCAGTATGCGAGTTACGTGTGCCGTCCCTGTTGACAATGACCTTCTGGCCGGGAGTCAGCGGTTCCTCACACAGCCGGGCCTCGTTGGCCCACG
>OCVV011022448.1_pt1 | contig 11968 bp, 10 predicted proteins | sample 1539721 | NCBI WGS metagenome assembly OCVV01 (sample SAMN02144230, study PRJEB22623) | gut metagenome | biome: sheep rumen | host: Ovis aries | place: New Zealand | reverse complement strand
TTCTAAGATGATTCTTGAAAAGAAAAAGGAAATTATCAGAAAAGAATTCGGAGAAGTTATTGAGATTTTCGACACAGAAGGTCTTAGTCTTAAGAATTTTGCTGGACAGGATAATATTAAGAGCTATTTCAAAGAGACTGTCATTGACGCTATGAGAGATGGTGACCTTGATATTGTTCCTAAGGGTGTTTTGCTTATGGGCCCTCCTGGTACAGGTAAGACCTATTTTGCTAAATGTCTTGCGGGCGATTCAGGTATTAGTTTCGTAGAGTTTAAGCTTTCTAAGATTCTTGGGAAGTATGTTGGTGAATCTGAGAAATCTATGGAAAAAGCACTTCAGGTATTTAGAGCTCTTGCTCCTTGTGGTGTATTTATGGATGAGATTGACCAGTCAATGTCTAGAGGACAGGGTGGAAGCGATGGAGCTAGTTCCGTAAACGCTAACCTTTTTGGTATGCTTCTTGCTGAGATGTCTAAACCTTCAAATAGAGGTAAGATTCTTTGGTTTGCAGCTACTAACTATCCTAATAATGTTGATGAGGCTTTGAAGCGTCCTGGACGTTTTGATAAGAAAATTCCTTTCTTTGCTCCAACAAAAGATGAAAGAGAATCTATATTTAAACTTCGTTTTGAATCTGATTCTTCTCTTCCTGTTGGTGATGATGTTGATTATAAGTATCTTGTAGAACATACAGATGGTTATACTCAGGCTGAAATCGAAGGAATTGTGTTAAAAGCTAGAGAACTTGCAAAGAGAAAGAAGAGAAGTATTATTACTCAGGATATTGTTCAACAGGCTGTAGGGTATATGCTTTCTAATCAGAATGAAAAAATTCGTGAAATGGAAGATATTGCTCTTAGAGAATGTAATGACCAAGAATTTATTCCTGAGAAGTACAAAGAAAGACAGAAGAAACTTCTTACTGTAGAAAATGTAAACACTTCTGTAAATCATATTGATAGAGGTGGCTTCTCTGGTAGATAAAATTAAATATTGTTTTAAAGGAAGACTTTCTAGTCTTCCTTTTTTTGTGTTTTTACTTAAAAAATAAATGTTTTATAAAACTTTATAAATATTTAAAATTAAAACTTCATAGATATAATATAAGTGATTTTAATATTTAGATTTATAAAAAGGAGTTTTTTATGAAAAGAAAGGCTTTAATTATTCCTTTGGTGATGTGCTTGTTAGCTTCTTCTCTTACTGGATGCGGAATGAGTAAGGAGGAAGAACAAGTTGTTGCTATGCTTCAGAATGGCAATCCTGATGTTGTTAATCAAAGCAAAATTGTAAATCCTTATGCTTTAATTAATAGTTTTAATACTGACGTTGATAGAGCAGTGTCTATTTTCAATGCACAAAGACTTGCAATACTTGTTTATCCTAATGAAATTCAACAGGGGAATATCATTATTCCTAATTCTGATGGAACACAGACAACTAAAAACTGTCTTTATGTAAAATTTGATGAAGGAGATTATTTAGTAGAAGAAAAGGCAATTGCTGATTATAATACTAAGCATCCTTCCAGAACAAGTCTTGTTTGTTCTATAGATGAAGAATATTACGATATGCTTAATTATGCTAATGGAACAGAAAATGGTACGTATGTAGAAAATTATTATCTTGTTGGAAGTTTAAGCTCAGTTGTTGGAAATAAACAATACAACTTGTTTATGAATGATTGTAAACTTCTTCCTGCTTCAAGACTTTATGCTGTAGAAACACCTGAAACTACTGTTCAGCAGTCTCAAACTCTTGATGTATCAAGTTCTGAAACTATTACATTTACTCTTACAAATCAGTATTATGGACATTTGGATTATAATAAAGATGGATTTACAGATGTTTTAAATGTAAATTATCAGAATGCTTCTACCACTTCAAGTTTTGACAAACTTGTTAACAGCGGTATTTTGAAAAAGATTACTGCAGATTTAAATCCTGTAGCTCAGGCTATTTATAATGACCAAAAAATTGGTGTTAAATTCCCTTATCCTCAAGTAATTGTTGGAGCAGACCTTGTTCAATCTGCTGGACTTGATGGAACAGATATAAATATTTTAAGAGTTAAACTTGAAGGAAAAAATAAGACAGAACTTAAATATGAAGATAATAAGGCTACTATAGATAATGCAATCCCTATGTTGCTTAAGAATCCTTTAACAATGGAAAGTCAGGAAGCCTTAATAAGTATTGGAAAGGATGGTATTTCTCCTTTTACAATTAAACTTCTTGATGGAACTGAAGAACCTTCTCAAAATAGTTCAAGGGTTTTATTAAATAACTTAGAAATTGATGCTCTTGGTAATATAACTGGTGATATTTATATTAAAACAGAGAATCCTTTTAGTCATTATTACAAAGGAAAACTTAGAGTAGTTGATGAAAAGACCATTGAAGAAGTTGTAGATGATACAGATAATATTGAGACACATAATTTCTATGATGTTGAAACATTTGAACTTACAGATGAATTTAAAACATCTACTAAAGGATTTAAGCTTAAGAAAGATATTGCAGTAGCTAAGGAAAAGAAAATCTTTGTTTCTTATAAAATGGACCCTAAGAAGGGCTATTTAAGTACTGGAAAAGGTACTACAAAAGATGAACTTTCAGTTCCTGTTATTAAATGTAATACTGGAGATTATTTAAATATCTTTAGTATGGAAAAGGATACAGATGGTCAGTATTGGCTTGATGCTGAATATGTTTATAAAGATGCTTCTGATAAGAGCTATAGAGAAACAGTTTATATTCCTATTCTTTTCAATAATTCAGTAGTAAATTCTGATAGACAGGTTCAGATATATGGAACAGGGCTTACACTTGATGATTTGCTTTATTATGGAGAGTAAAATAAAAAAAGAGGGATTTTTCCCTCTTTTTTATTTCTTTACAATTTTTGTATCCCAGCCTTTATTATCAATACCTTCAATTTCATCTGCTAAAAATCTTGTTTCTATTCCTATATCTTCTATGAAAACTTTTGGTTTAGTAAGAATGTTGCATTTAGTATACATATTTTTAATTACTAAAGATAAATCTGATGTTTTATCATATTTTTTTAATTTAGATTTTGAAATGTATATATAAGCAGCATCTTCGAAATATGAAACCTTAGTGTATGGTTGTGTTGGAACCAAAGGATTTCTCTCCCATACTTCAAAAGCTCCTAAATATAGAAATTCTTTTCCGTAAGAATCTTTATAATAATGCATTGGAATAGTATCTTTTGCTTTTATTTTTTTAGTTGTTGCAATTTTTTCCCAAGGCAGTTTTGTTGCTGCACAATTTTTATATTCCATATCTAAAACTAAATTATGTGTCCAATCTTCTCTTATTCCCAAAAATGAATAGGAATAGTTAGCATATTCATCACATGTTGCAAAAGGAATAAAGCCTTTTACATTTATAAAGTGGCTATAAACATTTTGTTTAATTTTTCCAGCTTTTGTAAGTTCTAAGGAGTTATAAAGATTTTCTCTTTTTGTGGAATCTTTTTCAAGTTCATCTAAGAAATTTAAAAGAATTTTTTTATTTTCTTCAAATTCTTCTTCTGTAAATTTTGATAAGCCTTTTTCAAATTTAACATAATCTTTACAATAATCAAAAGATTTAATTTCATCTCTTAATGTTTCAAAATCAATTACAATATTTGGAAAACCACTTTTTGTGATTGTAACAATACTCATAAAATTCCTCCTATATAAGATTTACTCTTATATTTTATCATTTTTTTTGTTTTTTTACATTGTTTTTTAGAAAAAAATATTTTATACTTTTTTTAGATATATTTTTAGGAGGTTTTTTAAAGTGAAGAGTTTTAAAGTTAGAATTTTACAGGTTATAGTACTTGCTTTTTTTGTTGGACTTTTATTCTTTTTTGCATATAAAAATCAAAGTAATAATATTAATAAAATAGATGAAAATACAAAAATTGTAGAAGAAACAATTGATGAAAACAAAGTAGTTTCTTATGATGAAATTGAAGAAGCTAAAGAAAATGTTGAGTTTGATGTTTATTTTCCTGAAGTTATTGAAGCTTATGGAGATAGAGAAATTTCTGTAATAGATGATAATACTTTTGAAGCAATTTATCATTTTGGAGATAAAATTCTTACAATGAGAAAATCTAGCATAGAAAATAAAGATATTTCTGGAATAAATGAGTCATTTGAAAATACGGAGACTTTATATGTAAACAATCTTGAAATAACAGTAAAAGGTAACAATAATTTATATAATCTTGCTCTTTGGACTAACAATGGATATAGTTATTCGATTTATTTTTCTGAAGGAATTGATAAAACTGTAATATTATCTACAATTGTCAGTATTCTTTAAAAAAAGAGGGTTTTAAAAACCCTCTTTTTTTAATACATTATAATTAGATTAATACATTCTTCATTATCTTGGTCTCTATTTGAGACTTTTAAAAATGCTTTTAAAGTTTTGTCTTTTAAATCAAAACTCATAGTTGAGTCAAAAATATTTGATTTTTGTGATTCTAAAAAATCTAATATATCTTCTTCATATTCAGATACTATATCGTTTAATTTTTCATTTGTATACTCTTCTAAATCAATATCTATTGGTATCTGGTATTCTTCTTCTCCAAGAATTTCTTTGGATGAATTAACTAAAATTATCGGGATATATAGTTCTTCTTCTACTAAATCAACTATTTTTTGTCTTATATTTTCATTTTTTAATATTTCGACTTTTCTTTTCATAATAAACCTCCAGAGGGTTAATTTTTTTAGTCTGTTGTTTATAATATAAACATAGTTATTTAATTTAATAACAAAAATATTTGTTTTATTAAAATTTTTTGGAGGTGTTATGTCTAATAAAATTAAATGCGAATGGTGTGGATGTGTATATGATGTGGATAAATTTAGTAGTTGCCCAAAATGTGGTGGAACTAACAACGAAATTGTAGAACCAAAAAAAATTCAATATACTTCAGTAAAAAACACTAATACTAATAATTCAAAAACTAATTTAAGTAATGGAGGGAAAATTTTAATTATAATTTTATCTATATTATTTGGACTTCCTGTGTTGTCTTTCATTATATTAGTTATTATTGGTATGTTTGTTATTCCAAATGAAAAAGATTATACATATGAAAATGACGATACTTTTTTAGAAAATTCTTATGATTATACGAATGATTCTTATAGTGATTATCAACCTATTTTTGGAGAGAATGAAGTTTATGATAATTATTATGTTAACTATGATAAACCAATAGAACTTCCTACTGGAGGAAAACTTGCTGTTCCTTTTATTAGTATTTATAGTTATAAATGGAAAGATGATTATGTAAGTTCTTCTTTTTCTCCTTATATAACTATGCAAATACTTGAAAGTGATTATAATTCACACGATATTGAATTTTATTTAGTAAGAGATGGTGTAAAAATCAGAGTTGCTGATGAAGATTATGCTTTTAATAATTCAAATATAAATTCTTTAAACGATATTTTTAAAGGTAAAAAGGAACTTGTTTTTTATGGTAAATGTTCTGCAAAAGCTGAGAATTTTGAGAAGATTACAAAACTTATAGTTTCTATTGATGGTAAAGAATATGAATATGATTTATCTTATCAAAAAGATAAACGTGTAAGTTACTATGATATAAATAAAGATTATATTATTTCTGAAAAAATTAATTTAGGAGATGGTAATACTATCAATATCGATTCTGTACAAATTCAAAGTTCTTCTAATTCATATACCTATATGGATTTAAATTTATCAACAACTATTAATAAGTCTTTAGATGAAAAAGTTAGATTTTTCTTAGAAGATTCTACTGGTAAAAAATATGAAATGTTTATAGATTATGCTTCAGGAAATGTTTCTTCTTTTGATGATTTATTAAAACTTTCTTATTCTGGAAGAATTTATAGCAAATATTATTGGAAAGAAATTACTCCAACTAAATTTGATGTAGAGATTGGGACAAATTCTTATAGTTTTGACATCAAATAATTTTTATAAAAGTTATACAAAATTTAAAAATTTTTTTAATAAAATTTTAGAGGATAGTTTTTTACTATCCTCTTTTTTATATGTCTTTTATGTGTTATACTATATATAAGAAATTTAAAAAAAGCTTTTATATTTAGAGTTTAAAAAGTATATTATAATAATGATTAAATTTGTTTAGGAGGAAATATGGCTAGTAAAATTGATTTAACTAGGGAATTAGAGACGGGTGAAGGTACTTTTCTTTTTGCTACTGGAGTTTTAGCTACAGATGTGTACGGACTTATCAAGAATAAGAACGGAAAGTTTGTAACCCCTGTTTATAAAGTAGATGAAAGTGGTAATGTTCAATCTTTTGTTCAGAAAGATGGCAAGCCAATTCCTATGTATTCTTTTAAGTTTGATGGTAAGCAAAAGACTATTAAACAGAAGAGACTTAGCGGGAAGACAAAACAGTATTGTCTGCTTTTAAAGTGTGAGAAAGGTAAAGACCAGAAGCCAGTTTATTACAGAATTGAAGCCAGAGAAGATATAGCCATAGAAATGAATATGTACTACAGTAAAGGAGATAAAGTCTCTATACTTGCGAAAAAGTACAAGTCTATGGGAAGTGAAACTGGTAGAAGTGATGATGTATGGGTAGTACAGAGTATTCAGAAGACAAAAGACTCATTTGTATCAAGAGAGAATTTGAACTATCAAGAGGAATACGAGTCTTAATTTTATCAGGAGGAAGTGAAGATGAGCAAAAAAGATGATGAGCTCAATGAGATTTTCGAACAAGTTGTTCAGGTGCCGATTTTAGACGTACTTGAAGCTTTTGTTGACAATCTTCAACTTCATAAAGCTGGTAGCAATTATCAAGGTTATTCTCCATTTAGAGAGGATTCAAGCAATACAAGTTTTACAATCAGTCCTTCAAGAGGTGTTTTTAAGGACTGGGTTATGGAAGGTTATACTGGTAACAATATAAAGTTTGTTTCTTTATATCAGAACCTTACTTATTATGAAGCTGCTATGGAAATTGCATTAAAATTTAACATTATTAATGCTGCTACATATTCAAAGTATCGTCATAAGAAGCCTCCAAAAGATATTGTTGTTTTGGAGAAAAAGTATAATAAGGTTTTTAAACCTGAAAACAATATTGCTGATGAATATACCCTTGATAAAGTTTTTAGAATTTTTATAAGTTGTTGCAAGCTTAGTGAAAGTCACAAAAGTTATCTTTTAGAAAAAAGAGGTTTGTCCGAAGAAGATATTAAAGAGTTTAATCTTTTTACTTTTCCTTCTAGAGGTATTGTTAGGACATTCCTTAAAAAGATAACTGAAGAATTTGGAAATACCGATATATTAGAGAGAATTCCTGGTTTTTACAGGAGAGTTGGTGAGAGCAATTATACATTTATTAGGTATACAGGAATTGGTATTCCGATAACCAACGAAAAGAATCTAATTATTGGTATTCAGATTCGTAAGGATAACGATGATGGGCAAAGATACACTTGGTTTTCTTCAGCATTTGCTATAAATGATGAGAAAAAGCAGAATGAAAAGGGTACTTCTTCTGGAAGTCCTGTAGCCGTTATTTATCCTAAAAAAATTAAATATAAGAGCATTTTTATTACTGAAGGATTCTTTAAAGCAGTTGAGATTGCAAAACATTTCAATTGCATTTGTCTTTCAGTTCAGGGCGTTTCTACTTGGAAGCCAATCAAAGAGATTATTGATAGATTGCCAGCAGTTGTTTCTGTCCCTGATTTTTATATAAAAGCTATTTATCCTGCTTTTGATGCTGATATGTGCAGGAACATAAATGTATATATGCAGCTTAAAAAGATGACAGATTCTCTTCGTGAGGATAGGTCTTACAGAATAGATTACATTTCTTGGGATATGAACCTTGGAAAAGGCATTGATGATATGCTTATAGCTGGACACAAAGATAAAATCTTAAATATCGATAAAGATGCTTTTGATAGAGAGTATTTAAAGCTTATCGAAAAGATTATTGCAGAGAAAGATGACATTGAAAATGTATCTCAGATTTGCACAAAGATGTCTTGTGATGAGTTTGGCTCTTTCTATGATAGGTTTTTTGATTTACAGGGGTTTACCAAAAGGTAAGCCCTTGTAATTTTTTTACTTGTAAATAGTAACAAAATTTAATAATTTAAAAAAATCTTTTTTCTTAGTTATTATTTTTAGTGAGGTTTAATAGAATATAAATATAAAAAATATATGCTCAAATTTAATGAGCTTTTTTATTAGGAGGAAAATAATTTATGTCAACAAAGAAGACAACAACAGAGGTAAATAATACAACTGCTACAGAAGAGGCAGCTAAGAAGTTTAGAACCGTAAGAGTAGAGGTTGGTGGAGCTAAGAAGAAGTATCCACTTCGTTACACACCTCTTAAGGCTCTTAAGGCTCACAATACAGTTGAAGGTAAGCTTGAGTATAACGACGAAGACAATGTTTGGGTTGTAAATGTAGCTGATGAGAAGACTGGTGAGTTTATGCCTTGTGGTATGGTTCTTGAGGAAATTGGAGATTCAACTACAGTAAAGGCTTCTCAGTTTGAGGATATTCTTTCTCGTTATAAGGACGCAGAGGGTAATCTTCCTGAGATGGAGCTTGAGCTTAAGGACATTCTTACAAACTCTGGAGCTTCTATCAATATGGTAGCCGAGATTAAGATTTATGGTCAGACAGCTATCGAGGAGGCAACTGAAAAGCTTGCTGAGAGTTCTGAGATGGATAAGGATGCATTTGAGGAGCTCAAGAAGTGGCTTGATACTCTTAAGCTTTCTGAGAAAGCTCTTGCTGGTTGGTTTGATATTATCAAGAACAACAAGAATCAGGATGCTGCTAGAATTCCTAAGAGAACAGTCTTCAACAACTATGATGAAGTAGTTGAGGATATTATTTTCTCTATTGTTTCAAATGCTAACACAATGTTAGAGGGTCCTATGGCTGCAGGTAAGAATACTTGCTTGGAATGCATTGCTGGTTATGCTGGCAAGGCTCTTTACGAGATTCAGGTTAACAGCTTTATCGACAACGATACACTTCTTGGTACAAGAACAATCGTTGCTAAGCAGGATGCTGCTGAGGCTGCTAAGATTAATGAAGAGGGTATGAAGCTCATTCAGGCACTTTCTGGAATGTCTAACAAGGCAACTCTTAAGAAGGCAATTGAAGATGAGGAGAATCCTGATAGTCAGCAGGCTGCTGTTGAGGCTGTTCAGGAGGCAAGCGGTATCGACTTCACAATTCTTCTTAACGCTATGAAGAATGGTCAGACCGAAGTTTCATTCCAGCCTTCAGTTCTTGTAACAGCTATGGAGAGAGGTTCTTGGCTTGTTATTGACGAGTTCAATACTGGAGCTCCTTCAGTTATGGCAGTTCTTAACTCAGTTCTTGATGCTCGTAAGAGAATTCAGGTTCCTGGTTATGGACTTGTAACTGCTCAGGAAGGTTTCAGAGTTTTTGCAACAATGAACCCTGAGTACGAAGGTACATTCGCTCTCAACCCTGCTACATCTTCACGTTTCAATCACGTAATGTTCAGAGCTGCTGATAAGATTTCACCTATTATCTTGTCAAGAGTTCCTAAGGCAGACAAGAAGTTCCTTCAGGCTGCTGAGAAGATTTACGCAGAGCTTAGAAAGTCTATTGCTACTGGTCAGTTCTCTCAGGAATCTATGAACATCCGTGGATTCATTGAGGCTGCTAAGATGGTAGAGCTTGGTCGTGGTATTAGAAAGTCTCTTCTTACTTGTGTTGCAAACGGAATTATTGAGACTGATGACAGAAATGCAATTAAGTCTGTTATCGAGCTTCAGATTTCTGATTAATAATACAGGTTTTAATAAAAAAAGAGAAGGGTTTTGTCCCTTCTCTTCTTTTTATTTTTAGTCTTTGTAATCTTCTATATTGTATTTCTTCAAGAAAATTTCTTCTACAAATTCATACATTTCTTCAGTTATATTAAGCAGATAATCTTTATCTTGGAAAAATAGTCCATTAAAAGTAAGAATTGTTGCGAAAATATCAGCATTTATATCATCTATATCATCTTTTGTTAATTCTTTCTTACTTTCTATAAAATCTACTTTCTTATCCATCAAATCTATCCATTTAAACAAAAATGAATTAAAGAATATCTTCTTATATGTTTTTACATTAAAAGGTATCTTTGTAATTTCTTCATATCTATTTTTATCAATATTTGTTGCAACTTTACTGTTAGATATAACTTTATAAAAGTCGTTTTCCTTATCTAGAATTTCTTTTAAAATAAGAGTTGTTTCAGTTGTTGCTTTTACTTCTTTTAAAGAAGTTGGGCTCACAAGAAGATTTTCTTCAACAGCAAAGAAAATTCCATAATTTATATCTTCTATTAATACTTTTAAATCTGTTTCATCTAAATTATCTAAGTTATCAAATACTAGATTTAAAAAATCACTACCTTCCTTTGTATCGTGCATATCTAAAAACATTTTTTCTAAGAAAAGAACCAAAATAAACCATTGTTTTTTCTTAGAATACTTTGTTATTTCTATTTCTTCTAATAAAGGGGATTCTTCTATTTGAAATCTAATATCTGCAAGAGTTCCGTAATAACAAAATGCTGTATTTGTAAAAGTATATTGAAAAACTTCCATTAATTTATCTATAATTTTGTTATATTTTAACTTATCTATTCCTTCTGGAGCATATCCTAGAAGATTATAATCTATTAAAACATTAGATACAGTAAAAATATCTTCTCTCATAAAAATCTCCTCACATTCTTGGCTTTTTTTCTTCTGATGTATATACTTCTGTTTGAATAGACAATACTTGTCCTAATATTCCTACATCAACAAGCACTTGTGTTTTAAATTCTTCATCTAAAGACTCATATACTATAATTCTTTCTGGATTAGAAAGTGCAATTATTGCTCCAAGATAAAAGCCTAAAACTTCTGCTTCTTGAGCGTCAGAATTTACATTTTCTAGATATACGTTCTTTATTTCAGAATAGTTGATTCCTGTTTGAGAAGTATTTAAAATACTTCCATTTTCGTTTATTATCATATATTTATTAGAATCTTTAAATATATGAATATCTTCTATCTTTTTAGAAATTTCTTTCCCTTGTATATATTGGAAAAGAGTGTTATATCTATTTGATAAATCTACTGCTTCTTCACCTTCTTGTAAAATATTTATAGTGTTTACATCGTCATAGAGATGTCCTTCGCATTCTATCTCTGCTTCTAAAATAAGGTCATATTCTTCGTATATTTTTGAACAATTAAATTTTATGAAGGTTAAGATATTCAATTCTTCGTTAAATTTAAAGAAAAACAACAATCTAGCTTTTATCATAAATTCAAAATGATTTCCTTCAAAGCTATAATTATTGTGATTATCATATATTCTTTTTGCTTCTTTTCCGAAAGATTCTTTAAGTTTTGGCTTAAAATAAGTTTCTTTGATTATATTTGTAATTTCTCTCGAAATAAAATACAAAAATCTATTATAATCTGTAATATCTTTTACTTCATAAATAAAAATATCGTCATTTTTAGATTCTTCAATATTGCAGACTGTTCTAATTTCTTTTAAATTCTTTTTAGTAAAAGCTTTTGGAGCTTTTATTTTCAAAGCTTTGTCTTCTTTATAGAGCATCTTACTTTCTATGAATTCCATAAAAAACTCCTTTTATATTTTTGTACTTATAGTGTAGCTTATTTTTACTTAAAATTAAAGCTTTTTTTGCTTAAACCTATAAAGGTTCATTTTTTTATGTTTTAGTGTTATAATTAAAAAGAATGAAGAAAGCGAGGTTTTATAATGCAATTAGATTATTTTACAAGAGAAAAACTTAGAAAAGAAGCTATTAATAATATGGTTTATTTTGTTTATGGAATTTTATCAAGTTTGTTTCTTTTTAATATTTCTCAAATTATAGAT
>OCVV011224831.1_pt1 | contig 11969 bp, 7 predicted proteins | sample 1539721 | NCBI WGS metagenome assembly OCVV01 (sample SAMN02144230, study PRJEB22623) | gut metagenome | biome: sheep rumen | host: Ovis aries | place: New Zealand | reverse complement strand
CTGACAAATGAAGCAAATGCCGTCAAACTCAAACGGAATGTATATACATCCGGGCGAGTCCGTTCTAGCAACGAGAAAGGCTATTATATCGTCGATGCTATCAACATAGCGATAAATGAAGGGAAGAGAATCTCGTTTTTCTATACAGATTACGATGGAAAAAAGAATCAGATCCTTCGGAACGATGGGAATGCCTATATCGTAAGTCCGTTCCTGTTGGTCTGGAACGGAGACTTCTACTATCTCGTTGGATATGATCATGTGAAAGAGGATACCCGGACGTATCGGGTTGATCGGATTCTGAGGCAGCCGGAGATTTTGAAAGAGAATGCGACTCCGATTCCGGAAAGCTTTGATTCGTCAAGATATACAAAAGAAGTTTTCCGGATGTTTGAGAAAGACGAGCCGAAGGAGGTTACACTGGTCTATACAGAGGATGTAGTGAAGGGAATTATTGACCAGTTCGGAATGGGTATAAATGTGTGGCAGATTGATGAAGAGTATTTCAGGACAAGAATCAAGGTCTGTACTTCACCTACTTTTTATGGATGGGTTTTTCAATGGGGTGGAAAGGTGAGGATTGAGGGACCAGAGGAGGTTCTGATGGAGTATCAAGGGATGGTGCAGAAGTCAATATCGGCAGAATAAGAAGAATAAGATTACGAAGCGTGTTCATAAAGTAATTTGATGTTTTATTTGCTTGTATTTTATCATAAAAGAGAAAAAGACAGATTATTGTATTCATGTGAAAGCAGCATAGGTGTTACTATTAATATGAATTTTAAGTCAGCCATGATGAGACAGTAATGATAAATCAGAAGAATACCCAAAAGGAACTGCTGTTAGAAAAGACAATATTTATGTGGTGAACGACACGTTAAGCATACTTTAGAGCTTATAAGCTTTGGTAGAATATAACGAAAGTGGTGACAGTTTGTTTAGTGAAGCCTTTTATAGAATTCGAGAAGAATTGGGTAAAAAATGAACGATGCGGGGGTGCTAATATGGCGAAGGCATATTTACAGATGAAATATCATCCAGCAAAGAAAGAGGTTGAATTCCGTAGATTTGAGAATGGTAAGGAACAAGCTATACGAGGGGGGAGGCTCCAAAAATACATGAACCAAAAGGGTTCATTTGTTTTGCAGTATCATGGTAATAAGTTTTTTAGAGATATTGCGAGAGCGTTTGACTCGGTAAAAACTCTTGAAATGAAAGTGATTACAACAAAAATTGATTATGAGGATCTTGAACAAATGATAGAGTATTACAATGAAGATCCAGAAACGAAATGCAAGATTACCCCAACACTTTTAGCAGAACTTCCGGACATGAATGAGACATTTATGGAAGTTGCGAATTTTGGTAAGCAAGCAGTTGGGATTTTAGAAGCTCATAGAAGTAAACTCTTTGACATACAAGGTATATCACAAGACTCAGTTAAACGAAGTGCGGAGAGCTTTGCTAAACAGATTGATGAAGAGGCAAAGAACATAAAGTCCAAAATTGAAAGCATGGGCGATAACAAAGTCAGCCTTTGTTTTACTGGTGTATATAGTTCAGGAAAGTCTGCACTAATAAATGCTATACTTGGATATAGAATTCTTCCAGAGAAGATAACTTCAGAAACAGCGAAAATGTTTAAGATTAGTAGTCCGAAGCATGGTGAAGGAATTAAAATAGTTTTTGATATAGATAATGTAAAAACTGTGTTGGAATGGGATGAAGAAAAGCATTCTTTAGAGTTTAAGGAAGGACCTCATGAAAATGAAGAGCGTGCCGAGATCCAGGAAATTTTGAATGAATTAAAAGATCAGAACAAAGCTCGTCATGAACAAATATTGAAAACCTTGGGATTTTTAAATGGTTTGGATGCTATTTCCCATGATATAGAGATAATATTCCCGATACCATTAGACAATGATGCTGTTCAGTTTACGATATATGATACTCCTGGTACAGATTCAAATTATATAGAGCATCAGGCAATACTCTCAGATGCTCTATCAGAACAGACTCAGTCAATACTCATTTTTGTCGCAGCACCTAATAAAACAGAAGGAACTGGCAATAATTCATTGATAGAAAAACTAAGAGAAGCAGAGGAAAAGGACAGCAGGACAAGTATTGATTTGGGGAGATCTCTGTTTGTAATAAATTGGTCTGATAGTATCGATGCAGATCAAAGGGAGGATTTACAGTGTGAAGAGATTAAATATCATAAGAAGGGAGAAGATAATAAACCTGTAGTTGATTTTTCAATAAAACTCTCAGATAAAAAGTTGTTTTTTACATCTGCTAAATTGGCATATGCTGCAAAAGCGAAGCGAAATGGAGTAGCATCTCCTAAAGAAGAATCTATTTTTAAGCGTGGATTTGTTAATATGCAAGATGAGTATCAAGGATATGTATACAGGCAAAATCGCTGTGCAACATCTGAACTTGCAACTGAAAAAATGCATATGCAATGTGAGAAGACTCTTGAAACGGCGAGGAAGGAGCACGACGATGCAAAGGTTTTAGAAATATGTAGTGGATTATATGCATTAGAAAATGAAATCATACTGTATGGTAAGAAATATGCATCGGCGGTCAAAGCGTATGCAATCATAGACAGTGTCAACAAGGCACTAACCAAGCTGAGTAATAGAGCGAATTCATTAACTGAGAGTAACAACGATGATATTAAGAAAATACAGGATAATATTAATCAGTTACGAAAAACGATTAATGGAGCTATAGAAGAAGAGTACAATAATAAGGTTATTCCGGAAAGTGAGGCACTACCAGAAGAGATTTTAAAAAAATTAAAGCTCGACAAAGCCACTCTTCATTCGACTATTATAGGTAATGTGCAGGACTATATGGAAAATGCGTTGGAGAAAGAGAAAATACTATGGCTGTTTGAAACAGGAAAAATTAAATTTAAAGAGGGTGATAATGAAAAAATAAGAGCAGAGTGTAATCGAGTTATTAGTTCATACACGAGCAGCTTTTTGGAAAATAGGAAGACGATTCTGGAATCAGAAGGAAATGACTTTCTTAATAAGGTAAAAAACAAAATAATGGAGAACAGTAAAATTAGTGAAGCGGCAAAACAGTATTTTATTTATGTTCCGGAAGCTAAGGCACCAGACCCAGAAAAAGTCAAGACCTTAGAAGATACGTATAAGGTACATAAGTACACTGAAGGAAAGTGGATCTTTCAGACGGATTATCTTGATAAAGACGGATTTATGAAAGACGTAAAGGCAATTCTTTTAGGTATTGTAGAAAAACTGGAGACGAATTATAAAAAGGATTATCGAGAGTCATTAATCACTATACTGATGCAGGTTAAAAGCAACTATGAAAAAAACTTGGGGACGTATTCTATAGACATGAAAGCCCTAATTGATAATAAGGATGCCATGATGGAGTTGGGACAGAAGGTTGCTGATGCTGCAGATGCATTAAGAACTTGTGAAAAAAAACTGAACGATATCATTTGGAGGGAAGTACAGTGCTGAATAGTGTTGAGAAATATATAAATGATGGAGAAGTTCAAAGAACTAAAATAGCTTTAGATGTAGCGGATGGTAGTATTTCTTCTGATGAAATAAAAGGGTTGTGTTCCGATCAAAGGATTAAAGATGCCTTTATTGGCACATCGTATAATAATAAACAGCCAAAAGAGACATGGAATGTTACGTACAGAGATCAACTAGTATGCGCAGCCGCAGCAGAGTGCTTTAATCAAGATTATCTGCTTTATCTTGCAGAGGTGGGTGCAAGTATTGAAGAAAAGAAAAGTCGGAGTAATGGATGTAATATGCAGCTTCTATGGGGAGTTATAGCTGCGATAGCAATTGTTGTAGTGGTTACTTGCATTGTAATATGGAAAGCGGGGAATTCTGGGCAATAAGGACGGTGGCTTTATGATACCTAATGAGAAAGATTTATTAAACAATCTTGGCAAAATTGCATACACACTCGACAAAGCTTATATAACTCGGCTTAATAGTGATTTTGGAGTATGGTATTTTGATGAAAAGTATAATAAAGAAGACTGTATATCATACAAGAGCAATATAAGGGCAGTAAAAGTTAACCGTTGGGTTTATAACAGCGAAGAAAAACCAGGGAAGTGTTTTAAGAATGTGCTAAGTGCTTTTGCTGATGGTGATCATACACTGGCAATGGTTGTAACGCGATATGTTGACAAGGCTGAAATGTATTTTGTGATTAAAAATGAAGGGCAGGGGCGTAATGAACAGAGCGCAGATAATCTTGACCTTTTAGAAGGTGTCTTGAAGGGGAACTTCTCCGGGAGCATGATAGAAAAACTCATTTTTGATACAGAGGATAAAGACGGGAATGAGATTATCCCTGAATGCTTCTCTTTTTCTGATAAGGAGTCTGTAGCAGTACTTTCAAATACTCCTTCAGAATACATAGAAGACTATGTGACGCAAGGAATAGATAAATTATTAGAAGGGATAGTACCGGAAAATAAGGAGGAGGAATACTCTGTTGTATTTCTTGCAGAATCAATGTCACAGGATAGCATACGCGATATTTTATCAGGATATGAAGAAATTGCTACAGCTATTTTTCCGTTTGTAAGTTATCACTTTCAAATTGGTAGAAGTGAGGTGAATTCACAAGGAGAAATCCATTCTATAGCTAATACAAAGAGTATAAGTGAGTCTTTGTTTAAAACTCATTCTGTGAATGTAAATATACATGGAGGTGTAAATCAGGGCACAAGTCATGGGATGGCTGGAAACGGAATAAACGCAGGTATCATTCTTAGTGGACTTACAGGCGGTTTTATAGGAGGAGGTGTAGGGTATGGATATAGTTGGGGAAACTCTAAAACTATATCAAATGGTATAACAGAATCTGATAGCATCAGTAGTAGTGTATCAATAGGAAAGACTGAAAATACGAGTTACACCTATAAATCATATATGGTGCAGAATATGCTTCAAAAACTCGAGGAATCTATGAAACGCGTCATCCATAGCCAATCAATGGGACTATGGAAGTTCTCGGCATATGTTATGGCTAAGAATTCTGCTATCAGTATAAATGTTGCTAACTATCTTAAGGGACTTACACAAGGAAGAAAGTCATATATAGAGCCATCAATTATTCAAGAATGGTCAGATAAGGGAAAGATGGAATCTTCTGAGTTTAAGGAGATACGGAAATACTTATCACATTTCTGTCATCCTCTTTTTGTTACCGTAACCGATAAAAAAGATGATGGAATGATGGTGACTCCGACATCATATATTTCGACGGATGATTTGGGATATGTGATTGCCTTTCCTCAAAAATCAATACAGGGACTTCCTGTATTAGAAGGTGTGCGCTTTGGACGAGAACCGCATTCATTGACAGCAGTTGATGAGGATTTAGAGATTGGAACAGGATATCATATGCATCAAATGATTCCATCGTCAAGGATAAGGCTATCAAAAGAGGAACTGACGAAACATACGTTTATTACTGGATCAACAGGTTCTGGAAAATCAAATACAATATATAAGCTGTTGGAGTCGCTAAAAAAGGAAAAAGTCAGTTTTCTTATAGTAGAGCCAACAAAGGGAGAATACAAAGATGTGCTCGGTTCAATGGGGGATGTGGTCGTTTATGGAACAAATCCGAAGCTCGATAATATGGAATTATTGAGAATAAATCCGTTCCGATTTCCTAAGAGTGTTCATGTTCTGGAGCATATGGACCGCGTTATTGAAATATTTAATGTATGTTGGCCAATGTATGCTGCTATGCCTGCAATATTAAAGGAATCTGTGGAGCGTGCTTACATTTCTTCCGGATGGGATTTGGAAATATCTGAAAATAGGTATTCATCTGAGTTATTTCCTTCTTTTGCGGACGTTGTAAAACAAGTTATACTTGTGATAGAAGAAAGTGATTATTCAGATGATAATAAGGGAGATTATACAGGAGCACTTGTTACAAGGCTAAAATCTCTTACGAATGGAATAAATGGCTTGATTCTTTCAAATGATGATATATCAGATGAAGAACTGTTCGACAATAACACTATTGTTGACTTAAGTAGAGTAGGTTCCGCTGAAACAAAATCCTTACTTATGGGGATTTTGGTATTAAAATTACAAGAATACAGGATGGAGCAACGTTCTAATAATCATGAGATGAATTCTGATTTAAAGCACATCACTGTATTGGAAGAAGCGCATTATTTACTTCGTAAATCATCAGCAGAGCAGTCAAGTGAGAGTGGAAATTTGATTGGTAAGTCGGTGGAATTGCTTGCCAATTCTATTGCAGAAATGCGCACCTATGGAGAGGGATTCGTGATTGCTGATCAGTCACCGGGATTGCTTGATGCGTCAGTTATCAGAAATACTAATACCAAAATAATTCTGCGTTTACCAGATTACTCAGATAGATTGTTGGTTGGGAAATCAGCGGGTTTATCAGATAAGCAGATTCATGAGCTGTCCAAAATTGAAAGAGGCGTGGCAGTAATAACTCAAAGCGGTTGGTTAGAACCAGTATTATGTATGATTGACAAATATGAATCGGTTAAGACAACTTCAAAAGAGGTATATTTGCGTAAGGAAGATTTTCGCTTAAGAAGAAGTAAGATAAAAAGTGACTTGTTAGAATGCATAATGAGCAATGAGATTTATCGAAAAGAAGATCGAATAGATATACAAAAGCTAAGGGATGCTGTTATTAGATCAAATGTGGATACAATAGTCAAGTGCGAATTTCTGGCATATATTAAATCTGAAAATAAGGAGGCAGTTAAGAGATTAAGACAGTTAGTATTTGATTTCTTTGACGCAGGGAATGCAATAGATAAATCAAGGCATTTTGGAAATATAAAGGAATGGACGCATGCTGTTGTTGAGGAACTAAATCCATCAGTCAGAGGTTATTCAAATCAGCAGATTAATTTGCTTTTGGCATTAATAATTAACGAAAAAGCAATAAGAGACGTTAAGTATCAGGATATATTTAATAGATTTACTGAGGTATTTATAAAGGAAAGTAGGGTGTTTTAATGAGTGAAATTGGTCTCAAAAAAGAAATACCTTTTGTAGAACGCATATCACCTGAGCAGAATAATTATAAGGATATTAAACCTAAAGAGGGGATGACATTTCAGGATTCTCAGGATTATTGGGATGGGCTATTTAATTCAGAGATAGAAAAGAATGATTATTTTAGTACATATAGTGAAAGACTTAAACAAACACCTAAGGAAGACGGAGAACGAGGGAAATGGACCGGTGTGAGAGGTGAATCCGATTTTATTCCAAATGATTCAGAAATAAAAGGAATTTTAGGAAAGAACTGTGTTGATAGGATTGCTTACAAAGATGGAGTTCCGGACTTTTCAGAGGTATCTGAGGGAACAGTAAGCATCGATATGATGTCCGATAACCGAGCTGAAAATTTCAGACAATGCGATGAAAAATGTGCTGAACTATGGAATAGTGAATACCGTAATGATAGAACTGATTGGATGCCACGAGAAGTACAACAGTGGCGTAAGGAAAACGGTTATTCATGGCATGAGAGAAATGATATGAAAACTTGTGACCTTATTCCGACGAAAATAAATGACTATTTCGGTCATCTTGGTGGAGTTGCTGAATGCAAAAAGCGGGACTCTTTTCTGAAGGAGGATGACTTTGATGAATAAAATAAAAATGATGATATGGGGGAGAGAATTTAATCTGAATATCACGTACGATTGCTATACTAACGAACATATTCTGAAGTCTCAAGAGGAAGCAGTACAAGAATTCTCAGTAATGTCTGAGGAGATTGAAAATTCGATAGATAGAGTAAAAGAGTATTGTTTGTTAAACAACAAGGAAGAGATTGGAACTGATGAGATAGAGAACATTTTTAAGTATATCGCACCTAAATACTTGTTTGTTCCAAGAGTTGAGAAGAAGCGAGTAGTAGCAATCATGTGTAATTACAGATTTGACCTTGAAAGTGGGATTGCGATTGTTTTTGAAAATGGTAAGTATAAGGAGATAGGAAAACAAGAAATAGTATTATAAAAGCCTATTTCAAATTGGGATGCGTGGTTGTAAGATAAAACGTCTTCGGCATTGGAACTTCAGATTGTTCATGTAAAGCTATGTAAGCGGTAAACTATTTTACCACGTCCACGCCCCCGGCGTAAAAGTGTTTGAACGCTTTCACCTAGTTTGGATTGCTGTTTTTCAGGGAAATCAGACGGAATTAGCGTAGAGGTTCGGGGGCGTGCAGCCCCCGATAAGATATATCGCTTGATATGGCAAAATGTTATATAATGCAAGAGTATCTTGGGCAAGTCTATCTGACAATCAAAACAAAGATTATCATTAAAAACAAAACAGTCAATAAGGTAAGCATAAAATAGCCAGTGTCTTTTAAGTAAGCAGGTATATCTGATACTTTTGAAGGAATACTTGATATAAAGGGAGGTCGTCAGATAGATTCAGGAGTTTATAACATGTGCTTAACCAGATGGCAGAAATTGATTTATGCGGCGAACACAACGGCAATTAAAAAAAGTAGACTGGTGCCGGATGCACGGGATCACGACAAAACAGTTTTATTGCTGGCAGAAAAAGTAAGTGCCAAAGCACTGTATGAGATCAAGCCGGACGGAGATACTGAAGAGCAGGGTGCTCTTTCCAATGTAGCACCCTGCTCTTTTGGAATTATGACCGTCGGCTCAGACCTTGCGTGAACCAGTCGACTTCGCGGTTGATGGTGTTGCTGGACTGGAGAAGTTTGAGGAGCTTCCTGGCTGACCATGATGTCCTTAGGATTTTTCTGTTGGGCCATATTTTTATGCAATGCTACTCTGCCAGATGGTATGATGAGTAACAGAATGTCCGACTTATCAGAAGGAGGGGTGTTATGAGTAATGGGGGACAAGTTGGAAGCAGGGGATATATCTTCCAGTCTATTGTTGCACTGATGGAGTGCCTTGAAAGATACGACTGGGACAAGATTAAGGTTGAGCCTATAACAGAACAGGATAAAGTAGATATACAGCTTTACAGCAATGGGGAGATTCTGTCTGCCATTCAGGTAAAGTCAAGTGTGAATGCCTTCAAAAAGAGTGATGCTCAAAAATATCTGGATAAAGTAAGGACCGATGCCCCAGATGCCAAAGAAGTGTATCTTTACTTAATCACAGATAAATACACCAAATCAATAAAACAGTATGCTCATAACAAGCCAGATGTTAAGGAGTATCCATTTGAGCATCTGGAGGATGTTTGTAAAGGGAAGCTTCTTGATTATGTAGATAGAGTTGGCTTATCTCAGGATATCACAGCGTCAAACCTAATACTGATATATAGAACCCTCTTTGCGACAGTGATCCTAAACAGCAAGGCCACAGCGCCTATAAGCCGCAAAGTATTTGAGGCAGAATTCCAAAGAGCGATTCCGATAAGTAAGGCCGAAAAGAACCGGCCGGAGATTCCCAAATGCCTTACACCGATTCCCGCTGTTAACCAGTCTGTCGGTCTCATAGGACGCGATGACATTGTAAAAACTCTCAGGGAACTTCTTGAGATGAACAACGGCACAGCCCTTGTAAACGGGCTTGGCGGAATTGGCAAAACTGCTGTCATGAAGTATATATGCAACAAACTTAAAGACGATGGATATTATATCGCCTGGTTCAAGTGGGAGAGTAGCCTCAAAAATGGTCTTCTTCTTCTCCGGGATACGCTCGAAATTCCAAGGGATGAAAAGGAGGATGATGCTTTTGCACTTGTAATAAGTACGATACGAAACCGACTTGCTGGAAAGCTCTATCTTTTTATAGACGATCTGACACGGAGGTTGAGCGACGAGGAAATGAGTTTGCTCAATAGTCTACAAATCCACGTGATGGTAACTTCAAGATTTGAATATGAATACTTTAAGAATGTGCATCTGGACGTCCTTGAAAAAGACTCCGCTATTGATATGTTCTTTAGGTACTACCAGCGTGATCGTAAAACAGAAGATGGGGATATCGCTTGGAATATCATAGAATTTGTTCACATTCATACTCTTCTCGTTGAGTTATTAGCTAAGGCCGCGAAGGAAGAAGGGGAGACTCTAAATAAGTTCTATGATACACTGCGCGATAAGGGCTTCTTCGAAGTATCCGATGAGGAAGTCCTGTCGGAACACGATAAGGAATGTCGTACAATTGAGCAAAGTATCATAAAACTGTATGCGATATCCAACTTATCAGAGGCCGAGCAGCATATCATGAGGCTCTTCACGATATTCACACCCGAGGAGCCTATTTACTCAAAAGTCAGGGACTGGGCTGGTTTTAATAGGGATGCCATGAGGAGGCTGGTTGATCTTGGCTGGCTTGACAAGAAAGGTGGTTACATTATCCATCAGATTGTGAAGGATTCGCTTTCAAAGCAGGTTGGGGAAATAAATCTGGCAGATTATGGTGAGCTTTTCGACAGAGTCATCGATACGGATAGTTATTTGTCTGTAACGGAGACATATGAAGTTGTCAGGAAACGGATTGTACTGCCGGAGGAAATTGCCAGATATCTATGGAAAGCATATCAAGCAGACTGTGAAAGGGACCCAAAGTGGGAATATGATGTAGGGGCGTTAATGAAAAACTTGGCTAAGGTGTATGAAGACCAAGGCGACTATGAAAAGGTACTGGAATACAACAAGAAGGCTCTTGTAATCCTTGAGAGTGTGTTAGGGAAGGAGCATCCAGATACGTCGGCAGTGTACAACAACATAGCTGGGGTATATCGCACACGGGGCGAATACGAAAAGTCGCTGGAGTACTACGGGAAGGCGCTGGCCATCCGCGAGCGAGTGTCAGGAACGGATCATCCAGATACGGCAATGACGTACAACAATATTGCAGGCTTGTTCCATGTGCAGGGTGACTATGCGAAGGCGATAGAGTACTACGTGAAGGCTCTCGCCATTAATGAGAGAGTATTGGGTACCGAGCATCCCTTGACTGCAACGACGTATAACAATATGGGTAGCGTTTTTCATGAACAGGGCGACTACGAGAATGCGTTAGAGTACTATAGGAAGGCTCTCGCTATTAATAAGAGAGCATTGGGTGCCGAACATCCTTCAATAGCCACTACGTACAACAATGTGGCAGGGGTGCATGAAGAGCAGGGTGACTATGCGAAGGCGATAGAGTACTACGTGAAGGCTCTCGCCATTAATGAGAGGGTATTGGGTACCGAGCATCCCTCGACAGCAACGACGTACAACAATATGGCATGTGTGTACTATGAACAAGGTGAGTACGAGAAGGCATTGGCATACTACAAGAAGGCACATGCTATCTACGAGCGGATATTTGGAACTGATCATCCCTCGACGGCAACGACATACAACAATATCGCAAAAGTGTACTCGAGGCTGGGAGACTATGCGAAGGCGCTGAAGTATTATATGAAATCAGATGTGGAACCCCTGTTATCTTCCAGAACTAATCATACAGATACACAAGTTACGTATTATCCAATATTTATGGCACGGAAACACAGTCAGCTACTTCATTTACTACTGGATACAAGTCGATGGCAATGAGATCGAACGTAAAAGTCATATCGCCCTCCTTGTCTGAAGTTAGCAATTGAGACAAACTCTAAAAATTCATTAACCAGTTATCAGCGTTTCCCGTATGTACTTACCAATGCTTTTCTGGAGATTTGTTAATCCCCTAACATATGAAAGGTACAAGATTGTTTCAGTTGATTTTGAGATTTTGAGAAAATGGTAAGCAAAAGATACAGTGATATGTCTGAGACATCAATTATCTATGGGAGGAGTAATATGAATAATATAGACAGGACGACAGTAAATATGACATTTAAACCTGAATTATTCACCGATTAGCCGGTGATTGCGGGAAACCCGCATAATTACAAACTTTTCAACTACATACTGTGTTCACCTTCTGA
>OCVV011314411.1_pt1 | contig 11970 bp, 7 predicted proteins | sample 1539721 | NCBI WGS metagenome assembly OCVV01 (sample SAMN02144230, study PRJEB22623) | gut metagenome | biome: sheep rumen | host: Ovis aries | place: New Zealand | reverse complement strand
ATATCTTTTTGTAATTAAGAATAATCCTTCAAAAGCAATTAATGTATCTCTACCCCAATCTAAGAACCATGGATAACCAGCGATTACTGAATGAGTTCCGAATGTTGGCCTATATATCACAAAACTGTCAGAAGCTAAGATTAAATCTGTCATTAATGCATTGTAATCTTTTTCTTGTTTTGTTAATTTTGACTTCTTAATAAGTAGTGAAGTTGATTTTATTAAATCTTTTTGTCTTGCTATTTCATCTTCAAATACTTTATTAGAATCGATTGTTTCAATATTCTCTTCTAAAGAACCTACAAAAGTGATTTCTTTATATTCTCTTGGTGCTATATCTACTTCATATACACCTGGAACTAATAGATTTTCTTTTGGATCAAATCCTCTTTCTTCCTCTTTTAAGTAGAACATATTTCTAAATACATCATTTTCATGAGGAATGTATGTTCCTTCACTTAAGTACATATATACAGGTGTTGAAGCGTTATTATCTATTTCTAGTCTTACTTTTGTTTCATGAGGTATTTGTTTTAATACATATTCATGATCTTTATTTAAGTGATGAAAGTCTCTAAAATTAACTATTGGAGCAAGTGTAAATTTTGCTTTTGATTTACCATTTTTGATTTTGTATTGAACAACAACTGTGTTTCTTCCATAAACCATTGATATTGTTTTTTCAATCTTCATGTCTTTTACTTTATATGTATATACAGGTAAATATTCTTTTTCAAAAGTATCAAGAACTTTGTAACCATCTGATATGTAGTTATCAGACATGTTAGTGTATAATGCATAATGCTCGCCAGCAACATCTACACTTTCATCTAATTTTGAAATAAGTAAATGTCTTTGAGCTGGTGGTAAAAGTGGAGCTATAAGTAGGCCATGATATCTTCTAGTATTAGTTCCAATTACAGTTGATGAACAATAACCACCTAGTCCGTTAGTTAATATCCATTCTCTTTGTAAACAATCTTTTAATTCAACTTTTTTTCTACTTAGTTTCATTTGTATATTCTTCCTTTAAATATTATTTTCTTCTTCTAGGTGCTCTTCTTTGAGCTTCTCTAGATGAATTAAAGACATTAATCTTTTGATTTAATGATTCGTTTCTTTCTGCAGTTGCTCTTTTTGCTTTTTCCATCTTTTCAATTTCAGCTGCAATTCTTCTATTTTCAATAATCTTTGCGTCTGAATTTTGAATAGCTTCTACCCTATCTCTATACTTTTCAGAGAACTTACTTGTTCTTTTTGGGTTAGCTCTTTTTGGTTGTTCGTGTTTGTTAAGTTTTACTTTCTTTAAACGTTTTTCTTCCTTAACAATCATCTTCTTTTGATCTTTTAATACTGATTGCAATAATAGGTACTCTGTATTATTTTGCATATCATGGAATTTAAGATCATTACAAATCATTTCTATAATTGTTGAAGCGATAACATCTGGATTATGAATAATCTTATTATCTTTAACTGTAGACATATTTCTTTGAATAACTCTTACGTTGTATTCTTTTAGTTTTGCATTATCTATATCTACTATGTCAGAACCTTCTTTGTTATATTTTCTAATGTATTCAGGAATTACTTCACCTGTATCTGCTAAGATGTAGTCTACTAAACCTGGTCCAACATGTTCTTGAATTGCTTTAATATGATCAGATAATGCATAGTTATCAGTTTGTCCTGGTTCTGTCATTATGTTTGAAATATAGAATTTCATTGCTTTACTATCTCTTATTGCTTTAGATACGTTTTTAACTAATAGGTTTGGTAAAACGTTTGTATATAAACTTCCAGGTCCTATTATTATTACGTCAGCATCTTCTATAGCTTCTATAACACCAGGTGATGGTCTACAATTTGATGGAGAAATATAAATTCTATTTATTTTCTCAACTTTTTCAGCAACTATTTCTGGAATTCTATCTTTTTGTTTAATTGTTGTTCCATCATTTAGTTCAGCACAAATTGTGATTTCATCTAATGTTACTGGCATAATTTTACCAGTTATATTTAATACCTCAGTACTCTTTAAGATAGCTTCTGAAATATTGCTATATAATTCATTCATTGCTGTTAGATAGATATCACCAAAGTTTAATCCGTCTAATCTACCGCCTCTAAAGTTATGATATAAAAGATTTTTCATGATATCTTCTTTATCAGACATTGCTATGATACTATCTTTAATATCTTTTAAAGGTAAAGCATCTAATGCTTTTCTTGATTCTGTTGGTATATTTCCATAGTCAGTCATTGTAACAATTGCTGTTAGGTTGTTAGTATATTTTTTAAATCCTTCAAGCATATTGTTTAGACCTTTTCCACCACCAACTACAACGACTTTTGGTCCTTCTTCATAAACCTTTTTATTAAATATTAATGATTTAATATTAAGTTGTGCTTTCTTTCCTCTTTCAGTTGAAGTGTTATTAGCTTCGATAATGATTTCTAAGCTTCTTTTTTGGATAAAGATAACACTTATTACTATTAAAACAAAGCCCATAACAAATATTGCTATTGTTTTTCCAAGTTCGAAGAATGTTATTTCTTCGGATACTAATAATTTCGTAAATGCATAACAGATTAAAGCAACACCAATTAATATTAGTAATATCCATCTTTTAACTTTAGTGCTAGCTTTAAACCATTCTAAAAAAGATTTCATTTTATTTATCCTCTCCTACAATTAAAATTTCTAAATCAATATTTACATCAAATTTTTCTTTTACTTTGTCTTGAATTACTTTTGTAAGTTTTATTACATCATCTGCTGTAGCTCTATTTTTATTTATAATAAATCCAGCATGTTTTGTACTAACTTCAGCTCCGCCTACACTATATCCCTTTAATCCGGCTTCATCTATTAATTTTGCAGTTATTAAATCGCCATTTCTTTTAAAAGTACTTCCTGCATTTGGATATTCTAAAGGTTGTTTTTCTTTTCTATATGCTGCATATTCATCCATCTTCGCTTTAATTTCAGACTTATTACCTGCGTGAGCTAGTATTGTTGTATCAACGATTATAGCATTTAATTTTGAAAGAGCACTGTTTCTATATTGGAATTTGTGTTCATCGTTAGCTATTGTTTTAATCTTTCCATCAAATGTTAAATATCTTGATTTGATTACAACATCTTTCATTTCTGAACCAAATGCTCCAGCATTCATTCTAAGAGCTCCACCTATTGTTCCTGGAATTCCTGAAGCAAATTCTAAACCAGTAATCTCTTCTTTTAAGCATATATTTGCAAGTGTTGATAATGTTAAACCACTTCCTGCTGTGATTTCAATTTTATTTTTCATTCTTTTTATTTTGAATTCATTAAAATCACATTTAATTACTATGCCTCTAATTCCACCGTCTCTTACTAATAAATTTGTACCATTACCAATAACTAAGAATGGTAATTTGTTTTTATCAATATATTTAAGTAGATCTTTTAAAATATTTAATTCACTTACTTTAACGAAATAATCAGCTGGACCACCAATTTTAAATGAAGTATGATTGCTCATTGGTTCATCTAAAAGAATGTTTTTTCTACCAACTATTTCTGCCAAATTTTTTTCTATGTCTACCTCAGTCATATATATCCCTTCTTGCTTTAATTTTTGGTCATAAAATCTGTAGTTATTCTATCACTAATTACTTATTTTTACAAGTAAAAAGGGTAGAAATTTATATTCTTTCTACCCTTTAAATATCTATTATTTTATTATAACAAAGTCTAATTGTGAATTCTTACTTCTGCAATATCCATACTTCTTACATGCTCTATTTTCTCCCACTTTGTATCTGGTTTAATCAAGCATTTGATATTGATTAATATCCAAGATCCTAAGAATAATGGATAACAGATAATTGCTTTAGTCATTTGCTTAATGTTTCTCTTATCTAATGCCATTATTGCTACACCAGTTATAATTGGTAATATAAATGTTGCTATTAGATATCTTACATAGTTTCCTACTAAATCAGCAAATGTCATTTCTGCTCCTAAATACAATAATGTATTTACGAATAAAAGTAAGAATGTTAGAAGCATCATTGGAATACCAAACATATATAGTAATCCGTCGAAGTTCATTAATGTTTTGTGTTCTTTTACTCCATTGTATAAGTCTTTTGTATATTCTTTCATACATTGAAGATGTCCTACTGTCCATCTTGAACGTTGTGACCAGCTTTGTGAGAATCCAACTGGTTGCTCATCATATACTATTGCATCTGTTGACCAACCTAATTTTCTTCCTGCAGCTATATTTATTAATGAAAATTCGATATCTTCTGTTAATGTTTTTGTTTGCCATCCATTTGGTTTTAATAAATCAAATTTAACCATAAATCCTGTTCCATTGATTAATGGTGATAGTCCTAAATTGTATCTAGCTAAATGATAGAATCTGTTCATCATCCAGTAGAATATTGCATATCCACCACTAATCCATGAATCTGTAGGATTTTTGATATCTCTATATCCTTGTACAATTTCTTCGCCTTGGCATAATTTCTTATTCATATTTTTGATGAAATTCTTATCTACTATATTATCAGCATCAAATACGCATAATGCATCATAATCTGCATTTTCTTCTATTTTTTGTTGTAAAAACCAGTTTAATGCGAATCCTTTTGTTTTATTAACTTCATCAAATCTTTTATATACTATTGCTCCAGCATCTTTTGCAATCTCTGCTGTTGCGTCTGAACAGTTATCTGCAATTACGTATATATCATATAATTCCTTTGGATAGTCTTGATTTACTAAACTATCAACTAAGTTTTTAATAACTGTTTCTTCGTTGTGTGCTGGTATGATAGCCATAAACTTATGATTTTTATTAATTAATAATTTTTTGTCTTTTAATTTAATCAATGAACAAAAACTTACAACAATTTGATATGCCCAATATACTGTTATTATCCATATTAAAGCTTGTTGTAGTATATACAAATACTTCATTTAACTAAACTCCTTATTTTTTCTCTTTTTTTAAAACTACACTTATACTATTATACCATTTTGTAAAATATAAAGCAAGCTTTTTTCTTATTTACTGACCACCTAGTCTAAATCACCAAATATAGTATTTCCAGCGAAATCAACTAAGCCATAAACAGAATCTTTAGTAACTATTATTCTGTTATTATCAACTGATAGAGCCATATCAAATTTTCTAAGTTCTGACATAGTTGCTCCCGTTTTATCTATTACTTTTGTATCGATATAACCATCACCTACATTTGCTACTATTGCGTATCCTTCTTTGTTAAAATCAGTTGCATAATCATACTGACAAGGTATTACTTCTTTTCCTGTTTGATCTATATATCCCCATTTATCTTTTATAGAAACTGCTGCCATTCCATTTGTATATGTATTTCCTGTTTCATATTTAAATGTTGTTAAATTTTTTCCATTATTATCAAAGTATGCATATGCTATTTGATCTGATACAAAGAATAAATTACTTCCATCTTCATTTCTATCATAACCATTTGTTTTTATATCAAAGTAGTTAAGTGGAATTATTACTTTTCCTTTATCGTCTATTACACCAGTCATATCATTTTTCTTAACAATGATTCTATCTCCATTAAGAGTTGTATAAAAGCTTTCATATGTTCCATCTGGTACTATTGCTTGATTGCTTCTATTGATTAATGAGTTTTTACCATCTTTAAATACAGGAATTGCATCTAAATTATAGAATGGTTTTATAGCATCATATTCGAAAGGAATAACTTCTCCACCAAGAATATCTATAACACCAAATTTAGAATCCTTTTTTGCTATAAAGTAATTACCTACAAATGGTCCTAGTATATCATCATATGTTGGTTCGATTTTAACATTACCTGTTATATCTAAAACTCCATATTTTTCATTTTCGCTATATATTATATATTCATTTGTGTCTGATATTGTTTCTATATTTTCGTATTTAGCATCGATTACTATTTCACCATTTTTATTTATTACTCCGTATTTTCCATCTTTAGTTATGGTAGCATAATCTGAATTGAAGAATATTACGTTTGAATCATAGTAATCATCATTAACTTTTTTACCATCACCATCTATTAAATAGAAGTGATCTTGTTCTAAAACATTATACAAGTTTTCTGCGTTTGTTGATGTAATGTCGCTATAAGCAGGTTCTTTGGTTACCATTGAACCGATTACTAAGTTACCTTCTATATCTAGATATCCATAATTTTCGTTATTATCAAATACTAAAAACCTATCGCATGTAACTGCTGAAATATAATAATATTCATATAAATAGTTGTTTATTGGTTTTCCTGTTGAATCTATTATTCTCCATATTCCATCTTCTTCAATTGATGCAAGTCCATTAGAGTATGATGAAGCATTTTCATATTTAACAGGTATTACAACAGTTCCATCTTCACTAATAAAACCATATAAATCATCTTTCTTTACTTTTGCTTTTCCATCATAGAATGTTGAAATTTCGTCGTAAGTTGGTTCTACTATTACATCTCCATTTGAATTTAATAATCCGATTCCTTCATTTGTTAAAACTTTTATTAAACCATTTTCTAATACTTCTATGTCTAAATAATCTTCTTCTAAAGTACAAATAATATTTCCAGTTTTGTCTATAATATGAACTCCTTCAGAATCGGTTACAATTGCTCGATCATAACTAAAAGTTGTGCTACTTAAGTATTTAAAATCTATAATAGTATTACCTTCTAAATCTACATATCCAAATAAACCATCTTCATTTTGGGCAGTGATTAAATCGTCTCCAATACTCTTACAAATATATTGGTGTATCTCCCCTTTTTTTGTTCCGCTTTTATCAAATACACTATATCCGTGATAGTCTTGATTTTGAATTAATACAGCATATGACTCTTTATCGATTCCTACAGGCGTTTCATATGTTATAGGAGTTATTTCATTTCCTTCATTATTTACAATACCACATTTACCATCTAATGCTACTAGAAAGCTATTATCTGATAATGGGATTAAGTCATCATATTTAAATCCAAATAATTCTTTTCCTTCTTTATCTACTGCATCAAATTTTCCGTTAATAGATACTCTACCATACCCATTTGTAAATTGTGATGCTGTATCATATTTGAATTCTGTAAGCATTTTACCATTTTTGCTTATATAGCCATATCTTCCGTCTTTAAGTACAACAGCTACATCATCATAAAATAAAAACGCTCTATCTAATTTAATATTATTTAAAGAACCTTCTTTAACATCATAGTATTTTTCTCTATTAAAAGGATTATTAATTAAATTATTTGATCCATTTAGCATAATCATTATAACTGCTACTAAAAATACTACAAATACTAATACTATCAAGTTTCTAAATATTTTTTTCATTTGTTTCTCCTAAAAATTTATATATAAATATATTGTATCTCTAATTTATTTTTTTATCCATAGAAAATAAAAAAAAGAGATAAACTTTTTTCGTTTATCTCTTATTGACTATTATTCATTTGGAATATCTTCTTCTGTTACATCAGTATATAAATCTTTTCTAGTTAAATTGATTCTTCCTTGATCATCTATTTCATATACTTTAACAGTTACTTCGTCTCCAACTTTAAATACATCTTCTACTTTATTGATTCTTTCTTTAGAAATCTTAGAAATATGAAGTAGTCCTTCTTTTCCTCCACCTAAATCAATAAATGCACCAAATGTAACTATTCTTGATACTTTACCAGTATATATTCCACCAACTTCAATTACTCTTGTAATTTCTTCGATGATAGCTTGAGCTTTTCTTGCTCCATCTAAATCATCTGAATAGATAAATACTGATCCATCTTCTTCAATATCAATTTTAACACCTGTCTCGTCGATGATTTTATTAATTGTTTTTCCGCCAGAACCAATAACATCTTTGATTGTTTCTGGATTAATTTTCATTGTAATAATCTTTGGAGCATATTTAGAAATCTCTGGTCTTGGTTCAGCTATAACTGGAGCCATGATTTCGTCTAAGATATATTTTCTAGCTTTTTCTGTTCTATCAAAAGCTTCAGCGATTATATCATATGATAAACCGTCAACTTTGATATCAACTTGGATAGCTGTAATACCATCTCTTGTTCCACCTACTTTGAAGTCCATATCTCCGAAGAAATCTTCGATTCCTTGGATATCTGTGATTACTACATATTTTGATGGGTCATTTTCGTCTGTAATTAAACCTGTTGAAATACCAGCAACTGGTTTCTTAATTGGAACACCAGCATCCATTAATGCAAGTGTTGAAGCACAAATACTTCCTTGTGATGTAGAACCATTTGATGAAAGAATTTCAGATACAACTCTAATTGCATATGGGAATTCTTCTACTGATGGTAATACTGGAACTAATGCTTTTTCTGCTAAAGCACCATGTCCAATTTCTCTTCTACCAGGTCCTCTTGATGATTTTGCTTCACCAACACTATATCCTGGGAAATTATATTGATGCATATATCTTTTTGCTTCTTCAGTATCTAATCCATCTAATGATTGTTCTTCACTCTTCATTCCTAAAGTAACAATTGACAATACTTGAGTTCTACCTCTGTTGAATAAAGCACTTCCGTGTACTCTAGGGATTAATCCTACTTCGCAAGATAATGGTCTAATGTCATAAATACCTCTACCATCAACTCTCTTGCCTTCTTCTAAGATTAATTTTCTTACTGTTTTCTTTTCTAGTTTATATATAGCATCTCCAATGGCTGTGTTATCTTCTTCAGCTTTTTCTTCACCAAATTTTTCAGCATACCAAGCTTTAACATCTTCTGTTAAAACTGCTATTTTTTCATCTCTTTCTGGTTTATCTGGTGTTTGAACATCTGTCTTCATTCTTTCAGCAAATTCAGCAGCGATTACATCATATACTTCTTCATTTACTGCAAATGATGTATATTCAAATTTTGGTTTACCGATTTCATCTTTCATTGTTTGAATGAAATCACAAACTTTTTTAATTTCAACATGAGCTTGTTTGATTGCATCTAACATAACTGTGTTAGGGATTTCATAAGCACCTGCTTCAATCATAGCTATTTTATCTTTAGTTCCAGCTACTGTTAAAGTAAGTGTAGAAACTTCTCTTTCAGCTTCTGTTGGGTTTATTACTACTTTACCATCAACATATCCAACTGCAACTGATGCTGTTGGTCCACCAAATGGGATATCAGAAATTGAAAGTGCAGCACTTGTTCCAATCATAGCACATACTTCTGGAGAACAATCTTGATCTACAGATAGTACTAAACAACTTACTACTACATCATTTCTAAAATCTTTTGGGAATAATGGTCTAATTGGTCTATCAATTGCTCTTGCTGTTAAGATAGCTTTATCTGTTGGTTTTCCTTCTCTTTTTGTATAGCTTCCTGGTATTCTTCCAACTGCATATAATCTTTCTTCATAATCAACTGATAGTGGGAAAAAGTCAATTCCCTCTTTTGGTTCTTTTGATGCTGTTACATTAACTAATACTGTTGTTTCACCATATTTTACTAAAACACTTCCATTAGCTAATCCAGCCATTTTTCCAGTTTCTAAAGTTAGTGTTCTTCCTGCTAACTCCATACTGTAAGTTTTAAACATATTACATTTCCTCCTAAATATATTTTTTAATTATTTATTCAGAATGTAACCTCTATAATATGCTTAAGTCTTTCAAGCACATTGTACAAGCTACTCTCCAAATAAATAACCTTAATAATTATACTTTATAACCGAAAAAAAATCAATATTAAAAACAAGCAAAAAATAAAGACCTTGTAGGTCTTTATTTCTTATTTTCTTAAAGATAATTTTTTAACGATTTCTCTGTATCTATTAATATCTTTTTTAGCTAGATAGTTTAATAGATTTCTTCTCTTACCGATCATTTTTAATAATCCTTTTCTAGAGTGATTATCTTTTTTGTGTACTTTTAAGTGTTCTGTTAATTCAGAAATTCTTTCTGTTAATAAAGCAATTTGAACTTCTGGAGAACCTGTATCGTTCTCTTCTCTCTTATAAGTTGTAATGATTTCTTGTTTTCTTTCCTTAGTCATCTTAAAAATCCTCCTATTCACTTATTTTTATCTGCCAATTACTGAGAATAGAGTAGGTTTTTTCTCTAATCTAAGATATTGGTAGTTGCTCAAAAGCATATATATTCTACAACATTTGTTGTAAAAAATCAATAGTTTTCATAATATTATTTTGTAACTTTAACTATCCCTGATAATTTCTCTTTTAACTTTTCTGTATAGATTACAGTAATTATTAAAGGAATACAAGCAAGTATATTAACTATTGTTGGTGAAAGTGGTACTCTAAATATTGCAATTATACTTACAAGAACTGCTTCTACAAGCACTACCCATAGGCATAATTTTCCAAGCACACTATACCATGGTTGTTTTCTAAATCTTATTACTAGATAAACAACTATTAAAGCTACTGAAATAATAACTGGTTTTACATATGGTCTTACTAAATCTCTTAATCTTATATTTGGATTATTATTTACTTCTATTGAGTTTACAGTAATTGATGTACCATATTTTTCATTTACTTTATTTACTAAATTTTGTTTTTCTTCATCAGTTATTGATTCTATACTAATATTTACAGAATCACCGAATGTTTCAACATATCTTACTACAAATTTTTTGCTTCCAAATACTTCTTTGCATATTTGTTTAAATTCATTTAGGTTTATTTCTTTTCCTACTAATATATCCAAAGATACATGTTGTTGATATAACATATCTACTTTAAATCCTTTTAGCAATACAACAACTCCACCTGCGATTATTAATAGTATAAGACCTAATAATATTATTTTCTTTGATCCATCTAATTTCATTATCATTCTCCTTCTACTATATTACACGTAATAAATATATAACTATAACGCTATAAAGTAATTGTGTGAATATGCCCCAGAATAATGTCATACCAATTGAATTAATTATTACTGCATCCATAAATGTAAATATTACTAGTATAATACATACAGGGATGATAGCTATATATAATTTTTTAATTACTTCTACATAAGCTGCTTTGATTGAATAATTTGATTTTAATTCTTTTAATAGCATAAATAAGAATGCATAGAATATTATCATATTTCCTACAGCTGCTAAAAGTGAGTTTATTGTAATGTATACTTTAGTATATCTTAATGTAAGAGCAATTATTGCAGCATAGCCTACAGCAATTATTGCAGCTTTTAATCCTCTTACTTTATATTTTACTATTAATATAATTGATACAACTAACATTGCAACTAAAGCTACACATGCAGCAATTAATTTATGTGTATCAGTAATGCTACTCATTATATAATCATCTGAAGTTACTTGATATTTTAATGGTAAAGTATCGCTATTTACTATTGTTACTAAATCTGTTAGAGATTTCATAACTTCTTGGAACTCAGTAGTATCTGTTGTAGCATCTCCCATAGGAATATTTAAGATACCATTTGTAAGCTCATCTCCGAAGTATGTAGATCTCATAACTTGATCTTCAACCATTATAGATACATACTTATATTGATCTTTTCCTTCTGCATCTTGAGTTTTATTATATTGTTTACTAATTTCTCTTAGTTTTTCTGTTCCTTCTTTATTGAAGTGTATTTGCATATATCCTTGATATGCATATTGTTCAGTTGTATTATAAGTTGCTGTTACTTTTTTTATGTCTGAATTGTCTAATAAAACGACACCTGTTTGGTAATCAATGATTTGTATTTTACCTCTTGTTGTTACTAATGATTCTAGTATTCCTATATCTTCTGTATCAGGAAGTTCAACTATTATATCTCCAGTAACGTTATCCATTCTTAAGTTATATTCATAGTTATTTCTATTTTCTAATCTTTTTTGAACTATTTGTTTAACTCGATTGAAGTTATAAATATTTATACTTTCATC
>OCVV011327259.1_pt1 | contig 11974 bp, 10 predicted proteins | sample 1539721 | NCBI WGS metagenome assembly OCVV01 (sample SAMN02144230, study PRJEB22623) | gut metagenome | biome: sheep rumen | host: Ovis aries | place: New Zealand | reverse complement strand
TTGCGTATTTCGGTGGTGTAGGTGTTGGTCTGCAACCACTGCTCGGCCCTGCGAACAAAGTTCCACAACTCGGCCGTCTGGGCGGTGAGGGGCAGTTTGCTGCGGCATTCTTTGTGCTTCACCCAGTTGATGGCGATCTTGGAATCGCTGTAGATGATTTGGTTCAAGTGGTGTTTCTTCAGGTAGGAGAGGCCATGCACGATGGCTAGGAACTCGCCCACGTTGTTGGTGCCCACCGGGGCTTTGTAGTGGAATATCTGTTGGCGGTTGGCAACGTATACCCCTTGGTATTCCATCACGCCCGGATTGCCGCTGCAGGCGGCATCCACGGCCAGACTGTCCAGCACAGGCCCGTCCACGGCCCCCTCACGTACAAAGGTCATGCCGTTCTCGTCCACGCCCACGATGCTCTCCTTGTGTTCGAGGACGGTCTTCTGTCCCTTCACCTCGTCGTAGGGGCGCAGAAATGCCTGTTGGGCGGCCTGCATGGTGTCAAAGGACTTGTATTGCGCACCCGCCACGCCGATTACCTGCCGTTGGCAGTCCTCCCAACTCTCGTATATGCCGGGCGTATTTCCCTGCCACACAACGTAGTATTTCTGTTTCTTTGCCATAATAAAGGAGTGCAAAGATACAATTATTTTTTCACATAGCCTCTTTTTTCTTTCCGCCTCCGATGATGTTTCTTATGCCTTTTCCAGCCCCCATTCTTTTTCCTTAGTCTCCCTTGGGCTTTTGCTTGAGAAATCTATGGTAACTTGCGCGGCAGTGGTTAGAGATGTTTTAAACCGACGCAGGCCAGTCCATTGTTTGCGTTAGCAAGGAACTAGGTGGCAGCTATCTTTTTCTCCATGAGGAGCCTCTGCTCGACCAGGGAGTTTCCTTTAAAGAACTTGTCTAATCGGCCAATTGTCTACTGAAATTCTCTTTACCATTTGTTCTATCCTGTTTTATTTATCATCAATAAGTAAAAGCTAAATAATAATATAAATCTAATACAAAACCTAACTTTCAATAATAATCCAATGAAGAATGCTTATTATTATCTACCACACCATCTCCCACTTTCACCAGGGGAAAGTGGGGGATGGCATAGCTCTCGATTTGACGGTGACAGCGGGTCAAACACATACGTAGAGGCCACGGTTTGGCCTTAGCCTGAGAGGGGCACAGCAACGGTAAGTGATATTGTATAATATTCAGGCATAGTTAATAAGGCTGTTTCATTTATCGGGTTGGTGTGATGGAATCGTGCTAGAGACAACCCTACTTGCAGGTGTCTCTCACTTCCGTAGGTGTCTTTCTTTGGCTGTTTATCTGTCAGATGAACAATTGTATCTTAACTATTTTAAAAAAATATGTATATTTGCAGGGCAATACAAAGAATAACTGGATATGAAAAGAATTGTTTTTATGGCAATTATGCTATGCCTGCTGTTTGTGGCTTGCGAAAAGGACACTCAGTATTTCACTATGGAATACCCCATCGCGGGCGATTATACCCGCTTGGAAGTCAGCAGTGCTTTCGATGTGGTGGTGTGTGATACGGTTGCTAGTGCGGTGGTGACCGCTTCGGCCCAGATGCAGCAATATGTTGTGGTAAAGGTGGAGGATGGCGTGCTGACGATTAAGCTCCGGCCCAATCTGGTCATCTCCCGTAGAGGTGCCAAGGTGCTGCTGCCCCGCAATGAACAGCTCTGTGAGGTAGACCTGTCGGGTTCTTCTACCTTTGTGGGCGACCTGATGGGCGAGAATGTCGAACTGGACATTTCGGGCTCTTCGGACTTCGAGGGAACGGTGCGTGCCACCCAGGTGGAGATGGATTTGTCTGGTGCTTCGTCGTTTACGGGTTCTATCAATAGCGAGAAAGTTGCCATGGACCTTTCGGGGTCATCGGAGATGACGGGCCGGATTGATGCCACCACCATTGAGCTGGAGGCCATAGGGTCTTCGACTGTCAGTGCTGAGGGCAGCTGTCTGGACCTTTTGGATTTGGACCTTTCGGGCTCCAGCGATTTCCTCTCGCCCCAGATGGATTGTCGCAAGGTGACCGGTGAGCTGAGCGGCAGCAGCGATGCCGAGTTCAATGTATGCGAAAGCCTGCGCGTAGCCCTCTCAGGCTCCAGCCACATCGTCTATGGCGTCCCCACAGGCTGCGCCCCAACGGTCAATTGCTCCACCTCAGGCAGCTCCTCAGTCAGCACTCGCTAGAGGGAATGAGTTGATATAGTTAAATATCTGTGGTTCATGAAAATAATACTCTTATCCGTTTTTTTGTGCCTTTGACTCTTTCTGCCTACTAGGTATGAGAAATGTTAGTGTAATGTGCATTATCTATGTTCCAATAAACGAGAAGGCTTGATTCTGTAGTTACTATGACCACGTTACTGTTCATGCACTAAAGTATTCTTCGGTTTAACCATAAATAGGTTTGTGTTGGGTTTGCCCTTGACTGACTTCTAGTGTTGAAGCTGTGCAACATCTGAGGATTAGAAAAATCCGTGAATAAATGATGGAGGCTAAGAATATAAATCAAGTACTAAAATCATATTTTGGTTATGATTCATTCCGACCGATGCAGCAGGAAATCATCCTGCATACTATCAATAGGCAGGATTCACTTGTTCTGATGCCTACTGGAGGCGGTAAGTCACTGTGTTTTCAAATTCCTGCATTGGTATTGGAAGGGATGGCTGTTGTGGTTTCGCCCCTTGTATCATTAATGAAGGACCAAGTTGAGGCGTTAAAAGCTAATGGTGTCTCGGCAGAAACACTGAATAGTAGCAACGATGAGAATTCGAATCGTGACATCATAAACCGCTGTTTAGAAGGGAAAGTAAAGCTGCTGTATATCTCGCCTGAACGGCTTGTAGTTAGCATGGTCCCTTTTTTGCAACAGGTTAACGTCTCTCTCTTTGCTATCGACGAGGCTCATTGCATCTCCAGTTGGGGACATGACTTCCGACCGGAATACACACAATTGGGACAATTACGAAAAGTGTTTCCCCAAGTGCCTATTATGGCACTCACGGCTACTGCCGATAAGATAACGAAACTAGATATCCTGAAGCAGTTGAATATCCAAGATGCAGAGACGTTTATCGGTTCTTTCGACCGCCCGAACCTGAGTCTAGATGTAAAACGCGGTTATTCGGCACGCGAAAAGCTGCGCTCTATCTTGGAACTCATCCATCGTCACTCTGGTGAGTGTGGCATCATATACTGTTTGGCCAGAAAGACTACAGAGGAATTGGCAGAGAAATTGAAGAAAGAGGGTATTGCGGCTGGAGCTTATCATGCTGGGATGCCAAATTCTGAGCGTGATCGAATACAAGATGATTTTTCGGCAGACCGCCTGCAAGTTATTTGTGCCACCATTGCTTTTGGTATGGGCATTGATAAAAGCAACGTGCGCTTTGTAGTGCACTACAACCTGCCCAAGAGTATTGAGAGTTTCTATCAGGAAATTGGACGTGGAGGACGTGACGGATTGCCTTGCGAGACCATTCTTTATTACAATCTTGGCGACATCATAACTCTACGCAAGTTCGCTAACGAGGGAGAGCAGCAGGAGGTTAACTTAGAAAAACTGCAGTGCATGCAGGAATATGCTGAGGCCCAAGTCTGTCGTAGACGTATTTTGCTCAACTATTTTGGCGAACTGTGCGACAAGGACTGCGGCAATTGCGATGTGTGCCATACGCCTCCACAAACATTTCTGGGTACTATCATAGTTCAGAAAGCTCTATCAGCTATTGCTCGAACGGGAGAGAACGTTGGCTTTAAAACGACTATTGATATCCTCCGTGGCAATATGTCGGCAGATGTGACCTCACACCAATATAATCTATTGAAGACTTTTGGAGCTGGGTGTGATATTCCTTACCGTGACTGGCATGACTATCTGTTACAGATGTTGCAGATGGGCTACATAGAGATAGCCTATGGTGAAGACCGACATATCCATATTACCGAATTGGGGCATGAAGTGCTTCACGGTAATCAGGCTGTACATTTGGCGGTAATCAACAGAGAGAACTTTAGCGTTAAGGCTCGTAGATTAAGGCAGCTGGCAGTGGGAGCTAAGACTGCCGAGTATTCAAGAAGTAACGAAAGCAAGGAGCTCTTTAATAAACTACGTGAAGTTCGAAAGCGCATTGCTAACGAGCACCAATGGCCGGCATACGTCGTTTTATCCGATCGTTCACTGCATCATCTCGCCGCAGAGAGGCCCACCAACCTGATTGACTTTGGCAACACTTTTGGAATCGGCGAACATAAACGCGACACTTTTGGTGAGGAATTCATAAGAGTCATTAAAGATTATGTATCACAACAGGGCATTATGCCTGTTCTCCATCAAGATCCTGTCTTCAGTTCAACAGAAAATTCTGAATCCTATATGGAAAGTCAGAAACGGTTGCACGCCAATGCTTATGCTCCATGGAGTGAAGAAGCCGACAACCGCCTTAGGCATTATGTGAAAGAGGGTTTTTCTATTGAAGAAATAGCGTCGTTGATGGAACGAAACGTGGGATCTATAAGGTCAAGAATTAAGAAGTTAGAAATCAATACAACCGAAAGGAATCTGCCAACCGATTGGTTTGAGAATTACGAACAAGAACTGTATCGCCTTCAACTCGAAAAAGAAGCCATTGAAAAAAGGATTGACTCTATTCGATTGCAGATACTTCAAGAGATGGAACAACGTAATCTTGACAAGCTGAATTCATCAAAATACAGTGTCAGCTATTTCCCTCCAAGAACCATTATGCAGTTCGACAGTAAAGCCTTCAAGGAGGAGCATGGGGATTTATACTTATCTTATTGTTTTCCTAAAGAGAAAAAGGCCTCTATAGTTGTGAAACGAAATACAGAAGAATAACGCCATTCAACGCGCCCTATGGAATGAGAATTCCGTATTTGTGGATTTGCGAAGGGAGGGTAATATATCGCTTTGCATTAGACCATGCAAGGCTGGATTTTCGCCATATTAGGTGGTTATGTATATGGGCCATTGTAGTTGATTACAGATTCTTTCTCTCAGCTGCGGATGGCAATTATAGTTAAGATCTTTTGGCCTTAGGAAAAGTGGTTTAAAGGAGGTCTTGAAAGGCTGCTCTTTATTACTTCAGGGTTAATCTCACATGACAATTTACGGTTGGCTGTTTAAAAAAAGAAAAGCCGTGGGAATGGGCCCACGGCTTTTAATTGTATAAACAAGAAGTGCTTTAGGCACCCAGTTCGAGGCGTTTGAAGCCGGTGCAGGCAAGTTCCTTGTCGGCGTTGGCGAGGAACTGGCGGACGGTCATCTTGTTCTCCATGATGTATTCCTGTTCGACCAGGGTGTTCTCTTTGAAGAACTTGTTCAGGCGGCCATTGGCAATCTGCTGAATCTGCTGCTCGTTGAGGGTAGCGGCTTTCTTCTCGGCCTCTTCGGCTTTGATTTTCTTGGCCATTTCGACCTGCTCCTCGGTAATCCAGCCTTTGGCGCAGTTGGAAGCCATGTGCTCTTCGGTGTCGACGTGGGCGGGGTTGATGCCAGCTTTCTTCAAGGCTGCGTCAACGGCCTTGCCGATAAGTTCTTCGCGGGTTTTCTCAGCGGCGACGGCAAGTTCTTTGTCCTTCACTTCCTGGGGGATGCTGTCGGCATCGAGGGCCAGGGGGCGCATGGCGACAACCTGCATGGCGATGTTGTGACCAACCTCGTCAAAGCCTTCCTTGCTCATACCGATGACGGAAGCCATGCGGTTACCGGGGTGGATGTAGGCGTATACTTTGGGAGCCTCGATGGTCTCGAAGTGTGCCAGTTCGATTTTCTCGCCGATTTTGGCAATCTGGTCGGTGATGCAGTCGCTCACTTTGCGGCCATTGAGTTCCATGTCCAATACCTGCTCTTTGCTGGTCAGGTGTTGAGCCATGGCGTTGTCGAGGATGGAGGTGGTGAACTCGACGAAGCCAGCGTTGGTGGCCACGAAGTCGGTCTCGCAGCTCAGCATGATGATGGCGCCGTAGTTGCCACAGCTCTTGGCCAGGACGCAGCCTTCATTGGCGTCGCGGTCGGCACGTTTAGCAGCCATTTTCTGACCCTTCTGACGGAGGAAGTCAATTGCTTTTTCGAAATCGCCATCGCACTCGACGAGGGCTTTTTTGCAGTCCATCATACCGACACCGGTCAGCTGACGAAGCTCATTAACCTGTTTTGCAGTGATATTTGCCATAGTGGTATTTTATTTTTTTATTTCAAGTATGATTAAAAGTGTAATGAGTAATGAGCCCTCGGCGCATAAAACGCCCTATGCCCATTACTCATTACTATTATCTAAGCTTATTCAGCCTTGGGAGCCTCAGCCTTTGGGGCTTCGTTTCTGGCACGACGGGGACGGGTCTTTCTCTCCGTGGGAGCATCCTCGTTTCTTACTTCGTCCTCTTCCTCATTCTGGGTGTCTTTGTTGAGCATGCGCTCGTTAAGACCTTCCTGGATAGCCTCTGCCATGTGTTTCAGGATGGCGGCAATCGATTTGGAAGCATCATCGTTAGCGGGGATGGGGAAATCGATAAGGTCGGGGTTGCAGTTGGTATCGACGATAGCGAAAGTGGGGATGTTCAGGCGACGGGCCTCAGCAACGGCAATGTGCTCCTTGTTGATGTCAACCACAAACAGTGCGCTGGGCAGACGGGTGAGGTCGGCGATGGAACCAAGGTTCTTGTCCAGTTTGGCACGCTCACGCTGCACCTGCAGACGTTCACGCTTGCTGAAGTTGTTGAAATCCTTGTCGTGCATCAGCTGGTCGAGGTTGTTCATTTTCTTCACAGCCTTGCGAATGGTGGTGAAGTTGGTGAGCATACCGCCGGGCCAACGCTCGGTTACGAAGGGCATGTCTACGCCTTTGGCCATCTCGGCGACTACGTCTTTGGCCTGTTTCTTGGTGGCAACGAAAAGCACTTTCTTGCCGCTCTTGGCAATCTGTCTCAGGGCATTGGCAGCCTCGTCAGCCTTGACGATGGTTTTCTGCAGGTCGATAACGTGGATACCGTTGTGCTCTTTGAAAATATAGGGGGCCATTTTGGGGTTCCATTTTCTCTTGAGGTGACCAAAATGACAACCAGCTTCTAATAATTCTTCGAATTTTAAATCAGTCATTGTTTTTTCTTTTTTGTTTACGTTCCTAAATTTCGCTTCGAAGTCTCCGTCCTTGTTCAGTTTGTTGTTTTATTATTCTTCGGTCAGAGTTCCTTCTCGGCTTTTTTACCAATTGTCGGGTAGTCCTTTCTGCGTGTCGGGTTTTTCTGCTTTTGCCTTAGGCAGCAGAACTGGCAACCCGGCGGAGTCTCGCGACAATTTGGATGCTAAACTTTTTTGCTTTTTTCGCAGTTCCTTGGTCTCGGAGTATCGTGATGCTTTGGAGTCCGCTAATATGGCTACGCAGCATAATGACAATTCCGAAAAAACGACTAACGTTTGCTGAACTGGAAGCGTTTACGGGCCTTGGGCTGACCGGGTTTCTTACGCTCGACCATACGGGGGTCGCGCATCAGGAAGCCTTCCTTCTTCAGTGCGGGACGGTCTTCGATGTTGTTTTCGCACAGGGCGCGGGCAATAGCCATGCGAAGAGCCTGAGCCTGGCCGGTGATTCCACCGCCGTCGAGGTTGGCCTTGACATCCCATTTGCCTTCAGCGTCAGCAACCTGGAAAGGCTGGTTGACGATGTACTGCAGTGGGCCAGTGGGGAAATATTCTTTGTAGTCTCTGTTGTTGACAACAATCTTGCCAGTGCCGGCGGTCATGTAGACGCGGGCAACGGAACATTTTCTTCTACCGATTGTGTTGATTACTTCCATATTGTGTATTATCTAACGTCGTTAATATTGATAGCTTTGGGATTCTGACCCTGATGGGGGTGCTCGGGACCGGCATACACATGAAGGTTGCGATAGAGCTGGTCGCCAAGACGATTCTTAGGAAGCATTCCGCGGATGGCGTGTTCGAGAACGCGCTCGGGATGGCTGGCGAGAACCTTAGCGGGAGTGGTCTCACGCTGGCCGCCAGGATAACCGGTGTAACGCTGATAAATCTTGTCGGTCATTTTCTTCCCGGTGAAGACGATTTTCTCGGCATTGATGATGATAACGTTGTCGCCGCAGTCGACGTGCGGGGTGAAGCAAGGCTTGGTCTTGCCACGGAGGATGTTGGCAACACGGGTGGCCAAGCGTCCTACGGTTTGATTCTCGGCATCAACGAGCACCCATTCCTTCTGGACGGTGTTCTTGTTGGCGGAGATTGTTTTGTAACTTAACTGATCCATTTTTTATTTTAACGATGATGTTTTTCTAATTCTATTTTGTTTTTTGTACAGTAATTTCTTTTGTAAAAAGACTTCCTGTTCAAAAATTTTTTGTTGCAGAGCCTCTTTTTCTATGTCCTTAAGGGGTGACGGAAAACCTCTTTGGGACTTTTTAGACCGATTTCTTCTGCATACTATTTTCTCCCAACATCCTGTAACTGAGGTCTGAACGGGTAAATAACAGGGCCTAAGTCCACTATGCTAAGAGGTTGCAAAGTTACAAACTTTTTTTGGATTGGCAAAATTGGCTGTTGATTTTTTTTGTTGAAAAGTTTTTTTACCTCCCGCTGTTTCCTATGGCCCCCGGTGGCAATGCGGCAGCAGCCTCCGGGGGTTGGGGTGTTGAAAGAGTTATTATTTTTCTTATTATTCCATATATTATTAGTATCTTTGCAATATGAAATCACCCAAAGAAATAAGCGTTGAGCAGTGGTTGGTGCGACTGACTCAAGAGATTATAGATTTTACGCCAGAGCGAGGCGACCTGCCGTTGCGTGTAGTTAACGACCTGATAAAGGATACGGAGATTCAGGCTGTGCAGGATTATGCCAACAAGGTTTCTATCGCCCGCTTAGGTTTCAACGACCATGGTCCGGTACATATGCGTACGGTGTGCCACAACGCTCTCAAGATGCTCAAGATTCTGTACAATGCCGGCATACCCACAACGCTGCAGCGCGACCAGGTGGGTTCTTTTGACGACAGCGTTACCGCTGTGGCCCTTGCCGCTTTCTGTCACGATTTCGGCATGACCATCGGCCGTCAGGACCATGAATTGTATTCCGGCCTTATCGCCTATAACATCATCGACCGAATCTTGCTCAAGAACCTTCCCGACCCGGGTGACCTGATGCGCCGTGTGGTCATTCGGTCTACAGCGTTGGAGGGCATCATTGGCCATATGGGTACTCGCAAAATCCATTCTATCGAGGCCGGTCTTGTCCTCATTGCCGACGGCTGTGACATGACCAAGGGTCGTGCCCGTGTGCCTATAGAGATCCATACAGCCCCTAAGATAGGGGATATTCATAAATATTCGGCCAATTCCATCGACAAGGTCTTCATCAAACCCGGAGATAACCGTCCAATAAAGATTCTTGTTCAGATGTCTGCTGAGGTGGGTTTCTTCCAGATTGAGGAGGTACTGCTGCCCAAAATCAACTCCAGTCCTGCCAAGGATTTGGTAGAGCTCTATGCAGGTGTGGAGGGTCAGGAGCTGAAGTGCTATCTTTGATTGTCCCCGTGCACAATGCCCTTCCCACGCAATGTCAGGTCTGTCAGCATAAGTGCGCAGATGGAGCTGACAGAGGATGCTTTTCAGACTCTTTTTGATTGATACCTAAAGCAGAAGGTTTCGTTTGAGGAAATCCTCCATCGTAGTCATTTCTCTTACCACATCTGGCAGTGTTTTTTCTTGTGACTGTCCCTGTGTCATGTCGTGGTGGTGCTCATGCTCATGATGCCCATGCCCGTGGTGTTCATGGCCATGATCCTCGCCGTGGGTATGGTCGTTGACAGGCACTTCTCTGAGAAATTGCCATGTGGTGTCTGACATTTCGGGAGAGAAGATGCTGCCCCGTTTGGTCACATTGGATAGGATATGCCAGGTATAGTTGGTTAGGCAGTCGGCCTGGCAGACCACTGGCCGAGACCATTTTTCCGAGCAGCGATTCACAAAGCGGGCAACCGCATACTCGTCCTGACCCGTAAGGGCACAGTAGCCCAGGTGTTCGAAAGTGATTTGGGTTGGGAGGGTCGCTACTGAATGCTTTGCGAGTCCATCCACGGCACGGTCGGCCAGGGTGTCAAGTAGTTCTAGGTCTGGGATAAATCCTTCTTTTACTGTCCAAAGACGGCCGCCCATGATATACTTTTTGTGGGCTGCTGCCACTGTGCCGAAAGCACCACGGAAGCAACCGCTGAGGGTCACGTGCCCATCATTGTCCTCAGCAGAGCGGTATCTTATCAGTTCATCTTCAATTCTAACTACCTGATAGCCTTCCATCGGCAAAGGGAAACAATTGTAGGCTCCTGTCAGCAGGTGTATGGTGGTGTCTGTGGCATTGAGATTGTCTTCCAATTGGAACAATAGTTGCTGTTGGAGGTGGGGGACGAAATCCTTGATTACCGTTACGTCGTTCCATTCTATCACATTCTTCACCACCCATTCCATGTTTTTTTTCTTTGAATCTTTTGTTGGGCTGTTTTTCGAAGAGGATGCTTTCACCCAAGTGCCGTCGATCGTCGTTGGGTGCGGCAGACCCAATGCTGTTTCCAGTAGTCCTATGTGGTTCAGTACTTTGCTGCGAGGACAGCCGAACATGGCCACCTTGGTACCAGTGATTTGGCCGTCTTGGCCTAGCACGGGAGTAGTAAGAGAGGCATGGCATCCGCCCACATGTCGCACATCCATCTGACCGCGATGCAGTCCACGATTGCGGCCCGAAAACTGGAACACGGTTCCATTATCGATGCGTGTTGCTGCCAACGAGTAGCCGGGTTTGTCGTCCACATAATGGCCTTGGTAGAAAAACTTCTTGCCGTAGTCGTTTGCGGCCTCCTGTGGGATGCCGCCGGTGGTTTTGACGTTGAGGACCTGCATGCCGAAAGCCACGCTGCCCTCTTGAACTACGCCGACAATCTCGCCCACCACCTCATCGAGGTTCACGGCCACGGGGCCGAAAGTGATGGAGCGATACTGTATGGGGCAGGAGATGACCTCCATGGTTAGGCATTGGGGAAGCTGGGCAATGCGCAACAGTACCTCATTGTCATCGTTCATAAGGCAAAAGAGGGTGTCATTGCTGAACCGCACGGATTGAGGGGTACGCACCTGATAGTCGTAGGCAGACACCACGGGGTAGAGCTCTTTGCTTAACAGCACCTCTTGGCCACAAACTTTGAGCGAACCATAATAGCCGTATTTGTCTATCGTCACGGACAAATTGCCGGCTGTCCAATGCACAGGCTGTCCGGCGGCGGCAGCTAGTGCAGATACAAAACCTAATAATAGAAATATTCTTTTCATATAATAAAACGACTACAAATGTTTGTAATTACCTTAATAAATGCGTCCGCTTGAAAATAGGGGTTATTGTTTTCTTGCTCTTGCAGGGTGAATCCCCAAGTGGATGCAGGAATGGCATTACTCGGCAAAGTGGCATTCCGTTGTAACTGACCCGCTGGGATATGTTCCTTTTTCTCAATCACGCTTCATATAGCTCGATAGGCAGACCGTCGGGGTCGCTGAGGAAGAGGAATCGTTTGTTGGTGAACTGGTCCGTTCTAACCTCTTCGTGGGCAATGCCGAGGGAGTCCAATTCTTTAATGGACTCATCGAGGCTGTCCACGGCAAACGCCAGATGTCGTAGGCCAGCAGCCTCGGGCTCAGAGAGGCGGGGTGGGGGCGAAGGGAAGGAAAACAATTCTACCACATACTGGTTACCTAGTCCCAAGTCTGTCTTATAGGATTGTCTTTCGGTACGATAGTGCTCGGCCAGAATGTTCAGTCCTAATACTTTTGTGTAGAATTCCAGGCTCCGCTGGTAGTTGGAGCAGATGATGGCAATGTGGTGTACTCTTTTTAGGTTTAGCATGGTATTTGATTATAGAGGGTCTTGTTCGATAAG
>OCVV011208649.1_pt1 | contig 11976 bp, 7 predicted proteins | sample 1539721 | NCBI WGS metagenome assembly OCVV01 (sample SAMN02144230, study PRJEB22623) | gut metagenome | biome: sheep rumen | host: Ovis aries | place: New Zealand | reverse complement strand
GGCAATGGACTGCGCTTCTTGCATCGGTTGTGGCGCTTGCGTAGCCGCTTGTAAGAACGGCTCTGCCATGCTCTTCGTATCGTCTAAGGTTAGCCAGCTCGCCCTGCTCCCACAGGGTAAGGTCGAGGCTGCCCGTCGTGTGAAGAACATGATTGCCAAGATGGACGAACTCGGCTTCGGTAACTGCACCAACACCCGCGCTTGCGAGGCTGTATGTCCGAAGAACGAGACCATTGCCAACATCGCCCGCCTGAACCGCGAGTTCATTAAAGCAAAACTGGCTGACTAATATTTAAAATAGGTAAGACCTCACAAGGTAATAAAAAGATACTTTGTGAGGTCTTTTTTTAATGTATGATGAGAGACTATCCCGACCGAATGACGCCTGAGCAGGCACGCCAGTTTTGTGATGATGTGCTGAATATTGTCAGTCAGATACCTTGCGGCTGTGTGACCACCTATGGCGTCATTGCAGCATGGGCTGGCTGGCCCAGTCATTCGCGGATGGTAGGTCGCATCCTTCGCTATACGCCCGGAGCAGAGCTGTTGCCTTGCCATCGCGTGGTGAATAAGGAAGGGCGCACAGCCCCTGGATGGAGCCGTCAGCGCCCTTTATTGGAAAGCGAAGGCGTTACTTTCAAACCAAACGGTCATGTCAACATGGCTCGTCATCTTTGGCAACCTCAGGTGGTGGAATGAGCCTGTCGTGCCATCTCGAAGAGAGCCTCGGGCAGGTGGCAGTAGCCGTTAGGATACGTGTTTATTTGAGTACCATCACCAGCAGAGGGATGGTGAGCATCGATAGGATGGTGGTGACAAACGTCACCTCGGACATGAGCGACGTGTCGCGGCCGTAGCGCAGGCACAGGATGGTGCCATAGGTGACCACGGGCATGGCAATGACGACGGTGTTGATGGCCACGACGAAAGGGTCGAAGCCCAGCATCAGGCAGAGGAAGTGGATGGCCACGGGCAGCACGACCAGTCGGAGCAGGCTCGTCAGGTGCACCACGGGCGTGCCCAGCAGTGCGCGCAGTGGCAGGTGCGACATCGATGAGCCGATGATGAGCAGTGCTGCCGGCACGGTGATGTTGCCCAGCATGGTCAGCGGCTGGCTGATGTAGGTCGGAATGCCCGTTATGCCCAGCGCCACGATGAGCATGGCGGCGTAGGCCGAGAGCATGGGTGTGCCGTAGAGCACCTTGCGGTTCAGCTTCTGTCGGGGAGCCGTTTCGCCGCCCGTGACGAGCATGGTGCCAACGGTGAAGACGGCAAACGTGTTGACCACGTTGAGCACGGCTGCATAGAACACGGCTTGCTGTCCGAAGATGCTGGCCACGACGGGGTAGCCCATGAAGCCCACGTTGCCGAATATCATGGCGAAGGCCAGCACGCCGCGGTTTTGCTGTTCGCATGTGAGCAGTCGGGCCAGCACCACGGCCAGGGCCGTGAGCACCACGTAGGTCAGCACGCTGACCAGCAGCAGCGGCAGAATGTAGCGCCGGTCGGGCAGTTCGCCGCCCATGGCCGATGCCAGGATGAGTGCGGGGCAAGTGATGTCGATGACCAGTTTCGACAGTCGTTTGTCGAACGTGCCTCCCATATACCCCAGTTTTCCCGCCACGTAGCCTACGACGACGATGGCGAAGAGCGTAAACATGACTGTGTACATATCGTAGGAATAAAAAGCAAAATGCTCGTTAAGACGGTGCAAAAGTACTATTTTTGTTCGACTTTTTCTTTTATTTCCAGATTATTTTCTATATTTGCAAGCAAAATAGCATTATTATGTATCTCCCAAGGTCTGTCTGACTGTGCTGGTGAACTTTCATCAAGCTGGGCAGGCATACGGCGATGGTGGGGGATGGGTGTGTCATCCCAGCAATCCCGCTGAGTATATGCCTTAGATATGGCATTTCTTCTAATGGGTCATTGGGACAGGCACTTGCCCCGCTAACAATCAAAACCTCAGTGGATAGAGAACCAAGAGAAATGAAGAAAAATGAAGAATCCATTTAATTTTGATGTACATAGTCCTCGAAGATTTGTATTCCAAACTATTATGGGAATTATGAAGAAGAAAATCATGACCCTGCTCACCGCCTCCGTCAGTGTAACTATGTGGGGGCAGCAGGCACTGTTCGATGTTAACAACCTTACGTCACCCGAGATTCGTGACGACGCTTCTGTAACCTTCCGACTCTTCGCTCCGGCGGCGACGGCGGTTGAGGTAGAAGGAGACTTTGGCGAGAAAGGCACTATGAAAAAGAGCGACGACGGAGTGTGGACATACACTACAGCCCCACTGGAGCCCGAGATGTACTCCTACCGTTTCAAGGTCGATGGAATCGATGTTCTCGACCCTTCAAACGTTTATCGTTGTCGCGACATAGCGTCTTACGCGAACATATTTATTATAAGTAAGTGCAACGACGATGCTGGCTGGATGTATAGCGTCAACAAGGTGCCCCACGGCAATGTAAGCAAGGTGTGGTACCCCTCTCCGACATTAAAGACCTCGCGCCGTATGACTGTCTATACCCCAGCGGGCTACGACGAAGGTGGACGCTACCCAGTTGTCTATCTGTTGCACGGCTCTGGTGGCGACGAGGAGGCGTGGACAACCCTTGGACGTGCTGCCCAGATACTCGACAACCTCATTGCTGAGGGGAAGGCAAAGCCTATGATTGTGGTGATGCCCAACGGCAACGCCAACAGCGACGCTGCTCCTGGCGAGTGGGACAGAGGAATGTACAAGCCCACCTTCCGAGGTCATCTCGACCCCAAACCAGTAGCTTCGTTTGAGGAATCGTTCAAGGACATCGTCACTTACATAGACAACAACTACCGCACCCTTGCCGACAAGCAGCATCGTGCTATCTGCGGTCTGTCGATGGGTGGCGGACATAGCTACTCTATTTCGTTGCTCTATCCCGACATGTTCGATTACGTAGGACTGTTCTCAGCCCACGTGCCGCTTCGTGATGCCGACTATCCAGGGCTACAGCAGCAGTTTAAGAACAAGCCCGCGCTCTACTGGATAGCTATCGGCAAGTCCGACTTCCTTTATGACAACAATAAGGTTTATCGTGAATATCTCGACAAACAAGGCTATCCCTACGAATATATAGAAACCGAAGACGGACACATCTGGCGCAACTGGCGCAATTACCTTACCGTCTTTGCACAACGACTCTTCAAGTAGAATGACACATTTCATAGGCGAACTGATATCCCTTGGTGTTGCGTTTTCGTGGACGGCAACGGCTCTGCTGAGCGAGTTTGGCAGCAAGCGTCTGGGCAACCTCACACTTAACGTGTGGCGTATGGGTCTTACGCTGCTGTTCTCAATGGTTCTCTTCGTCTTTGTTCTCGGCACACCCGTTCCTACCGGCGTTTCAGCGACAGCCTGCTGGTGGATGTTGCTCTCAGGACTTGTGGGCTATGCCGTCGGCGATTACTGTCTGTTTCAATGCTATATAATAATAGGTTCGCGTTACGGACAGCTATTCATGACTTTGGCTCCGCTGGCAGCAGCCCTCACAGCGTGGATAACGCTGGGTCAGCAGATGGCGCCTATGAGTATTGTGGCTATGTTGGTAACGCTTCTCGGAATAAGTATATCGGTAATTGGTAGGGGCGAGAAGCACACCCTCTCCCTTAAACTGCCCCTTCGCGGAGTACTCTTCGCCATCGGTGCTGCTGTCTGTCAGGGTGTGGGTCTTGTAATAAGCAAGATAGGAATGGACTACTACGACGCTTCGCTGATGCCTTCGTGGGTAGTCCCCTTTAGTGCCAACTTCCTGCGTTGTATTGCCGGCATCGTCGGCTTCTCCGTAATGCTTTATCTGCGTGAGGGTTTCCAGCCACTTCGCGAGTCTGTTCACGACAGTCGCGGACTCTTGGTAGCCGTTGCTACCACCATCTTCGGACCTTTCGTCGGTGTAGGCTTCTCGCTTATGGCTGTCCAATATACCAGCGCCGGAGTAGCCTCCACCCTTATGGCGCTAACCCCGATAATTATCATTCTGCCCTCGTACTGGCTCTTCCGTCAGCCCATTACGTGGCGCACGGTATTGGGTGCCGTAATTTCAGTCATTGGCGTCTCCCTGTTTTTTTGATTTTCCCAGTTTCAGCCGTCGGAACCAACTTGTATCTCAATGAGACACTCGAGTTTCTCCGTGTGAAACTTATAGTTTCTCCGTGTGAAACCAGTCGTTCCAACCGCCCGAAACTCTGGCACGCAACAAAAAGCATCCAACCGACACTACTGCAGTAGGATGTTTTTTATGGTGAAATTTTATACAAAATAATTTGTAACCTATTTTATTATTTACTATCTTTGCAATCAGAATCACCCAATCTATTAATATTAAACCTATTATCTAACTAAAAATGCCTATGAAAAAACTATTTTCACTATTGGTGCTCATTGTGGCTATAGTCACCGGAGCATGGGCAGATGTTACTGTGTATGTTAAGGCGGAAACTGCTCCATTCCTATATGCGTGGGATGGACAAGGCTCTCTTAATGGCGAATGGCCTGGTACACAGATGACAGAATCTGCCGTCGTTAAAGAAACGACATTCTGGAAACAGACGTTTGCAACGTCAGGCATTAATATCATTTTCAACAATGGAAGTGATACGCCGAAGACGCCAGACATTAACGGAATTACGTCTGACCGTTACTTTACCTATAATGCCACAGACGGAACTTATGTTGACGTAACAGAGCAGTACGGTGAACTTCCCGATGCAAGTGTTACCTCACTAAAGTTAGCAGGTAATCATAATGGTTGGAACGGTGAGGATTTCACGGAAGTGACGGCAGGTGCGGAGTACACAACTACTGTTGACCTGACTGGTCAGACCTATGATGACGGTAAATGGCTATTTAAATTCATTGTTAATGGCGGAATATGGTTCGGTTTTAGCAATGTAACATTTGATGGTGGTCAACCTACGTGGATCAAACAAGCTGAATCAGACGACAACTTCGAGATTAATCTGAATAACGAAACACTCACGAGCAAGATATTCACCATCACAGCTACATGGGGTGGTGGAAAGTATGCTGATAAGAATTGGACAGTAAAAATTGAGAACGCTCCTGCTCCCGAGCCAGAAAATGTAGAGTACTTTATGGTCGGCAGCATGAACAAGTGGGAAATTGATAATGTAAACCAGTTGCTGCCAAGCAAGACCGAAGAAGGTCTGTATGAGCTGGTAACTACTTTTGCTGCTAGCGACGAGTTCAAGATTGTGTCGAGTACTAACGTTTGGTATCCTGAAGGTATGGGTAACAATTACGTTGTCAGCGAGGCAGGAACTTATACTATCTCCTTTAGACCTGAAGGCAATGTTGAAGGCTGGTACGGAGGTTATTTCAATGTTGTAAAGAATGGCGGTGATGATCCTGTAGAAACCAGGACCATTTACCTGAAACCTGGAATATGGACTGTAGACGATGCACGCTTCGCGGCAAATGTGCTGGATCGCCAAGACCCATCCAAAAATTCTTGGGCAGACTTTGAGCCTGTACCCGATGCAGCGGGCTACTATATGACGGAGATTCCTGCAGATGCTTCTATGGTCCGTATGTATCGCTTCGATCCTGCTACCACAGGGGATAGTGCTAATCCTGGAGCATTCTGGAACAGAACTGATGTTATTATGCTGGATGCTACCAACGACCTGTTCAAGATTACAGCTTGGCCAACGGCAGATGGTGGCAACTGTGCTCATGTAGTTACATCATATCCTGAAACTTATTATAATGTAAATGTTGCTGAAAGCATAGAGAACGGTGAAGTAACTGTTGACCCAACCTCGGCTGCAAAGGACGACAAGGTAACTGTTACAGCTACGCCTAACGAAGGCTACGAGTTGAGCAGCATCACAGTAACCGGCGTTACCAACAATGAAGCTGTTAAGGTTGCTGACGACAATACCTTCGCTATGATTGCCGACGACGTAACCGTTTCAGCTACCTTCAAGGCTATTCCACAACTCGTGGGCTACTACGTTGTTGGTAACATGACAGATTGGACTTATGCCGATGCTTACCAGATGACACCAGACAATGAAAACTTGTATCAACTGATTAAGGAGTTCAAGACTGACGATGAAATCAAGGTAAGATCTAAGATGACCGAAGGCGACGGTGCTTGGTATCCTTCAGATGGCAACAACTTTAAGTTTACACAGGATGGTGAGTACACCATTACCTTCAATCCTAAAGGCAATGTTGAAGGTTGGCACGGTGGCTACTTCAACGTAGTAATGAAGGAAGAGCCTACACCACAGCCTGCAGAGGTAACATGGCAGAAGACAGATTATGCAGATTTACAAACTGATGATATTGTTGTCATTGTAGATCAGACAACTGCAAGGGCTATGTCAAATGATAAGGGTACATCTAATGCTCCTACTGCAATAGCTGTTACACTGAACAATGACAAATCCGAGATTACTAGTACCGTTGCAGATAATATACAGTGGACGGTTACAAAGACTGATGGTGGTCTCCAGTTTGGGGTTGGAACGAAACACCTGTACTGCACAAATTCCAATAATGGAGTTCGTGTAGGAGACAATACAAACAATGTATTTTCCTGGAAATTAGCAGATGCTAACTCATCTGAGAACTTCTTATTCAATAATGCTTTATCACGTTACCTCGGTGTTTATAATAGTAGTGATTGGCGTTGTTACGGCACTGTCAATGCCAATATTAAAGAAACAGTTACCGCTATCTACAAGAAAGTTGGTGGCGACGATCCTCAACCAGCTGTTATCAACAGTATGGCAATCAAGGGTACATTCCCAGGTATGGAAAATTGGGAGAAAGAAGTACCAATGACTCAGGATGCTGCTAACACCAACGTTTGGACGTTGACAATGGATAACGTAACCGTTGAGGGTAAGAAGTACGAGTACAAGGCCTTCGCTAACGGTGAGACCACAGGCTACCAGTTGCCAGCAGAAGGAAATGCAGACTTCGTATTCGGCACAGATATGTATCCAGCAGGAACATACACCCTGACCTTCACAGCAAATACGAAGACCCACTCGCTGACACTCGATGCTAAGAAGAACGGTATCGAAACCATCAAGGAGCTGAACGCTCAGGCTAACGGTACAGAATTCTCATTCGTTGGCAACGCTACCGTTGTAGCAAAGGCTGCTAATGGTACGAAGACCTATGTATATATCAAGGACGAGACAGGTAGCTCGCTGATTTACGATGTTAATGGTGGGAATACTGCTAACCTCTCTGCGGGTAATGTAATTACTGCTCCTTGGAAGGGTAAGGTAAGTATCTATAATAACCTGTTCGAGGCTGTTCCTGCCGAAGTTCTTGGCTCTACTTCAACAGTAGAGGTTACGATACCTGAGGCAACAGCAACCGATGTCAAGAAAGAGAACATGAACCAGGTTGTCCTGATCAAGGGTCTGACCATAGCAAGTGTTGAAAACAAAAACATCAAGTTCACTATCGGCAATGCTGCTATCGCTGGTTACAACCAGTTCGCTGTAGAGATACCAGCCGAGAGAGAAGGCAAGACCTTCGACGTAGTTGGTTCTATCAGCATCTATAACGAAAACATCCAGTTCCAGCCAATCACTATTACGGAGAGTGCAGGACCTGTTGCTGACACGTGGACTGTAGCAGGTAGCCCCGCGACATTGTTCGGTACAGAGTGGGATACAACAAACGAAGCCAACGACATGACTCTGACAGAGGGTCTGTACGTATGGGAGAAGAAGGGTGTTGAGCTGACAAAGAGTGTTGTTAAGTTCAAGGTTGTGAAGAACCACGCTTGGGACGAGTCATATCCTGCAGATGATTACGCTCTGAACATCCCAGCAGATGGTACTTACGACGTCATGATTACCTTCAATGCTGAAACCCACGAGGTAAACGCAACGACAACAGGTGGTCCTGAACTGAATACCTACACAGCTTCCTTCGAGAATACAGGTAACTGGACTGATGTATATGCTTACACATTCTCTAAGAACGAAGGTGGAGAGGTTATAGCTCAGGAACTTGGCGCATGGCCAGGTGTTAAGCTGACAGCCGCTGAAGGTGGTGCTTATCAGGTAGTCATCCAGGCAGCAAGCGCTCCTCAGTATATCATCTTCCATAACAATGCTGGCGTCCAGACTGCCGACCTTCCATTCGAGAATGGTAAGACTTACGGATTACCAGAAGAGCAAGACTACACTGTACAATTTGTTAACCTTGACGGTTGGAACAATGTAAATGCTTATGCTTGGAGTGGTAACGTTAAGCAACTCGGCGAATGGCCAGGTACACAAATGACAGTTGTCGATACTCAGGTACAGTATGGTGGCCAGAACTACCCTGTTTACCAGATTAACTTCAAGGCTTCTGTTGCTCCAGAGTTCATCATCTTCAATAACGGTGATGGCATGCAGACAGAAGATCTCGTCTATGTAGAGGGCAAGCAGTATCTGGTACTCAACATGAAGGGCGAGTTGGCATGTAGCTTGAAAGAGCCTATGCAGCTCGACTATAGCGACAGGATTAAGATTCACAACGGTATGCCAAAGATTATCATGGGAGTACCAAGTGAGACTGAAACTGTTAAGATAAACGTTGGTGACGCTATCCACATCCGTATCGCTGAGTGTCCACAGATGAGATCACCTGGTCTGCAGCTGACGAGTGATGACGGTAATACACCTATCACCGAGAACTTAGCCGCAAACCTCCACGAGGTTCCTGCTATAATCACTATTCCTATAACGGGAGCTCTGTACGAGTGGATGAAGGATGCCGACCACAAGGTTCGCCTGTGCGGTACAAACGTATTCATCGACAGAATGACTGTTGAGGCTGGTGCTTACGAAGAGACTGCTACCACCGAAGAGGAAGGTACCGTCTCGGTATGGGTTCCTGAGAATGAGGAAGGACAGCAGGTTGCTGCAGAAGAAACAATTGAAATCCCTGCAACATCATTCATAGTAGTTGATGTTAAGAAGGACGACATAGTTAAGATTAAGGCTTCTGGTGCTTCTGCTCCAAGCGCTAAGGGCGTAAGAGCTCGTGGCGCAGGACGACTCACAATAATTGAAACTGTTGACATCGAGATTCTCAAGAAGGGTACTACCGACAAACTCGTTGCTGACGAGAAAATCCTCATCTCTGAGGACGGCTCAGGCTATGAGTTCGTTGTAACCGAGGACCTTGTAAACGTTCTGAAGACCGAAGGCTTCGATATCAGAAATAAGTCCAATAATCCTATTAATATTGAGGCTATCAATGTGAAGGCTGGAGGCGATGTTCCTGTTAACTACAGCCAGTCTATAAACATAGAGCAGTTGGTACTCGACAACGGTAAGACTTACGACATAGCTTCAGCACTTCTGGAGAAGTATATCGAGTCTGCTAATATCAACGCACTCGACTCGCTGAACGACGAGAAGGTACTTCGTAACGAGCCTTACCTCGGTCTTAAGCTTAAGACCAGCGGTGCTTACATCAAGGTGAATGTAGAAAAGGGCAAGACTCTGAAGGTTAAGTTAGGCTACGTTGCTGCACCAGTGAACGTTACCGTAAACGGTGTTGACGCAACTCCTGTTGAGGCTACCAACGAAGGCGTTATAGAGGAATTTGCTGCTGCCGACGTAGATCAGGAAGTAGTATTCACTACAACATCTGAGAAGACTGTTGTCCTCAAGCAGATAATGATAGGCGAGGACATAGCAGACGTTACCCTGCCACCAGCAACCAAGTACGAGGTTTCAGTAGCAGAAGGTATCGAGAACGGCACAGTAACATTCGAGGCTACTTCGAAGACAGATTCTAAGGGTTACGTAACCGTAGCAGTAGGCGACGAGGTAACAGTTACTGCAACTCCTGACCCAGGCTTCGAGCTTAGCGGAATCACTGTAACGGGTGTTAACACCGACATAGCTGTAATAGTTAACGACGGCAAGTTCATTATGCCAGAAGACGCTGTAACTATCAACGCAATATTCACTACCGTAGATGCTATCATCGGTGTGAAGGATGGCGTAAGGGTGTCTACCGTGAAGTACGTGAAGAACGGAAAGTTAGTTATTGCAACTCCAGAAGGAACCTTCAGCGGAACCGGTAAGAGAGTAAAATAAACTAAATTAAATCAAGGAGCGGGGCACGACGCCCCGCTCTTTTTTTATCTTTTTTGGTGGAAAGTGAGGAATGAAATATGTTTTTTTATTACCTTTGCAGCGGTAAAAGTAATAAATAAATAATTGTTAAGATGAAAAAGATTGTAAATTGGTTAATTGCTGCTACTCTTATCGTAAGCGGCACAAGCGTTTTGAATTCATGTTCTAAGGCAAATGCTGACAGCTCTTCTGCACCAAAGGTAGAGAGCACAGAGTTGATTCGTACTAACAAGAGTTGGGATGGTGTTGATTTGCCTGAATACCTGAAAGGATATCCAGAGCTGGTAGCTGTGAAGTACGTTTTCCCTGTAGGTCAGAAACTCGGATGGCATCATCATCCTGTTATGAACTACGGTGTGCTGATGCAGGGTGAGTTGACCATCATCGGTCAGGATGGTAAGGAGAAGGTTGTTCACGAGGGTGAGGCAGTTGTGGAAATGGTAAACACTATTCATCATGGTGAGAACCGCGGTGACAAGCCTGTAATACTTTATATGTTCTATCTGTCACAGAAGGGACTTCCTCTGGCTGTTCAGCATCCTGAAATTCCATTAGATTAATAATGCATAAAATAACCCGATTGACACTTGTCGCTGCCATTATCGCTGTGTGTGGTGCGTGTGTAGATAAGACATATATTCCCAAAGCTCCCGACTACGACGATCCTATAATGTGGGTAACCGCCGACGGTGACGTAGATAGTACGGGTGCTCTTTGCACCATACTATCCACCATACCGCAATTTCATCAATGTTGGTGATATCCACAGCGGTGAGCCTTGACTCTATAGCGACTGTCTCGCAAAGAATATTGCAGTCGGAGCTAAGGAATGGCGGAAAAACAAGAAAAGGTAAAAGGAAATTATGCGAAAGCTGCTATTATATATTTTTCTGGTTTTTGCTACGGTTGTTCAGGCGCAGGATACCCCTAATGCCCGTCAGGCACGCCACATGTTCGACCGCACATATCAGATGGTGTTTGGTCCTCAGGGGTCAATGCTTCACTACAAGGTGAACATCATCGGTATCTACAAGACCGAAGGAACAATATGGACAAAAGGGAAGAAGAGTAAATTCGAGGAGTCGCGCTATATGGCGTGGAACGACGGAACAACATATACACGTGTTGACAAGAAGAAAAAGACAGTGAGCGTGTATGGCGCCAACGACGAGAACCGCGACAAGTATGCTTCGAAGTTCACCTTCGAACCAGCTAACTACACCTACCACATAGAGAGTGCACCGGAGGGCTACTACATCACTATGAAAGCAAAGAAAGGTGTTAAAGGTATCAAGGAGGCTCGTGCCCTGTTAGACAAAAAGACGCGCTATCCCTTGAGTGTTCGTATAAAGTTGGGTTTTTTCCATACAACAATAAAGATTACTCAATTCCAGGTGGGTGACATCAGTGACGACCTGTTTGTTTTCCCTGCCGCACAGTATCAGGGATATAAGAGAAAGAAATAAAGAAGTAAAGATATGATTAAGGATTTTAATTTCTACTCGCCAACACAGGTGGTGTTTGGTAAGAGTGCCGAAGAGCAGTTGGCGGCACTGGTGAGACGCTATGGTGGCACGCGAGTGCTAGTACATTACGGTGGTGGCAGCGCCCGTCGTTCCGGATTGTTGGACAAGGTGTTCGGTATGCTCAGCGATGCCGGCATAGGCTACGTAGAGATGGGCGGTGTGGTACCAAATCCGCTACTGTCGAAGGTGAAAGAAGGCATAGGACTGTGTCGTAAGGAGAAGATAGACTTCATCCTTGCCGTTGGTGGTGGTAGTGTGATAGACT
>OCVV011305860.1_pt1 | contig 11982 bp, 8 predicted proteins | sample 1539721 | NCBI WGS metagenome assembly OCVV01 (sample SAMN02144230, study PRJEB22623) | gut metagenome | biome: sheep rumen | host: Ovis aries | place: New Zealand | reverse complement strand
TGATTCAGATTCTGATTTCGATTCTGACGGCAATCGGTACTACGCTGGGCGTAACGTCATGTATGGGACACGGACCGTTCTGATGGCTGAAGGAACCCGTACAGCCGGCCCGAATGAAACCTCATGGAAGGAGGAATGCAACGCCACACTCTGACCAGCTGTCAGAGAAGGAAACGCCCGCTGTGACAGCGTGCTCGTTTGTATATTTCATTATTTGGAGGGGAGGTGCTCATGGTTAAATCGTGGCACCTCCCCTGTTGTTAACTGACGGAAACGTTTCATACCAAAGTATTTAAAAAGGATAAAAATCGGGGCTGCTATTTGGCTGACTCGTTTTTTCTTCGTATCTTTGCAGCCTATTATATGTATAAGGTTAAAAAGATTATGGGAAAGATTATAGCATTAGCAAACCAAAAAGGTGGCGTCGGCAAGACAACAACGACCATCAATCTGGCTGCATCACTGGCTACTTTGGAAAAGACCGTACTGGTGGTAGATGCTGACCCACAGGCCAATGCGTCAAGCGGGCTGGGGGTTGACATCCAGGAGGTGGACTGCTCGCTCTACGAGTGCATTATCAACCATGCTGACGTCCGTGATGCCATCTATACGACGGATATTGAGGGGCTGGACATCATACCCAGCCATATTGACCTGGTGGGGGCTGAGATTGAGATGCTCAACCTCAGTAATCGCGAGAAGATAGTCAGCCAGATATTGGATCCCATCCGCAACGACTATGACTTCATTCTGATAGACTGTTCACCGTCGCTGGGACTGATTACCGTCAACGCTCTGACAGCGGCAGACTCAGTCATCATTCCCGTTCAGTGTGAGTACTTTGCCCTGGAGGGCATATCGAAGCTGCTTAACACGGTGAAGATTATCAAGAAGAAGCTCAATCCGAAACTGGAGATAGAGGGATTCCTGCTGACCATGTACGACTCGCGTCTGCGTCTGGCTAACCAAATCTACGATGAGGTGAAACGCCACTTCCAGGAACTGGTGTTCAAGACCGTTATACAGCGTAATGTCAAGTTGTCGGAAAGTCCCTCACACGGTCTGCCGGTCATCTTGTACGATGCGGAGTCGACGGGTGCCAAGAACCATCTGGCATTGGCCAAGGAGATAATTAATAAGAATAGTTGAAGAATTGAAGAATTGAAGAGTTGAAGAATTGAAAAATTGAAGAGTTGAAGAGTTGAAAGTTAAGGAGATATGGCCGTAAAGAAGAAATACGACAGGAATGTGCTGGGACGCGGACTGGACCAGATAGGCAACGGACGCGGACTGGACGCCCTGATAGACACCCACAGCGAGTTGAAGACGGAGGGTTCGTCTAATCTCAGCGAGGTGGAAATCACACAAATAGCCCCCAATCCCAACCAGCCGCGCAGGGAGTTTGACCCAGAGGCCTTGCAGGAACTGGCCAACAGCATCGGCGAGTTGGGAATCATTCAGCCCATCACGCTGCGCAAGGTGGAGGGCGGGAAGTACCAGATTATTGCAGGTGAGCGCCGTTGGCGTGCCTCACAGCTGGCCGGGCTGACAAAGATACCCGCCTACATCGTGTCCGTAGAAGACCAGGGCGTGATGGAGATGGCACTGGTCGAGAACATCCAGCGCGAAGACTTGAACGCTATTGAGATTGCACTGGCCTACCAACACCTGGCGGAGACGACGGGCATGACACAGGCCAAAATCTCAGAACGTGTAGGCAAAAGCCGTGCTGCCGTCACCAACTATATGCGACTGCTGAAGTTGCCTGCCCAGGTGCAAATAGCGCTGAAAAACCATGAGATAGAGATGGGACATGCCCGTGCACTGTTAAGCATCGACAGTCCGTCGCAGCAAATCAAGCTTTTCAAAGAAGTACAACAGCACCAACTGTCTGTTCGCAAGGTGGAAGAGATGGTGCAGGCACTGAAGCAGGGTGAAGACGTAAAGACGGCTAAGGGGCGTATCGTCTCGAAGTCACAGTTGCCTGAAGAATTCAATGTCCTGAAGGAACGACTCTCTCAGTTCTTCCAGGCCAAGGTGCAGATGACCTGCTCGCAGAAAGGGAAGGGGAAAATCAGTATCGCCTTTGAGAACGAAGAAGAACTGGAGCGCATCATGAATGCACTGGACGGGGCAAGATCGTAAAATGCTGACAAGAGACCAATGTTCATCGTGAATATCAATCATCACATATCTACATCACACAGGTGGGGGCAATGGGTACTCACGCTCTGCCTCCTTGTCTTCCTACCCCTCTATGCAGAGGCACAGCAAGAAGACTTGGCGGTTATGGACTCCATAGCCAAAGGAGATGCCAAAGCCCTGTTGGGCGACTCGCTGGAAGTAGTGGAAGACTCCACATCCCTGGTGGTAAAAAAGAAGTCGCGCAAGATGAAAGAGAAGCGTGACTGGAACACTTGGAAACCCAATCCGCAGCGAGCGCTATGGTTGGCATTAGTATTACCTGGAGCCGGACAGATATACAACCGTAAATTTTGGAAACTGCCTATCATCTATGGCGGATTCTTGGGTTGTATCTACGCACTGACCTGGAACAACATGATGTATAAGGACTATTCGCAAGCCTATCTTGACATCATGGATGATGATCCGGGGACTGCTTCATATAACAAGTTCCTGCATCTGGGAAATACCATTACGCAAGAAAACGAAGACCGCTACAAGGAGATATTCAGAAGCCGAAAGGACAAATACCGCCGCTGGCGCGACATGAGTCTCTTTGTCATGCTGGGTGTCTATGCCATTTCCGTCATCGACGCCTACGTAGATGCCGAACTTTCGGTATTCGACATTTCTAAAGACCTAAGTCTCACAGTGGAACCTACCGTCATCCCCAATCATGGAGGAGGCAGCCTACTCGACCGGCAGTCGCTGGGAGTGAGCTGTAAGTTGAATTTCTAACATCTATCATGAACAAGAAAAATCAAAATATGAAGAAATACCTATTGATATGCTTGTTGGGCCTGCTACCACTTGCCAGTTGGAGTCAAGTGGTTACTAACGACGAGCCGGACGACGAAGACGAAATCATCGTGACCGACCAAGAAGGCAACGAAGAGGTCATCGAGTTCCCGGAAGCCATGACCTATGACCTGGACTCGCTGATGAGCCTCTATATGGCCAAGACCTATCTGGAAGAGGACTACGACTGCAACATGCGCGACATAAATCCTGTCTATTCGAGAGAGGAATACATAGACCGCCTGAGCCGAATGCCATGCGTCATGGAGATGGCCTATAATGATGTCGTACAGAAATTCATTGACCGCTACAGCGGACGTCTGCGCCATTCCATCAGCTACATGCTGGGAGCGTCCAACTTCTATATGCCGATTTTCGAGGAAGCCTTGGAGATGTACCAGCTGCCTTTGGAACTGAAGTACCTGCCCATCATCGAGTCGGCACTGAACCCCAAGGCCGTCAGCCGTGTCGGAGCTACCGGACTGTGGCAGTTTATGCTGACAACGGGTAAGCAATATGGGCTGCAGGTCAACTCACTGGTAGACGAACGCCGTGACCCACAGAAGGCGTCACTGGCTGCAGCACGATACCTGAAAGACCTCTACAAGATTTTCGGCGACTGGAACCTGGTGATTGCGGCTTACAATTGTGGGCCAGAGAATATCAACAAGGCCATCCATAGAGCAGGAGGACAGAAGGACTACTGGCAGATATACCCCTACCTGCCCAAGGAGACGCGAGGCTACGTGCCGGCATTCATAGCCGCTAACTACATCATGACCTACTACTCACAGCATAACATCTGTCCGATGGCCACACGGCTACCGGCCAAATCGGACACGGTCATCGTGAACAAGAATCTGCACCTGCAGCAAGTGGCAGAGGTGGTAGGTATCAATATAGACCTGCTGCGCTCACTGAACCCCATGTACCGCAGAGACGTCGTCCCCGGAGCTACCGCCCCATCGGTGCTGCGACTTCCGCTGACGGAAACAACCCACTTTATTGACTTGCAAGACTCTGTATTCTCTTATAAATCCGACGAACTGCTGAACAGGCGTACTGAAGTGGAGGTCAATGACGACGTACCCACCTACTATCACAAGAGCAAGCGCTACATCCGCGGCAAGAAGGGACGCTACAGCCGTCACAGCAAAGTGTCAAGAAAACGGTATAAAGCAAGCCGCAAACGTTCTTCCATTAGCCGTAAGCGTGGCACAGCAAGTAAGAAGCGCAAGAGCACGAGAAGGAGAAGGAGAAGATAGGAAGAATTGAAGAATTGAAAAATTGAAGAGTTGAAGAATTGAAGAATTGAAGAATTGAAAAATTGAAGAGTTGAAGAATTGAAGAGTTGAAGAGTTGAAGAATTGAAGAACTGAAAATGGACAATCAAGATGGACGAAGAAAAGATTCTGCGAGAAGAGGCTGACGACAAACTGGTGAACGACGCTTTTCAACGATTGCTGGACAGTTATCTGGCTTCACGGCACCGTAAGAAAGTGGACATCATCACCAAGGCTTTCCATTTCGCCCGCCAGGCACACAAGGGAGTCAGGCGACTCTCCGGTGAGCCCTACATCATGCACCCCATAGCTGTGGCACAGATAGCCTGCGAAGAGGTGGGATTGGGGTCTACCAGCATCTGTGCAGCGTTGTTACACGACGTGGTCGAAGATACTGACTATACGACAGAGGATCTGGCAAACATCTTCGGACCTAAGATTGCCCAGATTGTTGACGGTCTTACCAAAATCTCCGGCGGTATCTTCGGTGAGCAGGCCTCAGCCCAGGCTGAGAACTTCAAGAAACTGCTGCTGACCATGAGCGAGGACATCCGTGTCATCCTCATTAAGATATGCGACCGTCTGCATAACATGCGCACCCTGGCATCACAACCTGCCAACAAGCAATACAAGATTGCTGGTGAGACACTCTATATCTATGCGCCTTTGGCTAACAGGTTGGGCCTCAACAAGATCAAGTCGGAGCTGGAGAACCTCTCATTCCAGTATGAGCACCCTGACGCTTATAACAGCATCAAGGAGAAGCTGAAAAATACAGAAGCCGACCGTCATGAGCTCTTCGACCAGTTTACGGCTCCCATCGAGGAGTCGCTCAAGAAGATGGGCATCAAATATGAAATCAAGGAACGCGTCAAGACTCCCTATTCCATCTGGAATAAGATGCAGAATAAGCACGTCTCATTTGACGAAATCTATGACATTCTGGCTGTGCGCATCATCTTTACTCCGGAAAAGCGGGAAGAGGAAATCAACGAGTGCTTCAACATCTATGTAGCCATCTCGAAAATCTACAAGAGCCATCCCGACCGTCTGCGCGACTGGCTCTCACATCCCAAAGCCAACGGCTATCAGGCCCTGCACGTGACACTGATGTCTAAACAGGGACGCTGGATAGAAGTGCAGATACGCTCTGACCGTATGGACGAGATTGCCGAGCAGGGTTTTGCCGCCCACTGGAAATACAAGGAGGGCGAGGACGGTGAGTACACAGAGGATGAGAACGAGCTGAACGACTGGTTGCGCACCATTAAGGAGATACTGGACGACCCACAGCCCGACGCCATGGACTTCCTGGATGCTATCAAGCTGAACTTGTTTGCATCCGAAATATTCGTCTTCACTCCGAAAGGCGAGATCAAGACCATGCCGGCAGGCTGTACTGCCTTGGACTTTGCCTTCTCCATACATACCTTCCTGGGCTCACATTGTATCGGTGCCAAGGTAAACCACAAGTTGGTACCGTTGAGCCATAAACTGGAAAGCGGTGACCAGGTAGAGATTCTGACCTCGAAGTCACAGCATGTCCAGCCGGGTTGGATCAACTTCGTCTCCACCGCTAAGGCCAAGGCCAAAATTCAGGCTGTGCTGCGTCGTGTCAACCGTGAGGCACAAAAGAAGGGTGAAGCATTGTTGGAAGAATTTCTAAAGAAGAACAACATCGAGAACCAGCCGGAAGTGGCTGATCAGTTGGCCCAATTCCATGAAGTCAGCAACAGAGATGATTTCTTCTTGGGTTTGGGCGAGAAGACCATCCTCTTGGGCGAGAAGGACCTGGACGAGCTGAACGGCAAGAACAGCAATGGCAAGAAAGGCTGGCGCAAACTGGTGCCATTCCTGGGACGTGGCAAGAAGAAGACTGCTGCCAGCGACCAGCAGGAACTGTTCGTCGTACCCGAGAAATTCAACCGCAAGAAACCTATCTACATCAGCGAAGAGAACATCGGACAATATAAGTTCAAGCACTGTTGCCACCCCATACCAGGCGACGACATCCTGGGCTATATTGACAACAAGCACCAGATAGAGATTCACAAGCGTGCCTGTCCGGTAGCCGACAAGTTGAAGACCAGTTTCGGCAATCGTATCCTGGATGCCAAGTGGGACATGCACAAGCAACTGTTCTTCGACGCCACCATTCGGCTGCAAGGCATTGACCGTGTGGGCATCCTGATGGATGTGTCGCGCATCATCTCGTCGCAGATGAATGTCAACATCCACAAACTCACCATCAGCAGTGAGGAAGGGGTTTTCGACGGCAGCATAGAACTGAGGGTACACGACCGCGAAGATGTCAAAAACATCATGAAAGCCCTGAAAGCGATAGACGGCCTGCAAGAAGTCGCACAAATCATGTAACACCAAACCTATCAAAAATACAAACATTATGAACAGACTACTAACATTCATGCTGCTCATCTGCTGTATACTGACAGCCAAGGCAGCAAGCCAGTATGACAATCCTGACACCCTGGTGGTTGCCAGAGACGGAACAGGACAATTTCGCAATGTCGCAGACGCCATCGAGGTCTGCAGAGCTTTCATGGAGTACCACAAGGTCATCTATGTCAAGAAAGGAACGTATAAAGAGAAGTTGGTGGTTCCCCAGTGGCTTACCAATATCGAGATTTGTGGCGAAGACCGCGACCAGACCATCATCACCTGGGACGACCATGCCAACATCATGTCAGACATCACCCCACTGACAGCCCAGGGAGAGCCCAAGAAGATTGGTACCTTCCGAACCTTCACGCTGAAGATACAAGGACAACGCATTACGCTGAAAAACATCACTATTGAGAACAACTCCGCCCGACTGGGACAGGCAGTAGCCTTGCATACGGAAGGAGACCGTCTGACATTCATCAACTGCCGATTCTTAGGACATCAGGACACCATCTATACAGGCAATGCCAAGTGCCGTCACTATTTCAAGGACTGCTACATAGAAGGTACGACCGACTTCATTTTCGGTCCCTCGACAGCATGGTTCGAGAACTGCGACATCTACTGCAAGGCCAATTCCTACATCACTGCGGCTTCTACGCCACAAGATGTCAACTACGGCTACATCTTCAACAACTGTCGCATCACCACAGCACCCCATGTAGACAAAGTGTACTTGGGGCGCCCTTGGAGAGACTACGGATATACGCTGTTCATGAATTGCGAACTACCCAGGCAAATCCGTCCCGAAGGCTGGCACCAGTGGCGTCCGGAGGCCGTGAAAACAGCCCGCTATATGGAATACAACAACCGGGGCGAGGGTGCCGCTACTGACAAGCGCGTAGGCTGGAGCCGCCAGCTGACCAAGAAGGAGGCTCAGCAGATTACTCTGGAACGGGTGTTCAGTATCAATGACAACTGGACCGTCGGCAAATAGCGATTCTATTCACTAACCCTTCATATCATTTTATGAAACTATTATCAACCACCCTGCTATGGGCGGTTTCTATGACCGCACTGGCTCAAGAGAGTCCGTTATGGATGCGTTTTCCTGCCATATCGCCCGATGGGCAGACCATTGCATTCTCCTATAAAGGAGACCTTTTTACGGTTCCCGCAACTGGCGGAGCTGCCAAACAACTGACCACTCATCCGGCTTATGATGCCAACCCCGTATGGAGTCCTGACGGAAAGCAGATAGCCTTCGCTTCGGATAGGGAAGGAAGTTTAGATGTCTACATCATGAACCGCCAGGGAGGTGTCCCTACCCGACTGACTACCCACAGTGCCAACGAGACACCCACCGCATTCCTAGACAATGGTCACATCTTATACAACAGTGCCCAGATGCCTACCGCTCAGGCCAGTCTGCTGCCTGAGGGCGTTTTTCCACAGGTCTATCAGGTCAGTACGCAAGGAGGCAGGTCCAAGCTGTTCTCACTCATCACGATGGAGAACATCAGCATCCATCCTCAGGGCGGATTGCTCTACCACGACTGCAAAGGTTACGAAGATGCATTCCGCAAGCACCACCAAAGCGCTATTACCCGTGACATCTGGCTGATGAAACAGGCTGGCAGCAAAGAAAGCGACAGGCAGTTCAAGCGCCTGACAGCCTTCCGTGGCGAAGACCGCAATCCCGTATGGGATGCCGACGGACAGTCGTTCTACTACCTGAGCGAGAAGGATGGCACGTTCAACATCTGGAAGCACCACTTAGACGGCAGTCAGGAGCAGCAGATAACACACCATCAGACGAATCCCGTCCGCTTTCTGACGGCATCACACGATGGCACACTGTGCTATGGCTATGACGGCGAAATCTATATATATAAGAAAGGTGTAGCCCACAAGGTAAACATCAGCATCCTGACGGACCGCACCGACCAGGAACTGGTACGCAAGGTACAGAGCAGCGGAGCCCGGGAAATATGCCTGTCGCCCAAGGGCAAGGAGATAGCCTTTATCATGCATGGCGACGTCTACGTGACATCCATCGACTATAAGACCACCAAGCAGATTACCGACACCCCTGAACAGGAACGCAACATCAGCTTCGCCCCTGATGGAAGGGGTCTTGTATATGCTGCAGAAAGAAACGGTGTGTGGCAGATTTTCCGTACCACGATTGAGAATAAGGCAGAAAAGCAGTTTGCCTATGCCACTACGCTGAAGGAAGAACAACTGACCAAGACCAACCTGACCTCACAACAGCCTCAGTTCAGTCCTGACGGCAAGGAGATTGCGTTCTTCGAGAACCGTGGCGACCTGAAGGTGATGAACGTGGCGACCAAGGCTGTAAGGACGGTACTTGACGGCAAATACCAATACTCTTATTCCGATGGCGACCTGTGGTTCGAGTGGAGCCCTGACAGCAAATGGCTGCTGTGCAGTTACATCGGCAACGGTGGCTGGCACAGTCCTGACGTGGCGCTGGTCAGCGCCAGTGGCAACGGAGAGGTGCACAACCTGACCAATAGTGGCTATAGCGACTCCAATGCCAAATGGGTGCTGGGAGGCAAGGCCATGATATGGAGCAGCGACCGCGCCGGCTATCGCAGTCATGGCAGTTGGGGAGCCGAAGAGGACGTATATATCATGTTCTTCGACCTGGACGCTTACGAGCGTTTCCGCATGACCAAGGAAGAGAAAGAAGTCCTGGAAGCAGCAGAGAAGGAAGCAAAGGCAGAGGCTAAGAACGATGAGAAGAAGGATAAAAAGGACAAGAAGAAGGGCGACAAGAAGCATTCAAAAGACAACGAGAAGGCTAAGCCTCAACTTGTATTCGATTTGGAGAACGCCAAGGACCGCATTCTGCGACTGACAGCCAACTCCAGCCATCTGGGCGATGCCGTCCTGACACCCGGAGGCGACACCTTATACTATCAGGCTTCCTTCGAAGACGGCTACGACCTATGGATGCAGAACACCCGCGAGCAAAAGACCGAGCTGGTGATGAAAGACATCGGCCCGGGCAATCTGGTGGCTGACAAGAACTTCAAGCACCTCTATCTGGTATCCAAGGGCATCAAGAAACTGGACTTGAGCAAACACAAGCAGGAGACGGTGGCCTTCGAGGCTCCCTTCAATTGGAAGCCCTACCAAGAACGCCAGTACCTGTTTGACCACGTGTGGCGACAGGTCAAGGACAAGTTCTATGACCCCAAGATACATGGTGTCGACTGGGACGGCTATCGCAAGATATACGAGAAGTTCCTGCCTCATATCAACAACAACTACGACTTCCGTGACATGCTGAGCGAGATGCTGGGCGAACTGAACGGTTCGCATACAGGTGCCCGCTATTATGCCAGCGGAGCCTCACTCAAGACGGCCAGTCTGGGACTATTCTTCGATGCCGGCTACGAAGGCGACGGCCTGAAGGTGGAAGAGGTCATCAAGCGCGGTCCCTTTGCCGTCAAGAACACGGGAGTGACCAAGGGCTGCATCATTGAACAGATAGACGGCCACCCCATCAAGGCCGGCGAAGACTACAACTGGATGCTGGACGGTAAGGCAGGCAAACCTGTCCACGTCAGTGTACGCAAGGGCGGCAAGACATTCAACGTCGTGGTGAAGCCCGTCAGTCAGTCACAGTTGAACACGCTCATCTACAAACGCTGGGTAGACCGTAACCGCCAACTGGTAGACAGCCTCTCTGGCGGTCAGGTGGCTTACGTCCACATCAAGTCTATGAACAGTGCCGGCTTCCGCGAAGTCTACAGCGAGATGCTGAACGAGAAGAACCGCAACCGCAAAGCAGTCATCGTCGACGAGCGCTATAACGGTGGTGGCTGGCTGCACGACGACCTGTGTACCCTGCTCAGCGGACGGCTGTACCACAACTTCGTCCCACGCGAACAGTACGTGGGTCGTGACCCGCTGAACAAATGGGTAGGTAAGTCGTGTGTGCTGATGAACGAAGACTGCTACTCCAACGGCAGCGGTTTCCCGTGGGTTTATCGCGAACTCGGCATCGGCAAACTCATAGGCAGCCCTGTGGCCGGTACTGCCACCTCAGTTTGGTGGGAGACGCTGATGGACCCGACCCTGGTATTTGGTATTCCCCAGGTGGGCAAGAAGGACATGAAGGGACAGTATATGGAAAATCAGGAACTGTGGCCCGACATCGAGGTTTACAATAGCCCAGAAGACTACATCAACGGACGCGACCCGCAACTGGAGGCTGCCGTCCGTGAGATGATGAAATAAAGAGGAAGGTATGATATAAAAAGCAAATGGGCTACACGAGGTAGTCCATTTGTTTTTTCAGTGCTTGCAAGTCGGCACGTATGTCTATCAGCCTTGTCAGCACCTCTGCCTTTCGGTCGGCACCGTCGCGATTGCTGTTGATAATCTTCTTGGCAGCTGCCAACTTAAAGCCGCGAACCTTCACCAAGTTGTGTATCAGCTTTATCTGCTCAATATCCTTCTCCTGATACTGGCGTATCTTAGCCGGCCCGCTCGTTTTCGGCTTCAGATAGGGGAACTCCTGCTCCCAGTAACGTAGCGTACTCTCGTTGAGCCCAAACATCTCTGCCACCTCGCGGATACTATAATAGCGCTTCAAGTTCTTGTCTAAGTTCAGTGCCATACTCTCCTATTTTTGGTGCAAAGATAGTACAATTCGAGCGAAAAGCCAAACGATTCTGCAATTATTTTTTCAATATGCCAGCACATTCCATAGTTCACGGATGTGCTGCTCCGGATCCCATTTCCCGTCAAACGTCCATGAGGCGGTAATCATGTGGAACTCAGGACTTCCGGGTGCCGTCTTCAGATTATCTTTCAGCCAGCCGCTGTGCCCACCGTCACGCCGATTGCCGTAATAGTAGGTACGCTGTCCCAACGGACACGGGTCAAGCACCTTGCCTTCCCTGGCCATCTCCTCGGCGGTACGGCCCTTGTAGGCGTGTTCGATGTTTTGGTCGAGAATGTTCTCCGACAGCTTGCAGTTCACGATGTAGAACTGTGAGTCGTGATGGTATCTGCCCAACGGTGTGGGACGCTTGGCGTCGAACTGCGAGTTGGTGATTACCAACTTCTGATCGGCATTGCCGCGGCCGTCGTGCCAGATGAGTGCCCGGCCGTCACCATACAGCCGGCAACGGGTGGCATAGCACCAGCCTCGCGGACACAGGAAGTCCACACCCGGGCAACGCAGATAGAGGTCTGCATGGTAGTACATTCCCCCCTCGCGGGCCCACAGTGACAGGGCGTCGTTACCATCGGCCCAGATATTGCTGTTGATGAC
>OCVV011277001.1_pt1 | contig 11982 bp, 11 predicted proteins | sample 1539721 | NCBI WGS metagenome assembly OCVV01 (sample SAMN02144230, study PRJEB22623) | gut metagenome | biome: sheep rumen | host: Ovis aries | place: New Zealand | reverse complement strand
CCGCAAGCCGTCTGAGGAGTTCATGATACGCGCCGAGTATGTCGGTTTCGGGCTCCTCATCCTGCTGATGGTGGTAGCCAACCTGAACGACATCCTGCGCTGGCTGGGATACTTATAATATAAAATATGTATAAAGCAAAATGCCGGGCTTCAGTCAAGTCCGGCATTTTTTGTGTTTGGTTACTCTGTCGTTAGATAAACTTCGCTATCGTCTCCAGACACTTCTGTGCATTGACGGGCTTCGACAGAAAACCGTCGCAGCCTGCATCGAAGGCTGCCTGGCGGTCACTGTCAAAGGCATTGGCAGTCAGTGCGACGACGGGCAGGTCGGGCATCGCGGCCTTAATCTGGCGCGTAGCCTCCAGTCCGTCCATGATGGGCATCTTGATGTCCATCAGCACCAAGTCGGGCGTTTCTGCCTGTGCTTTCTCCACTGCCTCCTGGCCGTTCTTGGCACGGAAGAACTCATAGTGTTTCTTCAAGATATACTCCATCAGCATGTAGTTGCTGTCGTTGTCTTCAGCTATCAAAATCCGTTTCATAGTCCGTCTTGTCTTGTTACAGTTTTAGTCTATTTCCATCAAATTGCTTACAAAAGTAATGCTTTTCTATCAAAATCCTTACATCTGCCCTACTTTTTAACTAATTTTGTCGGAAAGCTTCGCCTTATTTGCGGATAAATGACTAACTTTGCAGGCCAGAGGCACCAGAAGCCTCATGGACATCAACACAAGCAGATATGACCGTAGCAGACTATATCAACCATCCTGATACTGACGAGCGACGCTTCTCGTTTGAGGTGTTGCCCCCACTGAAGGGCAACGGCACCGAGGCGCTGTTTGCCACCATCGACAAGTTGGCCGAGTTTAACCCGGCTTTCATCAACATCACCACACACCACTCAGAGTATGTCTACAAGGAGCTGGAAAACGGCCAGTTCGAGCGCCAGCGCATACGTCGCCGGCCTGGAACCATTGCCATTGCTGCCGCCATCCAGAACCGGTATCACGTTCCCGTGGAGCCGCACATCATCTGCAGTGGTACGACCATCGAGCAGACAGAGTACGAGCTGCTGGACCTACAGTTTCTGGGCATCCGCAACCTGATGCTGCTGCGTGGCGACAAGGCCAAGGAGGACGCCCGCTTCACGCCCACCAAGGGCGGCCATGCCCACACGACCGACCTCATCCGGCAGGTGGTACGCTTCAACGAGGGATTCTTTGCCGACGGCACCCCCATCAAGCATCCCGGCCCGAAATTCGACTTCGGCGTAGCCTGCTATCCCGAAAAGCACGAGGAGGCACCCAATCTGGAGCGCGACATGGAGTACCTGAAGCAGAAACAGGACCTGGGGGCTCAGTATGCAGTCACCCAGCTGTTCTTTGACAACGAGAAGTATTTCCAGTTCGTTGAGAAAGCCCGCCAGATGGGCATTACCATCCCTATCGTGCCCGGCATCAAGCCCTTTGCCAAGCTGAGCCAGCTGACGGTAGTCCCCAAAACGTTCCATTGCGACATTCCAGAGGCACTGGCCAAGGAGATTGTGAAGTGCAAGACCGACGAACAAGCCATGCAGCTGGGCGTGGAATGGACGACCCAGCAGTGCCGCGAGCTCTACGAGCACGGCGTCCGCAACATCCACTTCTATACCGTGTCCGCCGTCGACTCCGTAGCCGAAGTCACCAAGCGACTGCTGTAGTTTCTGTCACTCGGATTGCAACGCCACACTCTGCACCGACAGGTCAGAGAAATGAAAAGAATAGTTTGCATTCCTTTGGCTTTTCGCTCGATTTTTCGTAACTCTGGCTTTGCCGAAGTTACTCAGCGCTCGGAAAAGCCCAAATAAATTTTGCATTTCGCTCGTTTTTTCGTAACTTTGTAGCCGATTATGGCTTTTGAGCAAGTGATAGGACAACGGGAGGTGCAGCAGCGTCTGACGCAGATGGTCAGCGAAGGACGTCTGCCTCATGCCATCATGCTGTGTGGGCCGCAGGGGTGCGGCAAGAAGGCTCTGGCCGTCGGCTTTGCCCAGATGTTGCTGTCACGGACGGCCAACGACAAGGCCATGCTGCGCAAGCTGGAGCATCCCGACCTGCACTTCACCTACCCTACCATCAAGCTGCCCTCGATGGGAAGCGACCATAAGCCCGTCAGCGACGACTTTGCCAAGGAATGGCACGAGCTGGTCATGGGCGGCCTGTATTTCACCATGACGGAATGGCTGGAGCAGATGGGCGGCGAGAACCAACAAGCCATCATCACGGCAGGCGAGAGCGACGAGCTGGTGCGCAAGCTGTCGCTGAAGTCGAGCCAGGGTGGCTACAAGGTAAGTCTGGTGTGGCTGCCGGAGCGCATGAATACGGAGTGCGCCAACAAGATACTGAAACTGCTGGAGGAGCCACCCTCACAAACGGTATTCATCATGGTGTCTGAAGAGCCCGACCGCCTGTTGGAAACCATTCGCAGCCGCGTACAGCGCATAGACGTGAAGAAGATAGCCGACGACGACGTTCGTCAGGCACTCATCGACCAGCGCGGACTCACAGCGGACATGGCCCAGCGCATCACACGCATGGCTAACGGCAACTGGCTGAAGGCCCTGCAGATGCTGAGTGCCGACTCGGAGAACGAGCTGTTCCTGGACATGTTCCAGTCACTGATGCGACTGGCCTACCAGCGCAAAGTGAAAGACCTGAAGACCTGGTCGGAGCGCATGGCAGCCATGGGACGCGAGCGTCAGAAGCGTTTCCTGGAGTACTTCCTGCGACTGGTGCGCGAGAACTTCATGTATAACTTCCAACAGCCAGACCTCTGCTACATGACGCAACGCGAGGAGGACTTCGCACGCAACTTCGCCCGTTTCATCAACGAGGCCAACGTGCTGCCCATCACCGACCTGGCCAATGTGGCCATCCGCGACATCGGACAGAACGCCAATGCGAAGATAGTATTCTTCGACTTCGCCCTGCAGATGATTGTCCTGCTGATTCAGAAATAAACATCGAAGCATCGAAATAACGAAACATCGAAATATCGAAACAACGAAATATATGGAAAAAAGCAAAGACTATCCTATAATGACCGGCTGTGACCGCGGACTCTGCCATCAGGCCATAGGCCGTCAGGACCGACAGCTGAACACCTACGACTGGCTGGCCGATGTGCCAGGCAATGTAGAAGACACTGACCTGGTGGAAGTGCAGTTCAAGCACACCCGCAAGGGCTACTACCACAACGTGAACCACCTGGAACTGAAGAAAGGCGACGTGGTGGCCGTCGAGGCCAATCCTGGCCATGACATCGGCGTGGTGACGCTGACCGGCCGACTGGTGAAACTGCAACTGAAAAAAGCCAACCTGAAGAGTTCGGAGGAAATTCGCCGCATCTACCGCATAGCCCGCCCCGTGGACATGGAGAAATTTCACGAGGCCAAGTCGCGCGAACATGCCACCATGATTGAGAGCCGACAGATAGCCAAGAACCTGGGACTGGACATGAAGATTGGTGACGTGGAGTATCAGGGTGACTGCAACAAGGCCATCTTCTACTATATTGCCGACGGGCGCGTGGACTTCCGACAGCTCATCAAGGACCTGGCCGCCACCTTCCACGTACGCATCGAGATGAAGCAGATTGGTGCCCGTCAGGAGGCCGGGCGCATAGGCGGGACAGGCCCTTGCGGCCGCGAGCTCTGCTGTGCCACATGGATGAAGAACTTCGTCTCGGTAGGCACCTCGGCAGCGCGTTATCAGGACATCTCGCTCAACCCGCAGAAGCTGGCTGGCATGTGCGCCAAGCTGAAGTGCTGTCTGAACTACGAGGCCGACAACTACGTCGAGGCCAGCCGCAAGCTGCCTGCCAAGGACATCTTGCTGCAGACCATGGATGCAGACTACCACTACTTCAAGGCCGACATCCTGGCAGGCCTCATCACCTACTCTACCGACAAGAACATGGCTGCCAATCTGGAAACAATTACAGCTGAGCGCGCCAGGCAGATTATCGAGATGAACCGCCGTGGCGAGAAGCCCGAGTCGCTGACGGAGAACGGCAAGAGCACGAAGCCACAAGGTCCTATGGACTTGGCAACCCAGGAGAACATTGCCCGCTTTGACCGTACCAAGAAGAAAAAGAAGAAGAGAAAGCCCCAACAGCAAGAGCAGCAACAAGGCGGTGCCCATGCCAAAGGAGCACAGGGCGGCACCCCAAGAAATGAGCAAGGCGGCAACTCTGGTAGCAAAAAAGTCAATCACAAAGATGCCCAGGCGTAAATACACCTTATTATATTATATAGGAATATTCCTCGTGCTGGTGCTGACAGCGTGCGACGAGAACACCGTCTATTACCGCTTTGAGCACTTGTCGCTCAAAGGGTGGGAGAAGAATGACACCCTGAACTTCCAGACTGAGCCCGTCAAACAGACGGGTGAATATCTGGAAGAGGTGGGGTTACGCATCAGTTCCGACTATCCCTTCATGGGGCTTCAACTGGTGGTGGAACAGGAAGTACTGCCCACGCACGAGCAACACTTCGACACCCTCAACTGCAAGCTGATAGACCGCCAAGGAAACGTCATGGGACAGGGCATCAGCCACTACCAATACCGTTTCCCGCTGACCACACTGTCACTGGCTGAAGGTGAGCGCCTGCACATCATTGTACGCCACGACATGAAACGCGAAATCCTGCCCGGCATCAGTGATGTCGGCATCCGTCTGAGCAGAAAGTAAACAATAGCTAAGAGCGCACGAGGTTACGGCTGGCGTCGATTCTAAGGAAGATAAACAGCAACAGGGTAAAGCCCCACAACGAAGAACCGCCGTAGCTGAAGAACGGCAGCGGGATACCGATGACGGGAGTCAGTCCCAGCACCATGCCGACATTGATAAACACATGGAACAGGAAGATGCTCAGCACACAGTAGCCATAGACCCGCCCAAAACGGAACACCTGCCGTTCAGCCAAATGCAACAGCCGGAGTATCAAAGCCAAGAACAGCAACAGGACTCCTGCCGACCCCACAAAGCCTTCCTCCTCGCCCACGGTACAAAAGATGAAGTCGGTATCCTGCTCAGGAACGAACTTCAACTTGGTCTGCGTACCGTTCAGGAAGCCCTTTCCCTCCAGTCCTCCGGAACCGATGGCTATCTCTGACTGGTGAACATTATAGCCGGCACCGCGCAGGTCTTCATCCAAGCCCAGCAGCACATTGATACGCGAACGCTGGTGGGGCTCCATCACATTCTGCATAATGAAGTCTGCGGCATAGTAGAACGAGGCAGAACCTATGGCAAAGAGGGCTATGAAGAAATATTCCCTGATACGGGTTCCAAGCCCCAGCCACAGCAGGTAACCCACCAAAAACACCAACATGGCCAGCTGAACATACACGATGCTGAAAGGCATTTTCAGCAGCAATAGCGAGGACAACGTAATGGCTATGCAATAAAATGCCAGGCGCCAGGCGATATGCCGGTTACAATACACCCACACCATGCCGATGGAGAACAGCTGTATGAGCAACAGCACCACGAATTTACCCACCGAGGTTGACGAATCGCCCATATAGACCTCGGCATAGCGGATGCCCACCACAAAATAGACTACCATAGCCACACCGGTAAAGAGTATGCTGCCCGGCATACCTTCACGATAGAACATGAGGAAGAAGGCCAGATAGACCAATGCAGAACCGGTCTCACGCTGCAGCACGATGCACAGCATGGGCAGCAATATCAAGGCCAGTGCGGCACCAAAGTGCTTCCATTGGTTGATGTTATAGCCGTAGGTCGACATCAACTTGGCCAGTGCCAAAGCGGTGGCAAACTTGGCGAACTCAGCGGGCTGCAATCTGAGCGGGCCCAATACCAGCCACGACCTGGAGCCCTTGATGCTATGCGGATTGAAGATGGTGGCAAAAAGCAGCAACAACAGCAAGCCGTAGATGATATAGGCAAAGGTGTCGTAGAACCGGTCGTCCAGCATGAGAATGGTGAATCCCAGCATGATACTGGTACCTATCCAGACAATCTGCATACCTGAGCGCGTAGCCAACGAGAAGATATCCGTCTCGCCATAGGAGTAGCTGGCACCACACACGCTGACCCACCCGAAGGAGAGCAGGGCGATATAGATGATGATGGTCAACCAGTCTATGCTCCGCCAAACGCTGTTCTGTCGCCTATCTGCTTGTCGAGCCATACGCAATATGTTTGTTTTGGAAATCCTCGGCCCGCTTCATGGAAGCCTCCGAGAGATGCCCGTTAATATACTGTTCCATGATGAGTCCTCCAATGGGCACACCATAGGTGGCACCCCAGCCACCGTTCTCTACATAGACAGCCACGGCTATCTTGGGGTTGTCCATAGGAGCAAAGCCCATGAATACCGAGTGGTCATGGCCACGGTTCTGGGCTGTACCCGTCTTGCCACAGGCCATGAAGTCATACTTGGCCAACTCGTGACAGGTACCACCGGTAGCCGAAGCGCGCATACCCTTCACCACATAGTCATAGGCATCGCGTTTGGCCATAGAGTAGCGCCGCCGGGTATAGGCTGTGTCGAGTGGTTCACCCTGCACTTTCTTGACGACATGAGGAGTGATGAACCAGCCCCTGTTGGCGATGGTGGCTCCCAAATTGGCAATCTGCAAGGGGGTAGCATTGACCTCACCCTGGCCGATGGCTATGGAGATGATGGTCAGGCCGTTCCAGGAACCCTTGTAGGCCTTGTCGTAGAACTGGGCATTGGGAATGAGCCCACGCTTCTCGCCAGGCAAATCGATACCCAGTTTGTAGCCAAAGCCCATCGACACCATATAGTCGCGCCACTTGTTCATGGCATTCTGTACGGAACCATACTTCGACTTGGCACCGATCATGTAGTAGAGTCCCCAGCAGAAGTAGCCGTTACACGACGTAGAGAGAGCCGGCACCAAGGGCAACGGTGACGCATGACCGTGACAGCCGACATGCAGTCCCTTGTAGTTGAAGCCATGGCTACAAGGATAAGCGGTCTGGGTGGGATGGATGATGCCCTCAGACAAAAACGCCAGTCCCTGGGTGGTCTTAAAGGTAGAACCAGGAGGATACTGTCCCATAATGCTACGGTTCAGCAAGGGTTTCCAGACGTTTTGGCTCAGCATGTGATGACTCTTGGAGCGCTGACGGCCTACCATCATACGGGGATCGTACGAGGGCGACGAAACCATGCAGAGCACCTCGCCCGTCGAGGGTTCTATGGCTACAATGCTGCCTATTTTTCCTTCCATGAGCCGCTCGCCCAGTTTCTGCAGTTCCACGTCAATGCCCAACGTAAGGTTCTTGCCTGCCTTAGCCCGTTGATCGAGCTTGCCGTTCTGATAGTGTCCCTGCACACGTCCGTGGGCATCGCGCAGCAGAATCTGCATACCCTTGACACCCCTCAGCTGTTTCTCATAGCTACGCTCAATGCCCAGCTTACCAATGTAGTCGCCTGGCTGATAGTAGTCATCGGCCTCGATGTCGGCAGGCGACACCTCGCCCACGTCACCCAGCACATGGGCAGCCACCGGATATTCGTACTGCCGGATGGTACGATGCTGGACATAGAAGCCCGGAAAGCGGAACATCTTCTCCTGAAACACGGAGAAGTCGGCTTCGGACAACTGGTTCATGAACACTTGTTGGGTAAAACGTGAGTAGCCGGGATTCTTGCCACGGTCCTTGATATTGGCCATGCGGCGGTCAAACTCCTCACGGCTGATATTCAGTGCGGCACAAAGGTCAAGGGTGTCCAGATGGTCCTTGGCTTCGTTCATCACCACCATGATATCGTAAGCCGGCTGATTATACACCAGCAACTTGCCGTTACGGTCGTAGATACCGCCACGGGCAGGATATTCAATTTTCTTGAGAAAGGCATTGGAGTCGGCACTCTTCTTATAGTCGTCACTGGTAATCTGGAGCATAAACAACCGGATGATGTAGACCACCACTATCAGAACGGCCACACCAGCTATCACATAGCGTCTGTTGTCCAAGCTATAGTCCCTCATAGCCTTCCTCTCCTCATCGGTTATCTCTGTTTAACCGCCTCAAAAGTAAATATCAAGACCAGCGTTAACACGGCACTGCCAACGACACAGAGTGCCCAATGCAGAACATTGAAGAAGCTGAAATGCTCCAACGTAAAGAATATCAAGCAATGGAGCAGAACAAGTGGGATGACGTAATAGGAGTACTTGACTGGACCAAGAGCAAACAGCGAAGGACGCAGGTTCTCTGCCGCATCACGGGAAACAAAAAGCTCGAAATAATAAGGCTGTATAGCGGCAATGAGCGTCAACGATGCTGATGCCATTCCAGGGGTATTGCTGAAGATGTCAATCAGCAGGCCCATGAGGAATCCCCACAGCAGACCGGCCCACTTAGGGTAGTTACGTGGCAGTTGTGTGACAAAGTACACATAGAGCAAGGGCGTAGCCACTCCAAACAGATGGATACGACTGAGCACCATGGCCTGTGCCAGCACAAAGACCAAGAACCATCCAGCCCGTTTTAGAAAATCTTGCGTCATTCTTGTACGTTCAGTTTCAATGAGTCACGAGCAGCCTGCATCAGACGCATCTGTTCACCAATAGTCTTGTCGCTGATGACCACCACATCGCGCAGATGCCCGAAATCGGTAGACAAGCGCACCTTCAGGCGATAGAACAATCCGTCACGGGAATTATAGACTTCCTTGATTTGTCCCACCAGGACACCGGCAGGGAAGATGCTGCTATAGCCATTGGTCTCAACCCACTCACCGCGCTTAAAGCGAGCATGACGGGGTATTCTGTCCACATAGGCATAGCCGGCATCCTTACCGTCCCAGCACAAGACGCCGAAATAGCCGCGATTGCGGATAGCACAGCTTATGCGCGAAGCCTTGACGTTCAGTACGGGAATCACCACGCTATAGTGGTCGGAGGTCAGATAGACCACTCCTACGACGCCCTGGCCGCAGGCAACTCCCATACCAACCTCAACGCTATCCTTGGAGCCCTTGTCTATGGTCAACAGGTTGTTGGCACGATGCACTTCATTGGTGACGACCTTAGCTTCTATCAGCTGATACTGAGACAGTTTCTCCAACTCCTGACGTTCCTCAGCGCTCTGCTGTTCGTTCGCTTCGTTATACAGACGGCGCAACTGGCTGACTTGTCGCTCCAGATAGAAGTTACGACGAGTCAAGTCCTCATTCACTTTCGTCAATGAGAAGAATGTTTCCACTGCGGAGTTCCATTCGTAGACTTTGCCGGCCATCATACTGGCCGATGAAAACCATACGCTATTCTGATAGTTGTTAAACTGGAACAGGAGTATGATGCTCAACACCTCGAGCACTACGAACAGAACCCAATGGAAATGTTTACTGAGGAATGCCAGCAGGTTCTCCATCGCGTATTATCGCATCAGGAACGAGAAACGGTCTACGTTCTTCAATGCAATGCCTGCGCCCTTAGCCACAGAGTGCAACGGATCCTCAGCAATATGGAAGGGGATATTGATTTTCGACTCCAAACGGCTGTCAAGACCACGCAGCAGGGCACCACCACCAGTCAGCCAAATACCGTTCTTCACGATATCAGCATACAACTCGGGGGGAGTATTCTCCAGAGCGGAGAGAACGGCATTTTCAATCTTTGCCACTGTCTTATCCAGACAATGAGCCACCTCCTGATAGCATACAGGCACCTCCATAGGCAGTGCTGTGATGCGGTTCGGGCCATGTACCACATAGTCCTCGGGAGCTTCATCACCCAGGTCTGTCAGTGCAGAACCTACGGCAATCTTAATGCGCTCGGCCATACGCTCTGAAACTTTGACATTGTGCTGACGCGACATATACTCCTGAATATCGAAAGTCAAATCGTCGCCGGCTGTACGAATACTGTTGTTGCTAACAATACCACCCAGCGAAATGACGGCAATCTCGGTTGAACCGCCACCGATGTCTACAATCATGTTGCCCTCTGGAGCCTCAACATCAATGCCAATACCTATGGCGGCTGCCATAGGCTCGAATATCAAATAGACATCACGTCCGTCAGCGTGTTCAGCAGAGTCACGCACTGCGCGCAGCTCTACTTCGGTAGAGCCTGAAGGCACACCAATCACCATACGCAATGAGGGTGAGAACAGGCGGTGGCCTGTGTTTACCATACGGATCAGTCCGCGCATCATCTGCTCACAAGCTGAGAAGTCGGCTATCACACCGTCTCTCAAAGGGCGCACTGTGCGGATATTGTCGTGCGTCTTCTCATACATCATCTTGGCCTTCTCGCCCACAGCAATCATCTTGTCTGTATGGCGGTCCAGCGCAACTACTGAGGGTTCGTCAACAACAATCTTGTCATCACTGATAATGATGGTGTTGGCCGTACCCAAGTCCATAGCAATCTCTTGGACAAAACTAAAAAATCCCATTATTCTTTCCTTTTTACTGTTTACTTCTTCTCAAACCAAGCATGAATGGCGGTATCATAGTGTGAGCTTACACCAAAGGCACGGGTTGCAAACTCGCGGCGCTGGGCTTTCGTGGTCTCGGCACCCTGCTTATTCAGGATATCCAGCAACAGGCCGTATTCTGCTTTCGAGGGAACGATTACCACATCGTTGAAGTTCTTGGCTCCAGCACGAATCAGGGATATGCCGCCAATGTCAATCTTCTCAATGATATCCTCCTCAGAGGCACCACTGGCAACAGTCTGTTCGAAGGGATACAAGTCGACGATAACCAAGTCGATTTCCGGAATTTCGTACTTGGCCATCTGCTCACGGTCGCCTTCTAACTCACGACGGCCCAGAATGCCTCCAAACACTTTGGGATGCAGTGTCTTCACACGACCACCCAGAATAGAGGGATAGGTCGTCACATTCTCTACCTTCTCACACGGATAGCCTAACGACTCGATAAAGGTCTGTGTCCCACCCGTCGACAGGAACTTTACGCCCTCGTCGTTCAGTTTCTTGAGCAAATCCTCCAGTCCGTCCTTATGGAACACGGAGATGAGTGCTGTCTTGATAGTTTTCTTGTCTGCCATTTTCTGATATAACGTTATATTTATTCTTTGGATTTGGACTGCAAAGTTACAAAAAAGACTCCATACCGCCACACGTTTCTCGCAAAAAAATATCTTTTCTATAAAATAATAATGTATATCAAGCCTTATCGGGTGCATGAAAGGACGGAGAGACGAGCATCGTTTTGTTCGTTTTCAGAAAAATACTCTCCAATTATTCGTCTTTCTCGATTAAATGTCGTACCTTTGCGCCATCATTCATCAACCATTATGATATAATATGAAGAAAACATTGCTGTTGATGGCACTCGCCGGGAGTGCCATTGCCGCCCAGGCAGGCGGACTGATGACCAACACCAACTATCACATCGCCTTCGACCGCATGATGGCCCGAGGTGCTTCTTTCGAAATCGATGCCGCCTACTCCAACCCAGCCGGATTGGCTTGGGGACACGAAGGCTGGCAACTGTCGCTAAACTTCCAGAAACCTTGGCAGTTCCGCGACATCAATGCCAATATCACAGGCGTTGGCGAACATAAGTACGAAGGCAAGGCCTCGGCCCCCATTGTACCAGCCCTTTTTGCATCCTACAAGCATGACCGCTGGGCTGTCTCCGCCATGATTGGCATTGTCGGCAGCGGCGGTTTCGTTGAGTACAAAGAAGGTGTACCCATGTTCAACGTGCTCCTGCAGAGTATGCTTACAACCAACGGACTGACACCCGACCAATACAAACTGGATTCCGAGATGAAGGGTAAGCAATACATCTATGGCGGACAAGTCAACTTTACCTACAAGATTCTTGACTGCCTGTCTGCTGCAGTCGGTCTCCGAGCCAACTACTATGACGGCTACTACCGGGGACACGTCAAGGCCATCGAGCATCCGATGTTTGGGGATGTTGCCAAACTGCTGCTCGACGTTGACCAGAAA
>OCVV011201824.1_pt1 | contig 11983 bp, 12 predicted proteins | sample 1539721 | NCBI WGS metagenome assembly OCVV01 (sample SAMN02144230, study PRJEB22623) | gut metagenome | biome: sheep rumen | host: Ovis aries | place: New Zealand | reverse complement strand
TGCTTCAAGGTCATTGGTAACGATACCGCCGGCTCCTGCAAATTCAGCGACCTGAGAAGCAATCGGTGCGATTGGCATTTTAAGGATATCTTCCTTATTTTTGCCGTGCTTGTAGTAATGCTCAATGCTTACGGCACCGCCAACGCAGCTTCCGATGATTACGCTCATGCGCGGATCATCCTTGCCCTTTGCAAGGCTTGCATCGGCCAGAGCCTCTTTTGCAGCCTTGAGGCAGAGTTTTGAAGCCCTGTCTTTTTCTTCCGGCGCATCGATGTCATCCAGCGTATCGCAGTTTACTTCTGCTGCCAGAGTTGCGTAGCAGTTTTCTGTATCGACAGTTTTAGTGTGCTTGATTCCAGAAACAGATGCCAGCACATTTTTCCATGACTCCTCAACGGAATTTCCGATTGCACAAATCATGCCCAAGCCAGTTACTACACAGCGATTCTTCTCTTCAGTCATTCTGAATTTCCTTACTCAAAAAATTATGCGTTTGCTACGATATAGTCAGCAATTGTATCGATGCTCAAGAAAGTCTCTTTTTTGAGGCCAGTCATTGAAACACCATACTCGTCATCAACGAAAGAGATGATTTCGAGAGAGTCTACTGAATCCAATCCAACCTCGTCACCGAACAATGGTGTGTCATACTGGAGGATGTCGCCGTCGACACCGAGATTTGACATGAAGAATTCCTTCAATTTTGCCTGAACTTCTGATTTTTCCATGATATTTACTCCTTAAAAAAATTGTTTATAAAACATTCGTAAAATTTCTCACAGAGAGCACAAAACTCTGTGAGGAATTTAAAATTACGGGCGAACAATGATGCTCTCAAGTTCCGGATGCTTCTTAAGCTCTTTTTTGAGCCCCTCTTCCCGAGCCTTGTTGCGGTATGCAGGGTCCTGGAAAGAGTATGTGAAGTTTGTGTGAACATCGTAAGTGCCGTTCATGATTGCGAAAGCGTCCTCAGTCATAACAAGCTCTTCGTCTGTCGGGATTACGAAAACCTTTACTTTTGAGTCGTCTGCAGAGATGCATGTCTCAGCGTTGCCTGTGTTTGCAAGAGCGTTCTTTTTTGGGTCGATTTTAACGCCCATCCATTCAAGGCCTTCAAGAGCCTTTCCACGGATGAGGGCTGAGTGCTCACCAACGCCTGCTGTGTAAACAATAGCGTCTACAGGGCCGATTGCTGCCATGTAAGCACCGAAGTATTTTTTGAGGCGGTAGCATTCCATGTCAACTGCAAGCTGGCAGTCTTTGTCGCCCTTTTCTGCAAGTTCAGCGACATCGCGGCGGTCAGCAGATTTTCCTGTGAGACCAAGAAGACCTGATTTTTTGTTCATTGCAGTATCCATCTCGGCAGGAGTCATGCCAGTTTTTCGCATGATGTAGAAAGGAAGAGCCGGGTCCATGTCGCCTGAGCGGGTTCCCATTACGAGACCTTCGAGAGGTGTGATACCCATTGATGTGTCGTAGCACTGGCCGTTCTTGACAGCACACATTGAAGCACCGTTACCGACATGGGCGATGATGACATTTGTGTCTTTCGGAGCTTTGTGCAAAAGAACAGAAGCTCGTTTTGCTGTGTACAAGAAAGAAGTTCCGTGGAAACCGTAGCGGCGTGCTGCGAATTTTTCGTACCATTCTTTTGGAATTGCATAGCGGAACTGTGCAGGAGCCATTGTCTGATGCCATGCTGTGTCGAGGACTGCAACATGAGGAACATTTGGAAGAACCTTCTGGGCAGCTTCGATACCCATGATGTTTGCAGGGTTGTGGAGAGGACCGAGATCCTGAACTGAGCGGAATGTCTCCAAAACCTCTGGGGTGACTTTGACAGATTTTGTGAATTTGTCTCCGCCATGGAGAACACGATGACCAACAGCACCGATTACGCTCATGTCAGAGATAACGCCGTGTTCTTTGTCTGTGATTGCGTTAAGAATCAATTCGATAGCTTCTTTGTGTGTCGGGCAAGGGCTTTCGAGAACGAACTTGTCTTTTCCTTTTGGCTTGTGAGTGATTACAGAACCGTCCTGAGTAACACGCTCAACAACGCCTGTTGCCAAAACATCTTTGTTGTCCCAGTCATAAACCTGATACTTTGCGGAAGAAGAGCCGCAGTTCAAAGTTAAGATTACCATTGTAATTCCCCTATAAGAATGAAAAAATATATTAAACCATTATAAAGACTTTATGAGAAATTTGCAATCTTCCGAGGCTTTTTGTTTTTCAACCGACATTTTTTTGTCAGCCGAAGCGTTCAATAAGCCCGTTTATGTTTTTGCAGCCAGTCTTGCTCAATATTCTGGAAACATAGCTTTCCACGGAATGAAGGGGAAGCTCCAGTCTCTGAGCAATCTGTGGAAGTTCTTTTCGCTCAATCAGCTTAGCGAGGATGTCCTGCTCGGTTCTCGTAAGGCTCAAAAAAATGCTCTTGAAAGTGTGCAAAGGCTCCATAAGACTTTTCTGAATGTAGCTTCCGCCTTCAGCAACCTGTTTGACGGCATCAACCAGCTCCTCCTCAGAGCCTGTCTTGGATACAAAACCGCTGGCTCCGCTTGCAATTACAATGCTTACGATTCCAGGATTTGAGTACATTGAATAAACCAGAACGCCAATGCTGGGGAAATGACGCTTGACCTCGCGAAGGATATCAAGCCCCGAGTATTCTCCGAGAAAAAGATCCAGGATAAGGACTCTTGGAAGCTGGCCCTTCATGTCAAGCTCAGTCAGTTTCTCGAAGGCCTCAGGCTCATTCATGGCAAAACCGACACATTCAAGAGCAGTTTTTTCCTGAATAATCTCCCTAATGCCAAGGTTCGTAAGTGTATGATCTTCAATCACAAAAAAAGTATGCTTCATTTTCTATATAATATTCCTCATCTGCAACAGATACTATTTGCAAAGTTTTATGATGGAAAGCTGTGTGCCTTCCCCAATTTCTGATGAAATTTCAATCTTGGCACCGATTAGCTCAGCCCTCTGCTTCATTCCCACCAGGCCAAAATGACGGTTTCCGGAAGCATAGTATTTCTGGCTGTCAAATCCAATTCCGTCATCAGTGATAAAAATATAAAGCCCCTTTTCTTCCGTGTCTATCTCATTTCTTAAAAGGACAGTCACTTCTTTTGCCCTGGAATGCTTTCGAATATTATTCATGGCTTCCTGAACGATTCTGTAAATGTTGAAATTCTCTTCCTGGGAAAGAAAATTCGTATTCAGGCCATCGACGGCCACCATCCTGAATTCCGCATCGCTGTGCTCCTGAAAATTCTGGCACAAATTCATTATGTTTGCCGAAAGATTGACCTTGGTGACATCCGGTGGAGCCAAATTGTAGCTCATTGCCCTGACATCAGAGACAGACTTCTGCAAAATGAAGTGTATTTCCTTTTCGAGTTTGCTGTCAGCGATTTTTTCGGAAAGTCCGCAACAATATCGCAAATCCTGAGCAACCGTATCATGCAGTTCGCGGGCTATTCTGGCCCTTTCTTCTTCCTGACCTCGAATCACATAACGGAGATAGTCGCTTGAAGTTTTCAGGCTGGACTTGGATTTAAGGTATTTGATAAGAATGAAGATTCCGATAATCAGGCCGGTGAAAAAGACTATGTCGAAAATAATGAAATAAATCGTGTAATTGTGAATTATTGCGTTCAGCTCATTTATTTTTTCGATGGGGTCTTCCATGGACTCTTACTTCTCCTCACCAAAAGAAATTACAAGAAGACGGTAAACTCCGTAGCCCAAAAAAGTCGTAATCAGTCTGTCGAGCATGGAAATTGGTATTTGTCCAAGAATACAGGCCACCAGCAGGGAAAAATGCATGTTCGTAAAAGAATCGGTAAAGCTCTTGATTGGGGCAAGCCTGTCTGGAATATCAAGCAAACTGTAACGAAGGAAATCTATTAGTCCGCTGGAGAAAATAGAACAAATAGATGAAATTATGGCAATAAGGACGAGATAAGCAAGAGTAACAGGAAGGCTAATCCTGAATTCGTCTTTTTTTCGGGCAAAAAACCATGTGACAAAGGCAATCAAGGCACCACAGATTCCGAAGAGCACGGTGAAAGGGTCGAATGAATAGCCCCTGGCCACAGATGAAAGGGAACTGACGATATTGAAGGAAACTGCAACGACCAGCCCCGGAAGCAAGCCTGCATAAAAAGTGATGGCGACCGTGAAAATGGTATCCATGAAAAGGGGAACATGGAGCATGTCACAGAACAAATATGCTACGATATAATTCAATGATACTGCGACAAGACAAAAGATAAAAGTTCTAACTTTATCCCTCATTTAAATCTCCATTATCTCAATTATATCACATTCTTCGGGAGAAGTCTCCATTTTTTTTCTTGTGCAAAAAGCTTTCTTTTTATATATTATTCCCCATGGCAGTTACTCTCGTCGAGAGAATTGACCATTTACATCAATGTGGCGATTTTTTTCGGCACAAAGACATTACCCTTTCAAAATTTAGGCTTGACCTGAGCTTCTAAAAGCTCAATCTCACAGGCAGGTACTATGGCAAAACTTTCTCCGGCAGATTTCCCGAAGCGGAAGGCCGAAAAATCAATCATTTCTATGGTCACATGCTATGACTACACGATGGCATGTCTTATAAACGAATCTAACATTGACTGCGTTCTCGTTGGCGACAGCCTGGCAAATGTAATGCACGGCGAAGAAACCACGATTCCGGCTACTGTGGACTTGATGGCTCTTCACACAAGGGCCGTACACAGGGGCTTGCCAGACAAATTCCTTGTAAGCGACATGCCTTTTTTAAGCACAAGGCTGGGGCTCTCTCACGGAACCGAGGCTGCAGGAAAGCTCATTGCAGCCGGAGCCGATTCAGTCAAAATCGAAGGTGCGGACGGAAACCTTGAGCTTATCTCCCATCTGGTTGAGTCAGGCATTCCTGTCATGGGGCATCTGGGGCTCACGCCTCAGTTTTATCACGCCATGGGCGGCTACAAAGTTCAGGGCAGGACGGACGAGGCAAAAGAAAAGCTCATAAAAGATGCCGTTTCACTGGAAAAGGCCGGTTGTTTCGCCATTGTGGCGGAATGTATTCCCAGCGAGGTTGCGACAGCCATGAGCAAGGCTGTTTCAGTTCCGATTATCGGAATTGGCGGAGGCGCTGAAGTTGACGGCCAGGTTCTCGTGCTGCATGACATGCTGGGCTTTTCAAAATTTAAGCCGAAATTCGTGCGCCACTTTATAGAGGGAGCTGAGCTTGTCAAAAAAGCCCTGAACGAATACGACAAGGGATGTAAAAACCGAACATTCCCGAATACGGAAGAGCAGTTTGTAAAATAAAAAGAGACGCAGATGCAAGCAGATTATGTTTCTGGCAGAGGAAAGTCTTCCCCTCTGCTGAAGAACAATTTGTGAAATAAAAAAAATAGACGCAGATTAACGCGGATAGCATTTTATCTGTGTAATCTGTGGTTAAAAAAGGAGAATGACTTATGAAAATCATACGCACACCAGAAGAATTCAAGGAAGTGAGAAAATCTCTTCACGCAAAGAAAATCGGCTTCGTGCCGACAATGGGAGGTCTTCACAACGGACATCTTTCTTTGATTAAAAGAGCTATTTCTGAAAACGATGTCAGCGTTGTCAGCGTTTACCTGAACCCCACACAGTTCAACGACAAGAAAGACCTGGAAACTTACCCGGCAAACTTTGACGATGACTGTGCTTTGCTGGAAAAAGCCGGGGTGGACTATCTTTTTGCCCCGACCTACCCTGCCATGTACCCGGACGACTACAAGTACATGGTAACGGAAAAAGACTTCTCAAAGGAACTCTGCGGGGCAAAAAGGCCGGGACACTTTGACGGCGTTCTTACCGTAGTAATGAAACTTTTGAACATAGTTCGCCCGACGAAGGCGTATTTTGGCGAAAAGGACTACCAGCAGTACCGTCTTCTTGACGGCATGGTAAAAGCCTTCTTTATGAATGTGGAGCTTGTTCCCTGCCCTATCGTGCGTGAAGAAAACGGACTTGCAATCTCAAGCCGAAACCGAAAGCTGAGCAAAGAAGGTCTGGAAAAAGCTCCCCGCTTCCACGAGATTCTGTCCTCTGGCAAAAGCGAGGCTGAAATCACAAAGGAACTGGAAGAAGCCGGCTTTAAGGTAGATTATGTAACAAAAAAAGAAAACAGACTCTACGCCGCCGTCTTCCTTGAAGATGTCCGATTGATTGATAATATAGAAGCGTGATTGGCTTTAACAAGCACAGCTAATGCAAAAAACGGCGCGAAGGAGCGAAACGGCTTACGAAAACACTCTGTTTGTGCTGCCGCGTAAGCGGCAAACGTATATAGTTACAAGCACAAACAGCGTGTAGCAGGCTAGAGCTGAGCTTTCGATAAGCCGTTTTCACGACTGGGAGCCGTTTTTTGAAGGAGACGAATTTATGAAAGACAAGCACATTTTACTGCATGTGACAGGCTCAATTTCCTGCTACAAGGCCTGCGAGCTTACGAGCCTCCTCACAAAGGAAGGTGCGGAAGTTCAGGTGACGATGAGCGAGGGTGCGCTTAAATTTTTGCAGCCGGCAGTCTTTGAGGGCTTGAGCCACCGTGAGGCACTTACGCCGGACATGTTCGCCCGTAAGCCTGACTGCATTCCCCACATAACGCTCGCAAACTGGGCCGATTTGATTATCGTTTACCCTGCAAGCGCCAACTGCATAGCCCGGCTTGCTTGCGGCCTCAGCGATGACCTTTTCGGGGCGGCCTTTCTTGCAAACAATTTCCAGAAGCCAGTCCTGCTTGCCCCTGCGATGAATTCAAACATGTTCGCCCACCCGGCCACTCAGGAAAACCTGAAAAAGCTTGAGAGCTGGGGAACAAAGATTTTACCCACAGAAGAGGGCCGCCTGGCCTGCGGGGCTGTGGGCTTAGGAAAGCTGATTTCACCAGAGAAAGCTTTGGAATACATAAAGGAAAAACTATAGAAAATCCACAGATAGACACAGATTTTCACAGATTTTATGTTTCATAATATGAAAGTTTTAATCGGTGCTAATCTGTGGAAATCTGTGGACAAAAGAGAAAGCTATGAAAATCTTAATTACAGGCGGCGGTTGCCGTGAGTACATTGACAGTGTTCGCGTTGTGACTAACTCTTCGACGGGGCGGACTTCTGCTGAACTTGCTGACGACTTTGCCCGAAAAGGAAATGAAGTAACCCTAATTACAGCGGAAAATGCTATAAAAGCTCAGGATTCTTCTATAAATATAATCACATTTCAAACCGGGGAAGAGCTTGCGGCGGCAATCAAGGCTGAGCTGACATCTTCATTTTACGATGCGGTGATTCATGCGGCGGCGGTTAGCGATTTTGTGCCTTACGAAATCACGATTGGGGGAAAGACCGTCAAAGCCGGGAAGAAGGCTGAAAAACTTCCTTCAGGGGGAGAAATGACCGTGACTTTCAGGGCGAGTCCGAAAATCGCAGACTCTCTCCACGACTGGGCGGCCCAGGGCGGAAACGAAAAGGCAAAGGTCGTCTGCTTCAAACTTTTGAACAATGCTGATGAAGCGGCAAAGGAAAAAGCTGTGACAAGCCTTTTCGGTCACTCAAAGGCCGATTTCGTGGTCTACAACGATTTGAGCCAGATTACGGAAGAAAGCCATCCATTTTTAATTTTGAACAACACAGGCAAAACTGTAGCTGAAGGAAAAACGAATCAAAACCTGGCGACGGAACTTCTGGGGATTTTAAATTCCTCACAGAGAACACAGAGGTCATAGAGGTCATTGGGTTTTAGACGAGTCTCGGAAAAACCTGTGATTTTTCCGCATTGCATTTTGGGGGCGTTGCGGGGGTATCCCCCGCAGATGGGGGTGCGTCGCAACGAAGTGCGACGCAGGGGGAAGGCTTTCCCCCTCCCTGATTCTCAACTCTCTGTGTGCTCCTTAGCTCTGTGAGTTTTTTTTGGAGGAATTATGATTTTAACACTTGATATCGGCAACACACAGCTTTCGGGAGGCGTTTTTTCAGAGGGAAAAATTGCCCTGACCTTCCGTTGTGCCACGACAAAAGGCACTTCAAGCGACGAGCTGGGAATTTTCCTGCGCTCTGTCCTGCGGGAGAACGGAATTGCCTCAAAAGAAATCACTGACATTGCAATCTGCTCTGTCGTACCAAGCCTGAACTATGCCATCACCAGTGCCTGCGTGAAATATTTCGGCATCGAGCCTCTGATGATTCGCTCGGGAATCAAGACCGGGCTAAAACTGCGCTACTCGAATCCCCGTGAAATCGGAGCGGACAGGATTGCGGCAGCCATAGGAGCCAGTTTCCTAAAGCTCGGCTCTCACATCATCGTCGTAGATATGGGAACGGCCACCACGGTCGATGTAATCACCAGAGAAAACGAATATTTCGGCGGTGCGATTCTTCCGGGAATCAACATGATGATGCATGCCCTTTCTTCGGGGACGGCTCAGCTTCCCAGCGTTGAGATTGTGGAGCCTGAAAAAGCCTGTGGTTCCTCCACGGTTACGGCCATCCAGTCAGGCCTTTACTGGGGAACTCTCGGCTCAATCCGTGAACTGATTTCAAGATTCACGAAAGAAGTCTTCAAGGGAGAAAAACCGGTCGTGATTGCGACAGGAGGCTTTTCAAACCTTTTCAAAGACTCAGGTATCTTCGACCGGGTTGAGTCGCAGCTTGTCCTCGACGGACTACGAATCGCACTGGAATTGAATAAATAAAATAGCCCCTCACAGAGTTTAGGAGTTCACAGAGGACTGTATATTTGTGAAAGTTTCATACCTCAATCAAGTCGCTTGACAGGCAACTGGATTGAGGTAAAAGACTTGCAGCAGAAAAACATCACTCTGTGTCCTCTGTACCTCTGTGAGGAATTTAAATCAAAAGAGGAAATTATGAATATTGAAGTTTTGAAATCTAAACTGCACAGGGCTACCGTTACGCAGACTATCCTTGATTATGAGGGGTCGATTTCCATTGATACGGAGCTTGTGAAGGCCGCAAACATGCACATCTGGGAGAAGGTCGAGATTTTCAACATTAACAATGGCGCCCGGCTTGCCACTTACATCATTCCCGGCAAAAAGGGAGAATTCTGCCTTAACGGAGCGGCAGCCCGCCTTGCACAGCCCGGGGACAAAATCATCGTCGTGACCTACACCCAAATCGACGAAAGCCAGGCCGACAGCTGGAAACCGAAAATCGTCCTCTTAAACGAAGATAATTCCGTCAAGGAAGTGAAGAACTAAGCCAAAGAACGAACGCATTATAATCAATTTTATATTGAAAATGGCGCGAGGGAGTAAAACGGCTTACGGGTGCATTCGTTTTTGTGCTGCCGCGGAAGCGGCAAGGAAAAGCGCAACCTTTCTGCCAAAGGTTTCTCTTTTCCTTGAACCTTTTCTTTTCCAAAGGGGCTATGATGACAATGCCACTCAAAAAAGTGTATAATAAAATATGAAAGAATCTCTCCGACGACTTATTAACACTAAATTTCTGGTTGGCACCTGGATTTGTTTCCATGCCTTGATTATCACGGCTTTTCTGGCCTCAATCACAGTCCGTGGCTTTAACATCGACGCTAATTTCTTCAACATGCTGCCTGACTCAACTTTGGGAGCCGCCATGGGCAAGGCTGACGAAAAGCTTTCCGACAACATGGAAAAGAGCATTTTCGTCCTGGCAGGCCATGAAGACTTTGCAAAAGCCAGAGAAGCGGCAGAGACTGCCTTCAATTCCCTCAAAGACAGCGATAATTTTGCCTCAATCTCCCTTTACGCAGAAAATTCCGCAATCACCGAAATCGAGGATTTTGTCGCACCCTACCGCTGGGCACTTTTAAGTGAAGAAAACATAAATCTCCTTTCAACAGAGGAAGGTGCTGCTGAATTCGTGCAGAACTCACTGGCACAGGTTTACGGCTCCTTTACCCTCACCTCACTCTCAAATCTGGCAGAAGACCCCTTCCTTCTTGACGAGACGAACACCCAGAATTTCCTCGCTTCCATTCAGGAAGCAAGCACGGCCCTTTCCGCAAAGGACGGAGTTCTGGCCTCACAATACGATGGAAAATGGTATGTAATGATTCGCGCCACTTTGAGCGAAAAGGGAGCCGCTGTCGCAAGCAAAACAAACGGCGTGGCCACGATTTACAGGGTTTGCGAGCCACTTGAAAAAGACGGACTCCGCTTCGTTTATTCGGGAACTCCTTTCCACAGCCACAAAAGCTCGACATCAGCCATCAGCGAAATCAGTATAATCTCAACTATTTCGCTTTCTGTCGTCGTCATCATGCTTCTTCTCGTTTTCAATTCTGTGGTTCCGCTTTTTGCCTCTGTCATGTCGGTCTTAATCTCCATGGGAGCAGCTTTTTGTGCCACAATGGCAATCTACGGCGAGATTCATGTAATCACCCTCGTCCTCGGAACATCTTTAATCGGAAGCTGCATCGACTACAGCCTCCACTATTTCGTAAACTGGAAGGGTCATCCAAACCTTACGAAAACTTCATCGATCCGCTCTCACCTGCTCAAAGGCCTTTTCCTTTCAATGCTCTCAACTGAAATCTGCTACATTCAGCTGGCCTTCGCCCCCTTCGGAATCCTCAAGCAGATGGGTATTTTCTCAAGCATAGGTATTTTAAGCTCATTCCTGAGCGTAGTCTGCATATACCCTCTCTTCCCGATGCCGAAAAACGAAAAGCGGGTCATCAAGGCACTCAAATTCTACAAGACTTCACCTTTCAAAAAACATCCTAAGGCAAGCATCGTCTTCTCGGCCAGCATGATTGCAATTTTTGCCGTCATCATCGCCCTTCACTACAGGGATTTAAAAATCGAAAACGACCTCTACAAGCTCTACACCTTCGAGGGCAGGGTCAAGGAAGACCAGGATTTATGCTCCGCAATCACAAAATATGCGCCTGAAGGCTGGTTCATAATCTACGGCGACACTGAAGAAGAGCTTTTGCAGAACGAAGAAAAAATCTGCCGGGAAATCGACAAGATTCAAAACAAGGGCTACCTTGCAACCTCTAGATTCCGGCCTTCCCTCGAAAAACAGGCTCGGTCAAAAGCCGCCGCAAAGAATCTTCTTCCATTCGCCCGGGAGCAGTTCGCCATGCTGGGCTACGAGGAGTCTGATTACACGGCTTTCCTTGCAAATCTTGAAAAAGCCATGTCAAAGGAAATCTCACCAAAAGCTGAGCTTCCGTCTTCTGTAAAAGCAATATCAGACATGCTCTGGCTGGGAGAAATCGACGGAAAATATTATTCAATCGTTCTTCCCGTCACCCTTTCACCGGAAGAAGAATACACAAGAATCGCAAATGAATGTGGTTCTGCCTACTACGAGAACAAATGGAAGGATTTCGGCCTCGGACTCGACCACCTGACAAGGCTTATCATCATGTTCTTCTGCATTGCCTACGCCGTGATTCTGATTGTGCTCAAAAGGTTCTACACATGGAAACAGACTGCAAAAATCGCCTCTCTCCCGATTTCATGCGTTCTTTTTATTGTCAGCGTTTTCCTGCTTCTGGGAAAATCAATCGAATTCTTCAGCCTTACGGGAATCATCCTCGTATTCGGTCTTGGTCTGGACTACATCATCTATATGATTGAAAACATGAAGAGGGAAAAAGCCGAAAATGCCGGCCTTGATGAAGAGCAGGAAAAGACTGAAAGCAAGCTGGAACCTTTCGCAATCGCATTGAGCTTCTTAACCACGGCAATTTCGTTCGGAGCGCTGGCTTTCAGCACCTTTGTTCCAGTTCACACAATAGGACTGGCAATCACGCTGGGTCTGATTGCGGCCTTTGTCTGCACGATGATTTAGGCAGCAGAGCAAATGCATTATAACTCTTTCTGCCTAAAAAATGGCTCCCGGTCGTAAAAACGACTTATCGGGACCGCAGGCTCGCCTGCTACATGCGTTTTGTGCTTGTAATTATATACATTTGC
>OCVV011360692.1_pt1 | contig 11987 bp, 8 predicted proteins | sample 1539721 | NCBI WGS metagenome assembly OCVV01 (sample SAMN02144230, study PRJEB22623) | gut metagenome | biome: sheep rumen | host: Ovis aries | place: New Zealand | reverse complement strand
CCGTTCCGCTTCCAGGCGGGACCGGCGTTACAGAACCCGGAAGTCTTCTGTCAGAATCTTGATGAACTCCTTCTCGATCTCCGTAGGCTTAAAGCCCTTTCTGCAGATGAGTCCGAAGCGCAGGCTCTCCGTGCAGTTTTTCAGCGGCACCGCTGCCACATCGAACAGAGAAACCTGGTTCGTGAATTCAGGGATTCCGATGGTATAGAAATCTGTCGCCGAGATCAGCCGCATCTGGGCCATCCGGTCGTTGACATAGCAGATCTTACGGGATTCATTCAGGTCTACAATATCATTCTCTACTGCAATATGATAGAGGAAATCCTCGTACTGTCCGATATAGCGGACGATCCCGTAATCCATCAGACGACGTACATCCACCTCACCGTTGGGATTGTCCCTGAGCAGGGGGTGATTGCTGGAAATAGATACGTAGGGACGGAAATCTCCCAGAAGCTGAAACTTCAGTTTCTTGTTGACGAAATTCCGTTCCATGATATCTGCTTCCCGGATGGAAAAGTGAATCACTCCGAGATCCGAGCGTCCGTTAGCCACATCGTCGATCACATCCATAGTGCTGCACTCCTGAAGATGCAGCGTCAGGTTGTTCCGCTTTTCAAACATGGATGCCGCCTCGTAGAAACACTCCGCAGTATGGGAAAAACGTGTCATTGAGACAGACAGCCGGCAGCCGTCCTTATGCACCTGCTTTACAAAACGGTCCAGGCTGTCCATGTCCTGCAGAAGCACCTCACAGTAATTGAGGAATTCCTCTCCCTCTCTGGTGAGGGTCGATCCCTGGCTGGTCCGCTGGAAGAGGGAAAAGCCCACCTCATCCTCAATGCTTTTTATGATATGGCTCAGCTGAGGCTGAGAAATATACATGGCCCGGGCCGCCTGGTTCATGGATTTATGCCGGGCGACAGCTACAAAGTATTTCAGATTTTTGCTATCCATAATAACCTCCGTATTATAAATATATTCTATCCAGAGTCTGTATGCAATGTTTAAAGAGAACCCTGTACAGCTATCAGACTTTCACATACCCCTTATGCGCCTCAGTTATTAGCAAAAAATAATCCATCGTGCTATGCTGTAATTGTATAAAATAACGAAAGGAGATGCTTTATCATGATGGAACCGCAGGTGTCAGGACAACAGTCAGCTGACCGGCGTTTAACAGATCAGCAGATCCAGGAGATTCTGGAGGCAGCATTGCAGACCGGGCAGGATGTTCTGTGTGAAGGCGCAGTGGCGAGCTATATTCCGGAACTGGCCAAGGCGAATCCTTCCAACCTGGGAATCTGTATCAAAACAGCGGACGGACGGATGTATTCCGCCGGAGATTCTGATATTCCCTTCACCATGCAGAGCATCGCAAAGACCTTCACTCTGATCCTGGCACTCCAGACTGCAGGCTTTGACTATGTGTTCAGCAAAATCGGCATGGAGCCCACAGGAGACCGTTTCGACAGCATTCTTCAGCTGGAGCTGAAGGACTGGCGGCCCTTCAATCCCATGATCAATGCGGGTGCCATCGTCTCGACAGGCTGCATCAAGGCAAAAGAACCATTCCGTTACTTCCTCGACCTGGTCCGCCTTCTCTGCGACAACCCGAAGATCCATCTGAACGAAAAGGTCTATCTGTCCGAGAAAAGGACGGGAACACGGAACCGCTCCATCGCTTATCTTCTGAAGAGCGACGGCGTTCTGGACGGGGAACCCGAGGATGTTCTGGATGTCTATTTCCGCACCTGCTCTGTCATGGTGACGGCAAAGGATCTGGCCCAGTACGCACTGGTGCTCTCCTGCGGAGGCGTTAACCCGAGGACCGGGGAACGCCTTCTGGATCCTCAGATCGTACGGGTCGTCACGACGCTTATGATGCTCTGCGGTATGTATGACCAGTCCGGTGAATACGCGGTCAAGGTCGGACTTCCCTCCAAGAGCGGTGTGGGCGGCGGTATCGTCGCAGTGGGAAGTTCCCGTTACGGCATCGGTGTGTTCGGGCCGAGACTCAACAAGAAAGGCAACAGCGTCGGCGGTGAAGCGATCATGAAATATCTTTCTGATAAGCTGCTTCTCCACACCTTCAACGGAAACCCGAATCTGCTCGGCACCTGATTTTCAAATCCGGCCGCTGCCGGAATCCCCTTCCGTTCCGGCAGCGGATACCCGCAGAATAACAGCGGGGCTGGCAAACCAGTTGTTCACTGGTATGGCAGCCCCGCTGTTTTCTTTTTTTTCCTGTTTAAACCTCTTTCTTCTTTCTCCCCTGCCGGAATGCATAGATCGCGCGGATGGCATCCTCATACCGTTCTTCCGGCACTCCGATCAGCAGGTTCAGTTTTCCCGCGCCCTGATTGATCGTAATGATCTCAATTCCTTCCGCAGTAAGCTTCTCCAGGACCCGCACATTCGCATCGCTGGACTCTGTGGCACGCTCTCCTGTCACGGCGATCACCGAGAGCTGCTCCCTGACTCCGAGGAAATCCGGATGAAGCGTCTCCCGGATCTCTTCGAACAGTTCTTCCCGGCAGCCGGCCAGCAGGTCGCTCCGGATCACCAGCGTGATGGAATCAATGCCGGTCAGGCAGTACTCAAAGGGAAGCGCGCGCTCTTTCAGGATATCGAGCATCAGCGCACTGAAGCCGGACCCGTCGCTGACCATCACCTTCTCGATCTGGATCACCGACATTCCCTTTCTTCCCGAGACTCCGGTGACCGGATTCTTGGTGACACCCGGCGGCAGATGCCGCATGACCATGGTCCCTGCGTCCTCCGGACGGTTCGTGTTCCGGATGTTGATCGGGATCTCCATCTCGGAAGCGGACAGCACCGCGTCTGAGTGAAGCACGGACGCACCCATGTAGGAAAGCGTTCTCAGCTCCCGGTAGCTCATATAGGAAACGGTCTGCGGATTCTCGACGATCCGGGGATCCGCGGCGTAAAGTCCGGAGACGTCCGTCCAGTTCTCATATAGATCCGCATTGACTGCACAGGCAGCCAGGCTTCCGGTAATATCCGACCCGCCCCGGGCGAAGGTATGGATCCTGCCGTTCATATCCGCGCCGTAAAAGCCTGCGATCACGGCATGCTGAAGCGGCATGAGCGAAGCGCGCATAGTCCTGGCGGTCATCGGGGCGTTCAGCCTTCCATCCTCTTCAAAGCAGATGCACCAGGCCGGATCTACAAAGGTAAATCCGAGATATTCCGCCATGATTCCCGCTGTAAGATACTCTCCCCGGCTGGCCGCATAATCCCTGTCAGGTTCTTTCTTAAGCTTCCGCTCCAGTGTTTCCAGTTCCCTGTCCAGAGGATATGTGAGATTCAGACCGTCTATGATCTCCCGGAATCGGGCCCGGATCTGTTCCAGCTCCCCGGCGAAGGATCCGCCTGCTGCCGCCTTCTCATAGCAGTCCAGAAGAAGATCCGTCACCTTCCGGTCTTCCGGGAACCGCTTTCCCGGCGCCGACACAACGATGAACCTCCGTTCCGGACCATCCAGGACGATGTCCCTGATCCGCCGGAACTGGGAGGCATCCGCAACCGATGTGCCCCCGAATTTGGCGACGACAATTCGCTTTTCCATGTAAAAGTTCCTCCGCATCTGCAGTATTATGTTTTCATTCCCACCGGGAAGGTGCTTCCGCACAGTTTCAGGTATTTTTGCCTCAGGTGGATCTTGCTCATGACATTTGCGCGTTCTTTTCCGGTTCCTCAAGATAAACAGCCAGCTTTTTCAGCACAAAAGGAACCAGTGCAATATAGTAGCAGGCGTAGATAATTGAGAATGCATGAACGGAGTCAGTGCGTCGTTGATGCTGTTTCTGAAATTCTGTAAAAGAGCAAGTATTGAAGATCCATAACTGTTTTGTTCCCTCCAGTCTTCCAAAGTGCAGTATTAATGGTTCCGGTGCAGTAACCCTTCCCCCCGGAACCATCCGTAATTGCCTATACTATCACAAAACATGATCGAAAGGAACAAAGATTTTCAGTCAGAGAATCACCTTGCTCTGCATGCCCGGGGCATAGCTGAGGCTTCAATCAGATCACATTTTTTCATAAGCCAGACGCGGGTAATTGTCCTCCTCCACATAGATCGTGCCGCAGTGGACAAAGCCGAGCTTCGTGAGAAGGTTCTGCATGACAACATTATCGCCGTGGGTATCCATGCGCAGGCGGCCGCACTGGCGGAACGCCCAGTTGATGCAGAATGCTCCGATTCCCTTTTCTGATCCGTCCCCGGCAATTCTGTGAACCACACCGTACGGACCGCTGCCGGGCCATGCGCCATCCCATATTTTCCTGTAAACCGGCTCGATGTCCTCGCCGGAGGCATAGAAAAAGGTTCCGATGACCTTCCCTGCGTCATTGACGCAGACATAGCTGTTTCCATTCCGGATATCGTTATGGATCAGCTCCTCCGGCGGCCAGTGGGTAGGCCCCCACTGATTGGGGTTCCCATGCTCCGCCATAAACTTTCTCGCGAAGCTGTAGATCTCCATCATCCGATCAAAATCCTGCTCTGTCGATTTCCTGATTTCCATAGATCAGGCCTCTCCTTTTTCACTGTTACTTTCCGGGTTCTGTTACATCCTTCGAAGCGCCTCGCTGAGGCTGTTCGGAATGCCCCGCGGTCCCCGGACGGCGTAAATGCCGTACTCTGACTTCAGGACATCAAACGTGAACATGTCCGCCGGGTAACGCTTCTGCAGCCGGATCTTCATCAAAGCTTTGATCGTCAGTTTTTCATTCCGGTGAACGTAAGGGATGCCTGTCTCTGTGACCTTGCACCTGTAAAGAATTGCCGAGACCGGGGCTCCCACATAGATACAGACTGTATCTCCCTTTTTGATCCCGGCCCCCTGTTTCCAGTTGATCTCTCTCTTGTCATCGAAGGCATGCACAATGTCGAAATACTTCGGATTGGCGGGGACGACCCATTCCTTCGGCGGACGGATCTTCTCTTTTTTCTGTGCCGACGCCGTTGCCATATAGCTCAGGTCTATCAGGTCAAAAACCTGTTCCCGGGGAATCGATCCGTCCAGAAGGACCGAGATCCAATGCTGCTTGTTCATATGGTATGCCGGCATGATCCCCGGCTTCTGAATGAGCATGTCCCGGAAAAACAGGTCGTCCACTTTGAGATTGACTACGTCCACGGATCCGGCATCCGGCCGGCCGACCTTTTCGCCCGCCACATCTGCCGCCAGGGCGAACCATTTATGATTGTCTTCATGGCGGAACACTGCATAACCGGGATACTTACGCCAGAGATACTCCGGCGAAGTCTTGTATTTCTTTTTGATATAATCGCAAACCGTCTGACAGTCCATTTCTGCCTCGAATTCTGTGCTTTTCAGATGGATGTTTATGCCGGTATCATTCCCGTATATTTGTCCTCTTTTCAGGGAAGTACCGCAATCGGGACCTGAAGGGGAAGTCCTCAACCGAGTTCTCCCAGCATCTGTGCCGGGTTGTCCGCTGCTTTCACTTTGTCAAATGCCTTCACGATGATGCCGTTCTCATCGATCAGATATGTGGTCCGCACGACACCCATGGATACTTTGCCGTAGTTCTTCTTCTCTTTCCAGACGTCATATGCCTGGATGACTTCCTTTTCCGTGTCGGAGAGCAGTGTAAAGGGCAGTCCATACTTCTCCTCGAACTTTTTATGAGAGGTCACACTGTCCTTGCTCACGCCCAGCACGACCGCGCCCTTTTCCCGGAACTGCGGATACAGTTCGCCAAAGGCACAGGCCTGCTTTGTGCAGCCCGACGTCATATCCTTCGGATAGAAATACAGGATCACCTTCTGACCGCGATACTCTTCCAGTGAATGGTTTACTCCGTTCTGGTCCGGCAATGTGAACCCGGGGGCCATCGTACCAATTTCCAGCATGTCTCTTCCTCCCTGTCGATCATTCTTTATGCTCAGGTATACAAAACGCCTGATGTAATTATATCTGAAAGTCTCATCCCTTTGTATCTCTTTTCACAGACAGAAAAAACGACTTGATTGCGGAAGTTAGTTCCGCAATCAAGTCGGGGGTATTCTGCGGTATTATGGATAAAAGGCGCTTACCCTTCACCTGTATAAGCGATGAATAAACGCCTGAATTCCGAATGCCGACGGATATTGCTTCGACTGTTCGGTCCCTGATATCAGCGGACGTAATACTTGGTCAGGAAGTAGGTCTTGTCCCAGTCAACGATATTCAGGGCCGATTCTTTCTCCGCATGGATATCAAACTCATCGAAGGCCATCACGTACTTGTCCTTGAGGTCATAGAGCGGCCATTCTTTGGCCTTGCCGTCAGGCGACAAATCGGCGGGAAGCGAGGGGTTGCCGCATTTGGCGAACTGAACCCACATTTTCCGCATGGTCTTTGAGAAGGTCTTATCGAACTGCCTTCCCGTGACGAGGGTTTCCTCGGCATGGTTGAACAGCTCCGAAAGCTCTATCGCATGTCCGCTCTTCAGCAGCGGAACGGAGGACTCTACCCTGAAGTAGTAAACGTAGGTCTTTCCGCCGCCCTTGACCTGGTTCTCCGCCATCCTGATGAGCGGCGCGTTAAACCAGTACTGATCCATAAAGTGGCTGAGTTTGTCATAATCCTCACCCGGATAATTCTCATAGAAGCTCTCGGCCAGCGCTTTTTCCTCCTCGGTGCACTGTGCGAGCTTCTCGGTCTTGCATTTCTCCGCCCAAGGCATGAAAGCCTCCATGGGAACCCCGGCCACGAAATAACTGCATTCGTCCTTCGTGCAGCCCTGCATGATATCGAGATCCGCTGCCATGCCTTTCTCGTAGGCGTCGAACCCCTCCAGAGGCAGGAATTTACCGTCGCGTTCGGGGGTCGTGATAGGCATCGCAAGCACTTTCGACGCCGCGTTTACGATCTTTTCTACGTCAAGCTTCATGAGGTCCGCGACGGTTTTGCATCCCAGCTCCTCCATCAGCGTGTTCGTACACCAGACAGACTGTTCCGTTGATCTGCAGAACGCAGGCGAGCCGCTCTGGGCAATGACGCGCTGGAAGTACTGATGCGCCCCCTTTACCAGGGGCAGCAGGGACACGGAGCCGCCTCCGGCGGACTGGCCGAAGATTGTCACCCTGCCGCTGTCGCCGCCAAAGCCCTCGATGTTCTCATGAATCCACTTCAGCGCCGCCAGCTGATCCATCAGGCCGAGGTTCTGGGAATCCGGGTAATCTGCTCCGTCAGGCAGATGGGACAGGCGGAGGAATCCGAGTGCGTTGAGCCGGTACTCTATCGAGACGAGGATGATGTCCGGGTTCTCCTGCACGAAGCTGGTGCCCTCCTCTCGCGGCTCGGGCGTACCGCCGAGTTCGTAGGCACCGCCGTGGATCCACACCATGACCGGTTTCTTCTGCGTCCCTTTGTCGTCAGCCTTCCAGATATTCAGGTGCAGGCAGTCTTCACCCTGGGGATAGAGGCCGCCCATCTGACCGGGGCTGCCCACCTGGCAGGGGACCTTTCCGAAATAATAGGCTTCATAAACACCGTCGTCCGGGGTGACATCCACCGGTGCCTTCCAGCGGTATTCCCCGACGGGCTGTTTTCCTACAAAGGGAATGCCCTTGTACGCAATGATATTCTCCGTCTTCTTTCCGACAAAAGTGCCGTTGATGCACTTGACTGCAAGCGTACGGTCATAATTCCCGTCCGTAATTTTTTTGTTCTCTCCGTATAATGCCTGCATCTTCGCTGTAGCTTCATTCAGCCCCATCATTGCCATTCCGCTCATTGTTTCATCTCCTTCTTTAAATTTGATACACTTGTTCATTGGGATCCGGCCTCGATGGATCCCTTGCGTGCTTCAATTCCAAGCTGCCTGGCGCCGTTGATGGTATATCCCAGGATCATTTCCTCAATGCTCATCTGCTCGCTGACGGGAGGATATGCTTCGGTCGTCCGGTCGAAATTGTTGGCCTTGGTCTTCTCCGTGATCCAGCCCTTCTTTGTTCAGTTCCGGCTCACCCGTGCAGGGTCAGGCGCGATAATATCCGGATCAGACGCTTTCGCCCGGACCGCCCGGGTCCCCGGCGCCTCCTGTCTCCTCCTCCGGAGCCGTATCCGGCGCATCGACGTAGGTATTGTTCTCTTCCTTATAATCACTGACCACCACATGGCTGTACGGGATACTGACGTGCTTTCTTTCAAAGAGAAGCTTGATTTCCCTCAGCAGGGCCCTGCGCGCCTTTTTGCGTCCTTCGCTCGTGCACATGATGGAGAGACGGAGCATGACACAGCTGTCCTCAAAGGAGTTTACGCCTTCATATCTGAGGGGTCCCGCAATGCCGGTGATCCTCGGCGCGATGACCGGAAGCTCCCTGTTCAGAAGCTTCTCGATCTCCAGAAGATCCGTCTCATAAGGGACGGGCACCATAAGCAGCTCCTTTACCACTTCCCCTTCTGCCCTGATGAGATCCCGGACAGAGGAATTATTAAGGAACTTGGTATCTCCGTTGTATTCGATCTTCGTATACCGGAGTCCGATCTCCTCCACCGTTCCGTACCAGCTTCCCACTGTGATCCAGTCGCCGATCTTATAGGTGCCTTCAAAAATGATGAACAGTCCGGCAACGATATCGCTGATCAGATCCTTTGCCCCGAAGCCGATCATCAGCGACAGCACGCCGGCAGATGCCCAGAGCGCCCTCGTATCGATGCCGAATTTCGCCAGTCCTATATACAGGAAGATCAGGGCGCAGGCATATTTCAGGGCACTCCGCAGAAGAAGGAGGATCGTCTCGCTCCTCATGTCGGAGATCTTCGCGATCTGGTACAGGGTCTGGTTCAGCAGCTCCCGGAAAACGTACAGCACGCAGAGGAGGAAGAGACAGTATGAGAAGGAAAACAGATGCAGTCCCTTTTCCCAGTTTCCGAGAAGCACATAGGAGAAGCCGTCCAGTCCGGTTCCCTGCGTTATCCCGGCATAGATCAGGACGGTCTCAAACAGGAGGAACACCACCGAGAATGCCAGAAGCAGGCGGTAAATGATCCCTCGGATACGCATTTCAGGAGTCTGCTCTTCCACCGGAACGGCGCTTTGTTTCTTCCAGCGGGCCTCAAACCCGTCCTTCTCTTCCGCCTTTGGCAGGCCTCCCCATAAGCTCCATGTCCCGGCTTTTTTCAGGTTCACGCCGGTGACGTTCCGGTTCCCGCCTGCTTCCGTCTGCTCCGCTGCCCCGGCCAGAACAGCTTTCCTGTACCCGCGCTGTGAAATAAGCACGAGGAGGAAATATGCCGCGGCGCTGAACAGGGCCAGGACACAGGAAATCGCCAGGGCGCCGGAGTTGTCCGTACTCCGCAGCAAAGGCATCAGATACAGGTTCTCCGACCGGCTGACCCCCGTATAGTAGGTCTCCCCGTTGATGGTGAGGATCCCGTTGTAGTTGTCTTCGATTTTTCCGGCATCCAGGCCCAGCTCCTCGGCGCTTGCATTTTCATAGCTAAGGCCTGTGGCCGCGACGATCTTCATCGTGTTCCTGTCGATGGCCAGAGCATACCTGGGGATCCCGATCACAAGGTTGTCCAGGACACCCTGAACATTAATGGGATCCAGCAGCCGGTCTCTGAGCTGCGGATCAACGGCGATCTGGACAAACCCGTCGCAGAGATCGTTCTCATCCCGGAGGCTGACTCCGATATACTGCCTTCTCTCGCCGAAGTCATCCGTGCGGACGTCCTGTATGATATACTCCTTCCCGTCCAGGAGCGGCCGGAAAGCATAGGACGGAGCCGCTTCGTCGGTGCTCAGCGTGAAATGGTCATAGGGTGAGTTCGTGACGATCACTTTTCCCTTTTTGTCATAAACATAAATATATTCCACATCCAGATCTCTGGCAAGCTCCGCCATGTCTTTTCTGGTGAGGTGTTCCTTTCCCTGCTTCCGGACCAGGTCCGCCGTAAGCCGGCATTTCTCGAGATACTGCTCATCGAGCCAGCCCGCCAGTCTCTCACTGTACCGGTGGTAGGTATTCAGGGTCTCCACCGCAGCCTCGGCGTGCTCGTTCATGGTCGCGATGTCCCCGGTCACGTCCATCATGGTCTGGTAATACCAGAAGACCCCGAACAGAACGATTACCGATATGGCCCCATAGGAAGCCAGCTTCTTGCGGAACATCTCCGGCGCTTCCATATGCCGGATCAGGGAAAATCCGACATAACGGACAAAGACCCACGCGAACACGAAGAAGAACAGCGTTGAAAAGAAACACCGGAATACGACAAACGCCAGCGTTTCATAGAGGGTCACGCCGCAGATGATATAAGTATCTCCGTAGGAAAAGACCGATCCGTATACGCCTGCGTCCACCGCGGCGTAGTACCTTTCGGTGTCCGGATTCCGCATGAAAAAGGTGTGGGGGAAAAACAGATAATATTCCTCCGGCAGATCCTTCCGCGTGATCTTCCCGTGAAGCTTTTTCAGATCGGGGATCGCCTCCCTGTCCAGCTTCCCCCACAGGGGATGCAGCTTTTCTCCGACGAATCGTTCGTCCGGATGCGCGAGGATCGTATAATCATTCTGTGAGACGACGATCACATGGCCCCTGCGGCCCACGCGCAGCTTGGTGATCCGGTTCATCCAGGATATGGTCTCACTGATGACGGTCTCAACATTTTCTTCCTCATCCCAGGCCTGGTCATCCGCCAGCTCCCTGCTCGCGCGCAGTATCCGTCTCCGGCTTTTTTCCAGACTGACAGAGATCTCCCGGAGGGCGTCTTCGTTTTCTTCAAGCTGCGGAAGCAGCCGGGATGCCTGAATGATGGCGCGCTCCACCTGCGGGTTCAGCCTCATTTCGATATCATAACTGTAAAACCTGAAGGAAATGAACGCAAAGATCCCGGTCAGGAGCGCAAGAAGAATGTATAAGCCTGCTTTTGTCCGAGAAACAACTGATTTCATAGAGTTTCGTTAACCCTCATTTGTTCTGATACGCGGCGATTCTCTTTGCCACGTTATCCTTGATGTTGTTGTAATAAAATGTGTAATCACCGTTGTGGAAGCTCTGTGTGCCGAACACATCGGGCATTCCCGTCATGGGCTCATGATCGGCGTTCGTCACAACCACGCCGCGTTCGGGAACCACCTGGGCATCCGCGCCGATGTCCCTGATCTCGGTCTCACCGGTTTTCTCATTCAGCACGAGAGAGCCGAGGTTCTCGCCGGCCGGCGCATAGGTATCGTCAAGCCTCCAGTTCAGGGGATTGATGCTGATGGCATTCGGCATCACTACGGCATTCGGAGCGTTTTCCTCCACATTCCTGGGACCTTCGATGTTCCAGCTGACGATAACGCCCGTGTCGCTCTCGCCTGTGGCGAACTTCAGGTGCGGGTTGGCTTCAAGCTCATCCTTTGTAACAGAGAAGCCCAGGACGTAGGCCGCCACCATACGCTCATAATAATCGGCATGCTCTTTGAAATAATTCTCAAGCACCAGCGTGCAGATGCCGGAGCCCTGACTGTGAGAAGCGATGATGAACGGACGGCCGTTGTTGAAGTTCTCAAAGTAGTAGTCGAGGGCTGCGGTTATATCGGCATAGGGGCTGTTGTTTTTAAGGGCATTGCGTATGTCGCCGGTCTTTCTCCAGGAATCGATCTGGACCCGCAGGCTGGCCTGCCGGTAGTACGGAATGAATACGTTTGTGGAGTCCTCATACACGCTTGCCATAAACCTGTGGTCGATGTTTTCAACGCCGTCCCGCATGTCGGCATTGTCAAGGGCGGCATAATCAGGCTCGCTTTCTTCAGCCGCCAGGTACTCCGTCGGGTAGATGAAGAAGGTGTCAACGTCCCTGGTGATCTCCGGGATCTGGTACCAGCAGGATGTCTTCGCGTAGTCGGGCGCATCCCCGATGTCCGCAGCGGCCGGCCCGGATTCCGGATTCTCTGTCTCTGCCGCAGACACCGCACTGCCGGTTTCCTGCGGCTGGCTGCCGGCTTCCTGCGGCTGG
>OCVV012887168.1_pt1 | contig 11988 bp, 9 predicted proteins | sample 1539721 | NCBI WGS metagenome assembly OCVV01 (sample SAMN02144230, study PRJEB22623) | gut metagenome | biome: sheep rumen | host: Ovis aries | place: New Zealand | reverse complement strand
ATGAGTATTTCTACATTTATTTAGGAGAATTTTTTATGGCTGAGAAACGTGTCACTTACAGTCAACAGGTCGACCGCAAAAATATTATGCTGCTCCGCGATGTCCTGGCAACCCTGCCCGAATATGTCAGGGATTATTTCAGATCTATTGACGCCAGCTCCCAGACCCGCACCAGAATTTCTTACGCCTACGACCTGCGCGTCTTTTTTGAATTCCTGAAGTCTCAGAACCCGCTGTATAAGAATTATGATCTCCGTGACTTCACACTTGAAGATCTCGATCATGTCAACGCCAGGGACATCGAGGAATACATGGAGTATCTGAAACTCTATAATTCGCCCGAGGAACGCGGTACAGCCTCCGGTCTGAACTCCAATGGGCAGCTCGGCATAAAACGCAAATTATCGGCTCTGAGAAGCTTCTACGGGTATCTCTTCCGCAACCAGATGATCAAGACCAACCCTACGGTGCTTATCGAGATGCCTAAAGTCCATGAACGAACGATTGTTCGACTGGATGCCGATGAGGTGGCTATCTTACTTGATTATGTTGAGAACTGCGGCCAGACCCTCACCGGCAAGGCTTTGGCCTACTACAATAAGACCAGGGAGCGTGACATTGCGCTCATGACGCTCCTGCTCGGCACCGGGATCCGTGTCTCGGAGTGTGTCGGTCTTGATATCGAGGATTTGGATTTCCGGAATAACGGGATCCGGATCGTCCGAAAAGGCGGAAACGAGGCGGTCGTATACTTCGGTGATGAGGTCGAAAATGCTCTCCGAAATTATCTTGAGGTGCGAAAGGGTATACAGCCCTGCCTCGGACATGAGCACGCCCTCTTCTATTCGACCCAGAGGCGGCGAATGACGGTCCGCTCTGTTGAGAATCTGGTGGAAAAATATGCATCCCAGGTGACTATTAAGAAAATTACGCCGCATAAGCTCCGAAGCACCTACGGCACAGCCTTATACAGAGAGACGGGCGATATTTATCTTGTAGCCGATGTTTTAGGACACAAGGATGTCAATACGACCAGACGGCATTACGCTGCCATGGATGATGAGCGAAGGAGAAAGGCCGCGGGTGCTGTACGTCTAAGGGAGGACTAAACTACGGGTTAAATGAACAACAATATAATGCAGCGAAACGCCGAAAAAACCCTGATTTTTTGCGTAATTTATGCGTTTTTTGTGCAAAAGAACGATGGAAACATCTGCAAAAAATGCTATAATTAGATAAAGTGTGCAGATTTTTTTCTGATTTTTGCAATGAATTGTTCAACTTTACTTATGGGGGAAGGAGTCTGACACGGAGGTTTGATACTATAATATTTTGAAGGGAGATAGCATCATATGTTTATCAAATTCATTCTCGCATTGCTGCCCATCATCTGGTTGATCGTGGCAATGAGTATCCTGAAGTTTCCGGGATACAAGGCGTGTCTGATTGCATTTGCAATCACAGTTGTAATTGCAATCGCCGGATGGCACCTCAGCGTTATTAATACGGCGACAGCCGCATTGGAAGGTATCTGCAACGCATTATGGCCGATTATCATCGTTATCCTTGCTGCCCTGTTCACTTACAACCTGACGCTTAAGACCGGAGCGATGGAGAAAATCAAGGCCATGCTGGCAGGCGTCTCCACAGACAAGCGTATTTTGATGCTTCTTATTGCCTTTGGATTCGGTAACTTCATGGAAGGCATGGCAGGTTTCGGCACTGCTGTCGCTATCCCGGCCGGTATTCTTGTAGGACTTGGATTCGATCCGCTTCTTTCGATTGTCTCCTGTCTGATCATTAACTCAACGCCGACCGCTTTCGGCTCTGTTGGTGTTCCGACAACGACGATGGCCAATATCACCGGCATGGATGTAGTAAATATTGCCGGTCATGTAGCCCTCATTCAGCTGGTCGTCTCCTTCATTATTCCGTTTATCGCGGTCATCGTTATCGGTGGAGGCGTGAAAGCCCTGAGAGGCCTTGTGCCGTTCATTCTCATCGCGGACATTGCTTTCCTTGTACCGCAGTATATTGCAGCCAATATCATCGGCCCTGACCTCCCGGATATTCTGGGTGCCATCGTATCTATGGTGGTCATGATTATTGCCGCTAAGAAACTCCCGATGAAGAAATATCCGGAATACGAGGTAGAAAGCGGAGGCGGTCTCAATATGACGCTCGGCGAGGCAGCGGTTGCCTGGTCGCCGTTCATACTGATTTTCTTCTTCCTGCTTCTCTCCTCCACCCTGGTCCCGATCATCCATGATCCGCTTGCGTCAATTAACTCCAAGATCAGCTTTTATGCAGGTGAAAATCCGGCAACACTCACCTTCTACTGGATCAATACACCGGGTGTCCTGATTCTTATCGCAGGCTTCATCGGCGGTCTGATTCAGGGGGCAAGCGTCGGAACGATTCTCGGTGTTCTTGGAACGACCGTGAAGAACAATGTGAAGACGATCCTCACGATCTGCTCCGTCCTCGCAGTAGCCAAGATTATGGGCTACAGCGGTATGATCAGTGATATAGCGAAAGTTCTCGTAGCTGTAACAGGATCCTACTTCCCGCTTATTTCTCCGCTCATCGGAACGATCGGCGGTTTCGTCACAGGATCCGGAACATCGACAACAGCGCTGTTCGGTCAGCTTCAGGTCGAGACGGCCAATGCAATCGGAGCCGAACCGGTATGGCTGGCAGCAGCTAACCTGATGGGCGCAGGTATCGGAAAGATGATCTGCCCGCAGTCGATCGCTATCGGAACCGCGGCCGTCAACCTGAGCGGTGTTGAGAGCAAGATCCTCAGCAAGACAGCCCTCTACACAGTCCTCTTCGCAGCCATCGGCGGCATTATCTGCTTCGTGTTCCCGATGCTTGGCCTGGTCTGACAGATAATCAATCAGATTATCAATCCTTGAAATATAGCGCAATAAAAAAGGGTCTCCACTCCATGGAGGCCCTTTAACTTGTTCTGACCTGACATATGAACAGCTCTTTTGCTGAGATCTTTTACTGTGTGGAGGTATCCTGTTCTTCAGGTTCCTTTTGTTCCGCAGATGTGATTGTTTTCTTTTTCTTCTTGAATTCCTCTTCTGCTTTTCGTTCAAGAAGAAGTTCGGAATCTTCCTCTCTGATCTCCTCCATGGTCAGGTCCCATGGATTCTGTTCAATCGGCTGTTCGTATTTCTGATAGAGAGCATTCCTGCGCTTCAGCCTTGTATAGAGGCTCTGACGTTCATTCGGATCCTTCTCCGAGACAATCTGACGCGACGTGGGATCTACATGATCAAGATGGTGGTAGGCTTCAATTTCGCCCGGCAGATTTTTACTGTCCAGGAATCTGAGGACGAAGGACTGGACAAATGATGTCAGAAGCGCCGCAAGAGGGACCGCTATGATCATGCCTACAACTCCGAGGAAACCGTTTCCCAGAAGAATGGCGACCAGGACCATGAAACTCGACACGCCGACGGAGCTGCCGAGGATCCTTGGCCCCAGAATATTTCCGTCGAACTGCTGCAGTAAAAATACGAGAATGATAAAGTATAGAGCTTTCAGCGGATTGACACAGAAAACAATGAATGCGGTCGGTACAGCACCGATGAAAGGTCCGAAGAACGGAATGATATTTGTCACTCCGATGATAACGGCTACCAGTGATGTGTACGGGATACGCATGAATCTGCAGCAGATATAGCAGATGACTCCGATGATAAATGAATCAATGATCTTGCCGAGAAGGAAACCGCCGAATTTTTCATCGATTGTGCGGAGATTGGCTATGATCCGGTTGGCTGTCGGAATCGGCAGGACTGCATAGAGGAATCTGCGTAATCTTGAGCTCATTTTCTCGCCGGAGACCATGACGTAGACAGATACGATCATGCCGATCAATGTGTTGCTGAAGAATACGACAAAATCGCGGACTGAATCCGACAGATGCTGCATGATCGTGTCGATGTAAGGATTCATCTTCTCCGAGAAGAATGTCTCAACATATGTTTCGAATTCATTTAATAGTTCAGTGGACTGTGAGTCGAACTCCGGATCTGTGATATGCGCTGCGATCCAACTGCGGATGTTGGCAACATAGATCGGGAAACTGATCGTGATGCTTCTTATACTGGTGACCAGTCCCGGGAGCAGCTGGGCAATCAATGTGTAGATAGTGATGACGAGGACCAGAACGCTCAGAATCGAGGATACGACGCGGATCGTGCTCATACCTCTTTTTTCGGGATGAATGCTCAGCTTTGTACAAATGTAAAGCAGCAGCTGCTCAATCTGCTGCATGACCGGCGTCAGTACATAGGAAAGAACAAAGCCGTAAACGAGCGGCGCTATGACAGAGTTCACCTTGGCAATTCCGCTCGCTATGACGGCTCCGCGGAACAGCAGAAAATAAAGCAGCATAGCTGCTGCTATGAGGGTGAAGGCAAACAGTCCATATGTACGCAGTTGTTCTAAGAGTTTTTTATTCATACGGTCTCAAACCTCATATTTACTGAGTAACCCCGGCGAGGGTGTAATATAATTGTATTACCTGCGGCGCAGATTGACCAGAAGTTTTTCGAAATAGTCCGGCAGGGGCGCGGTAAATTCTACATATTGTCCGGTTCCCGGATGCCTGAAACCGAGTACCATTGCGTGCAGGGTCTGTCCTTCAAGCGCAAATGCGCTCTTCTTCGGCCCGTAAACATCATCTCCGAGCAGAGGATGGCCCTTTGATGCCATGTGGACGCGTATCTGATGTGTTCTGCCGGTTTCCAGAACAAATTCGCAGTATGTGTAGCTGCCAAATCTCTCAAGTACCCTGTAGTGGGTCACAGCCGGCTTTCCGCCTTTAGGGACGATGGCCATGCGCTTTCTGTCGCGCGGATCTCTGCCGATATTTCCGGTGATCGTACCCTCATCCTCACGTATATTGCCGTGAACAATGCCCCGATATCGTCTTGTTATGGAATGGGACTCCAGCTGTGCGGCAATGTCCCGGTGGGCTGCATCATTCTTGCATATGACAAGGGAGCCTGTTGTATTCTTATCGATCCTGTGGACGATACCCGGCCGGACCTCGCCGTTGATCCCGGAAAGGCTGTCTCCGCAGTGATACATGACCGCGTTCACAAGCGTACCTTCCGGATGTCCCGGGGCAGGGTGGACAGTCATGCCTTTGGGCTTATTAACAATCAGAACATCGTCGTCCTCATAAAGAATATCGAGAGGGATATTCTGCGGCAGGATTTCAGTGCCGGCCGTCTCCGGAATATGTACTTCCACGCACTCTCCGCCGGTCAATTTACGGCTGCTCTTGACAGCTTTTCCGTTAACTGTGATATTGCCGTCGGATATAAGCTGCTGGATACGGGATCTCGAGAGATCGGGAAGCTGCTCTGACAGAAAGCGGTCCGCCCGCGTATCAGAAAACTCGGGCGGTACAGATAAAAAGATGTTTTCCTGTGACATTATTCGGTGTCCTTTTTGTCGGAGAGGAATTCCAGATCCGAATCTTTATAATAAACGAGAATCAGCAGAAAGAATGCGAAGGCAGATACCGTGACATATATGTCTGCGACATTGAAAATCGGAAAATCGATCAGAGAAAAGTACAGGAAATCTCTGACATATACAAGTATAAGCCGGTCGATAAAGTTGCCGATTGCTCCTGCGGTCACGACGATCGAAAGAATCCGGAGGGGCAGATATTTCCGGTCGGCGGGTATCCTCAAGTATATATATGTGATGATTGCGAGAAACGCAACTGTCAGCACCAGAAAGAATACCCGCTGATTCTGCAGCATGCCGAAGGCTGCGCCCCGGTTTTCCAGATATCTGAGCTCGAATACACCGGGGATGATCACGAAGGGACCATCCGCCAGGCGGTCAGCAGCAAGTATCTTTGTAATCTGGTCGAGCAGAGTCAGCGCGGCAACAGATGCCAAAGCCACAGCCTTTCCTGCAAATGAAGTCTTGTCCATAATCAATCCTCGTAAGATATTTCGTCTCCGTTTATAAATTTTATGCCGGCCAGCAGGTCTTCGTCTGTCAGATCGTCACAGATGAAGGCGTGACCGATTCTGTCAAGGAGAATGAAGCGGATTTTGCCGGCTGCCATCTTCTTGTCCTCTTTTGTGATCCTGAGAATCTCATCATTATTGATGCCGTCCGCGAACATCGGGAGGTCAAAGGCTACGCACATATCACGGATCTCGAACAGCTCATCCGTACCGAGGAAGCCGCGCTTTTCGCTGATCGCGGCAGCGGCGATGCACCCGAGAGCGACACATTTGCCGTGAGACATGTTGAAGTTCATGTACTTTTCTATTGCGTGGCCTATTGTATGGCCGAGATTAAGAAGGGCTCTCTCACCTTTCTCGGTGGGATCTCTCTCGACAATAGAGAGTTTTATATCCGCAGTCCTGCGCACCATTTCAAGTATGGTCTCCGGCTCATGTTCAATGATGCCGTCCATATTGTCGAGGATCCACTCGAAGAACTCTTCGTCGCCGAGAAGGGCTGATTTGAGGACCTCTCCCATGCCGGACGCGAACTGATCGTCGTCAAGTGTTCTGAGGACTGACGGATTTTCGTAGACGAATTCCGGCATGTGGAAAGCGCCGACCATATTCTTATATCCCATGAAATCAACGCCTGTCTTACCGCCAATGCTGGAATCTACCATAGCCAGCAGTGTCGTGGGGACTTGAACGAAGGAGATGCCTCTTTTGTATGTGGCTGCGGCAAAGCCTGTCATATCGCCGACAACACCGCCGCCGAGGGCAAGCAGTGAATCATGACGGTCAAAATGATGCTCGAGCAGGAATGCATACAGCTCCTCAATGGAGCCGAGGTTTTTGTGTTCCTCACCCGCTTTGAAGGTAAAAATGAAGACTTCATCAAAATGACTGTTTATGGCCTTTTCTACGGCCTCGGCATAAAGCGGAGCGGTATTCGTGTCGCCTACGATACACACGCGCTTTGAACGTATCTTTGAATTCTCATAGGCTTCGTTCAGCCTGTCAAATGTATTATCATAATAAACCGGTGACATATACTTCTCTCCGTCTTTTCAGTCTCGCCCGGAGGCGGGGGTGTTCTGCTGCAGGAGCCTTCATGCCCTGCGGGTAAAAGCGAATATCCGCTGAACAATAAAAGAGCATCAGGGAAATGATCACTGATGCTCAATAAATCATATTAATACGGGGATCTCATGGAAGGAATCTCAAAATCACTTCCGTCAAGAATGCTCTGTACATCGCCGTATGTGTCAACTCCGTCAGGCGTGATCAGGTAAATGTAATTGGATACAATCTTAAGGTCGCCGTCCAGTGCGTAGCATACACCGCATGTGAAATCAATGATACGCTGAGCCATATCGATATCGATCCCTTCAAGATTCAGGACGACAGGTCTTGACTCTTTTAAGATATCCGCGATATCTTTCGTGTCTTCCATAGAAGAGGGTCTGATTACGTTGAGACCCATCTGAGCCTGACTGCCTTTCTTGTTCTTAGCAGGTTTGGCTTTCTTCGCGGCCTTCTCGCGTTCGCGCATCTCACGCTCACGATCTCTTCTGGCTTTGGCTGCCGTCTGCCTTGTGTTCTGGATCGATGCGGAGCTTTGGCTCATGTTCCTTCTGGAAACCCTTGCCGATTCCTCGTAATCGTCTATATCATCATCGTCATCATCGGCGAAATCGTCATCGTCATAATCATCGTCATCGGATTTTTTCGTGAATTTGTCGAAGAAGCGTTTCTTTGGCTTTTCCTCTTCGTACTCGTCATAATCATCGTCGAAATCTTCTTCCTCGTCGTCGTAGAATTCGTCGTCATCGTAATCATCATTCAGTCTGATTGCGTCAAGAAATCTATCAAAAAATCCCATGTTCCGATCTCCGTTCTTATTTCTTCGAATAATCTCTCTCCCCGAAAATGCTGGTACCGACACGGACCATGGTAGAGCCCTCTTCAACAGCAATTTCGTAGTCATTGGACATGCCCATGCTGAGGGCACCCACTGTTACATTATCGAGTTTTTTATCTTCTATGTCAACACTTAAATTACGCAAATTGCGGAAGTATATGCGGTCCTCCTCAGGATTTTCGACATACGGCGCGCTTGTCATGAGCCCTGATACTCTGACATGGGGCAAATGTGAAATCCTTTCTATGAGCGCTTCCGCGTCTTCGGGCCGTACTCCGTACTTGGTATCTTCACCTGCCACGTTGACCTCTATCAGAACAGGAATGACACGGTCATGCTTTGCGGCCTCTTTTTCGATTGTCTGAGCGAGCTCAAAAGTATCAACTGAATGAATCATAGTGATGTACTCGGCAATATATTTCACCTTGTTTCGCTGCAGATGACCGATCATATGCCAGCGGATATCCTTTGGCAGCGCTTCATGCTTTGCGCGGAGCTCCTGAATATAATTCTCGCCGAAATCCCGGTGGCCGGCTGCGTAGAGCTCTTCAATCATCTCGTTGGGCTTAGTCTTGCTGACTGCGACCAGCGTGACGTCTTCCGCTGACCTTCCGGATCTTTGGCAGGCTTCCTCAATTTTCTTTTGTACAGCTTTAAGATTTTCGGCTAACATTGTTCTTTCCCTTTGTTTTTCAATGAAGATGGTGATTACTGCGGATACCGGAATTTAGAATTACATCAGGCTGTTATGTCAGATTCTTTGACATCGCTTCCGTTCCTTACTATATAGTCGAACTGTGAAATTCCATAGCGCGTACCCGCTTCCACAAGACAGAATTCCTCGTTCTTGTCGATGATATTTACTTTGCGGAATACAGCGTAGCCCTTGTTCATATTGTATACGCCTTCGAGCGTACTTGTCTGGCGGACAATGTAACGGTCCTGGGACGTCCCGTCCTTTATTATGATATCTCCTTCTTTGAAGTCAGTGCTGTCCACATAATACTTGTCATCACGCTTGTCATACAGCGTAGTCGTGGTGAAGACTGTCGTCTCGTTGCCTGCATTGTCTTTTGTGACTTTCAGGAAACCGACCGAGCCTGTATCTCCGCCCTTTGTGGAGTATGATATCGGAATTGTGAAAAACTCTTTGGAGACAATGGATGTGACCGGGACTTTGAGTCCGGTCGATGTATTTGTTACCAGTTCGATATCGATAAAGCGGTTGTCAATATAGCGGAGCATGCCTGTAGAAAAATCAAGCTTTCCGTAGTAGCTGCCGTCATCCATTGTCAGGATAGAGAAATCAGCCAGCTGTGTGACTCCGTCGCTCAGAAATTTGACTCTGATCTGATTGCGGTCTGTGAGCTGTACGATCTGCTTGGATGTCAAAGGGATAATAAGTGACCAGTTCTCGGATGTTATCAGCTTATATACATTCTGACCGGCTTTGATCTGACCCTGAGTCTTGAGATCCTGCTCAGAGTAGGATTTCTGATCCAAATCAGACGCCTTTATATTGCCCAGATCATAAGTCTCATAACCGTCCAGAGTATAGGAAACAATTCCGTCGACAGGGGAGGTGCTGATAGTCTGGGAGCCGATCGTCATAGCGCTGGATCCTGCAAACTTCTGGTACTCTTCCGTCATCTCGATCGTGTTGTCGAGAACATCCCCCTCCACTTTGTACTTGAATGAGTATGTATCGTGGAAATTTACGGGATCATAGTTTACGGCGAAATTCTGTGTATCCTGACGGATGCTCTCAAGCATTCCCGCCGAGAGTTCAGATGTCGCTTCTGTGTTTTTTGCCGAACTCACAGAGTACACAGCACCGTACTGCTTGACGCGGGTGTTGGCCCTTGCGTAATAGGTCACGTAGCCCGCGGAATCAGCTGTGACAAGCTGCTCTTCTCTGATTGCCAGACCGGTATAGGTCCTGTTCTTGGCAAGAGGACCGGAGGTCACCTGAAAGGATTTTACATGGCTGGTCGTGAGATACAGCACAAGACTTATGACAATATAAAGAAAAACAGCACCGAAAAGAACGGTCCCGATGCTTGGCGTGAAATTCTGCCAGATCGGCGGCCGTCCGGGTCGTCTCTTTTTTGTGTTGCCGTTACGGAAATAATTCAAACCCTTCCTCCGTGTTTCCAAGCAGGGGCTGTCGCATATTCATGCGGCAGCCCCGTTTTAGTAACTATGTAATTCTTCTGCCGGTCTTAAAGCGCGGCTACGACTCTCTCCTTGAGTGCCGGCACGAGCGAGTCCACATCAATGGTGACTGAGATGTAGAAATCGATATTGAATGCTGTGCTCACGGCATCGAGTTCAGTGATCGTCGCATTGATCTCGTCGATGTCGTCTTCACCGAGCTTCGTGCATTTGAGAAAACCGTCGAGATACATTTCCTGCAGATCGTGATCCTGGGAAATAATACCGCATACAAAGCCAACGAACTGTTCGCTGTTCGCAATCGGGAAACGGGATACATCAATCAGACGAATGTTCCTGTGAAGATCATACATGTGCTTGCTGCTCTTATCAAGATAAACAACGCTTCCGGTTGCTTCCTTGATGGAGTTGTTCGCCTTGGCCAGAATCTCTGTTGTCTTTCCCTTTCCTTTATTACCAACAATTAAACGAACCATATCCGTTATCCTCCTTTATTTAGTTCTTAGCTGTTCCCTCTGAATAAAAGCGTCCGTTCATCCCTGTACAATGGGCGTACGATTCTGTTCAAAGTATAAACTATCGTGTTAACGCAGCTTGTTGATATATCAATTATAGAATATTGCGCTTTAAAATACAAGGTCAGATTGTCTGTCCGGTATCAGTCGGCCTGTTCGGTATGTTAATCATTGATTTCCGATAGCAGCTGATTCATATCCGTGTACAGATCGTCAGTCGTCTTTGCTCCCACAATGATGGAGATATAGGGCTGTCCGAAAGCGTTCTGGGACATGATTGCCAGACAGTGGCCGGCAGCGTCTGTCGTTCCCGTCTTTCCGCCGAGGACGACTACATTCTTCGGCGGTTTAGTCTCTCCGGTCAGGTACTGGTCAGTCGCGTCGAAGTTGATGTTCTTCTCGTTCCCGTCCTTGTCCGTGTAGTTAAGGTTATAGACAGGGATCTGCATGATGCTCTTGAAATCACTGTAACTGACAGCTTCGTTGAGCATGAGGTAGATGTCGTAGACTGTTGTATAATGGTCGACACTGTGCAGACCTGTCGGATTTACGAAATGAGTTCCGGTCGCGCCGATCTCCTGAAGTTCGCTGTTCATCATTTTTACGAAATTTTCAGTCGTGCCGCCAATGTGCCGGGCAAGAGCCATGGCACAATCGTTGCCGGAGTGGACCAGTACACCGCAGAGCAGCTCTCGGACGGTGACCTTATCTCCGATCTTGAGACCGACGACCTGGGAGCCCGCCTCGAGTTCCAGATCGCGCCAGTTGATAGTGACAGTCTCGTCCATGTCTCCGTATTTAAGTGTGAGGATGGCTGTCATGATCTTTGTGATCGATGCGGGATAAATTTTATCATACATGTGTCTCGAAAAGAGGATTTCCCGCCCTTCGAGATCGAAAAGCGCGCCGGATTCTCCCTCTTTGAGGTTAATGTTTTCGTTCCCTATATCGTCTTTGCCCGTACAGATTGAGAAGGTGAAAGCTTTGTCCGTCTCGAGTGCTGCCTCAGTCGTGCTCTGATAGGCCATCGTCTCGTTGGAGTACAGCATCGGCATGGGCAGATCATCAGATTTATGAATAATATACACAGCCGTGAGGCCTGCAATGGTACCGAAAAAAAGAATAGCCAGAAGGATGACGGTCGCAAATACTCGCCGGTTCCTCCGCATACTCTTCCGCAGTTTGTGCAGGGCACCCTTAATATTTGCAAGGATCGTCGAAGCGGCGTAGCGCAGTGATTTCGCTGCTCTGCTGTTTTTCCACTTGCTGTTTTTCCACTTGCTGTTTTTCTTCTTTCCTTTTTTTCCGCCTTTTTTCATAGGGGGCTTTTTACCTGCCGGACGTTTCTTTTTTCTGGCAGGTCTTGCTGCTTCTGCGC